>OLZH01000032.1_pt1 | contig 79327 bp, 61 predicted proteins | sample 1673821 | NCBI WGS metagenome assembly OLZH01 (sample SAMEA103958128, study PRJEB25191) | human gut metagenome | reverse complement strand
AAGCTTGCTCAATTAGAGTAAAACAGGGCGTGTGGGGCAAAACTTGCGAAACTTCTACTTCTAATATAAAAGCCTGTCTGCTAATATAAAAGCCTGTCTGCAGGAAAAAGCCTGTCTGCAGGAAAAAGCCTGTCTGCTAATATAAAAGCCTGTCTGCAGGAAAAAGCCGACAGCAACCAGCCATCGGCCTGTTTCATTAAAGACTGCGGTGGTACATCTTCCTGATTTCTTCGTTTATGACATCTTGAAAACCAGGACTGTCGATAATCTCGATATGGCTGTACAGTCCCAAGACAAAGCGGGCAATACCCAAGTAGCTTGCCACATCCATAGACAACAGCCAGTACTTGGGAGCTTTTCCTTCATTATTATCGGTTTCATCGGGCAATTCAACGATGAATTCGGCTGATTTGGGATATTCCTCAATCATCAGACTATATGCCAGACGGTCGAGTTTCAACCTGACAGGCAACCGCTCATCACCACTAAACATAAAGAGATCGGTAAACATCTGGCGATGCTTGGCCTCGTTGCCCCACTCCAGATCGAGCAGGACAACATTGCCCATACGCGACACCTTGAACGTCTTGTTCATCTTGGAACTAAGTTCATAGCAGCGCACATCATTATTGTTGTTCATCATAAGGAAAGGCTCCACCACCCGGTCGGTACAACTCTTGCTGTGAGGCGAGGAATAACCTTCTATCTTGACAAGCCGATGACGCTTGATGGCATCGTAGAGCACGCCGACATGATGGGCAGCCTGCTCGCGCAACTGAGGATTGGCAAGGATGTTGAGGTCATAGAAACGATCCAACTTGCGGCGCAGTCGCTCCACGATGGCATTATTGTCTTCCACCTTATTTAATATAGAGAGCATGGTGAGGGCTTCCTCCTCGGTGAAGTTGATGGTTTCGAAGAGATGCTTGAAGAATGGCGACTCCCTGTCAAGACTGTATATCCTGCCATTCTTCTCCACCTTGAAGCCCCAGTCGCGGAAACTCTCCAAATAATAATACAGCATACGTCGCGAAATGCCCGCACGCTCGCAAAGAGTATCCACGTCATAACGATGGTTCTCGGTAAGGAGAAGCATCAGGTTCATTTCTTTTTCCAGTTTGTCGTGTCGCATAAAGCCTGAATGTGATAAGTTGATGAGTCGGCAAGAGGCTGAAGACTGCTTTTTATGTTAATAGAGCTTAACAGCCACTCACTTTTAACATAAGAACTCAGAAAGTGAACATATATTGCACAAAAGCCTCCTAATTTTGCCCTCAGAAACAAAGAAAGACCTGTAAAAGGGCTTTCATACAGTAAGAAAACTATAAAACTATAAAGAATTATGGAAAAGAATATCACATTGGGCACTTCAGCCGACATCAACTTCGTAGTAAACAGCATCAGCAACGGCAGCAAGAACGTTGTGGACGGCAGTAAGAACCTGATAAGCAATATCAAGAGTTTGCTGCAAAGCGGCAAGCAACCCATAGAATGGCTGCAAAGCTACTATTCCATCATCATGGAAAAGGAAGTGAGCATGAAGCAGACCCTCCTCCTCATCGCCACTCAGTTTACATTCGTACTGGGCATCCTGCCTGCCGACATCAATCTGGCATTAAGAGCCGCTTTCTTGGGCAGTTTTGCCTTCTGCCTGCATCTGTGCAAGAAGAGTTTTCAAGAGGAAATCTAAATTGATTTCATTGACCGTCACTTAATCCTTGAACTCAAGTGAAAGTTCGCCCGATCCCAAGAGATTGTAGCTCATGCGGTGATAAGGCGTAACCCCATACTCCCTGATGGCTGCCCGGTGCTTCTTGGTGGGATAACCCTTGTTGCTCTTCCAGTCGTACTGAGGATATTCCTCGGCAAGTGCATCCATATAGTCGTCACGATAGGTCTTGGCCAGAATGCTTGCTGCAGCTATCGCCATATACTTGCCGTCGCCTTTCACTATCGTGGTATGAGGCAGATCATGGTATGGCTTGAAACGATTGCCATCCACAATAATAGCCTCTGGACGAACCTTGAGCTGATCGAGTGCCCTGTGCATCGCCAAGATACTGGCATTGAGGATATTGATCTTATCTATCTCCTCGGGAGTAACGATTCCTACAGCCCATGCCACGGCATCACGCTCTATCTGCTTGCGAAGAGCCTTGCGCCTCTTGTCTGTAAGCTGCTTGCTGTCGTTGAGTGCTTCATTCTGATAACCAGGAGGCAGAATGACAGCAGCCGCATAGACACTGCCAGCCAGACAACCACGACCAGCCTCATCGCAGCCGGCCTCTATAAGGTCCTTATAATAATGACTTTCCAACATCTTCTAAATGGTGTTTTACTGAATAATAAAAACTATTTGATGCAAAAGTAGTACAAATAACTGACTCCAACAAATCCTGATGGATTATTTTTTAGGATTACGTATGAAACTATAGGAAAGAAGGACGATGAAACCAGTATCTTTGTAGAAGATAAGCGGCATCTCAGCATAACATTCAAGCAAGCTTGATGCTCTGCATTCGATTTGCAGTATCTTTGTAGAAGATAAGCGGCATCTCAGCATAACATTCAAGCAAGCTTGATGCTCTGCATTCGATTTGCATTATCTTTGCAAAAAACTAATCCCAAATAAATATGAAACAAACGATTTGCATTCTTTTATCAGCTATCGCTATCTCGCTCGGCTGCTCAGCCAAGAAGCAGACGAGCACTTTCCCCGACGGCACACCTATCTCTTCATGGTTTGCCGACACCACTGGTGTGGAACTGAAGGACATGGGCAAGCCCTACATCATTACCGATTATGGAGTGGTAAATGACTCAACCATCATTCAGACCCAGAAGATTCAGGAAGTCATAGACCGTTGTCATGCCAATGGTGGCGGAGTCATCGTGGTGCCTGCAGGCACTTATCTTACAGGCTCACTATTCTTCAAACCAGGCTGCAACCTGTATTTGGAAGAGAACGCCACACTGAAAGGAAGCGATGCCATCACCCATTATCAGATAGTGAAGACTCGACTGGAAGGTCAGACCTTAGACTATTTTGCAGCACTCATCAATGCCGATCATCACGATGGCTTCACCATTGCAGGCAAGGGAACCCTCAACGGTAACGGACATAAATTCTACGATGAATTCTGGCTGCGCCGAAAAGTCATCAAGAAGTGTACCAACCTGGAGGCTCTCCGCCCAAGACTGGTCTACATCTCCAACTCCAACGACGTGAAGGTAAGCGGCATCAGAATGGTGAACTCTGGTTTCTGGACCAACCATCTGTACAAGTGCAAGCGCGTGAAATACCTCAACCTGTATATCTACGCACCGACAAGCGGCTATCCTAAAGGTCCAAGCACCGACGCCATAGACATCGATGGATGCGAGGATATGCTGATAAGAGGCTGTTGGGTAAACGTGAACGATGACGGTGTGTGTCTGAAAGGCGGCAAGGGAACCTTCGTAGACAAGGACAGCACCAATGCTCCCTGCCGTAACGTCATCGTAGAGAACTGCTATTTCAAGAAAGCCGGTGGAGGTATCACCTTCGGAAGCGAGTGCTATGATGCCAAGAATGTGATTATAAGAGACTGCCAGTTCAACGGAACCAGCAACATTCTGCTCTTCAAGATGCGCCCCGACACACCACAGAGATACGAGGATGTACTGGCAGAAAACTGCACAGGAGTAGTTACCTTCGGCATCAGAACCCGTATTTGGACCCAGTTCTACGACAAGAAAGACAGAGACGACATGCCCCGTTCAGTCATCAACAACGTGAAGATGAAGAATATCAAGGTGAAGAGCACCAAACAGTTCTACACAATGATACCTTCAGAAAACTACGACTTGGGTAGTTTCTCATTCGAAAACATCGATGTCACCGACCCTGTAGGAATTATGGACACATCGGTATTGGGCAGTTGCAAGCTCAATAAAGTGAAACTAAATGGTAAAGCCATTAAGTAGTTTTTTTTAGAAGGAGTTAAGAAGTTAAAGGAGTTAAGGAGTTAAAGGAGTTAAGACAAATGCTTAGTGGGTAACGTATATTTCTGGAGGTAAGGGACTAATGTCCTGCGTCTTATCCAAATAGGCTATTGTCTTAACTCCTTTAACTTCTTAACTCCTTTAACTCCTTTAACTCCTTAACTTCTGTACTGCGATGGCGGCATACCAAACTGCTCCTTGAAGCACTTGCTGAAGTAGTACGGATTGTCGAAACCTACAGCATAAGCCACCTCCGACACATTCTTCTCGCCCTCCTTCAACAGTTCGGCGGCTTTTCTCAGTCGGATGACACGGATATACTCATTAGGTGTATACCCCGTAGTTCCCCTTACCTTTTTATAGAAGATGGTGCGTCCCAAGTGCAACAGTCCTGCCACCTTGTCGACAGAAAGATCTTGTTCGCCAAGGCGAGAATAGACGATACTGTCAAGACGCTTGACAAACAAGCTGTCCTGCTCGTTGCTGAGCATGGCAGAACGAATCTCCTGTGGCTCCTTGCCAAACTTCTGACGAAGAATCTCACGCTGGTTGAGCAACTGCAGAATGCGAGCCATGAGCAACTGCGGGCTGAACGGCTTGGTAATGTAAGCATCGGCTCCCGACTCTGTTCCTTCGAGCACATTCTCGTCAGTACTGAGGGCTGTGAGGAGAATGATGGGGATATGACTCGTCTCAAAACTGTTCTTTAGACGTTTAGTAAGCTCGAAGCCATTCATTCCAGGCATCATCACGTCGCTTACTATCAAGTCGACATCCAACTCCTTTGCCATGGCAATACCAGCCTTGCCATCCGAAGCCACCTTCAGGTCGAAACAGCTCTCCAGTTCAGAGAGCAGGAACTCACGGACATCGTTGTCGTCTTCTATCAGAAGAATGGTACGACGGTTGAGCGGAGCAGATGGTGCAGAAGGCACAGCATCAGTTGTTTTTTCTTCCTGTCCGTCCCGTTGCTTTGCCAAATCGGCCTTCAGGATAGGGCTGTCCTTTACCAAGAAGTCGGAAGCCTCGTAGCAGTCTTTCTGCAGAGGTATCGTGACCACAAAGACCGAACCTCCGCCCTCGTTCTCCTGATAAGTTATCTCGCCATGATGCGTCCTCACAAGTTCATGGGTAAGATGGAGTCCGATGCCAAAGCTCTCGCCCGTATAACTGCTCTGCATGAATCGGCTGAAGAGCTGTTCTCGCTTCTCCTGCGGAATGCCCACTCCCGTGTCAGCCACACGGATGGTCATCACATCCGTGAAAGAGAGGCTTACAGAGATGGTTCCCTTGGCAGGGGTGTACTTGAAGGCGTTGGACAAAAGATTGAACACCACCTTGTCTATCATCTGCTGGTCGAGGAACATCGCATGTGCCGGCTCCGATGACTCGAAACTGTAAGCTATCTCCTTCGACTCGGCTGCATCGTCGAACATACGGCAGATGCCCTTGACAAACATCACGGCATCAGTCTCCTGCAAGGACAACTTCAGCTTGCCAGCCTGCATCTTACGGAACTCCAAGAGTTGGTCGATGAGTCGCAACATGCGCTGCACGCTCTTGTCCATCACCCGTATAGTCTTCTCCAACTCTGTCTGCCAGCGGTTGGCTTTCATGATGCGCTTCTCCTTCTCGAGCGAGCCTTGCATCAGGGTGAGAGGAGTACGGAACTCGTGAGCTATATTGGTGAAGAACACCAACTTGTAGCGAGTGAGTTCCTGCTCAAGACGGATTCGGTTGCGAAGCACATTCTTGTCGTGCACAAACTTCACCACCAAGATGATGACACCCAGGACAAGCAGCACATAAATCATTATCGCCCAGGATGTAAGATAGAAAGGAGGCTTGATGCGAATAACCAATGTACTCTCCTTACCCCAGGTGCCATCCGACGTACATGCCTTGACATGCAGAAGATACTTGCCAGCTGGCAGTTTCTGATAAGCCGCCCAGGGCGTGGACGAAGGTTGGCTCCATGCCTGGTCGAAGCCTTCCAGACGGTAGGTATACTTCACATTGCGCACATCGGAATAGTCGAGTGTAGAGAAATGTATGTTGGGCGAACGCTGCTCATAGGTCAGCGTTATCTCATCTGAATAAGGATAAGAGGTAAAGACCACATCGGTGAGTCCGCTGACATGGCTCAAACGTGACGGCTGAATGATAGTAAGACCATAGTTGCCACCCAGCACCACTCTGCCGTCATCAAGACATACTGCCGAGTTCTCATTATATACATTGCCCATAGGGTTGCGTGAGAACATATAGTTTTCAAACGACTTCTTGCGGGCATTCCAGGCTGTCACTCCCTGCTGGGTAGAAATCCAAAGATTGCCATCAGGTGTGTCCACCACCGACTGAACCAGATTGTTGACCAGTCCATTAGAGGTATTGAATACGTGGAACTTAGGCTCTGTCTCACCATCACCCGGCTCTACCTGTACCAGTCCATCACCCGATGCTGAGAGCCACAGTCGTCCCTGTCTGTCGACAATTACATCGCGTATTTCATAATCACGCACGTAAGTCTTATATCGGCTGGCATCCTTCACAAACTCATCGACAGGAATACGGATAAGACCTCCCGATGTTCCGCACCAAAGCACGCCATGCTTGTCTATCACCATGCATCTCACCTCGTTGAGCCCCACGCTGTCGGCAAAGAATGTCTTCACACCATAGCCATCCTTACGTGGATAGACAAGGCTCAATCCCTTGCCAAAGGTTCCTATCCACATGCGATGCTTGGCATCGGAAGCCATACAGAACACGTTCCTGTCCTTAAAGTCGAGTCCTTTTGCTCCATAGATTCCCTTGCCACGGGTGCCTATCCAGGTTTCACCATTAGGCATCTGGACTATGCCATAAACATTCGAGTCGAAGTGGCTCTTGCCCAACACCTGGCTCATGTCGGCACTATAGTGGTAAAGACTTCCCGCACGGGTGCCCACCATGACTGTGCCGTCATTCATTTTCTTCACCATTCGAACGACATTCGAAAAGTCCATATTGCCCTCGCCATTAGGATAAATGCGTTCCACACCCTTGTCCATCACCTGGATGTGCGACACGCCTCCGTATTCTGAGCTTACCCACACTCCATCGTGACGGTCGGCAATAATGCCGAGAAGATAGTTGGAGGCTATAGGCGACTCTCCCAACTTGTCTGCCACGAAATGCTGGCTTTGGGTCAGGTCCTGATTGAACACAAAAAGTCCCTTGCCATAGGTGGAAATCCAGATGAGTCCATGATTGTCCTCTACGATATGAAATCGCTCATGGTCGATATAATTGGTGGCTTGCTGTGGAAAGAGAATCAGGGGTACGAGTTTGTCCTGTCTTACCAAGCGCAGCACGCCCGTCTTGTTGTATATCCACTTTCTGCCTTTGTTGTCAGTCAACACCCTGCCATTGGGGATAAGCCATTCGCCCTCACATTCCGCAACCTCTCCCGTACGCACATCGATAGAGAAAGAGCGGCGGTTGGTAAAAAGTACCCATCTGTTGCCCATGAGCAAATCGCCGGTAGCTACCTCACCGTCAACATAGGCTACATGGGAAAATCGCTGCAGCTTGCCTTGTCGAAGAACATAGACATCGCCCTTCTCCGAAACCATCAGCATCTTATGATGGAAGGGGCGCGTACGCGACATTCTCATGCCCTTGGCCATGCAGGACAGGCGACCTCCGGAATAAAGGAAAACCTTGTCCATAGTACAAAGCACCACATTGTCTTTGTCCAGACTGTCTATCAGGGGGACTTGGGAAGAACCTATTTCTGCCTGGGCAAACCTACGTGTCAAGAAAGAACCACTGCGATAGTCTACCAACATGGCTCCATCTTTGGCTCCCCAAAGCCAGAACATTCCGTCACAGACCAGCTTCCACTTAGTGAAATGAAGCTTCTCTACTTCCTGACAGTACTTCTCCTCCTTGCCGTCCACCATATTCAGGCAAGTTAATCTCTCAGAAGAAGAATACACCCACAACTTCTTATAGGTAACATCCTCCAAAGCCTTCTTCGTACGACCGATTAAAGCAGAGACGCCAGTACTGTCGTTGTCAAAATAGGTTGTTACCACGTTACCGTCGTAGCGGGCAAGTCCATTATACGTGGAAAACCACAGAAAGCCCTTCTGGTCCTGTTGCATATCGCTAACGACATTAGAGGGCAATCCTTCCTGAATGGTTACCCTCTTCGCCTTCACCTCTATGGGAAGGGAAAGAATCTCGGCATGCTTCTCCACCGCTATCTGTGCCATAGGCTCCGTGCCAACGCCACGCTGTCCGCCATCATGGCAGGAACTGGCGAGCAAGGCAAAAGCCGCCGCCATAAAAAATTTACTGTATCTCATTATTCAGATTAGTTCTTAACACGGTACAAAGATACGCCAAATACTTGGAAAAACCACATCTCCCTACAAAAAAAATCACTTCACCCTAACACAAAAATCACTTCACCCTAACACAAAAATCACTTCACCCTAACACAAAAATCACTTCACCCTAACACAAAACCATGAAAAGCCTATCACAAAGTCCATGGAAGACTGCTCCCAAGCATGAGACGCAACCTATATTTAGTCGAATATAAGCTATATTTCATTTAATATAACTTATATTCGACTAAATAAAGGTTAGGCGAAGCAGTTGGAAGCAGACTTCTCGGAAGTTTGTCTCTATAAGAAAAGATTTTTATGGCAGGGCGATAAAAAATTATCGATGCAACGAGGAAACAGACGACAGCGACTCATCGGGCAAGACGGAAAAAGGGACGAGCTCATCGCGAGTTCGTCCCTTTTTTACTAAAAATAATTCTTATTTACCGAAATGTATGTACTGTACTAAAAACAATCTTTACTTGTAAGCTGGATGCTGCTGACCCTCAAGACCTGCATTTACATCAAGAATCTTAGAGGTGTTGAACGGCATCAGCTCTGTCATGTTCTTTTGCAAGCCATAGAATACACCAGAATTACCTGTAATCCAGGTATTGTTGCTTGACACTCCAGTTACGTCCTCTACACACAGGTTACCCTTCTGCTTGATAGAAACGATACTGAACATATTGAGGATGGTGTAAGTATGCTTCACTGCACCCTCTGGCTTGTTGGCCTCGCTGTACAGTTTGCCATCCTTCTCATAAAGGTCGGCAGTAACAGAGCCCTTGCCTGCGGAAGAACTATTCAAAACCTTAAGACCACTGATTTGATCGGCTTTAAGTCCCAAATTCTCCACCTCAGCCTGTGAAAGGTCGATATAGCTCAATGCGATGGTTGGATCCTCAAACTTAGGTGTGGTAGAGAGATAGTAAGCACGATAAACTGGCACGTTGGCAAACTCACCATCACGCTTAGCCAAGTCTATCAGGCGCTGCTTTGCAGCCATCAGCATCTCATACTGCTTACCCCAGCGAGTAAGGTCGGTACGACGCAGACCCTCGTTGGAAAGTTCGAGCTTACGCTCCTTCTGGATGAAGGTGAGGAAGTCGTCATGGTTGGTGGGAATACCTGCAGCAGCCTTGGCCTCATTGCCACGGAAGGCACGCTTGCGGACTTCCTTCACTGCATTGATGGCCTCCTGAGTAGGACCATTATTCACCTCGTTCAGAGCTTCAGCATACATCAACAATACGTCGGCATAGCGAAGCAATGGGAAATTGATGTTACGCTTACTGTTGGTTGCGCCCATCTCCTTCTTCCAGTTGATGCGGTACTTGCCCACACCCATACCATTGTAAGTATTCATCTGATACTTATTGCCCTTGGCACTAAGCACGATGCCGTAGTTGCAGACAGACACATCACGACGCTGGTCATCCTTGTCATAATCGAAGAAAAGAGTTGGGTAAGCCATCATCTGTGAGCCACCCTTACCCATACCGCCTTCAGAGTTGTCGTTACCTGAAGTTGGGATACCATTGACATAACCTGTTCTTACATCGGTAGCATTCTCGCCATACCAACCATACTCCAACATGGTTTCCTTGTTGTAAGTCTGGTTGCCCAAATCTCTGAACAACTGGTCGTAGTTGTCGAGCAAGCCATTCTGACGCTTTTCGATAACAGCCTTGCAGGCATCAGCAGCAATCTGATAAAGTTCCTTCACACGTGCAGCATCGTCACGGCGTGCGATGTGAAGAGTAGAAGCATCATAGGTGTTGAGGTCCCAACGCAGAGAGTAGCCAGCAGCATAGAGAGCCACACGAGCCAAGATGCCATAAGCAGAGTTCTTGCAGAAACGCTCAGGTGTAGAAGGAGCATTGGCCTCACCCTGCCATGGCAGGAGCTCTACAGCCTTCTGCAAATCGGCAATGCACTGATCGTAGATCACATCACGGTCGGTACGTGAAGAAGTGAAGGTTGTCAACTCAGATGTTGGAACTGTTGTGAAAGGAACGTCGCCATAGAAGCGAATTAGATTCCAGTAAGCATAGGCACGGATGGCCAACGCTTCACCAAGTAGTGCGTTTACCTTACCCTTCTCGCTCTCAGAAACGCTCATACCGGGCAACTTCTGAATACAAACGTTGGCATACTCGATGGCTGCATACATAGAAGTATATGTATTGCTGAGCATACCTGTGACGTTGGTGAAGTTGTAGTTGGAAACGTCATACTTAGAGTTGCTCTCTGTTGAGGCACACTCGTCTGTACCCTCAAGCAGCTGATAGCCCAGCTCCTGAGTATGGAGGCTGGCATAAGCACCCACTGTGGCAAGTTCTGCACGGGATACTGTCTCAAAGACAGAACCGCTGTCGGCAGATGACTCAGATGGCATATCCAACCAGTCCTGGCAAGATGTCATGGTCAAAGCTATGGCCGTAACACCTAATATATTTAATATCTTATTCATATATTACTCTTGTTAGAATGAATTGATTAGAATGTTAAGTTTACACCTACTACCCAGCTTTTAGCACGTGGGTAAGAAGAATTGTCCACACCTGGAGTCAGGGCACTTCCTGAAGCAGAAACCTCTGGGTCATAGCCTGAGTAACCTGTAATAGTGCAGATATTGTTCATCGTCGCATATACACGAGCCTTCTGCAAGTAGATCTTCTTCAACCATGTCTTAGGGAATGTATAACCCAAAGTGATGGTGTTCAGACGAAGGAATGAACCATTCTCGATATAATAGCTGCTATGATCGGAGATGGCATACTTGTTATTGGAAGAAATATTCCACATACGGCTGCCATTGTCCTCACCTGGGTTCAGCTCTGCCAAACGAGCAAGGTTGGTAGACTCCTTACCTGTGAGTGGGTCGATGAGGGTGTATCGGTTAGCCATGTCTGAGATGGTGTTCTGGTTGGCCAAGTAAGGACCAACAAAACGCTGAGTACTCATGTTGAACACATCGTTGCCTACTGAGAAGTTCATGAAGACGGTCAGGTCGAAGCCCTTATAGGTAAAGGTATTGTTCCAACCTCCTGTAAAGTCAGGAGCTGCATTACCAATAACGGTACGGTCGTTAACACTCCATACAGGGTTACCATCCTTATCTGTTTCACCTGCAAATGTCTTATACTTCACATCACCTGGTTTCACTGCCTTGCGGTCGAAACCTTTCAGGCTGGCAATTCCATCCTTCAACTTGTAAGTTCCATCCTCGTTCTGGATAAAGTCGGCTGTGGTGTAAAGGCCATCATATACCAAACCATAGAACTGTCCGAGAGGTTTGCCCTTCTCGATCTTGAAGCCCATACGAGACTTGTAATCCTGGATAAAGTAGTCTGACTCACTGCTGCCACCATAGATATCGAGCACCTTAGAGCGGTTGAAAGCTACATTGAAGTCTGTTGACCAAGTGAAGTCCTTTGTACGAACTGGTGTTGCGTTGATAACAATTTCCACACCACGGTTGCGGATAGAACCTACATTCTGATACTGTGTTGTATAACCTGTAGAAGAAGGAATCTGGTTCTTGATAAGCAGGTTCTTAGAGGTATTGTTGTACCAATCGATACCTACATTGAGGCGGCTGCCAAATACCGAAACGTCAAGACCTACGTTGACTGTCTCTGTCTTCTCCCACTTGAGGTCCTTATTTCCAAGAGTCTTACCTGGAACATAAGTGATATAGTCCTTACCGCCAATGCCATAATGGCCAGAGCCGTAAGAAGTAGCATACATATTGTCGTCGATATTATCGTTACCGGCCGTACCATAACCAACACGGAGCTTCAAGTTGTCGAAGACATCCTTCAAACCTTCCATAAATGGTTCCTCTGAAATACGCCATGCTGCAGATGCAGATGGGAAATAACCCCACTGGTTGCCCTTGGCAAACTTAGAAGAGCCGTCACCACGAAGAGTAGCGTTGACAAGATAACGGTCCAGATAGTTGTAAGATACACGGGTAAACCAAGACACACGACCACGACGGCTCTTACCTGATTTCCATACAGCAGGAATACCCATGCTGACATCATTCAAGCCGAAGTTTCCATCAGAAAACTCACGATACTCGTTTTCGAGCTTCATGGTCTCCCAATAAGTAGTCTCCTGACCCAGCAGAGCTGAGAAGTGATGATCCTTGTTGAGGTCGAACGAGTAGTTCAGCGTATTGGTAATCTGCCACTGGTAAGCCTCTGCATTGTTGCGCTTGCCATAACCATAAGGGCTCTTGTTGGCAGCAGCTGTCTTGGTAGAGCCATTGTCCCAATAGTCGGTACGAGTCTGCTTCCACTGATAGCTACCAGCTGTACGCCATGTCAGATTCTTGATAATGTCGAACTCAATACCAGCATTCACAGTAGCAAGACGAGTAAATTTCTCGTTTGTGATAGCGTTATTGGTAAGAATTGGGTTGTTAGAGTCGTAGTTGTTACTACCAGGGATGGCATCGAAAGCATCTGTGAGGTCTTCGCCAAGCATCTGCTCGTTGGTAAAGCGAACACCACCTGTTACAGGCTGAAGAATCGTCTGCTTCAATGTACCACCAAGCGAACCGCCACCTTCGAGCTTGGTCATCTGCAAGGCAGAAGAGAAGTCGAAGCGTACACCCTTCCAAAGTTCGTGATTGATCTTGGCGCGGACACTGTTCTTATAGTAACCATGCTTTGCCATGATACCATCCTCGCCAGTATAGTTGTAGCTGAGCATATACTTTGTCTTCTCGCTACCACCAGAGATATTGATATTATGTGTCTGAGCCACACCAGTAGATCCGAACACCTCGTCCTGCCAGTCGATACCGGCACGGTTGCCATATTCGCTTGCTATACGGTCATAAGCGCCTGTATAGAAGTCGGCATCACTTACGCTGCCACCAAAAAGGCTTGCGAAAGCATCCTCGTTGCCACGAAGAGTCTGGAACTCATACTGATACTTCACGTAATCCTGAACGCCAAGCAGGTCGAGCTTCTTGCCAAGACGCTGGAAACTTACATAACCATTATAAGAAACCTCAGTCTTGCCGGCCTTACCGCTCTTGGTAGTAATAAGGATTACACCATTGGCACCAGCAGCACCATAAATAGCTGTAGCAGAAGCATCCTTCATCACGTCGATGGTCTCGATATCGTTGATATCCACATTTCTCAAACCATCTTCCATCTGGAAACCATCCACGATGTAGAGTGGCTTGGTACTCTGTGTGATAGACGTACCACCACGTACAGTAATGTTGATATCGGCACCTGGCGCACCACTCTGGGTAATGATGTTCACACCGGCAGCCTTACCTGTCAAAGCCTGAGCGGCAGAAGTAGCAGGTATATTGGCAAGATCCTTACCGCTGACTGAAGCTGTAGCGGCAGTCAGGTCTCTTTTCTTTACCTTAGCATAACCAATAGAAACAACCTCGTCGAGCATCTGAGCCTCGGGCTCGAGCTGTACATTAATCTGTGTACGGCCCTTAATGTCTACTGTCTTTGTCTTGTAACCTACATAAGAAATTACCAAAGACTTGGCAGATGAAGGAACGGTCAGCTTAAAGTTACCATCCACGTCGGTAACGGTGCCTGTATTACCTGGCACAACTTTTACCGTCGCACCGATAACTACATCCATGTCATCCGTCACTTGTCCTGAAATAGTCACCCCTTGAGCGAGGCCTTTCACAGGAACCACCAGTAGCATGAATAATACCATGCATACTTGGAACATAAGTGATTTGTTTTGCATAAAATGATTTTTTTAGTTTATATTAGTTTATTGTTGTATTTACGAACGTATTTAGCAGTGTGGCTTTTTCTCCTACCAGGCTAAAAGAGGGGTTTCAGACCTTCCCATTTCACATCCCAGTTGCCATCTTGTGGGAAACCTGGATTGGGATGAACACTTCCGTCCCAGCCTGCACACATCATAGCTACAGCCATCAGGTAACCTCCGTTGCCAGGAAGATAAAGACGAAGACGACCATCCTGATAATTATGACCACTTACCAAATAGGTGTTCTTCTGCTGCTTCATCAGCAAGGCTCCAACAGCATTCTCGGGCTCTCCCATGCGGGCGGCTCCCATAGCCATCATCGGATAATCCCATCCCCAGGATGTCTCCCACTTCCAGTTCTTCCAAATCCACTGTTCTGTCTTCTTCATCTTGGCAAAGTCAATCTGACGACTGTTGTATGGGAACAGACCTATCGCTCCCATCACTGCAGGGTGATCGCTGTACATCTTTTCTTTCTTATAAGTATCAGGCTCAGTCTCTGCTGCGAGATACAGACTGTCCTTGGATGCCAATGGAGATATCTTCTGAATGACATCATCCCAATGTGCATTGCGCTTCTTGCCCAATCGCTCACGCCAGGTCTGTGCAATCTGAAGGGCACAATGCCACTGACTCAACTCGAAAGGAGGATTGATGGTTGTTGCTGCTGGCAGAGTTTCCTGAGCTGCTATACAACCACGAAGGATATAGCGGTCGTTCTGCTTGTCATAATCAGCAAAGTCGCCCATAAACTCGGCGGTTTCATCGACCAAGCGTGCATATTTCTGCAAGAGTGCAGGTGTTGGGTTGGCACGATAGAGCAACTCTGCCAAATAAATAAGGTGAGGCTGTTGCCAGATAAGGAAACTTCCTACTCCTGAAGGTGCCTCGCCTACCCAAGGGTCGGTCATCTTCATCCAGCGCACTCCCTTGAAGCCCTGTCGCTCGGCTATCTTGCGGGCATTCTCCTCTGCCTTGAAGTACCAGGAAAGTGAACGTTCCAACATCTCAGGGTGTCCCCACAAGGCAAACTGTGCCTGATGCCAGAGAATCATCTCCAAATGAAATTTGCCAAACCATGAATTATAGGTGAGTCCTGTCTCCTGTGGAGGTGTATCGCCTGCATCCTGAATGGCGAGCAGATACTGGCTCAATACTACGCGGCGCTCCATCTCCTTGGCACGGGGATCCTTGCAGTTGGAGAAGTCTGCCATACCACCTTTTTTCCAATAACCCATCCAGTATGCCTTGGCAGCGTCGGCTACTTCGGCAAAGGTCTTGTTGGCTGTGGATGTCTGCTCAGCATATTCGCAGGTAAGTTTCAGGTCAGAAGACTTGGCTTGCAACTGATAGAAGTTCTTGCCTTTCTGCTTTAATTTAGCAGCGCCTTGCCATCTTAACATCACAAAATATACGGTTTCATCGATTATTCTCTTTAAAACTGCAGAGTTGGATGTTTGAGCAACAAGTGTCGTGGAATGCAACTTATCTTTAGTCCAGTCGCAGGCATCATCGCAATGTCCACCAGTAGGATAAGCGAAGCGTACATCCACAGCGATGGTTCCCTTAGACTGTATATGGGTAGCTATCATATCGAGAACAGGGTCGCAGGTTGTTTCCACTTGGTAAGCCTTACCTTTATATATAAAGCTGCTCTTGATCATACCTTCCCACATATTCAGTGTCTGGTCTATCTGCTTGATCTGCTTAGGATCTGCACCCAGCGACAATCCCAATGTACCCAAATGCAGACGATGAGGGTTTACGCGATACCAGTCGCCAGCTTCCTTGGCTCGTTTGTTGTCCTTTACCTGTGTGGCATAAGGTTCCTTACGGCCTCTGCCAAAATCATAATAACGCCAACTTTCCTCTGGTTGATAATTCTCAGGATTGGGAAAAGAATGCCAGCCCCAGTCGCTCATGGTTCCCAATGGAACACCAAGAGAATAAGACTTAGGGAAAGACTGAAGACCTGTACCATCTACTGTCATGGCAAAACCACCATTACCTACAGAGAGCGAGTTGAGCGAATCCATTGTTGTAACATGTGGATTGTTACGCTCTACCACCTTCTTTCTGTCGATAGGTTGCTGAGCCATAGAGCTCAATGCAAACAACAGGCAAATACTTAAGATTAATTTTTTCATTTGTTTTTAGCTATTTTCGATGGCAAAATTAGTGCTTTTCACATATTATAGCTATACAAAATTGTACACTATCATATATTTCTATTCTATCAGATGTATTTTTATATTCTTTGAAGAATAAAGTTCTGTTTATTAAATGAACAGACATGCTTTCTGTATCAGTATATATAATAAGGTATTCAAGTTTCGCAAGTGGTTTAAGTACGGGCTGATGGCTCAAAAGTTCCAGAAGCAGCACGCCCTGAACCAACGGTCACCGGCGCGTAGCGGAAAGGTAAAGGGCAGAAGCTCTTAGCCCAGGGCAGCGCCCTGGGTATAATAGCAATCAGCAAGACGCCCTGTAAGGGCAAAAGCTTTAAAACTCCTGGCAATAATATAAAGCTTTTGCCCTTACAGGGCGACAGATTTGCGTCCAAAGCAACCCAGGGCACTGCCCTGGGCTAAGATCTTCTGCCCTTTCAGGGCGTGCCAACCGTACAGGTCAATAGTGTTTTGAGATTCTGTACTAAAACATCTGTGCCACACGCTTCACTCCTGCTACCAAGGCATCAACCTCTTCCTTGGTATTATAGAGCGCAAAGCTGGCTCGAACGGTTCCTAAGATGCCATAACGGTCCATCAGAGGCTGAGCACAATGATGACCTGTACGAACTGCAATGCCAAGACGGTCGAGAAGTGTGCCCATATCCATGTGATGAATATCGCCTACAAGGAAACTTACCACAGCATCCTTGCCTTCTTGCTCTCCAAAAAGTCTGATTCCATCGATGGTTCGCATCTGTTCCATACAGTAGCGTGTAAGTTCTTTCTCGTGCTGGGCAATATTGTCCATACCAAGAGCCGACACATAATCGATGGCTTTGGCCAAACCATGAGTAGCCACATAATCGGGAGTTCCTGCCTCAAACTTGAAGGGCAACTTCTCGAAAGTGGTCTTTTCGAAGCTCACACTCTCTATCATCTCGCCACCTCCCTGGTAAGGAGGCATACGGTCAAGCCATTCTTCCTTGCCGTAGAGCACGCCGATACCTGTAGGTCCATATATCTTATGACCACTGAAAGCAAAGAACTCGCAATCCAAATCCTGTACATCGACCTTGAAATGAGGTGTGCTCTGAGCTCCATCCACCATCACGGGCACATCATGCTCATGAGCTATCTTGATCATCTCTTTCACAGGATTCACCGTACCGAGCACATTGCTTACCTGGGTAATACTGACAATCTTGGTACGTTCGTTGAACAAACTGGCGAATTCATCGAGGTTAATCTCACCTTTATCGTTGATTGGGATTACACGGATGGCAATGCCTTTCTTGGCTGCCTGCAACTGCCAAGGCACAATATTGGAATGGTGCTCCATAGTAGAGATGATGACCTCGTCGCCCTCGCTCATAAACTCATCGCAGAAAGAGGAGACAACGAGATTCAGACTCTCGGTAGTACCACGGGTAAAGATGATTTCCTCTACTTTGGGAGCATTGATAAACTTGCGTACTGTCTCGCGGGCAGCCTCATGAAGATCTGTAGCCTGCTGAGAAAGGTAATGCACACCTCTATGCACATTGGCATTGACGTTAAGATATTCGTCACGCATAGCATCAAGCACACATAAAGGCTTCTGTGTAGTAGCAGCATTATCGAGATAAACCAAAGGCTTGTCGTACACCGTTCTCGAAAGTATCGGGAAATCGGCTCTTACTTTGTTAATATCATACATAATTTTAAGGAGTTAAGAAGTTAAGGAGTTAAAGAAGTTAAGACATCGGTAAACCTGTTTTCAAAAGGAATCTCAAACAATATAACAATTGTCTTAACTCCTTTAACTTCTTAACTCCTTTAACTACATATTATTACTTGCAAAGCTTGCATCCCTCACACTTGTTGAGTTCACCACGGAAGCGTTTTTCTACAAGATAATGCAGACGGTCGCGTAATGGCTCCAGCTCCATCTTGTCGATGACTTCGTTGATAAATGCAAACTGAAGAAGCAACTTTGCCTCCTCAAGGCTTACACCGCGCTGCTGCATATAGAACAAGGCAGCATCGTTAAGCTGACCGACAGTGCTGCCATGCGCACACTTCACATCATCGGCATATATCTCCAACATAGGCTGGGTGAACATACGGGCAGTCTTGGTGGCACAAAGATTCTGATTAGTTTCCTGAGATGTTGTCTTCTGAGCACCATGCCGAACCAACACACGACCAGCAAAGGCTCCTCGGGCCTCACCATCGAGTACATATTTATAAAGTTCATTGCTGGTACAATGTCCCACCTGATGATCAATGAGTGTATTGTTATCCACCACCTGATTCTTATCGGCAATGACACAACCATTGCAGAAACATTCTGCTCCCTCGCCCTTGAACACCAAGTCGAGACGGTTGCGGGTGATACCATTATGAAGGGTAATCACATTATGGTTCACACGGCTGTTGGCCTGCTGCTCTATATAAACATTGCTGACACGACGGTTCTTGTAATGAGTCTCCTCAAGACAATAAAGATCAAGACTCGCATTCTCGCCTACAAAAGCCTCAATAACCTGTGTGGCAAGGAAATTCTTGTCGTCAGCTGCATGGTCGCAGAAAAGAAACTTTGCCTCAGCACCCTGCTCCAAGACGATGAGAACACGACGGTTCACCATCAGGTCGACATCCGAGCGAAGAATATTGATGACCTGCACAGTACGCTCCACCTTTACATTCTTTGGCACATAGATGAACAAGCCATCCTGAGCCAAGACTGTATTCAGGGCAGTAATGCCATCCTCGTCTGTTTTGGCAATCTTAGCATAGTATTTCCCGATGAATTCAGGGTTTTCTGCAGCAATCTTGCTCAAAGAATCCACGATAACGCCTTCTGGAAGTTCTACCTTTGGAAGAGCTTTGTTATAGAAAGCATCATTAACCACGAAGTATAGCGAAGTACTGAGATTGGGCACATCACAACGGAAAGCCTGATAAGGGTCTACAGGAATCTCCAGTCGATTCAGGTTCAAACCATAGTCGGGCTCGAAGATGGCACTCATATCTGTATACTTGTATCTCTCCACCTTGCGAGAAGGAAAGCCCAAGCGACGGAAGTCCTCAAAAGCTGCATCGCGCACAGCATTGAGCACCTCGGCACTGTTCTTCTTGATCATTCTCGACGAAGACTGATACAAGTCTAAATATTGTTTTTCTGAATGCATAATATTCAATTTATAATTAATAAACAACAATGAATAAACAGAGGCTTGCCTTTCATGGCAAAGCCTGTTATGATTGAGACATTATCATTTATTCTTTTTCATCTACCTCAGCCTTGATCCATTCGTAGCCACGAGCCTCAATCTCCTTGGCAAGTTCAGGACCGGCAGTCTTCACGATTCTACCTTTATAGAGTACGTGAACCACACTTGGCTTAATCATATCGAGCAGACGCTCATAGTGAGTGATGACGATGGCAGAAGTCTTGTCGGTATGCATCTTGTTCACGCCATCAGCCACAATACGCATCGCATCTACATCGAGACCAGAGTCTGTCTCATCAAGGATAGAGAGCTTTGGCTCCAACATTGCCATCTGGAAAATCTCATTGCGCTTCTTCTCTCCACCAGAGAAACCTTCGTTTACAGAACGGCGAGCCAACTTGCTGTCAAGTTCTACCAACTCACGCTTCTCGCGCATCAGTTTCATAAACTCACTTGTATTCAAAGGCTCCAAACCCTGATACCCGCGCTTGGCATTGATGGCAGCACGCATGAAGTTGGTCATAGATACGCCAGGAATCTCTACTGGATATTGGAAAGAAAGGAACAAACCTTCGCGGGCACGGTCCTCTGGCTTCATATCCAGCAGGTTCTTGCCGTTGAAGATAGCCTCACCCTCAGTTACTGTATAGAGAGGGTTGCCTGTGAGCACAGCACTCAAGGTTGACTTACCAGAACCGTTAGGTCCCATAATCGCATGTATCTCGCCGTCATTAACAGTCAGGTTGATACCTTTCAATATTTCTTTGCCTGCAATAGTTGCATGCAGATTCTTTACCTCTAACATAATTTTAGTCAATTTTTATCGATTTCATCAAGAATTAAGATGATTATCCTACGGTTCCTTCGAGTGAAACACTCAGGAGTTTCTGTGCCTCAACGGCAAACTCCATAGGCAACTTGTTGAGCACATCCTTGGCATAACCGTTTACGATCAGGCCGACAGCCTCCTCAGTTGGAATGCCTCGCTGATTGCAATAGAAGAGCTGGTCTTCAGAAATCTTCGAGGTGGTTGCCTCATGCTCGAACACAGCGGTATCGTTTTGCGCATCCATATATGGGAAAGTATGTGCTCCACAATCACTGCCCAACAACAATGAGTCGCAAGAACTGTAGTTACGGGCATTGTCGGCATTAGCTGTGGCACGTACCAGACCTCGATAAGAGTTCTGGCTATGTCCTGCCGAGATACCTTTCGATATAATGGTACTCTTGGTATTCTTACCCATGTGAATCATCTTGGTACCTGTATCGGCCTCCTGATAATTGTTGGTAACAGCCACACTGTAAAACTCAGCTACAGAGTTGTCGCCACGCAGGACACAGGAAGGATACTTCCAGGTAATGGCAGAGCCCGTCTCTACCTGAGTCCAACTCAACTTCGAGTTGACACCACGCAAGTCGCCTCGCTTGGTCACCAGGTTCAACACACCACCCTTACCATGTTCATCACCAGGATACCAGTTCTGAACGGTAGAATACTTCACCTCGGCATTGTCCTTAACGATAATCTCGACAATAGCTGCATGGAGCTGGTTCTCATCACGCATAGGTGCTGTACATCCCTCTAAGTAAGAAACGTAGGCATCGTCGTCGGCAATAATCAATGTACGCTCAAACTGACCTGTATTGCGGGCATTAATGCGGAAATAGCTGCTCAACTCCATAGGACAGCGAACACCTTTTGGAATATAGACAAAGGAACCGTCACTGAACACACAGCTGTTCAAGGCTGCATAGAAGTTGTCGCGATATGGCACTACTGTTCCCAAATACTCTTTCACCAAATCGGGATGTTCCTTGATGGCCTCACCAATACTGCAGAAAATAACGCCCTTCTCTCGAAGCTTCTCCTTGAAAGTTGTCTTCACCGACACGGAGTCCATGATGGCGTCTACTGCGGTTCCACTCAGAGCCAAGCGCTCCTCCAGAGGAATGCCAAGCTTGTCGAATGTCTTCTCCAACTCAGGGTCTATCTCCTTGTTCTTAGGCTTCTTAGCCAATGGGTCGGCATAGTAAGATATCTCCTGATAGTTGACAGGTGGCACATGTACATGTCCCCACTTTGGTTCCCTAAGTGTCTTCCAGTAATGGTAGGCTTTCAGACGAAATTCGAGCATCCATTCGGGCTCTCCTTTCTTCTGAGAGATAAGGCGCACAACATCCTCGTTGAGTCCTTTCTCTATGATTTCAGTATGCACGTCGGTGGTAAAGCCATACTCATATTTCTGGTCTATCACGTCCTTGACAACCTGATTTTGTTCTTTCTCTTTCTCTGCCATTGTTATTCAGAATAACCTTTCGTTATTTTAACCATAAATAGGGATAAACCTCTTGAGGCTCATCCCTACCTTATTATATTATATATATGATAGAGCGAAAGGAAAGGTGATTTGACCGAAACTACGTTTCTTACTCCTCATTTCCAATTCTTCGCTCCTCATTCACTCTTCACCTGATTAGAGTTTCTGCTCTACCTCGATTTCTGTGAAGGTCTCGATAACGTCACCTTCCTGAATATCGTTGTAGTTGACGAGGCTCAAACCGCACTCCATACCGGTAACCACCTCCTTCACATCATCCTTATAACGCTTCAAGGCTCCGATATCTGCTGTACGAATCACGATACCGTCGCGGATAACACGGGCTTTATCCTTGGCATGTACCTTACCCTCGACAACAAGACCACCGGCGATAGTACCCACCTTACTGATCTTGAAGGTCTGCTTCACCTCTACCTGACCGGTAACAATTTCCTTCTTCACCTTGTCGAGCATACCGACCATAGCGCTCTTGATATCGTCGATAGCATCGTAGATGATGGAGTAAGTGTTGATTTCCACACCCTCACGGTCGGCAGCCTTGCGAGCATCGGCAGAAGGACGAACCTGGAAACCAACGATGACAGCATCTGAAGCAGATGCCAGCATGACGTCGTTCTCTGAAATCTGACCCACAGCCTTGTTGACTACGTTCACCTGAACCTTCTCGGTAGAAAGTTTGATGAATGAGTCGCTCAAAGCCTCAACAGAACCGTCGGTATCACCCTTCACAATGACATTCAACTCGTGGAATTCACCACGTGCGATACGGTGAGAGATATCACCAAGGGTCAAGCGCTTCTGAGTACGCAAGCCCTGCTCACGCTGCAGCTGCTCACGCTTATTGGCTATCTCGCGAGCCTCCTGTTCAGTCTCGATAACATGGAACTGATCACCGGCAGTAGGAGCACCATTCAAACCAAGGATAATGGCAGGCTCTGCAGGAGCAGCTGACTTGATGTTGGCATTACGCTCATTGAACATCGCCTTCACACGCCCCCAAGAAGTACCGGCGAGAACAATATCACCAACCTTCAAGGTACCATTGGCAACCAATACGGTAGATACATATCCACGTCCCTTGTCGAGAGAAGACTCGATGATGGTACCTGTGGCACGACGGTTAGGGTTAGCCTTCAAGTCGAGCAGATCAGCCTCAAGGAGTACCTTGTCGAGCAGATCGTGAACACCAATACCCTTCTTGGCACTGATTTCCTGACACTGGTACTTACCACCCCATTCCTCAACGAGCAGGTTCATGTTAGCCAAGTCCTCACGAATACGGTCTGGGTTGGCACCTGGCTTATCAATCTTGTTGATGGCGAATACCATTGGCACACCTGCAGCCTGAGCATGGGCGATAGCCTCCTTGGTAGTAGGCATCACAGAGTCGTCGGCTGCGATGATGATGATGGCGATATCGGTGGCCTGAGCACCACGGGCACGCATGGCGGTGAACGCCTCATGACCAGGAGTATCCAGGAAGGTTACCTTGCGACCGCTGTTCAGTGTCACACTGTAAGCACCGATGTGCTGGGTAATACCACCCGCCTCACCGGCAATCACATTGGTATTGCGAATGTAGTCGAGCAAAGAAGTCTTACCATGGTCTACGTGACCCATCACAGTTACGATTGGAGCACGTGGAACCAAATCGTTCTCATCGTCCTCTTCCTCGCTGACAGCTTCCTGAACCTCAGCGCTGACATATTCGGTCTTGAAACCGAACTCCTCAGCCACCATATTGATGGTCTCTGCATCCAGACGCTGGTTGATAGATACCATGATTCCTACACCCATCAAGGTAGAGATAACCTGAGTAACGCTGATATCCATCATCGTAGCCAATTCGCTTACGGTCACGAACTCTGTGAGTTTCAGTATCTTACTCTCCTTCTGCTCCTGACGAACCTGGTTCTGGAGTTTCTCCTGCACAGCCTCGCGCTTCTCCTTACGGTACTTAGCACCCTTCTTGTTCTGGCTCTTGCTTGTAAGACGGGCAAGGGTTTCCTTTACCTGGCGTGCTACAGCCTCGTCGTCGACCTCTATCTGACGCTGGTTATTGCCCTTGTTGTTATTGTTCTTATTCTTGTTTTTATTCTTTTTCTTGCCGCCACCATTATTGTTATTGTTCTGGTTGCCGCCATTGTTATTGTTGTTCTTGCCGTTATTGCCCTGCGAAGACTCGGCATTGATGTCTACACGCTCCTTATTGATGCGCACACGCTTCTTACGCTCGCTATGCTGCTGGGCAAACTTGTCCTCACGCTCCTTACGGCGCTCCTCCTTGGTCTTCTTCTTAGGACGAGTGCTCTGATTAAGGGTAGAAAGGTCTATCTTTCCGAGTACCTTAGGCTCATTGGCAGCAAACTTCTGCTCGCTCTTCAGTGTGAAGACCGTATTAGTTGCAGCTGGCTGAGCTGCTACAGGCTGACTGGCTGCCTTTTCTTCCTTAGCTTCAGGCTTGCTTTCCTTCACCTCAGGCTTACTTTCCTTAGCTTCTGGCTCGTTGACTGGCTTGACTTCCACCTTTTCAGACTTATTTTCCGCCTTAACTTCTGGCTGCTTGGCAACAGACTCTACATCAGACTTCTGAGTTTTTTCTACTACAGAAGCTGTCTCAACAGGCTTTTCCTCCTTCTTAGGAGCATTGTTTACTGGCGCAGGACTGACGGCAGCAGTCTCTTTTTCCTTCGCCTCTGTCTTTTTAGGAGCAGCAGACTGAGCAGCATTTGCCTTGCCGATTTGGTCCAGGTCAATCTTGCCCAGCGGCTTAAACTGCTGCTGGCGGTTTGACTCGAGGATGCTTTCGGCGCGGTTGTCCTTAGGCTCTGGTGCACGCTTCTTCTCTTTGGTCTTCTTAGTGAAGAGCTTTTCTGCCTGATTACGAACTTCCTTATCCTGACTGAAGGCATCATTGAGCGCCTTATATTGTTCGTCGCTCAACTTGAAGTTCAGTTCGGCTTTCACCTCCCCCAATTCGTTTCTTTTTTCCAGGAATTCAACTGCCGTCTGAAGTCCTATGTTCAATTCACGTAGTGCTTTGTTTAATCTGATGCTCATATTTATACTTTCTATCTCCTTCTTTTTTATTTATTAATTTTCGAACTCGGCACGCAATACTTTCAAGACACTGTCAACAGTTTCCTCTTCAAGGTCTGCCTTCTCAATCAGCATGTTGCGTGGAGCCTTCAGCACCTGCTTGGCGGTATCAAGACCAATACCCTTGATGGCATCAATCACCCACTGGTCAATTTCGTCAGTGAACTCGTCCAGATAGATATCCTCATCAGCATCTGCCTCATTGATTTCACGGAACACATCGATGGTGTACTCGGTGAGCATGGAAGCCAACTTGATGTTCATACCACCACGACCAATAGCCAAACTTACCTCCTCTGGCTGCAAATACACCTCTGCCTTGTGATTTTCCTCGTCGATATTGACAGAGGTAATCTGGGCAGGAGCCAATGCACGCTGGATGAAGAGCTTGACGTTGCTTGAGTAATTGATAACGTCGAGGTTCTCGTTGCAAAGCTCGCGCACGATACCATGTACACGGCTTCCCTTTACACCGACACAGGCTCCTACTGGGTCTATGCGCTCATCAAAAGACTCTACTGCTATCTTGGCACGCTCGCCAGGCATACGTGCTATGCGACGGATGGCAATAAGACCATCATTAATCTCAGGCACTTCGGCCTCGAGGAGTCGCTGCAAGAAGATGGGAGCTGTACGGCTGAGGATAATCTTTGGATTGTTGTTCTCGTTGTCCACTCTCAGGATGACGGCACGCACGGTCTCACCTTTACGATATACGTCGGCAGGAATCTGCTCTGACTTAGGCAGGATCAACTCATTGTTCTCATCGTCTACAATGAGCACTTCGCGCTTCCATACCTGATATACCTCACCAGAGATAACCTGACCCACACGGTCCTTGTACTTGTTGTACAATGAGTCATGCTCCAGCTCGAGAATCTTGGATGCCAATGTCTGACGAAGGTTCAGGATGGCACGACGGCCAAACTTATTGAAATCAACCTTCTCGCTCACATCCTCGCCAACCTCGTAGTCAGCCTGGATCTTGCGTGCCTCAGCCAATGGGATCTCTTTGTTCTCATCCTCCACCTCGCCATCTGCAACAACCACACGGTTGCGGTAGATTTCGAAGTCACCCTTGTCTGGGTTTACGATGACGTCGAAGTTTTCATCACTACCGAAAATCTTGGCAAGCACATTGCGGAAGCTTTCCTCCAACACGCTCACCAATGTAGTACGGTCGATATTCTTGGTTTCTTTAAACTCGCGGAATGTATCAATCATACTCGCAGTTTCTTCTTGCATTTTCTTTACTGCCATAGCTTATTTGAAACTTATTACGTATTTTGTATATTTTACCTTATCCATCTGATAGGTATGCAGCACGTCCTGCTTTACAGGGCGCTTCTTGCCTTCTACCTTTACCTTCTCCTCAACACTCACACAGAAGTCGTTGCCATCTACAGAATGCAGAATGCCCTTCACCTTCTTGCCATCAGCATCGAGCACCTCCACCTCCTTACCGATGAAGTTGACGTACTGCTGCGGTACCTTGAAAGGCTGCCCAAGCCCTGCTGAACCAACTTCCAGCTCATAGTCCTCCTCATCACGATTCAAGTGGTCCTCTATAAATCTGCTCAGGGCCACACAGTCCTCTATCCACACACCATCGGCATGATCTATTTCAACGACAATCTTGTCGTCAGGACTGATTTCAATGCTTACCAAGAAATATTCCTTGTCTTGGAGCCATTCGTCAACTAATTTTTTTACGACGTTTTTATCTATCATATATTTCTTATTAAAATAAAATGAGGAACTCTTTGTGAGCCCCTCATTCCACTGAACGTTGCAAAATTACGATTTTTTTTGGTTCTGACCAAAGTTTTTTGAATATTTTATTCTACAACATGCACATTTTTAATCATTTGTGTACCTTTTCGCCCTCTTTTTCGCTGGGCCTCAGGAGTTTTTTATATTCTTCGGGTGTATTGAGCAATCTGACAGCTTCCTTCACCTGCTTGTCATAACGTAAGGAATTTCTGATAGCTCCACCCTGATAATAGTAGGCTGCCACAATATCATTTTCGAGCAAGCGCTTGATGTTCTGCTTGTTATAGTCGAGATCCTTGGCCACATTGTGACTCAGTTTCTTGGCAAGGGCATCGAATTCTGGCTTCGCATCATCATAATAACCTTCAAAACGGGCCAGCTTCATCAGGTCTTTCAGATACTTCTCCGTCTCTCTGTCATACTTGAAGTCGGCTTTCAGTACACGAGCCTTAAACTCCTCGTAATCAGCATCGGTAAGAGCAAAATCCTTGGCCGGAGCTATCGTAGGATGCTTGGCGATATAATCCACCTCGTAGTTGAGCATCAGCTCGTTACTGTCGCGTGCTCCTGCCAGATAGTAAGCGATATTGGGCAGTGAGTCGGGCTTCACCTCTACATCCGGCTTCACGCCACCACCATCACGTACCTCACGTCCTCCTGCTGTATAGAACACCTTGGTAAGCGAATCGGGCACATGCTCCACATATCCACCCTTGGCATGCTTGTAGTTGAGAGCCTGCACGCATCGCCCGCTGGGAATGTAATACTTGCTCGTGGTAAGTTTCATCTGTCCATTGTAAGGCAAGTCCATCGTAGCCTGAACAAGTCCCTTTCCATACGTGCGCGTACCTAATATAATAGCACGATCATAATCCTGCAGGCTTCCACTCAATATCTCGGCTGCGCTGGCAGTATTTCCGCTCACAAGCACCACGATAGGCATCAGCGTATCAATAGGCTCCACCGTGGTTTTGTATTCATTGTTGGCACGCTGCAGCTTACCCTTCATCGTTAGCACGACCTTATCCTTGGGCAAGAACATATTCACAATGCTCACCGCCTCGCTTACAGAGCCTCCGCCATTGTTACGCAAGTCGAAGACAAGTTTCTTGGCTCCCTGCTTCTTCAAGTCGATAAAAGCACGGCGCACATCCTTGGCACACTGGTCGGTAAAGGAGTTGAAATTAATATAACCTATTCCACCGTCCAACAACCCATAATAAGGAAGAAATGGCATCTGTATGGTACGTCGGGTGAGTTTCACCTTCATCACCTTGCCCGTACTTGGGCGCTTCACCTTAAGAATAAACGACGTGCCGGGCTCTCCGCGAAGGCGGTCGCTCACATAGCTCACCTCCTTGCCCTTCATCGTAGAGTCGTTAATACTCAGGATGATGTCACCCTTCTTCAGTCCCGCCTCCTGGGCTGGCATTCCCTCGTAAGGCTCGTTGATAACCGTATAACCCAACTGATAGTTGTATCTCACTACCGAACCTATACCAGCATACTTGCCCGTAAGCATATTCTTGAGTTCCTTCACTTCCGACTCGGGATAATACTCTGTGTATGGATCAAGGCTCCGCAACATGGCATTGATGCCGTTGCCTATCACCTCATCAGCATCGAGTGTATCCACATACATCATATCCAAATTCTTATAGATAGACGTAAAGACATCCATATTCTTAGCTACCACAAAGTCGTGATTTTTCTCCTTTTGTGCCCATGCAGGCATGGCGAGCACCATGACGAGCACCATGACATATAATTTATTTATCATCTCGTTTATTTATTTCTAAAAACTACACTATGCGTTGAAGTACGCCTTTCGCCTACAAAAATACTCATTTATATCCTAAAAAGAAGCCTAAATCACAAAAAAATGATGTTTTTTTACTGAAAATTCATTTTTTTCTGAAAAAAATTTGGTGGAATAAAAAAAAGTCACTACCTTTGCAACCGCAAATGAGAAATCATTTACCTCTAATGCTTCAATAGCTCAGTTGGTTAGAGCACCTGACTGTTAATCAGGGGGTCGTTGGTTCAAGCCCATCTTGAAGCGCATCAAGCAAAGCCTTGCAAGTCATAAACTTGCGAGGCTTTTTTGTTTTCATACACATCATCAGTTGCCCCATTCTGCCACGCCCGACAAGTTCTGAGGGAAGTCTCTCTCTGTTGAACTGAATAGCTTGTTGCTGAATAAATAGCCTGGGGCATTACAATGCCCAACAAACAAAGCAACAGCATTCTGTTAATGAAGGAAGCACTAAACCTGATGCTTCCAGCAGAATGTAGATACTGCTTCTTCATAAAATACTAATAAAAATTAAACTCTAATACGCTTTATCATGTGCAAAAGTACAAAAAATGCAATAAATATAACAACATTTATTGATTTTTTTAAAAAACAACAGCAAAAACCTTTCATTTTATAAGTAGCAACTGTGCACAACTATAGCCATAGTAGTTTTATAAAATTGATAGGGTCTACCGTTGGAACAAGGCTTGGGCACACGATGCCCAAGCGGTGGGGAGGCAATGCCCAAGGCTTGGGGAGTTCTTATAAACAAGCTTCTTGACTCATTGTATGTAGTTTCCTATATTTAATTTGTAACTATCAGTTTTCCATATAGATGCCGAGTAGTTACTTTTATAAGCAAAAATGACAATAACATGACTAAAGCCATACTTGTACCACAAAACTATCTTCATTCATAGCGCAGCCTACACAATAGAAAAAGGGCACGCTTCTTTTGGAAACGTGCCCTATATATAATAATGTATAATACGGATTATTCTACATCATTGTTGTGGTCGAGAGAATCGTTGAAGTCTTTTGGAGCCTGCTCCTCACCGCGATGCTCATAACGACGAGGCTGACGAGCTGGACGCTCACCACGGCCCTCATGACGGTCGTCGCGACGTGGACGACGCTCACCACGCTCAGGACGTGAACGACGCTCACGCTCTACATAACCCTCTGGCTTCTCCATCAATACACGATGAGAGAGCTTGTACTTACCAGTCTTAGGATCAATCTCCATCAACTTCACCTTGATCTTGTCGCCTTCCTTGATGCCAGCCTCTTCAACTGTCTCAAGACGCTTCCAGTCGATCTCAGAGATATGGAGCAAACCATCCTTACCTGGCAGAATCTCTACGAAGCAACCGTAAGGCATGATTGAACGAACTGTACCCTCGTACACCTCTCCAACCTCAGGAACAGCCACGATAGCCTTGATCTTAGCCAAAGCAGCATCGATAGAATCCTTGTTAGGAGCAGATACCTGTACGTGACCCTTACCTTCAGTCTCCTCGATAGTGATAGTAGCACCAGTATCCTCCTGCATCTGCTGGATGATCTTACCACCAGGACCAATGACAGCACCAATGAACTCCTTAGGAATATCGAGAGCTACAATACGTGGAACCTGTGGCTTCATCTCAGCACGTGGCTCAGAGATAGTCTCCATCATGCAGTTGAGGATGTGCTCACGACCAGCCTTAGCCTGCATCAAAGCCTCCTCGAGGATTTCAAAGCTCAAGCCATCGCACTTGATATCCATCTGTGTAGCGGTCAAACCATCACGGGTACCTGTGGTCTTGAAGTCCATATCACCCAAGTGGTCCTCATCACCGAGGATATCGCTGAGGATAGCATACTTGTCCTCACCTGGGTTCTTGATAAGACCCATGGCAATACCAGAAACTGGCTTCGTCATAGGAACACCAGCATCCATCAGGGCGAGTGTACCTGCACACACTGTAGCCATAGAAGAAGAACCGTTAGACTCCAAAATCTGGCTTACCAAACGTACTGTGTAAGGGAAGTCGGCAGGAATCTGACCCTTCAAACCACGCCATGCCAAATGACCATGACCAATCTCACGACGACCTACGCCACGCTGAGCCTTAGCCTCGCCTGTTGAGAATGGAGGGAAGTTATAGTGGAGGAGGAAGCGCTGGTAGCTCTTCTCGAGCACACCATCGATAAGCTTCTCATCCATCTTGGTACCGAGAGTACATGTAGAAAGAGACATTGTCTCACCACGCTGGAAGATAGCGCTTCCGTGAGGCATTGGCAGAGGAGATACCTCGCACCAGATAGGACGGATATCTGTAGTAGCACGACCATCAAGACGCAAGCCCTCATCGAGGATGCAACGACGCATAGCATCGCGCAAAACGTCATCATAGTAGCGAGTAGCCTCAGCATGCTTCTCTTCGAGTTCATCCTCAGAAAGATCGGCATGTGCTGCGTCATACTTCTCGAGGAAGTCAGCCAAAACCTTGTCGAAAGCATCCTGACGTGCATGCTTCTCCAAAGCCTGATGATTGATATCATAAGCTGGCTTGTAAAGTTCAGACTTGATCTGCTCACGGAGTTCCTCGTCGTTTACCTCGTGGTCATACTCACGCTTCACGTCAGTACCCTTCTCCTTAGCCAACTCATACTGGAGCTCGCACATAGGCTTGATAGCCTCGGCAGCCACCTTGAGGGCACCGATAAGATCCTGCTCTGAAACTTCCTTCATCTCGCCTTCCACCATCATGATGTTGTCCTTAGTGGCACCAACCATGATGTCCATGTCGGCCTCTTCCATCTGCTGGAAAGTAGGGTTAACAACATACTCGCCATTGATACGAGCCACGCGAACCTCTGAGATATAGTACTCGAAAGGAATATCTGAACAAGCCATGGCAGCTGAAGCAGCAAAACCAGCAAGAGCATCTGGCTGGTCAACACCATCGGCTGAAAGCAACATTACCTGTACATAGACTTCTGCATGGTAGTTAGAAGGGAAAAGTGGACGCAAGGCGCGGTCCACAAGGCGAGAGGTAAGGATTTCCTCATCGCTGGCTTTGCCTTCGCGCTTGGTGAAACCACCAGGGAAACGACCTGCAGCACTGTACTGCTCACGATAATCTACTTGCAAAGGCATAAAATCTGTACCCGGAACTGCATCCTTTGCTGCACAAACAGTTGCGAGAAGCACTGTGTTACCCATGCGGAGAACCGCAGCACCATCAGCCTGTTTTGCAACTTTTCCGGTCTCAATTGTGATGGTTCTTCCATCAGGCAACTGAACACTTTTTGTAATTACGTTCATCTAAAAATTTAAAAACTTATTGTTTTGTCTAACATCTAATATATAAAACGGCGCAAAGATACCTCTTTTATTATTAATAAGCAAAGAAAACCGCATTTATTTTCAAGTTTTTTGAATATTTTATTCTTTGCTGATGGTTTATTCCGATTTTATTGCTACCTTTGCAACCGATAATTTTGCAAAATAACAAGACACATGAAGATAACCAAACTCTATTCAGCTGCGGTCGTAGTTATGGCTGCACTGACTTTTGCTTCTTGCAGCAACAAGAAGTTCCACATCAACGGAAACATTACCGAGGCGAAAGACTCCATGCTCTATCTGGAGAACATCAGCCTCGACGGACCTGTAGCTATCGACTCTATAAAGCTCGGTGAAGACGGTTCTTTTGCCTTCGAGGAAACAGCCAAAGACTCAGTATGTCCTGACTTCTATCGCCTGCGCATTGCCGGACAGACCATCAACCTCTCCATCGACTCCACAGAAACCATCAGCGTGAAGGCTGCGTACCCAAGCATGAGCTACCAGTATACAGTGGAAGGTTCTGAAAACTGCAGCACCATCAAGGAGCTGTCACTCAAGCAGATGAAACTACAGGCTCTCGTCAACGAGATAGCCCAAAATCCTAATGTAGGTGTCGACTCTGCCGATGTCATCATCGACCGTGCCATCAATGCCTACAAGCAGGATATCAAGACCAACTATATCTTCAAGGCTCCTATGATGGCATCATCTTACTATGCTCTGTTCCAGACTCTGCAGGTAGGACGTGTGAACACTCTTATCTTCAACCCACGCAACAACAAGGACGACGTCAAGGTATTCGCGGCAGTAGCTACAAGCTGGGACACTTACTATCCCAATGCCGAACGCGGAAAGAACCTGCACAACATTGCCATACAGGGCATGAAAGACATACGCATCATTGAGAACCAGATGGCAGCACAGCAACTCGATGCCAGCAAGGTACAGGTGAACGGAATCATCGAACTCGCCCTGCAAGACAACAAGGGTGTGACACGCAAACTCACTGACCTGAAAGGTAAGGTGGTTCTGCTCGACTTCCATCTTTTTGCCGGCGAACAGAGCACCAAGCGAATCATGATGCTTCGCGAGCTATACAACAAGTACCATGCTGCAGGATTTGAGATCTATCAGGTATCAGTCGATCCCGACGAGCATTTCTGGAAGACATCCACAGCCGCCCTGCCATGGATAAGCGTACGCGATGAAAACGGCATTCAGGGAGCAAGTGTGGCTAAGTACAACGTACAGAGCATCCCTACTTTCTTCCTTATCGACAGAAGTAACACATTGCGCTCTCGCGATGTACAGATCAAAGACCTCGATGCAGCAATCAAAGCATTGCTGTAAGAGGTCTTCCCCCTTCTTTCACAACACCCCTTCACCGCACACCCCTTTTTATTCTCCTATAAGACAAATGTTTATATCCATATAGAGGAAAACACTGAGCCTAAAATAAACATAAACCTAAAAAGTCAAAAGATGAGACTTTTCATGACATTAGTAGCCCTGATGCTCGCAATGACGGGCGTACAGGCTAAAGTAAAGTTGCCACACATCCTGAGTGACAACATGATTCTGCAACAAAACTCCGAAGTAAGACTCTGGGGCTGGGACAAACCCGGCACACAGGTTGAGGTAAGCGTGTCGTGGTCGGCACAGAAGTATGCTTCCAAGACTGGCAAGGACGGCAAGTGGACCGTTTCTGTCAAGACACCTGCTGCCAGCTACACTCCACTGTCAGTTACCTTCGATGATGGAGAGAAGACAAAACTTAACGGCATTCTTTCGGGCGAGGTGTGGGTTTGCGCCGGTCAGAGTAATATGGAAATGCCCGTCAAGGGATTCGGCAACTGCCCTGTAGAAAACTACAACAAGGTGGTGGTTGACGCCAACAACTACAGGGGTATTCACTATGTGAAGATTCCAAGCGTGATGAGCATGAAGCCACTCGATGATGCCAACTGCGAGTGGAAAGTGGTAAGTCCGGAGACTGTGGGCGAGGCTTCTGCTACAGGATACTTCTTTGCGCAAGTAGTCAACAAGGCTCTCAACATACCTGTAGGTCTGGTCATGGCCAACAAAGGAGGCTCGAGAGTGGAAAGCTGGCTCGACAGAGATTACTTGAAGAAGAATACCCAAGAGCCTCTTGACACCAACTCCATCGTCAAGAAATTCTCCTGGGATTACCATCGTCCTCTGGTATGGGGCAACGGAACCTTCCACCCTATTCTCAACTATACCATCAAGGGCATCCTCTTCTATCAAGGCTGTTCCAACGTAGGCGACCCTGCAGGACAATACACCAAACGCCTTGCCGACCTCGTGGCTCAATGGCGCAGAGATTTCAAGCAGGGCGATGTTCCTTTCTACTTTGTCGAGATAGCTCCTTACCATTACGACAATATCAATGGCGACTGGGGAGCCAAACTGCGCGAACAGCAATTCAATGCAGCCAAGATAATTCCCAACAGCGGCATCATCAGCACCAACGACTGTGTTTACCCTTACGAAAAGGAACAGATACATCCTGCACAAAAGCAGAAAGTAGGCGAACGACTCGCCTTTCTGGCTCTCAACAAGACCTACGGCATGAAGTCGGTTATCGGTGAAGGCATGACTTTCAGGGAAATGAAAATCAAGAACGACACCATCTGCGTGCATTTCGACAACACCTTTGGTGCCTACAACCGCTTCGACAACATCGAGGGATTCGAGATTGCAGGCGAGGACAAAGTGTTCCATCCTGCTACAGCCCGCCATTTCTGGCAGCCAGGCAACGACACGTGGAATGAATGTATCACCGTGGTAAGCCCTGAGGTAAAGAAACCTGTTGCACTGCGCTATTGTTTCAAGAACTTCCAGCTCGGTAACATGGCAAATGCAGGTGGACTGCCTCTATTCCCATTCCGTACAGACAACTGGTAAACTATCAAACAAGAATAAAACACAACCCATCATGGAGCATCCTCTAAGCAAATTCAAATTCTGCCCTATCTGCGGTTCAACACACTTCGAAATCAACAACTTCAAAAGCAAGAAGTGCGGAAGTTGCGGATTCACATACTATGCCAATCCAAGCAGCGCCACCGTAGCCTTTATCATGAATGAGAAAGACGAGCTATTGGTGGTAAGGCGCAAGAACGAGCCAGCCAAGGGCACTCTCGACTTACCTGGAGGATTCGTAGACATGGAGGAGACGGGCGAAGAAGGGGTTATGCGCGAAGTAATGGAAGAGACAGGACTGGAGGCTACATCCGTAGCCTACCAGTTCAGTATCCCCAACCTTTATCTCTATTCAGGGCTCACCATCCACACACTCGATATGTTTTATATAGTAGAAGTGAAAGACCTCTCACATGTCGAGGCAAAAGACGACGCTGCAGAATACCTGTGGATTTCTCTGAACGAGATACGGATAGAGGAGTTTGGTCTGCGTTCCATCCGTCAGGGGCTCAGCCGGTTTCTAAAAAAGTCCTGAAGAGAAAAAGCTAAAATTGAAAGTACAAACTGCCATTCATGTTTCACCACATGTCTGGCTTTTTTGTTGATGCCTTTATTCCAAAACAAGACTTGACTATTACAACAAGACAAAAAGCAGAAAAAACTGCCTTTTACCCTCATTCGACCGATTTTAGAGCCTAAAACATTAAAAAAGCAAAAAAAATCCCCATATAATAAGGTATAAGCAAAAAGTTTACTTACTTTTGCCAACCGAAAGAAAAATTGTATATAAGCTTATGCAAGAAAATTTAGTTATCGTCGAGAGCCCTGCAAAGGCCAAGAAAATCGAAGAGTACTTAGGAAAAGACTATAAGGTTATGTCCTCTTACGGTCATATACGCGACTTGAAAAAGAGGGAATTGAGTATAAACGAGCAGACCATGGAACCAGATTATGAGATTCCAGAAGAGAAGAAAAAGCTCGTTACCGAATTGAAATCGGCAGCCAAGAAAGCCAAGAAAATTTGGCTGGCTTCCGATGAGGACCGCGAGGGAGAAGCCATCAGCTGGCACCTTTGCGAAGTACTCGGACTGGATGAGGAGAAGACAAACCGTATCGTTTTCCATGAGATTACCAAACCTGCCATACTGGATGCCATAGAGCACCCACGCCATCTGGACATGAACTTAGTCAATGCCCAGCAGGCACGTCGTGTACTCGACCGTATCGTAGGTTTCAAACTCTCACCCGTGCTTTGGCGTAAGGTGAAACCTGCCCTTTCTGCCGGCCGTGTGCAGAGTGTTGCAGTTCGCCTCATCGTAGAACGTGAGCGAGAGGTACAGAAATTCAAGAGTGAGCCATACTTCCGTGTGAATGCCATCTTTGCCCTCATCAATGAGAGCGGCAACGCAACCGAAGTAAAGGCTGAGCTCGACAAGCACTTCAAAACCCAAGAAGAAGTTGATGCCTTCCTCGAGAAGTGCATGGACGCACAATTTACCGTCGACGCAGTGAGCAAGAAGCCATTGAAGCGCACTCCTGCGCCTCCTTTCACTACTTCTACACTGCAGCAAGAGGCTGCCCGCAAGTTGGGCTTCACCGTAAGCCAGACCATGATGATAGCACAGCGACTCTACGAAAGCGGACGTATCACCTACATGCGTACCGACAGCGTCAACCTGTCTACTTTCTGTAAGGATGCCAGTGCAGCCGAGATCAAGAAGGTATATGGTGACAAATACAGCCAGACCCGCAACTATCACACCAGTTCGAAGGGCGCACAGGAAGCACACGAGGCTATCCGCCCTACAGACATGACCGCACTTACCATAGACGGAACCAATCAGGAGAAGCGACTCTACGAACTTGTATGGAAACGCACCGTCGCCTCACAGATGGCAGACGCACAGATAGAGAAGACAACCATCAATATCGATATAGACAACACTACAGAGAAGTTTGTCGCCAACGGCGAGGTAGTGGTCTTTGATGGTTTCTTGAAAGTTTACCGCGAATCAACCGATGAAGAGGAAAACGGCGAGGAGTCTTCACACATCCTGCCAGCCATGCGTCATGGCGACAAGCTGCAGCGCCGTGAGATAACAGCCACCGAGCGATTCTCTATGGCTCCTGCAAGATATACAGAGGCGAGTCTTGTAAAGAAACTCGAGGATCTCGGCATTGGCCGTCCTTCTACCTATGCACCAACCATCAGCACCATTCAGCAACGTGAGTATGTGCAGAAAGGTGACAAGAGTGGCACAGAGCGTTCATATACAGTCAGCACACTGAAGGGCATCAAGGTGACACAGAAGTTCAAGAAGGAAATGGCCGGCTCAGAGAAAGGCAAACTGCTGCCTACAGATATCGGCATCGTGGTCAACGACTTCCTGATGAAGAACTTCCCCGACATCATGGACTACAACTTTACTGCCAATGTGGAGAAAAAGTTTGATGATATCGCAGAGGGCAATACCGAGTGGAATAAATGGATGAAGAAATTCGACCAAAGCTTTGAACCCGAAGTGGACAAGGTGATAAATGCACGCAGTGAGCATAAAGCCGGCGAGCGTTCACTGGGAGTCGACCCAAAGAGCGGACGCCCTGTATTCGTCAAGATAGGACGTTTCGGACCAGTGGCACAGATTGGATCTGCCGAAGATAAGGAAAAGCCTCTCTTCGCACAGTTGCCTGCCGACAAGAGTATTGAGACCATCACACTCAACGAGGCTATCGAGCTCTTCAAGCTTCCCCGCGAGGTAGGCGAATATGAGGGAACACCTGTTACCATCGGTGCAGGTCGCTTTGGCCCTTACGTTCTCCACAATAAGAAGTATGTTTCCATCCCGAAGGACGAAGACCCAATGAACCTTACACTCGAAAGAGCCATTGAGTTGATAAGAGAGAAACGAGAGAGTGAGCAGAAACGCCACATCAAAGTGTTCGATGAAGATACCAAGCTCGAGCTGCTTAACGGCCGCTACGGTCCCTACATTGCCTATGATGGAAAGAACTACCGCATTCCCAAGAACAAGCAGACTCATGTAGAGGAACTCTCATATGAAGAGTGTATGAACATCATCAAAGAGGCTCCAGAGCCTAAAGCCAGCCGTCGTAAGTAAGCCTATGAAGTCGATTATCATCATCGGATATATGGGCGCCGGAAAGACAACAGTCGGCAAAGCCCTTGCCAAGGAGTTGGGCGTCATGTTCTACGACCTCGACTGGTATATCGAAACTCGCATGCACAAGACCGTCAAGGAAATCTTCGACGAGAAAGGCGAAGAGGGATTCCGTTTCATTGAGCACAACATGCTGCACGAAGTAGCCGAGTTCGAGAACGTTGTTGTAAGTTGCGGGGGCGGGACACCCTGCTTTTTTGACAACATGGACTATATGAACCAGTTGGGAACCACCGTCTATCTGAAGGCTACTCCCGAGACTCTCCACGCCCATCTGCAGATGGGCAAGGGCGTGCGACCACTGCTGCTAAACAAGACACCCGAGGAGGTGGAAACCTTCATCAAGGAACAACTCAAACAGCGAGAGCCCTTCTATCTGAAGGCACAGCACATCTTCGACATCGATGTAATCGACGATTACGACAAGATACAGAATACGGTGAAAAAACTGCGCCTGCAGTTGGGTATATAAAGAACCTCGGAATCAGGCTTCAAGCCGAAGGGTACAACGAGGCTACAAACTGAAACAACCCAATTAAAATATAACACATCACAACAAAACTACTTTCATTCCAGAAGAAAAGAAATGAAGAAATGGACTATTGAAGACTCGAATGAACTCTACAACATCAAAGGTTGGGGCACTTCTTACTTTGGCATCAACGAAAAAGGAGATGTCTATGTAACTCCATGCAAAGACAACACGCAGATAGACCTGCGCGACGTCATGGACGAGTTAGCCCTGCGAGACATCACGGCTCCCGTGCTGCTCCGATTCCCCGACATTCTCGACAATCGTATCGAAAAGACTGCCAGTTGCTTCCAAAAAGCCAAGGAGGAATATGGATACAAAGGCGAAAACTTTGTCATCTATCCTATCAAGGTCAACCAGATGCAGCCGGTCGTAGAGGAAATCATATCGCATGGCAAAAAGTTCAATCTCGGTCTTGAGGCTGGCTCTAAGCCAGAACTCCACGCTGTCATTGCCGTACAGTGCCAGAGCGACTCGCTCATCATCTGCAACGGATACAAGGACGAAAGCTATATCGAACTGGCTCTCCTCGCACAGAAGATGGGCAAGCGTATCTTCATCGTAGTAGAAAAACTCAACGAGCTCGATATCATTGCCAAGACTGCCAAAAAACTCAACGTAAGACCCAATATCGGAATACGTATCAAGTTGGCCTCATCAGGCTCTGGCAAGTGGGCTGACAGTGGCGGCGATGCATCCAAGTTTGGTTTGACAAGCGCTGAGCTGCTCACAGCACTCAACAAGATCGACGAGATGGGGCTGCACGACTGCCTGCGGCTCATACACTTCCACATCGGAAGCCAGATTACCAAAATACGACGCATACAAACAGCCTTGCGCGAGGCTGCACAGTTCTATATCAACCTGCACAAGATGGGGTATGATGTCGACTTTGTTGACTGCGGAGGCGGATTGGGAGTCGACTACGACGGAACACGTTCTTCAAGCAGCGAAAGCTCCGTCAACTATTCCATCCAGGAGTATGTGAACGACTGCGTATATACGTTTGTCGACGCTGCCAACAAGAACAATATCGCACACCCTAATCTTATCACCGAAAGTGGCCGTTCCCTTTCGGCACATCATTCAGTACTCGTCATCGATGTACTCGAGACAGCCTCGCTGCCAGAGATGCCCGAGGAGTTTGAGGCCAAGGTAGAAGACCACCAGTTGGTAAAAGACCTGTATGATATCTGGGACAACCTGAACCCACGCAATATGCTCGAAGACTGGCACGACGCTGAGCAAATACGCGACGAGGCTTTGGAACTCTTCTCGCATGGCATCGTCGACCTCAAGACAAGAGCCGAGATAGAAGCCATGTACTGGAGTGTATGCCATGAGATTAACAATCTGGCAAAGCACATGAAACACATCCCTGAAGAACTGCGAGGACTCGACAAACTGCTTGCCGACAAGTATTTCTGCAACTTCTCGCTCTTCCAAAGTCTGCCAGACAGTTGGGCCATCGACCAACTCTTCCCTATCATGCCTATACAGCGACTCAACGAGCGCCCAGTAAGAAAAGCCACCTTACAGGACATCACCTGCGACAGCGATGGAAAAGTAGCCAACTTTGTGACCGATGGCCATATTGGTAATGTACTTCCGCTGCACGCACTCAAGGACAACGAGCCTTATTACCTCGGTGTCTTCCTCGTAGGAGCCTACCAGGAAATATTGGGCGACATGCACAACCTGTTCGGTGACACCAATGCGGCGCATATATCAGTAAAGGACGGCAAGTACAACATCGATCAGATCTTCGACGGTGAGACTGTGGAAGAGGTTCTCGACTACGTGCAGTACAACCCCAAGAAACTCGTCCGCCAGTTGGAGCAGTGGGTTACCAAAAGTGTGAAAGAAGGTAAGATTTCACTCGAAGAGGGTAAGGAATTCCTTGCAACCTATCGCAACGGACTCTTCGGATATACTTACCTGCAGTAAACAGATAATCAAGATTCCTCATACAGAGGGCATATCAAAGTCTTAATAGGCTATTGATATGCCCTCTTTCTTTTCTTAGAAAGTGAACAGAAGCCATATAGGCAACCAACATTAGTCACAATAGAAGCCTCAAGCTGGTCATAATAGACGACAAACGTTGGTCATAATAGACGACCCATAACAGGCATAACAGACTATCATCGCTGATTATTATAACGTGATGGTTTAAGCCACCGACATGTTTCTTTACAGAGAAATGAAGGGCAACTTCATTTGTGGCTATATACATAAGTAGTCAACTATAAGTATGACTAAAAATAAGTAAGTCAACGTAAATTATAAATAATTCAAGTTTCGCAAGCTCAGAAGTTAAAGGAGTTAAAGGAGTTATCGCTCCCTACGGTCGCTGAGGAGTTAAGACAACAGTCTTTTTGGCGTATTTTTTTAAGCAGCAAGACATACGTCTTAACTCCTTAACTCCCTTAACTCCTTTAACTTCCTGATATGCGAAAGTTCAGTAAATAAGTAATAACTGAGTCAACTCATATTATCAATAACACTTAGAGTGGGCAACAAAAATCATTAAACCACAAATAAAAGTTCTATTCATAGCCTTTGAATGTCCGTTCAAAGCCTTTGAATGTCCGTTCAGAGCCTTTGAATGCACGTTCAAAGCCTTTGAATGCACGTTCAGAACCTTTGAACAGACATTTCAAAAGCATGAACGGAGATTTTTCAACAAGAGACAGAATAAATTCATAAGTAACAGGAAACAAATGCGTAGTGCTAAAATAACTACTCATGGCTATAGGGGTGCCGAATAGTTACTAAAGATAACTTTCTATCTAAATAATATTAAAAAGCAAGCAAAAACTTGCATATTTAATAAAAACCATGTTATTTTTGCAACCGAAAATGAAGAAACTGTTACACATATCGTTTACATTCTTTCTTGCCTTGGTACTCGTTATCATGGGAAGCGGGGTAACATTTCTTCATTGCTCATGTTCCGGCAAGACAACGGTGATACTGTCGCATACAGCACAGAACGGCGGTAATTCCGACACCACCAAAGGATGCATGAAGGTAACAAGCGTACAGCTATCGCCGCAACTATGTCAAGGAAACCTATGACGGCAAACGTATGGACAAGCCTTTGCTCAGCAAGTACAAAGGTCTGGTTTCTGCCTCCTACAAGACTCCGCTCGGTCTTTGGCAGTTTGATACCACCTTGCAGTTCAATGGCGGAGGAAGAATGCCACAAGCCTATACCCTTGCCAACGGTGAGCCTTCATGGGATCAGAACTTCAAGGCTTACACCTTGCTAAGTGCACAAATCACTCGTTGGTTCCGCCACTTCTCCATCTATATAGGAGGCGAAAACCTGACAGGTTTCAAGCAAAAGCGCCCTGTAGTAGATGCCATGAATCCTTGGGGCAGCCAGTTTGACACCAATATGGTATGGGGTCCTATCAATGGAGCTATGGGCTATATCGGTATCCGTGTAAACTTCGGAAGACTCTAATCAAAAGGTGCTTTACCGACAGAATTCTCGCTCCTGGATAAGTAAGAACAAGAAATATTCATTATTAATTAAAGATTTTAATCATAAAAGAAAGGAAAAAATATGAAAAAGATTATGACAGTAACCGCCATGCTGGTATTTGCCATCAGCATGTTTGCAAAAGACATTAAGACTGTAGTGTTCACCACACTTCCACAGATGCACTGTGAGAACTGCGAGAACAAGATCAAGGGCAACCTGCGCTTTGAGAAGGGAATCAAACAGATTACCACCAGCGTACCCGACCAGAAAGTAACTATCGAATATGATGCCGACAAGACTACTCCAGAGAACATCGCCAAGGGCTTTGCCAAGATTGGCTACAAGGCAACTGTTGTAACTGGCGAAGCCAAGAAAAAAAGGCTGTAGTGGCTGCTGCAAGAAAGCTGATGCAACTAAAGGCAGCTGCTGCAAGAAGAACGGTGAAAAGAAAGAAGGAAGCTGCTGCAGTAAGAAAGCCGAAGTAAAGAAAGAGGGCTGTGGAGGTTGCAGCAAGAAAGCTGATGCAACTAAAGGCAGCTGCTGCAAGAAGGACGGCGAGAAGAATGCCGGAAGCTGCAGCGAGAAAGCTGAAGTAAAGAAAGAGGGCTGTGGAGGTTGCAGCAAGAAAGCTGATGCAACTAAAGGCAGCTGCTGCAAGAAGGACGGCGAGAAGAAAGCCGGAAGCTGCAGCGAGAAAGCTGAAGTAAAGAAAGAGGGCTGTGGAGGCTGTAGCAAGAAAGCTGAGGCAGTCAAAGGCAACTGCAGCACGAAGTAACGACAAGATAGGAGTAATACCTTTATTATAGAAAGAACCGTACTTAGTGTTAAAAGGACACAAAGTACGGTTCTTTTTTATTTCAGTAAACAGACTTACTTACATTACTCCAGTTTCTTTGCCTTTGACACATGAAGGGCAAAGGCAGCAATAACGACAAAGCAAACCAAAGGTACAATGAAGCCAACAGCCATGTCGGTTTCGCCAAGAGCACCCATCAGTACAGGAGCAATAGCTCCACCCACGATTCCCATGATGAGGTAAGAAGAGCCACGCTTCGTACTGCTGGCGTCAAGCCCTCGCAATGCTAAGGCAAAGATAGTGGGAAACATGATGGACTCGCAAAGATAGGTCAACACCAAAGCCACTACAGCCAGCATACCAGCACCTAAGATAACCACCAGCATACAGACTGAGGCGCCCAAGGCACAGATCAACAGCAAGATGCCTGCCTTGACATAGTTCATGCCCCAACTGCCCAACAATCGACCAACAAAGAAGAAGCCCATACCGCCAAACGACAGCATCAAGGCAGCATCTCGAGCCGAAACAGAAGGAATACTCTCGGTGACATAATTGATAAAGAAACTGTTGATACCCGTCTGGGCAGCCACATAGAAGAAGATGGCTGTCAAACCGAAGACAAAGGTGCGGGAATGCCACAACGATACACCCGAAGCAGCCTCGGCAATCTGTTTCTCCTCTTTTATCTCAGGCAGCTTCACACGACCTATCACAATAGCAATAAGCAGCACAGCAATGCCTATAATGGTGTAAGGCAAAGCCACCGAGCCACTGTTGCCATCAGCTCCACGGAAGACAAGAAGTCCTCCTACCAAAGGACCGACTATCCAGCCCAATCCATTGAGCGACTGAGCCAGGTTGAGCCTTGAGGCAGAGGTCTCCTCATCGCCAAGGACGGCAATATAAGGATTGGATGCTGTTTCCAGACAGGTAAGTCCGCAGCCTATCACAAACAAACAGACCAGGAAAAAGTTGAACGACATAATCATCTCGCCCGGTATGAAGAGCAAGGCACCAATGCCATAAAGCACCAGTCCTGTAAGCACTCCGGCCTTATAGCCCCACTTGCGGATAATGATTCCGGCAGGTATGGCCATGATGAAATAGCCTCCATACACCATCGCCTGCACCAGGGCTGAACGAGTCTTGGATATGACAAGGGCATCCTGATAATGCTTGTTCAGAATATCGAGGATGCTATGAGCAAAGCCCCAAAAGAAAAACAGCGATGCTATGAGCACGAAGGGCAGCAGATACTGCCCGGGAACAATCTTCTTCATCGTCACGTTACTTTCTTCTTATCGTCAGTGTGATGGTCTCAGGATGAGCCTCGGCAAATTTCTTCACATCGTCTACCACTAAGGCCAGATATCCACCGCCACCTGCTCCAGGCATCTTCCATGCCTTCACATCAGGTAGAGCTGAATACTTGTCAATATAACCTTGGACACAACCCTGAATCATGGCAGGGAACATACTTACCTGAGCATCAAACGAAGCCTTGTAGGCACGGGCGAAAGCCTCATAATCCTTAGCCATAATGGCTTGCCAGCAGTCATCGGCAGCCTGAGCCAAAGCCTTTACCTTCACCTCGGTGATGTCCTTACCCTCGACCACAGAGCAGCCAGGTCGACGGGGCTCCATCGCTATCATGCAGAGATGTTCCTCCAGCCAGGAAAGTATCGACTCATCATCGCAACGCTCAAACTTCTCGGGCCAGAAACGGTTGTTGTAGTAATGACGGCACAAACCAGGAATACAGATTCCGATGGCATCCTGTGCTCCACTTACGATGCCATCATTGCGCTCAGGGTCGTTCTCGAAACAGAAGACCAACTTCGACAAGATTTCAGGATCCATATCGGGCAACTTCACTGGCCATATTTTCTTGATCATGTTTCGGGTGGAAGTGGAAAGTCCACAGCGCTCGCGCACCTCAAAGGTGGGAATCAACGACATGGTGATGGCCCAGCCTGGAGCATAACAACTCACGTAAGGCTGATCAATCCATGTACCAGCCAGATCAAGACGAGTTGGCAAGGCGCAGGTTCCATTCTTGATATCAGTACTCGAACGGGCTGTCAATCCCTCGGCAGGAGTACGCTCCAGCACTACATACTCAATACCATGCTCCTCGCAGAACTTTCGCTTGGTGTCGCTGCTTCCATCTTCATTCACTACAAACACATCGGGATGCAGGAACTCCACCGTCGGCACAAAGTCCATGATGCCCGAACCGGCATTGATGAATGCATCTTTCACGTATCGGATAGACTTTACCATGAACAGGCGTTCCTGCTCCGGATAGAAGGTTTTATGATGCTTATACTCCAAGATAGTGGAATCGGAACCTATGCCGACATACAACTCACCATACTGCGAAGCCTGACGGAAGAACTCCACATGTCCGCTGTGAAGAAGGTCATAACATCCGCTTACAAATACTTTTTTCATATCTGTTATTTATAATCTATTACTATTCATTTGCTTTAGCAATCGTGCAAATATACAATTTTTCGCAGAAATAAAGGCACATTGTAGAGTTAAAGAAACAAAAGAGCCGACTATAAGTATAGGTTTTTAGCAAAATAGTTGTAACTTTGTACTGTCATTATCAAAATATAGACAGATATGGAGAAAGTAACAATCGTAAAGGTGGGCGGTGCCATCGTTGAGGACAACGAGCAACTGGCACAGCTCCTTACAGATTTTGCCGCCATACCAGGAAAGAAAGTACTGGTACACGGCGGAGGCAGACGCGCTACTAAAGTAGCAGCAGCCTTGGGTATAGAGAGCAAAATGGTGAATGGCAGACGCATCACCGACGCACAGATGCTGGAGGTGGTAACCATGGTCTATGGAGGCTTGGTCAACAAGAACCTTGTAGCCAAGTTGCAAGCCAAGGGCGTAAACGCACTCGGACTGACAGGAGCCGACATGGATGTGATACACAGCCACAAGCGCCCCGTCAAGGACGGAGTAGACTTCGGATATGTAGGCGATGTGGAACGCGCCAATGGCAAGATGCTGCAAACCCTTATCCAGGAAGGCATTACACCCGTTATGGCTCCGTTGACTCACGACGGCAATGGCAATATTCTGAATACTAATGCCGACACCATAGCCAGCGAAACAGCCAAGGCTTTGGCTCCCTACTACAATGTGACGCTGATATACAGTTTCGAGAAGAAAGGCGTGCTTTCCAATCCCGATGACGACAACAGCGTGATTCCTGTCATCACACGATCCGACTTCGAGAAATACCAGGCTGACGGAACCATCGGCGGAGGTATGATTCCAAAGATAGAGAATGCCCTTGCTGCCGTAGACGCGGGCGTGAAGGAGGTGATTATCACTCTGGCAACAGCCATAGACGGCAAACAGGGAACCGTCATTAAGTAAAGAACGAAGAGGGAAGAGTGAAGAATTCTTTTGCCTTTGATTCTTAATAAGAGTTAAAAATAGAAATAATTTAAGATTGGTTGTAACTTTCTTATAACATAGTCGTCATTAATAACAGAGGAATGAAAGAAATCAGTTTCCGAAACGATGTTTTGCCACTGAAGGACAAACTATTCAGACTGGCTCTGCGCATTACTCTCAACAGAGAGGAAGCCGAAGATATCGTGCAAGACACACTGATAAAAGTCTGGAACTCGCGCGACAAATGGCAACAGTTAGACTCCATCGAAGCCTATAGCCTCACTATCGCAAGAAATCTCTCGCTCGACCGCATCAAGAAGATGGAGAATCAGAACGGATCGCTCGAAGATGAGAAGACAGAAAGGCCAGACGCCACCTCGAATCCTTCAGAACGAATGATTCAGAAAGACAAGCTGGACATCGTAAAGAGGATGATAGACGAACTTCCCGAAAAACAACGCAGCTGCATACAGCTACGCGATATCGAGGGAAAAGCCTATAAAGACATTGCCCTGATTCTCGGCATCACCGAAGAACAGGTAAAGATCAATATCTTCAGGGCTCGTCAAACAATAAAACAACGATTTCAACAATTCGACAAATATGGACTATAAGTACATCAAACAGCTTTTAGAGCGCTACTGGAATTGCGAGACCTCCCTCGAAGAGGAAGACATTCTCCGCACATTCTTCAGCCAGGAAGATATTCCTTCCGAGCTGGAGTCCTATAAGGCTCTCTTTACCTACGAGCTTGGCGAAAGCAAGAACGAGGCTCTGGGCGATGACTTTGACGAAAAGATGATGGACATCATAGAAGGCGAGGAAAGCCAGAAGCCAGAAAAGGCAAAGGTAATATCGCTGACAGAACGCCTGAAACCTCTGTTCAAGGCTGCGGCTATGGTGGCTATTTTCCTTACTTTGGGCAATGCCGCCCAAGTACCTTTCCAGAAAGATGACGAATACGTAGGAAATACAGGAAACGGACAATCGGTTCATGGTGTATCAGTAGCTGCCATTGCCGACTCGGTATCGGTCGACTCCATGCAGCAATCCAATATCAACCAAGTGGCTGCCGATCCGGCTTCCAACATACTGAAATGATAAATTTCTATGCTTTCTCTATAAAATCATGTTTAGTAAAACAACTCTGAAACTGTGAAGTTTCATTTCTCTCAAATTTTTCATAACATACTAACGTAATAGGGCTGCCAGGATTTCTGGCAGCCCATGCTATTTATATACGTTTATCTGGCCTTATCGCCCCAACAGCCTATGGCAGGAAGCGGATATAGGTTCTGTCGTCAAAACTCTTGTTGCCTTCTACAAGGCCTTTGGTAGCTATGAAACTGCTGATATTTTGAGGATCGTTGGCGATTTGATTAGCCAAGGCTTCCTCACTCTCTGCCAGAGTTGGCTTAAGGAAAGGATAGCCATCGCTCGCCAATACAATCTCGGAAGAGGCAGAAACAGTCTCGGAAGAAGATACAGACACTACCTTTACCCCCTCCCGATAGATGGGGAATCCATCAATAACAGTATAAGTCTTGTTTTGTCCCGAAAGCATCGCCTCAACGAGCAAAGGCTCTATTTGCCTGCGAGCCTCAGCAGGAAGCATTCCTTCCTTTATCAAGTCAACTCGCTTCTCTGCAATCTCTTGCTCGTAGGGTTTACCATTCTCATAGAGTTTTCCGCCGATGAGAGCCTGACAATCGCCCACCATCCATACCTCTTGCCTTGCCCTGCTGTAAATAACGGCAGAAGCCGTAAGGCGTTCCTCGGGATGCTGCAACAATCGCTCAGCCACGCCCAAAGGCTTATACACTTTATCGCATATATAATGCGTGATGCCTTGGCAGAAATCATCCGCCAAGGCATCTGCCTTCAATTCTTGTCTGATATATTCAGAGATGAGCATCATGGCATAACGACCATTCTTCATCTCCGGATTGAGATGCTTTGGGGTCTTGCTCGTACTGCCGTCTATCACGGCGATGAATTCATCGGTCACGACCAGTCCATCCTCACAGGCCTCCTGGCACTTCTTGCCAATAATGCTCTGTTCTATGATAATCATCTTATTTTTAAGCTTTTCTAAATCTTTCAACCAACTGCAGGAAACTCGGTATGAGAATGCACAAGGAGAAGCCTACGGCATAATATACCGTCTTCTCATCACCATGGAAGAGGTCGATAAGCTTGCCGTCGGTCTGAGGAAGAAGGTTGGTCAGGATATAAGCCATCGTGTTGTTGACCCAATGCAGCAGGATGCCTGGCACAAGGCTACGGGTGCGATAGTACATCCATCCTAAAAGAAGACCCATGAAGAGGGCATTGACAAACTGGGCTGCATTGCCATGCACAGCACCAAAAATGGCAGCCGAAATCATGATAGCAACCCAATGGTTGCGCTTGCTCATCATACCCAGCAAGGTACGGAGGATGGCACCACGGAAGACAACCTCCTCGGTCAATGGTGCCAGGATGCCTACAGCCACATACCCCCAGGGCTCTTTGAGCAGCCCTTCGAATATGCGGCCTGTGGTCTCGTCCATTTCCAGTCCGATTTGCTCATACACAAACTCAAGTGGAATCATGGCACCCAAAGCAAACAAAGCTACCCAAAGAAGAGTGAGCCAAGGTTTGGACAACAAATAGTTGCGAGAGATGGGAGTCCACTTGGTCTTCAGAAAAACGACCAGGGTAATCACACTGCTGAACACCGAGGTAAGGGCAAGCAGCACGGGATTGTGCCCCGAAAGCATGGCTGTTCGCACATCTGCCAGTTCCTCATGCTGAACAAATGACCAGACAAGCATTCCCAAGAATGAAACTATAAGCTGTACTACGACAAACACTATGCCATACAGCAGAATATCCATAACACCTTTCTTTACCTCTTTCATCGTTTGTATCTGTTTATTTAAATTTGTTTCTATTCGTTCTCTTTATCTTTCTGCAACAGCGCCACAACGGTTTCCTCGTCTTCACGGAGTTGCTCTGCAAGTTCCTCAGGCGACTCGAACTTACGCTCGCCCCTGATGCGGTGCACAAAGCTCACCAACAGCAACTGACCATAAATGTCGCCATCAAAATGGAAGATATGTGTCTCGATCGTTGTGCGCTTTCCGCCGAAGGTAGGACGCGTGCCTATATTCATCATGCCCCACTTCATTTCCATCCCCTGTTCCAACCTTACCTTGACGGCATAGACACCGGCGGCAGGAATCATTTGACACAAATGGGAGATGTCTATGTTGGCAGTAGGAAAGCCTAATTTGCGACCCTCATGAAAGCCATTCACCACCTTGCCTACGATGGTATAAGGATAGCCCAAGCACATATTGGCAAGCTCCACCTCGCCTTCGCGCAGAAAGGAACGGATGACCGAAGAGGACACATTGATGCCGTCGAACTGGAATGCGTCATTGCGAACTACCTCCATGTTCATCTCACGTCCATAGCGCACATAATCATCGAAGGTTTCCTCACGGTTGCGACCGAAACGATGGTCGTAACCGATAAAGAGTGATTTCACGCTCAACTGATTACACAGCACCTTGCTCATAAACTCCTTGGCAGAAAGCGATGCCATCTCTTTATCGAAATGCAGCACCACCACATTGTCTATATCGGTGCGGGAGAGGAGACGCAACTTAGAGTCGAGTGTACTCAACGACTCTGGCTGATAGTCGCTCTGCAACACCTTGCGCGGATGCTCGTCGAAGGTGATGACCGTTGCCTCAAGTCCCTGGCTGTGGGCTTTCTCCACCAGCTGACGTATGAGATACTGGTGTCCTCTGTGCACTCCGTCGAAAAAGCCGATAGTGGCCACACAGGGCTTCAAAGACTTGATGGCAGTACCGTCTTTCAGCCTACATCCGTCCTGAATAGTATAATATACTGTTTTCATCTTGTTTTCCTGTCTTTATTCCTCCTGATGACACATTGCCCGCCTCACAGCACGATACAGTTCGCCTGCCCAAAGAACGAGCGAGGTTGAGCCAATAATGATTGCCCACTCGTTAAGCGAGAGAGGCTGGGTGCGGAACATTTCACCACCGAAAGTAACGATGAGCCACTGACCTGCCAAGACCAGCAGAAGCACCAACTGCATGCCCTTATCCTGGAGGAAGTGACGGAATGCAGACCTGTTGCTGCCCAAAGCCTTGGCATTGAAGAGATTCCAAAACTGCAGCATCACAAACGTGGTGAAGAACCATGTCAGTTCGTGCGTATCGACTCCTCCCCTGCCGCGACGCTCACAATATACCAGGAAAGCAAACATCACGACAAAGAAACTGATGCCACAGAAAAGGATTCCTGCACCCATGCTGCGGGAAATGATAAAGTCGGAAGCCTTGCGGGGCTTTTCCTTCATCACCTCGTGCGAAGGAGGCAAAGAGGCTAAAGCCAAGGCTGCAAAGGTGTCCATTATCAGGTTGACCCACAATATCTGGGTAACGGTAAGCGGCATTTCGGTGCCTATGATCGAACCGCCAAGCACCAGGAGCAAGGCTGCCACATTGACCACCAACTGGAAAAAGAGGAAACGCTGAAGGTTGCGGTAAAGCGAGCGTCCCCACATCACGGCATTGGCTATCGACTTGAACGAATCGTCGAGCAAGGTCATATCCGAAGCTTCCTTGGCTACCGATGTGCCCGAACCTAACGAAAGCCCAACATGAGCATAGTGGAGCGCCGGGGCATCATTGGTTCCATCGCCTGTTACCGCCACCACCTCGCCATGTTTCTGAAGCATGGCCACCAATCGCTGTTTGTCAGTAGGACGGGCACGGCTCATCACACGGATATTCTGTGCGCGTTTATAGGCTTCCTCATCCGAGAGAGCCTCCCACTGTTCGCCCGTTATCATCTTTACCTCAAGCGGAGTCATCTCGCCATCGGCCCCTATGCTTGTATTGTCTTCCTCGAAGATGCCTATCTGCTTGCCTATCTCGAAAGCCGTAGCTGCCGTGTCGCCCGTCACCATCTTGACTTCTATACCAGCCTTTCTGCACTCCTGCACTGCTGCGGGAACCTCCTTGCGCAGAGGATCGGTAATGGCAACGATAGCCTGCAAGGTCATCTTACCGTCTTCTGCCTTCTGATAGGCAAAGGCTAATGTACGCATCGCCTTGCGCTGGAAGTCAGCAAGCTCTTCCTGTGCTTTTTGCTTTTCCTTATCGTCCAAGTCGCACTTTGCCAGCACGATCTCGGGAGCTCCCTTCACAAAGAGATACTGTGTGCCTTCTGCAAGAACACGGGTGGACATATACTTTCGCTCGGTCGAGAATGGTTGCTGGCTCACCACGGTGCACTGTTTGCGCAACTCGGCATAGTCGTGCCCCTTAGCTTTGAGCCATAGCAGCAATGCCGACTCGGTAGGATTGCCTATACCTCGGTCGTTGTCCAATTCGGCAGTGGTGTTGACGGCTATCGCCAAGTGGAGCAAATGTTCGCTTCCCTGTTTCAGCAAGAGGGTGTCCACCTGCATCTGGTTCTGCGTCAGCGTACCAGTTTTGTCGGTACAAATCACGGTGACTGCTCCCATCGTCTCACAGGCATGAAGTTTGCGCACAAGATTGTTCGACTTGAGCATTCTTCGCATATTGAGAGCCAAGGAGAGTGTGACGGCCATAGGCAAACCTTCGGGCACAGCCATCACTATCAGTGTGACGGCCATCATGAAATACTCCAACACAAGGTCGGCCATATAAAGATAATCCTTGCCTCCCCATACAGGATTGGTCAGGATGTCGTGACCGAGAAACAGTACAAAAGCGGCTACCGAAACTATTGAGCCCACCTTGGAAATCACAGTAGCCAACTTGTCCAACTGTACATAGAGAGGAGTCTTCACTGCCGTCTGCTCGGTCGACTTGGCCGCCACCTTGCCTATTTCAGTAGCATCGCCTACTGCCGTCACCCTGAATTCTCCACGTCCATTCATCACCATGGTAGAACGCAAAACCACATTGCGGGCATAAGCTCCGTCTCCACCTTCCTCGAGCGATTTCTCTGTCATAGGCTCACCGGTAAGCGATGACTCGTTGATTTGCAAATCGGTACAAGAGAGCAAGACGCCATCGGCTGGCACCTCGTCGCCCACCTCTATCAACACAATATCGTCTACCACCACATCGCGGCGGGGAATCTCTATCACCCTCCCGTTTCGGCGCACCTTTACAGGCTGTTCCTCGCTCAAGGCTGTAAGGATATGAAACTTCTTGGCAGCATCCCGCTCGAAATAGAAGCCCACCGTTGTGGCCAAGAATACAGCCACAAAGATGCCTATCGTCTCCATAAAGTTGTGCTCTATGAAGGCCAGGACCAGAGAGATCAAGGCTGCTACAAGAAGGATTTGGATAATGGGATCGCGATACTTATCCAAATAGAGTTTCCATAATGATATACGACGAGGAGGTGTGAGAACATTGAGTCCACACCTCTTTCTGCTTTGTCCAACTTGCTCGTCGGAAAGACCTGAATTACTATTTATTTCTTTTGCCATTTGTCATGAAGCACTTCGAGTGCTATAAGATGATGGTGCAAAGATACGGCATTTTTCTGATTAATCGAAAAAAATGCCCAAAATATTTGGTTATTTAGCAAAAAGCTATTACCTTTGCAGCCGAATTGCAAAATTCACGGACTTGTAGCTCAGTTGGTTAGAGCAACAGACTCATAATCTGGAGGTCCCAGGTTCAAGCCCTGGCTGGTCCACTCTTCAAAATCAAGCAGTTAAGTCAAAAACTTAGCTGCTTTTTCTTTTGCCTTGCGAACACATTGCGAACACAGAGACATTCGTACAGCAACGTACTTTTCACACATTTTCATGCTTTTTTATCTTGCGAACACGTATTTTCATCAGATTTCATTCTCCCAATTTCGGGGAAACAAAATAGTTTCAATCCAGTTCGCCAAATAGCAAGAAATACACCTTTACCCCAGTTCGGGATAATCATTGACCAGTATGCGGAAAACAATGAGGCACGTATTAGTGTCGGCAACTGGCTTGCAATGTTTGCAGAAAGCGAAGGCCGATTGAATGACTACGAATCAGAAAGAGCCTATAGTGAGGTTGAGAACATTGCAACTGGCAAATACGATCATCGTCTCGGCAAAGGAGGTCAAGGTATTTCAATGTAACTTCACTTTACTTTATTGCTTTATATATACGCACACATTAAAGTAAAGTTAAACAAAAGGGGAAGAAAAATAATCTGATGATTCTGCAGTAATATTTTTCCTCCCTTTTATCATATTCATCACCATGCATTCTCTATGAACCGTTGGAAACCGTCCTTAATTGCACTCTCATTTGGACGATATCCAATACGTTGCTAACAATGCTGATAATACCAAGACCCATTACTATTGATAGGACAATCGTCGCTATCGTCCTGGAATATTGCTCAATTGCCAACAAGATGCCAGATGATGCATGGAAAGTAAACAATGGCAATTCCGATGGCGTGGACAGAACAAGGGCAAACAATGCTCCGCCAGCGATGAAGCCCGCCACAAATGCAGCTATCATAGCATATTTGTATCGACGAAGGTTTGCCTCCTCATACTGACGAAGGTATTCTACGGCATCGAGTTTTTGGGTTAGGCGTGCCATAAACTCATCCTTATCGTCAAATTTCGGACGCTGGGCAAGGAAGAGTTCCTCAAGTGCTTTATCTTTCATCATAACTTCAATCTTGTTTTCAGTTTGTCACGTCCTCGCGAGAGTTGCTTCTTCACGGCATCTTCGCTTGTGTCTGTTATCTGGGAAATCTCTTTTACAGAATGTCCGTCAAGATAGAACAACACAATGGCTGCTCGTTCTTTGGGAGGCAAAGTGGCGAGAGCAAGATAGAGATCCTGATAAGCATATTTTGCATCAGCATCACTTGTGCCTAAGACTGTTTTTGCCTCTTCGATGCTTTCAAATGTCCGTTGGGCTGCCTTATGATTAAGGAATGTATTCTGTGCAATCTTGAAGAGCCACGATTGGAACTTTCCTTTATTCTGATAGCCTGCCGAGGCAAGATACGCCTTGACCAAAGCATCTTGAGCAATATCGTCAGCATCATCCTTGTAGCCACAGCAGAGGGCGAGCAAGAATCCACGAAGTGCCTCCTGCTCGTCACTGACGAGTTGTATGAACTGCTCTCTGGTCATCTACTTTTTATGCCTGTCGCAAGTTCCGTTCCTCTGCTTCCATTTCCTTGGCAAGCATCTTCTTACCGATCTGATAGTTGGCTAGGAAGGCTATGCCTACAGCTAACAGTACCAATCCTATACTTATACTTACCAACGGATCTGTACTTCCTCCTACTAAGTTGCAGTTCAAGTATATTCCGTAACCTATCATTCCTACTCCCAGGATGAAAGCAAGCATTCCCCACTGTAGTTTTTTCAACAACTTCTCTTTCAACAACTTCTCTGGCTTATTCATCTTTCTTACCAATTCCTCAATGTCAATGTCAGCATTCTTTTCGAGTGCAGCAAGAATGATTTCCTTTCTATTCCTTTCCGAAGCCATCTTACCTCTTAATGCAAGAAAAATAATGGTAATTGGGAGAATAACGGCTGTTCCAAGCACAATAAAAAGACCTACGATATCATGACTTCCCATATTTTTATTTGTTTTATTGGTTAAACTTCTTGTTAATTATTGAACCGATTCACTATAACAACAAGTGAAAGTAGGAAAAGGTGACGTCCCATCTGTGTTTTTTTCAAAATTATCTCAAAAAACTACACCAAAGACAAAACAACATCTGGCGACATCTCCATCTTTGTTATAGCGCAAAGGCTGGTACCCATATCCTTGACACTTGCACCCATCAGGTACACATCATCATCAACAACCAAGAAACGGTCATGGGATTTATGGGGCAACTGTACGAACACCACAGTATCGTATTGCTCATTGTGCTTCTCCAGATCCAACTTGAACTGTTCGCTGTTGAAGCTGGCCACGATTTGTGACCACCTTAACGGTATCTGATGTATTTTTCTTTGCCATAATCTTCAATTTGCCTACAAAGTTATTATTTTGATTTGACAACAGGGCAAAATTTCTTTATTTCCCTATCATTCTCTTTATAAACTCCTTCATTTCCTTTGGAGTCATACTGTCAACATCCACCTCTGGTTCTTGATTCTCTTTCAAGTTCAACAGTTTGTTATTGAACTCAAATCTCATTTCCAATGGATACATATCTTGATAGCCTCGGGTAATATTGTTGCCTTGGGAATGTCCCATACCCTCCGAAACGTATTCCTCAGGAACCTTCAACATCTTAAGGTTGCTTGCAAAAGCATGGCGAGCCCAGGTACTTGATGGTTCCTTTTCCCACCCCAAGACTTCCTTACACACGCGTATCACGCGATCTTTAATATTAGAGTTTTCCTGTACACACTGCTTACGCATCACCCTTTCGTCGTTTGAACCCTTGAAAATATCAGGGAAAACGCGTGCGCCTTTGCTTGGCTTTGCTGCTATCTGGTCAAGAACGTTTTGCAATGGAGTAATGATTGGCACGATAACTGTTGCCTCTCCGTTTACATTACGATGTGTCTTGTGTAGTTCAAACTTCAAACAACGTCCACCTTCTGCATAGTAAGTTCTGTCATAGGTTATGCGACCTGCATCGGCAAGGTTATTACCAAAATTGAATATTACGCAAAGCTCTTTGTTAAATATCACTACTTTTGCTGCTATTTATTCAAATATCTCACATCGATATTGTATCTTTGCAGAAATTATTAGTCTTATGGAAGATAAAGATTTCAATCGAATAAAGGTTGTTCTCGGCAAGTAACCCAGAAACAGAACACCTCCTACAAAGAGGATTGTCTGTAAGAATTTTGCCAGAAGTAAAACTGTGCACAACCATCATAGACAAAGACATCGTATGGTATGGCGCAATAAATGCCCTTGGCTATGCAACAGAAGAGGACAATGTGATAAAAGTGGTAGACAACAAACTTGCCAATGAATTGTTAGAAGTTCTGCTCACTTCCAAAATTTTATGTGAAATATGATCATGAAAGATTTACGCAGAAAACAAATAGTATCCATCCAATACTACAACTCACCTTGTGGCGAAATCATCTTGGCATCGGCAGGCGACTGTCTATGCCTGTGCGATTGGAACAAAATGCCATGTGCCGAACGCAACAAGCACCGGCTCATGCGACTGCTGAATGCAGAATGCATCATTGCCCCCTCTGCCGTCCTGGAAGAAACAAAGAAAGAACTTGATGAGTATTTCGCAGGCAAGCGCCATACATTCGAAATTCCCTTACATCCCGTTGGTACCGTCTTCCAAAAACAAGTATGGCAAGCCTTACTTGAAATTCCGTATGGAGAAACAAGAACTTACAAAGAGATTGCACAAAAGATAAACAATTTGAAATGTATAAGGGCTGTGGCACAAGCCATCGGTGCCAATGGCATCAGCATTCTCATCCCTTGCCATCGCGTCATTGGCACCAACCGCTCACTGACAGGATACGCAGGAGGCATCGAGGCAAAAAGATTACTGCTGAATATCGAATGTCAAAATACGCCTTATGGCTGAACCTACAACTTAACTTCTATTACTTCTGAACCCAGCGAAAGTTGAATAAACTTATTAACTCCATTTCCCGATTTGAGAAAGCCAAGTTGGACATATTACTTCCCATTGCCGTACAATTGCTTCTTGAAAGGCACTATTGTGCCCCTCGCAGGGCACTATTGTGCCATAAGTAGGCACTTTTATTGCATCAGTATTTATAATAATAGCATCAGTAATTATAAAAATGAATCACGCAAAAACCCTTCACCCTTCATCTGTACGCGTGAAATGCCGATAAACACAGGGGTTCTGAAACTGAAATGCAAATTTTAACCCTTCATCACCCTTCATCACCTTTCATCTTTTTGCCATTTTCAGATTTCGACAGACTGACAGAGCTTGGCTCATGCGTCTATTAAGACCAGTCCAGGGCGTCTATTATGACCAAGTCTGGTCGTCTATTAAGACCAAGCCTGGCTGTCTATTAAGCCCTGGTTAAGGCATTTATGATGCTTGCATTAAGGCTTAAATCTTTATCAGACAAGTTGACTTTCAACTTCAAGAGATGCTTGTGTTTCGCCCTTTATAAGAGCTCTTGATTGAACGATGCAAAGTATAAACACGAAGCCGCTTACCCAATTAGGATGAAGGGAGATGAAGGGTGATGAAGGGTGGATTTGTACCATTCTCCCCCTGAAACCCCGATAAACACAGGGGATTCCAAGGGATAGATGAAGGGTGAAGGGTTTTATGCTAATTCTATTTTAAAAAAATCTTTGATTCACTTTTCGAGCAAGATATCCAGTCGGTTACAGACCTGAGTAAAACATGAAGTAAACATGGAGAGCAAACTAAAAACAGAATAATATGGAATTCTACAAATCACCGAACGAAACATCAATAAATAACCGAAAATAGTTATTCTCCCTATTCCCATTATAAGTTAACGAACTTAAAATATCAAGACGTAACCGTTAATTCTGCGAAAGAAAACTGCGGAAATCCGCAAAAATCCTACGTAGAATCAACAAAAGTGTTATTTTTGCAAAAGAAAAACGCGGAAATCCGCAAAAATCTTTCCTGTTATGATTGTAAATAGAGACAAATATCTACCTTTGCAACGTATAGACGATAATTTTATGAAGTATGTGATAACAGGCGACCTCATCAAGAAATACCAAAACGATGACGGTATCGTATTTATGGACGTATTTGATTTCTTGCAGGATAAAGATTCTATATGACAACTTAAATAAGAGGGTGTGTCAGAAATCCTGATACACCCTCTTATTAAAATATCAGTCTAATTGCTTAAACTCAAAATCTGCTTTGCTGCAACAACTCTTCTTATAGTCGAACTGATACATACGCATGTACTGCTCCTGTATCTCCTTCGCCCCATTATAAAATGGATCGCAAGTATATGATTTAGTTGTAACAGTAATCTCCATCTCAGGAGTCAACACTTGCCCATTCGTTCTCTTGATACGCTTAGGGCGTACAGCAAAAACTCTTCCCATAATCTTAACTTTTTAAATTGTTTGACTTATTTTTTTAGATAGTTCTCCTATCTTTTTTACTCTTTCTCAAAATCGATAAGTTTAATACCAATAGCAGCACAAGCCTCTGCATCCGCCAAAGCATGGTGATGCGCTGTCAAATCATAGCCACAATAAGCAGCCACAGTTTGAAGTTGATGATTTGGCAGTTTGTCTCCCAACAATTTTCTTGAAGCACGGCAAGTGCAATAGAAGCGATAGTTAGGATATTTCATACCATAAGCCGCAAATGCCGCCTTCAAGCAACTCTCATCAAATGGACTATTATGCGCCACCAATGGCAATCCTTGTACATGAGGAGCAATCTCCGCCCACACTTTGGGGAAAGACAATGCAGTATCAGTATCCGCCTCCGTTAATCCATGCACTTGGGTACATATATAAGTATAGTAGTTGGGATTAGGCTTTATCAGCCGATACAATTTATCCACCACCTTACCATCACACACAACTACCACCCCGACACTACACACGCTGGAACGGTGCTGATTGGCGGTTTCGAAATCTATTGCAGCGAAACTTTTCATCTTAGCATGATTCTTTACCACTTTATCCAGTCATTTTTCATTCAAGACTTTCTGAGAAATAAGGCAAGCCCAATGTCTAAGACGCTTTCCAACATCTTCAGGTCTTAACGAAGCCACCTCTTCCAGAGTTATGAAACAACCATCTTCTTGAATCTCTCCAAGTCTATCAGAAAGACCTATATGTGTCAAGATATCCTTTAGTTGCTCAATACTATTTGCACGATTACCCAATTGGATAGCAACAGCATCTTTGCCATCAACAGGCAAAGTATCCATATAAATCTTACCTTTTTCCTCACTCTGGCTTTCACAAGCAAGCGTTGTCCAATACCAAGTGAACAAATTCCAATTTTTAGGTTCGCCCACTTCCTGCATCCAAAGATGGGTTCTATGAGTCTTCAAAATTATGTCTTGCAAATATTCCACTCGCTTAATGATTTGTTGCTGGAGTTCAGGCGAAGACTTGAACTTATCAATAAAGCCACCTTTTGGTACATCCATTGACAGAGTTGGATACTCCCACCAAAATTCACGCTGTCTTCTTCCACCATTATCCCATTTCAAGCACTTTGAGAAGTTCCAATCCCCTTCATAACGAGCCTGAATATAATAATGATTATCATAGAATCCCATGTCTATCATTCCTGGATTTCCATCATTACGAGTAATCTGTAATGGGCATTCCTCGCTTTCAAGCGATGCTACAGTCCAGCGAGCCTTTGTCCATCTCTCAACCGCTTGTTCCCAAAGAGAAGTATTGTATTTTCGTTGGTCAACGACAGTAGTCGCTTTATTCTCCGCAGAAACAGAATTTCCTTCGATTTTACTTGAATTCAACATTGCATGATTAACATCAGAAAGGACATTCAAATCTACCAACAGATGTTGCTTTGCTTCCTTTCCCTCGTCTTCATCTCCTTTTTTTGCCTTACTATAAGCCGCATTGAAATTTCCAATCGTTTGTTCCTTTACATCATTAGGGAACGGCTTAAAATCCTTAGCATACAAATCTTTACGCAAAGCCTCAACAACGTCAAACAATGTTTTTAACAAAGCATTCTCGTTAGGACTTCTCTTCTTACTTGGTTCACAAACTACAGTTATCACCTGATTGACTGCTCCACTAAGTTTTTGGATATTCTCAGGCTCACAATGCATTGCCACAAGTGATGTCTGATACTGTAGCTCTAACTTTTCAGATTCAGTAAGTTCCCCATCCTTCACAGCATTATACAATGTGTCGAGGAATTTCTGATAAATTTTCAACTTCTCACCAAAGACAACATTACTTCTGTCATGCTTTAATCGCCATTCTTCAGCCTTACGAGCTTGTTCATCTTGCCATTCTTGGGCCTTGCGAGTCTGATTTTCCTGCCATTCTTTCTGCTTTTCATCCGATTCCCTTTGATTATTCGCCTGCCCTTCTTTTAGTCGGAGTTCCTTCTCAGTTTGTCCCTCCAGTAGTAGTTGCGTTATTGAAGCCGTAATTACAACACCCAGAATTGCAGCCATGATTCTTCCTGGCAGTTCCATATCTGTGAACACACGGAAATATACTGCAACAAGGCAAATTAAGCATGCGGCAATCAATGTATAAGTAAAAAACTTCTTGTTTTCCATTTTTACTTCATATTCTATTAATTAAACAAATCTTGAAATACCTTAGCCCATTCTCGCCAAGAATATCCACGAGAAGGATGACGCTGGCGAATCATAAGAGCCTTATCTTCGCCGCCAGTGCTAAACCAACGAGTATTAACCTCATCACCATTAGCCAGAAACAGTTTCTCACCATCTTTCTCGCCAAGACCATAAAGTCTATCGAAGAGACCATAGCCCCAAGTAATGATAACATCAGGTTTCAACTCTTCAAGAATTTCCTTGAATGCCGAAACAGAGCTATTAAACTCGTCAGAAGTATCCTTTACACCTGGTCTTGCTATATTGAACTGAATAAAATTGTAAAAAGCAAGTTGATTCCAAACGCATTCTCTATCATCTACAGATATTTCCCTGTTCAACAAAGCCTTTGTTTGGCTAGTATAGCCTCTATAGAAAGAGGCATCTTCACCACTTACAAAACCGTCCACAATTTCTTGAGTAAATGTATGGTGACAAGGAGCACCAGCATTTTCTTCATCATAATGGCTTAGTCCTAACAACAACACTTTCTTACCACTATTCAAGAATCCTTTCTCGTAATCCTTACCAACAAAAGGATAAGCATTTACATGTTTCATACACTATTCTATTTTAAAGTTATTAAATTCTCGGGGACAAAGATAGTTCTTCTATTGGAAACTATCAAGTCCATAATGGTTCATAAGCGAAAATTCTCGATTTAGGCTTTACAAAAGTAGTAAAAATCGTTCTGTTTCATTGGTATATTATCATTTTGCCAGGTGTTCCCGAGACTTGGCGGGTTAAGATTTCGGTTTCGGCAAAATAAAAAAGCGTGGGAACTTACCCGTCACTCGTCCCACTCTCTGAGGCCTTCGCATTGCCCTGCACTGTTGAACGAGCAACGTCGAAGCCCACGCCGATATGTATACACTTTTCCCTATACGGATATACGACCTATCGCCTTGACGCAATAAGCCATACCAGTAAAGGGATGTGAATTAACACATCCCGAGAGCACCTACCGTTGCTATGTTCATTGACAGTGCATGAAGTTTGCGAAGTTTCAGAAAGTCAAGAACAAAGCGCTAAGTATGCGCCTTTTCCATTATGTCGCGATCCTTTTCAGAATCGCTGACAAATATACAAATAATGCTTGAAAGGACAAAGAAAAAATGGCAAAAATCCCTCAATGAGGGATAAAATTCATCAAAATCCTCCCTCAATGAGGGATTTTCTATATAAAACGAACCCTATACAAGTTTTTTGTTGTAATTTTGCAGCCGTGCTTGAAAAAACAACAAACAGGCTCTCTAACTTTCTTCCAAGCTGGTAGAAAATTAGAAGCTATAGAAAATTGAAGAATTATACAAAATAAATGGTTTTAAATTACATTTGGATAGCATTTTTCGTGATTGCGTTCATCTTCGCACTCATAGGACTCATGATGGGAGATACTACTATCTTCCAGAAGATTGTAGATTCCACCTTCGACTCTTCCAAGAATGCCTTCGAGATTTCACTCGGACTGACGGGCGTGCTCGCCCTCTGGCTTGGCATCATGAAGATTGGAGAAAAGGCGGGAGTAGTGAATGTGTTGGCAAGAGCGCTCAGCCCGGTTTTCACCCGTCTCTTCCCTGATATTCCGAAGAACCATCCGGTGATGGGAAGCATCTTCATGAATATCGCTTCGAATATGCTGGGACTCGATAATGCGGCAACACCTACAGGATTGAAGGCGATGCAGCAGATGCAGGAGCTCAACACGAAGAAGGATACGGCGACGAACCCGATGATCATGTTCCTGGTTCTGAACACCTCTGGACTCACCATCATCCCTACCACTATCCTCGCTTTCCGTGCCTCCTATGGTGCAGCCCAGCCTACGGATGTCTTCATCCCTATCCTGATGGCTACACTCGTGGCTACACTTGCCGGCATCATCATCACCTCGCTCTGGCAGCGCATCAACATCCTGCAGCCGGTATTGCTCGCAACTCTGTTGGGAATGTGCGCCTTCGTGGGCATCATCATCTGGGGATTCGGACAGATGGATAAGGATACGATGAATACGGTTACCACCGTGGCTTCGAATATGATTCTCTTAGGCATCATCCTCTGCTTTATTCTGGCGGGTTTCTTGAAGAAAGTGAATGTTTATGATGCATTTATCGAGGGAGCGAAGGAAGGTTTTACTACGGCGGTGAAGATTATCCCTTATCTCGTAGCTATCCTTGTGGGCATCGGCGTGTTCCGTGCTTCGGGAGCGATGGATATGGTGATTCAAGGCATTTCGTGGTCGGTAGAACAATGTGGATTGAATGCCGATTTCGTAGGCGCCCTGCCTACCGCCATCATGAAACCGCTATCGGGAAGTGGTGCACGAGGCATGATGCTGGAGGCAATGAAGAACTATGGTCCTGATTCGTTTGTGGGCCGACTGAGCTGCATCTTCCAGGGTTCCACCGATACCACCTTCTATATCTTGGCTGTATATTTCGGAAGCGTAAGCATCAGAAATACCCGCCACGCCGTGGCTTGCGGCTTGCTCGCCGATTTGGCAGGAGTCATCGCAGCAATAGCTATAGCATATTTATTCTTTTAAAGGTAAAAAAGTAAAAAGGTAAAAAAGACTTAGATTATATAGTCATATAATAAAAAGGGAATATGGGCAATAATGTCATTTATGAATTAAGTAAGAAATTTGCAATACGAATCAACATCCAATGATGTTAAGACTATGATAGGAACTCTCGTAAATATCATCAATAAATTGAAACAAAAAAATAATCAATAAACAAAAGTAAAAAGCGAAAAGGCAGAGGATCCAGCTTCCTCTTACCTTTTTTCCTTTTTACCCTTTTACTTTTAAACATATGGCAAACCTCAAAAGTTTAGCAAAGGATACCGCCATCTATGGTTTGAGCAGTATCATCGGCAGATTTCTGAACTATCTGCTTGTACCACTCTATACGGCTAAGATCAGCGCCGCCAGTGGTGGTTATGGTGTCATCACCAACATGTACGCCTATACGGCTTTACTCCTCGTCATCCTGACCTACGGAATGGAGACCACCTTCTTCCGTTTTGTCAATAAGGAAGGAGAAAACTCAGAAAAGGTTTATCACACGGTATTGAGCATGGTGGGCCTTACCTCTCTGCTCTTCATCGCCTTAGTATTCCTCTTCATCACGCCTTTGAGCGATGCGATGGGCTATGCTGACCATCCTGCTTACGTCTGGACGATGTTCGTAACCGTGGCCATTGATGCTTTCCAGTGCATTCCTTTCGCTTATCTCAGATACAAGAAGCGCCCGCTGAAGTTTGCTGCCTTCAAGTTGCTCTTCATCGGACTGAACATTGCACTCAACCTGGTTTACTACGTCATTATGGATGGTCACGATGTGGGTTATGCTTTCTACATCAACCTGGTTTGCACCGCATCCATCACCTTCTGTTTCTACAAGGAACTGAAGGAAGGATTCATGGGAGAGAAATGTTCCTGGAGCGAGTGCAAAGTGCTTGTCAGGAAGATGCTGGGCTACAGTTGGCCTATCCTCGTGCTCGGTATTGCCGGTATTCTGAACCAGACAGCGGACAAGATTCTCTTCCCTTACATCTATGAGAAGGGCGATGCTCATGCACAGCTCGGAATCTATGGAGCTGCCAGCAAGATTGCGATGATCATGGCAATGATTACCCAAGCTTTCCGCTATGCTTACGAGCCATTCGTATTTGGCAAGGCAAAGGACAAGGACAACCGACAGACTTATGCTTCGGCGATGAAGTATTTCGTCATCTTCACCCTGCTCGCCTTCCTGGTTGTGGTAGGTTATCTGGATGTATTGCGCCACATCATCGGCCGCGACTACTGGGACGGACTGAAGGTAGTGCCTATCGTCATGGCAGCAGAGATCATGATGGGAGTATATTTCAACCTCAGTTTCTGGTACAAGCTCATAGACAAGACCATCTGGGGTGCTTACTTCTCTGGCATCGGCTGCCTGGTATTGATTGCCATCAACGTTATCTTCGTGCCTATCTATGGTTACATCGCCTGTGCCTGGGCTGGTTTCGCTGGATATGGAACAGCCATGCTTCTCTCCTATTTTGTGGGTCAGAAGAAGTATCCTATCAACTATCCGGTGAAGGAGATGATGATCTATGTGGTTCTCGCCCTCATCCTCTTCGTGGGAATGACCGAGGCTAACAGATACTTCTCTACCCTCATCGCCTGCCTCATCAACACGGTACTCATCCTCATCTTCGCCGCTTATCTCGTGAAGAAAGATTTCCCTTTGAAGAGTCTGCCGGTCGTAGGAAAGTACTTTAGAAAGTAAAAGATTCAAATCATTGAGATTATATCCCAAGAAGTCCGCGGACAATGCGCCAGTCCACGGACTTTTTTTTTTGTTTTATCTTTGACTTTTCGGTCTTCAAGATGCATTCACCCTGCGAAAGTGGTTCCCCCTTCATAAAGCGTTCTTCTTCCCTTAAAGAAGTATAACTACACAAACAATAAGTACATTTCTATAACTATTTACTTCTTTTGTTCTTTCGCTTTTTCCTTTTCGGCTTAGGTCTTGACATCTCAACACTTCTTCTCATAAGAATCAAGGCTATTTCCTCGTCTGTCAAGTTCAAGTCTATACCATAAGCCTTTGCAACAGCCCTATCATTTTTGCGATGAGCATCAACCAATATAGACGGCATTAGCTCAGGCTTATACAGTTGCTCCAAAGTAGAATCAGGGAAGGCTGCTCTTGTCTGCAAGATTGCATCAGCTGATTCCGAAATGGATTGTTTTTCTTCCTCCGTCAAAGTTTGCCAAGGAAAATTATTATAGACAACATCAGCAGAATATCTATATCGCATTTCTATTCTGCCACATACCACTTTCATCCAAGCCATGTGTATGCGAGACTCCAACACACCAAAGATAGCCTTATCTGCTGTTGATACAATCAGAACGGCATCACTACATATGCATTTAGGGTTCATAAAGCCCATTGGAATATATACTCTATTTTCTGATGAATGCCTAGGAATCAAGATATAATCCGAACTTGGCATGTTCTCAACATGAAACTGCGTCGGTTTGTTGGCAAGTTCCCTTGTCTGTGGCGACTTACTCTTCTCACGAAACTCTCTTACCGCTTTGATTCTCTGCTGGCATAATGGCAAAGTAGCCAATTCTGCTGGAGTACAGTCTCCAAGCCATAAACAATAGCGAGGCTTGTTATTGATAAATTCTTTTGCGCCATAATATGGATGGAACAAAGCCTTTGCCATGGGCTCCTTACTTACAAACTCTACCATTTGCTCTTCTGTAAAGATATAGTTTTGATTGTCAATAGGTTTGTTGCCTATACCTATCGGAGGCACATCACCTATCGGTTTCGAGGCACTCTTTATAAAGATTTGCTCTGCAGGAAGCAAGTAACTATTAATACTATCTGTCACGAGAGGTAGCTTACCTACTTCGTACAAGTGACAAAGTTGGTGTTCTTTGGAAACCTTTGTCAAACCTATGATTACACAATGCACATGAGCCATGTTATCTGCTTTGTTGAACCATTGAAACGACTTCCAAGCAAAACGAATTTTCAACTTATAGTAGTTTACGAGAGGCTCCCACAAAGTGGCAACTTGCTCACCCTGTGTAATACTATTAGTAGAAACAAAAGCTGTCTCTACATTATTGAATCCCTTCATATAGTCGGCAGCCTTAGCGTACCAAGCACATACAAAATCTAAGTCACCACTCTTAGGCCATAACTTCACCCCATCAATAGCCTTAGGCATAGCGTGCGCTTTGCTCTCTTTTTGTTCCTTGCCGAAGCTTTTATTCTTACTACCCAAGAAAGGAGGATTTCCCACTATATAGATGAGATTCTTGCGATTTCGTTTTAACACCTTATTCCAATCACATAACAAGGCATCCTCACAATGTATCTGTTCATACTTCAACAGCGGAAGCCCCACCAAGTCGACACCCAACATTTTACCTGTCTCTATCAGCATTTGGCATTGAGATATCCACATGGCTGTCTTTGCGACCGAAGCTGCAAAATCATTGATTTCTATTCCGTAGAACTGATAAATGGATACTTTACTTGGCGACTCATTGTTGATAGAACGCTCGCGTTCCTTGAAACTCATGTGCTTGAAAGCCTTCATATCAAGACGATACAATGCCTTGTAAATCTCCGTCAAGAAATTACCACTTCCACAAGCAGGGTCTAGGAATCGTAAATTAGCCAGTTCCAATCGGAAAGCCTCCAAGTTTTGATCTCGTTCATAAGTATCTTTATAGCTGTCAGAAGCTATAATTTCATCCAACTTAGTTTCCAACTGCCCCAAAAACAAAGGGTCTATGGCACGATGGATATTATCTGGCGTAGTATAATGCATACCTCCAGAATCACGTACCTCCTTGTCTATCGTACTTTCAAATATACACCCAAAGTTTGTTGGCGAGATATTTCCCCAAGAAAAAGGCTCACCATTCTCTGAATTATCAAATTGCTCTGAATTATTCAACAGCAACTCTCTTGCAGCATCAGAAATTATAGGATTCTGATACATTGCATCCTTGGCGAAAAGGCCACCATTCACATAAGGGAAAGAAGCTATTAATTTATCGTAAGCCTCCGATCTTTTCGCCACATTTGTATTGAGTGCCATAAACAATTGTCCAAACTTCTCCTGTAATTGAACAGTAGAATAAGCCTCCAAGAACCTCTTGAAAATATCCTTAGGGAACAAGCCTGCATCTTCAGCAAACAAACAAAACACCACTCTCACACAAAAGACATTCAGGGAATGAAGTACTGATTTTTCCGTTCCCCTATTATCCTTGCGCAATTCCTTGTAAAGCAAACGCACGAATTCGCTTGCCTTGGAAGCAACCAATCGTTCATGCTTTTCTTGTTCTTCCTTCTGACGATAAGTCTCTACAAGAAACACAAGCTGCTTCCAACGTTTAGGCAGTTCTTCCAGTTTGATGACAATTTGCTCCTTACGTTTATTGAAATTGTCAAAAACACGAAACTCTTCAAAATTACAAGTCACGATATACCTACCTTGTTCAGGTTGGTCGAGCCAATTATAATAACGCTGCGCTTGTTCGAAGGGAGAAAGCATCGTCTTGTCACTTTGTTCCTCTTTCTTATCCAAGTTAACACCTTTGCTCTTTTGCTCAATCACAACTTTGGAAGTCTTGATGTAAATATCAATCGCTTTGGTACTACCTTGGAACTTGACAGGTTTCTGCACCTCAATAATGTCTCTGGCTTTTCCTACGCCAAAAACATCCTCAAGCAAATCTTCCCAAAAGGTTTTGTCATCTTGACGTTCTTTCCCCCTTCCTTGCCACTTCTTGACAAAGAGCTTTGCGTTAGCTGTTATTTCAGAAGAATTGTTCATCGTATATCGTTTAGATAGTTTTACATTAAGCATACCCATCTTGGCTCCCTCTATACTGGGGAAAATAAACTATCTAAAAGAAATTGGCGCAGGAGCCATCACTTCAGCTATCCTTGCCTTTCGAGGTATTAGGGGACCTACAACATCAAGGATAAGAAGCAACAGATGCCTACGCCAAATGAGTATATATACATATAGCACAAAGTACACCCTTCCTTACGAAAGGGCGCACTTGTGCCGTGTAAATACACGTTATGGGTAGACGTCCATTTGCCATCTCCCTCTGAATGTTATATTCGAAAGTCCCTAATTTTCGAAAAGGTCAGAAGAAAACGTTATGAACGCCTTTCTCTTAAAATAGGCCAAGCCTTGGATTCACGCCAACGTCTCATCGCCGACAATCCGCAGAATGACAACTGCAAAAGTAATGAAAAGTATTCTGTTAAGCAAATATTTGAGGGATAATTAATATTCTTGAAGCAAATTTCTTGTATTCCATCAGAAAAAATGCAGGAAAACAACTTTTTCTATATATTACTGATTCAAGTTTCGCAAGCTCAGAAGTTAAAGGAGTTAAAGGAGTTATCGCTCCCTACGGTCGCTGAGGAGTTAAGACAACAGTCTTTTTGGCGTAGTTTTTTAAGCAGCAAGACATACGTCTTAACTCCTTAACTCCCTTAACTCCTTTAACTTCCTGATATGCGAAAGTTCAGTTACTAAGACCCTTCCCTATATTGATTTACAATAAAAAGTTTGGCGATACGGCAAACTTTCCTTACCTTTGTCGCATATAAATATAAAAGACCCATCATAATGCAAGACACAAACAATAACAACGAATTACTATCTCCTTTCGAGCAACTGCGAGAGGTAGATGCTGACGGCAAGGAATGGTGGAACAAAGGTGCAAGTGCAAGTGGTATTCGACACCAATACATTCTGGCTTTCACAACAGAGAATGGCAGAATTGTTTGGGATAACTGTTCCGACCATCAACTATCATCTTGAACAGATAAACGAAAGTGGCGAAATCCATTTGTCCGATGCTATTAGAAAAATTCGAATACCTTCGGACAAATGGTCTGGAGAAGTCATGATGTACAACCTCGATGTGGTCATAGCGGTAGGCTATCGTGTAAACAGCTACGAGGCTACACAGTTCCGCATTTGGGCAACAGGAATTCTCAAAGAGTACCTCACCAAAGGTTTCGTACTGGATGACGAACGCCTGAAAGGGAAAAATGTATTCGGGGCTGATTACTTCGATGATTTGCTCGACCGCATACGTGAAATACGTATAAGCGAACGTCGTTACTATCAGAAGATAACGGACATCTACTGCGAGTGCAGTTCTGACTATAACAAAGACTCCGAAGAAACCCGAGTTTTCTTCAAGACGGTACAAAACATAATGCACTATGCTGTAACCAAACAAACAGCAGCAGAAATCATCTATGACCGTGCCGACGCAGAGCGTCCTCACATGGGTTTGACCACTTGGAAGAACGCTCCCGACGGAAGAGTCATCAAGTCGGACGTGACCATCGCCAAGAACTATCTGAGCGAAAAAGAAGTGGAATCACTGAATCAATTAAGCAATGCCTTCATCGATATTGCCGAGCAAAATGCTGAAGACCATATCTTGATGACTATGGCGGACTGGTCAATACTCTTACAGAAGTACATGGACTTGAACAATCGTCCTATGCTTCTTGACACAGGACGAGTAACACATGAGCAAGCGATAGAGAAGGCTCTTTCAGAAGCACGACGACCTGATAGACCGAGTTACTCACTGAGCTCAAAGCAGCTATAGACATGCTGGAACAGGAGCCACTTTCACCTGGCTTGACCTCAGCCAAGAAACAGGTGATGAAGAAAATCAAACTAAGCCTTGGACATTTCGGGAAATAGTCGTAACTTTGCAAACGTAATATACTAACAATATAATACATTCAAGTTTCGCAAACTCAGAAGTTAAAGGAGTTAAAGGAGTTATCGCTCCCTACGGTCGCTGAGGAGTTAAGACAACAGTCTTTTTGGCGTAGTTTTTTAAGCAGCAAGACATACGTCTTAACTCCTTAACTTCCTTAACTCCTTTAACTTCCTGATATGCGAAACTTCGGTAATACATAAATGAATGGAGATACAACTGAACGATTATCACAAGAAAGTCAATGCCCAAAAGATGGCTTCAATGGCTTATTGGCGAGAGCATCCGCTTTCGCTGGAGGAGTGCTTAGCTCAATTCAAGCGCTTGCGGGAACAACGGCTTGCAAGGGAGTCCAAATTGCAAGGTTAAAAGACTGGGCTAAGGAGAATGATTGCTGGATTGAGAATCCGGAATCATTAGGAGTGTTCTCTGACCGAGGTTCAGAGAACGAAGTTTATATGGCCTATGATGGAATACACGTTTATAAACTTAACGACTTCCGTTATTCTGACGACAACCTTACTCCATTCTTTGAACGCATTCCTGCCCATAACCAATACTTTCCAGATTGCGCCTACGATTTCATCGGTTTCTCACAGAATCGAGACGGAAAGATTTGCGCTGTCCTTCGCCAACAACTTGTTGTAAATGCAAGGGAAGCTACTCCCGAAGAATTCAAGGCTGAGTTTGAACGTATCGGTTTTCACGCAGAAGACAATGGAGAATATTTCACCAATGGCATTCACGACATCTTCGATGCCGTGCCCAAGTTTCTCGCCAGCTTTTCTTTGATAAGCTTTAACTATTGATTGAACACCAACTTGATATTTCTCTTTTGAAACTGAATTTGTAGCACATTGTACTTTATATTTCTTTACAGCAACTACAAATTGATGTTCTAAAGCCTCTTTTAGTGAGAGTTCTGCTTCATCTTGCTTTTCTACATCAGCCAACTCTTTTTTGCGTTTTGAATAGAATTATAACTAAGATTAGACTCCTTATTTTTCTTTTGTACCTCAAATAATAGTGCTTCTTTTAATTCTCTTACATCATTTGTCATTCCCCAAACCTTAAAAAACAAAATAAGACTCAACACCCCATAAATAAGACAAATTAAAACTACAATAGCATACATAATAATACGTATTTTGCTAACTGTTTCCCAGAAGTAAGCAGTTAATAAAAGAAAAGCGTGGGAACTATTGCTTATATACCAGGACTGAGGTTGTGGAAGGACCTACTTGTTGACAATGAAACAATAGCCCACGCTATGAGGTATATTATGCCCAAAAGAAAAGGGTACAATAATCCTAATGCGTGAACTGGATTGTCATTATCCAAACAAGTATTGAAACTTCCACATTTCAGTCCTTGGATAATATCAAAACGCTCTATATTAAAGTTGAGTCTTCATCATGGCAAGTCTTTTCATGCCGCTCCAACTCTGATGCAAAGATAGTGATTATTTCTGAAAGTCATATCATTTTAAATAAGTTTTTTTAACTGAACTTTCGCATATCAGGAAGTTAAAGGAGTTAAGGGAGTTAAGGAGTTAAGACGTATGTCTTGCTGCTTAAAAAAATACGCCAAAAAGACTGTTGTCTTAACTCCTCAGCGACCGTAGGGAGCGATAACTCCTTAACTCCTTTAACTTCTGAGCTTGCGAAACTTGAATTTCTAAGAAAAATAATGTTTGGGCACACGAGTAAACTACAAATAAGCAACTCTTTAATATTTTGCCCTAAAACATTGGTAATTTCGAGAAATAGTCGTAACTTTGCAAAGTTAAATATCAAGCATTACATCTATGAATAAAGATAATACCAACGAGTTCGCATCCTTCGATGAGTATCTTCGACAAGGAGAGCCTTCGCAGAAGGAAAGTGCCGAGAACTGGAAGACGGCTATCGGATTGCAGGCTGTGGATGGGCTGCAACCATCGGCGTATCTCATAGATGTGGCTAAACGAAACATCGAAGGAGAAATCACTCTGGATGAAACCAGAAAACTGATTGACTCTTACTATCAGAGCAAGACGGTCCGTACACCTAAGGATGAAGAGGAGGAAGAGGCAGATAAGGTTTCAGCCAACATCGCGAAGATTCTCGCCAGCAAGACCTTTGCCTTCAATACCAACGGATATGTTTCCCTGCATCGAAGAATATTCGAGGGAGTATTCAAGCACGCAGGAGAAATCCGCCAGTATGATATTTCTAAGAAAGAATGGGTGCTCGAAGGAGATTCCGTAAACTACCTGAATTGGGAAGACTTGCGAAGAGCCTTGGATTGGGATATTGAGCAGGAGAAGAACTTCTCATATAAAGGTCTGACGGATGATGAGAAGATTGAGCATATTGCCAAATTCATTTCAGGCATCTGGCAAATCCACGCTTTCAGAGAGGGCAACACCCGAACAACGGCGATTTTCACCATCCAGTATCTTCGCTCTTTAGGCTATAAGGTGAATAATGAGATGTTTGCCAAGCACTCCTGGTATTTCCGCAATGCCCTGGTTCGTGCCAACTATCGAAACATTCAGAAAGGCATAGATTATTCTCCTATCTACCTGGTTCGTTTCTTCAGAAACTTACTCCTAAAAGATAGTTGGGTTCTCAAAAACAGATACTTGCATATTCGGCCGACTGATGATTGGAAAGAGCAGCCGAACTTAAATTCTCAAACAGGAAGTGGACAGAAAAACAACTTCATAAATAAAGAAGGAGAAGAAAACGTCCCAAGTTCGTCCCAAGCTTGTCCCAAGTTCGTCCCAAGTTCGTCCCAAGTAGAAGAACTCATTATTCGTATAAATAAAGATTATCTATCCATCGGTGATATAATGAACCTGTTTGGATTAAAGAACAGGACAAGATTTAGAAAGGAGTACATTACCCCAGCCATAGCCGAAGGAGCCTTGGAGATGAAATACCCCAACACCCCAAGACATCCACGCCAGCAATATCGGATGACAGAGCTGGCAAAGACTTGGAAAGAATGGAACGAGAAAAAGAATAAATAACATCATTCAAGTTTCGCAAGCTCAGAAGTTAAAGGAGTTAAGGAGTTATCGCTCCCTACGGTCGCTGAGGAGTTAAGACAACAGTCTTTTTGGCGTATTTTTTTAAGCAGCAAGACATACGTCTTAACTCCTTAACTCCCTTAACTCCTTTAACTTCCTGATATGCGAAAGTTCAATAACATCATAATAAAAATAGAAAACAAAAACAAGTAATGAAGAAAAAAGCAACGGTTCTTATCGCCTCTATCATGGCGTTCTGCGGAATCAACACCGCACACGCTGACGAGGGAATGTGGACAATTTACAACTTGCCAAACGCAGTGTACGAGATGATGCAGCGTGAAGGTTTCAGCATGACTTACGACCAGCTCTACAATGGCGAGGACGCCTTGAAGAACGCTGTGGTCAACTTCTCCGGCTATTGCTCTGGAGTAGTCGTTTCACCCGACGGACTGGTATTCACCAATCACCATTGCGGTTTCGAGGCTATCAGAAGCCACTCTACCGTGGAGCACGACTACATGCTCAACGGCTTCTTTGCCAAGAGCTTCGAGGAAGAACTGCCCAACGAGGACATGTTCGTAAGCTTCATGATCGACCAGAAAGATGTTACCGACAAACTCATGAGCCTGGGCTATGAGAAGTTGGACAACAAGAAGCGCAGCGAATTGACTGACAGCCTGGAGAATGCGATGACACAGGAGGTAAAGAAGAACGACTCTACCCTGCACGTCAGCATCAAGCCTTTCTACGAGGGCAACAAATGGTACGCCACTACCTACCGCGACTTCACCGACCTTCGCTTAGTGTTCACCGTGCCTAAGTCGATGGGTAAGTTTGGCGGTGATACAGACAACTGGATGTGGCCCCGCCAAACTTGCGACTTCTCTGTATTCCGCATTTATGCCGATCCTAAGACCAATGGTCCTGCAGCCTACAGCAAGGACAACGTGCCTTACAAACCCAAGCGTTGGGCACAGGTTTCGCTGCAAGGCTATAAGGATGGCGACTACGCCATGACCATGGGCTATCCTGGCACAACAGAGCGCTACCTCTCCAGCTATGGCATCCAGACCATGCGCGATGCCGAGAATGCTCCACGTGCACAGGTTCGTGGCGTGAAGCAGGAAGTGATGCAGAAGCACATGCGTGCCGACGAGGCTGTACGAATCAAGTACGACAGCAAGTATGCCAGCTCTTCCAACTACTGGAAGAACGCCCTCGGCATGAACAAATGTATCGACTCTATAGGCATCATCAACCTGAAGCGCGAGTACGAAGCCCGTCTTCGCACATGGCAGGACACAGCCAAGGCTGCCAACGACCTGGCCCACAAGGTAGACTTCGACAAGCTTGCACAGCTCTACAAGCAGAGTGCCGACGTGAAATATGCCTGGACCAACTTCGCCGAGTCGTTTACAAGAAGAAGCAATGTAGAGTTCTCTACCCGTGCTCTCAAACTGCAGAGCAACATGGAGGTAAAGGGTCCTGAGAAGAACAAGAAGAAGCAGTATCATGAGTTTGACGACAACTCTGACGAATGGGACATGGCTCTCGACAAAGAGGTGCTCGCCACTCTTCTGAAGAACTATAAGGAGCACGTTGACACCAAGTGGTTGCCCAAGTTTTATGCCACCATCGACACTCAGTTTGGTGGCGACTACACCAAGTATGTAGACTATCTCTGGGAGAAGTCACTCCTGATGAAGAAGGGCGCCAAGCTCTACTTCAACAAGAAGGGATTCGAGAAAGACCCAGGTGTAAGCTACGGAATGGACCTGAACGACATCTATGCCGACTTCGTAGAGAAGATGGGAGCCGTATCCGATTCTATCGCCGAGCAGGAGAAGTATCTCTGTGCTGCCAAGCTCCGCATGGAGGAAGACCTGCCTCACTACAGCGATGCCAACTTCACCATGCGATTGAGCTACGGTCAGGTAGGCGGTTTTGACCTCGGTGGCAAGCCATCAGGCTACTATACCACAGCCGAGAGCATCGTTGAGAAAATGAAGCAGGGCGACAAGGTAATCGACTATTATGCCGAGCCTATCATGCATGAATTGCTCTCAGAGAAAGACTTCGGCAAGTATCAGGACAAGGAGACTGGCAAGATGCAGCTCTGCTTCCTCACCAACAACGATATTACCGGCGGCAACTCTGGCAGCCCTATGTTCAACGGCAAGGGCGAGCTGATAGGTCTTGCCTTCGACGGCAACTGGGACAGCCTCAGCTCTGACATCAACTTCGACAAGCGCCTGGCCCGCTGCATCGGTGTAGACATCCGCTACGTGCTCTACCTGATGGACAAGTGGGGACACGCCGATCGCCTTTTGAAGGAAATCAACGCCAAGTAGCAACCCGAAAGGCATTCCTGCCGTATTAGGTGTTTTCATTAGGCAATACCAACCAAGCCGTTCAAACGACATACAAACGTCGTTTGAACGGCTTTCTAATTTCAACAAAGCGGACAAGAAACATCAAGAAGCCTGATGCAAAGTGCTTCGCCTAACTTATATTTAATTAAATATAGGTTATATTTAGCTTCGCCTAATCTTTATTTTGCTAAATACAGGTTAGGCGAAGTGGTAGGCAGCAGGCTTCATTGACTTTTAGTAAAGGGCAACTCAGCTTTTGTGCAAGGGAAACTCAACTTTTGTGCAAGGGCAACTCAACTTTTGTGCAAGGGAAACTCAGCTTTTGTGCAAGGGAAACACAACTTTTGAATATGCGTCTTTATGTTTAGTGATGGCAAGCAGCGAGTTGAGACAGTCTGTCTCTACATTCGGCAAGAATCCTCCTCAATTCTTCCTCAGTATTGGCTCTAAGCATGGCGATACGCGTCTGCTTGAAGTCGGGAATGCCTTTGAAGATAGGCGATGCAGCCAAGTGTCGGCGAGTATGCAGAATGCCTCTGTACTCATCTATACGGTCGATATTGATGCGCAGCTGTTCTTCCAGAATGTCAATCTTCTCATCGACGGTGAGGGGAGCAGCCCCTGTGTTATCTAAGTAGTCGCGCATCTCCTTGAAGATCCAAGGTCTTCCGAAAGTAGCTCTGCCCACCATGACAGCATCCACACCATAACGCTCGAAGGCAAGTTGAGCTTCTTCGGGTGTAGTGATGTCGCCATTGCCGATAATCGGAATATGGATGCGTGGATTGTTCTTCACCTCACCTATCAGTCGCCAGTCGGCCTCTCCCGTATACATCTGACTTCTTGTTCTTCCGTGTATGGTGAGCGCCTGAATGCCGCAGTCCTGCAGCTGTTCAGCCAATTCGGTAATCACAAGGTTGTCACTGTCCCATCCCAGTCGGGTCTTCACCGTCACGGGCACATTGACAGCCTTCACCACGTTACGCGTAATATCGAGCAACAGCGGTATGTTTCTCAGCATACCAGCTCCAGCTCCCTTTCCAGCCACCTTCTTCACAGGACATCCAAAGTTGATGTCTATCACATCGGGCTTCGCCTGTTCCACAATCTTGGCAGCCTCCACCATGTCTTCTGTCGTTCTTCCATAAATCTGAATACCGACAGGACGTTCCTCGTCGCTGATGGTCAGCTTGTTGACAGTCGACTTGATAGAGCGCACCAGAGCCTCAGCCGATACAAACTCCGTATACACCATAGCCGCTCCGTATCGCTTGCAGAGCATACGGAAGCCTATATCGGTCACGTCTTCCATCGGAGCGAGGAAGAGCGGTTTGTTTCCAAATTCTATATTTCCTATTTTCATATTTCCTGAATTCAAGTATTACCAGCAGCAGAAGAATCAGCATTTTTTCAAATACCTCTTTCAAAAACCCTTTAAAGAGAGCATTCCCTGCTTGCGGCTGCAAAGGTACTACTTTTTTTCGAAAAATCACTATTTCAGCAGATGATACATTCCTCCTGCCAAGGTCTTTACGATGCCTTTCATCTCTAAAGAGAAGAGATGGGCTGTGAGCCTTCCTATCTCTATCCCCGACTGAATGCTGATGAGGTTTATCTGCAGGTCGTTGTTCTTTTCCAACACATTGACAATGGCTTGCTCCTCTGCCGAGAGGTCAGGAAAGAGCGTCCGCTCTATGCCTTGCCGCTTGGCTTTCATCAGTTTGGCATCGTCCTGCCACCTCATGTCTTTCACAAAGTCTTCTGCCGATGTGATGAGTGTAGCGCCATTGCTGCGTATCAGGTTGTTGCACCCTTCGCTGTACACATCGCCTACGCGTCCAGGAAAGGCAAAGACATCGCGGTTGTAAGCCTGAGATATTTCGGTGGTGATCAGTCCCCCACCCTTGGCGGCACTCTCCACGAGGATACAGGCATCCGACATGCCCGCCACAATACGGTTGCGCCTTACAAAGTTGATTTTATCAGCATTGGTCTGGGTAAGAAACTCCGTGAGCAGTCCGCCCTGACTCAACATTTTCACAGCCGTAGCACGATGGCTCGAAGGATAAAGGTTGTCCAGACCATGAGCCAACACACCCACTGTCTCATATCCATTGTTCAGAGCTTGCTGATGGGCATGAATGTCGACGCCATAAGCCAAGCCACTCACAACAAGGACTTGCGGGCATAGCTGCCTCAAGTCTGAAACAAATCGCCTGATGACATCTTCGCCATAAATCGTACAATGGCGTGTTCCCACGATATTGATGACCCGTTTCTGGTTCAGGTCTGCCGATCCTTTATAAAAGAGCATCAGCGGTGCATCATCGCAGTCGCGCAGTCTTTGCGGGTATCGTTCGTCGCTCATACAGAGCGGAGTAATGCCATATTTCAGGTCATATTCCAGCTCCACCTCAGCCCTGCGCCTTGCCTCGTCACAGTTTTTCAGTGTTTCCACGAGTTTAGGCGTGGCATCAGGCAGAATGTCTCTGATATGGTCTTTGTTCTCGAATATGGTTGTCGCCGAACCCGTTCTTCTATAGAGTTCGAGTATTCCTGCCAGGCTGAAGTAGTTCAGTCGTGTCAGGGTGATAGTATTGAGTATTTCTTGCTGGTCCACGGAGATTGAGTATTGAGCGTTGGTTTGTTGGAAATTGAATGTTGAGTTGAGAGAGATGCGACAAAGCAGGATGCTTAGAGTTTCAGATATTCGTATCCGAAACGACAGCGCAGACATTCCTTCTTGTCGCAGTATTCCTTCTTGAGCTGGATGAGCGCCTGCGAGTCGCCGGCATTATCCACCACGAGTCCACTCTGTTGCCAGAGTCGGATGATGTAGTTGTTCTCGGGTCGCAACTGTTCCAGAAAGTCGAAAGCTCTGTCGCAATATTTCTCCTCGCCCCTATGTCTGCCATAGGCAAAGAGTATGGGAACCACGGTGTTGATACACAACAGGTTGAGCGAGAATGGAGACAGGTTTTTATCGTTTCTCACACTGGTGCTTCCAAAGGTGTAATGCGTTTCCCAATAAGGCGTCACAGCCGTGGCAAGCACTTTCTTGGCATCCTCTACCGAAGCGGCCTCTACGAGTTGGCTCAGTCCTGCCTTGCGCTGATAGTACAGATGTGCCAGTTGCGAGATTCGGATATGCGGGAAGTTTTGCGGTCTGAGTCGCAGAAACCTCCACTGCCTGTAGTCCATCGGGGTCAGGTTGAACTTATGAGCCAAGTATTTGTATTCATTCCTCAGTTTGGCAAAGTATCCGTCGTTCAGAGCATCTTTCTGGTATCTTTCCGGTATGGTGTTCAGTTCCAGCAGTCCTGCCTGCCCCATGAAGATGGCCTCTATCTGGAGAATGTCGTCACGGTGATGTCCCACGGCCTGCAAAGGTATATGGAAAGCCCATTCCTCAAAGGCTTCGCCATTGACACCAAAGCCGAAGTTGCGTGCCAGGGTCACGAAATAAGCATTCTCCCAGTCACCATTGCATCTTCTTACCCGATCCTCTATGGCATTGGTTTTCTGCTCTAAGCGTTCGGTCTGCAGGGCATTCATCCATGCATGCACGGTAAGACTCGTCAGCGAGGGGATGATCTGATAGCAAGGTGGGTACTGGTCTACCGACAACAGTTCTCTGTAGTTCTTCATCACCTTGTCGGGAATTTCCAATGCCATCTGCGTCAAAGCCTCTCCCTTACTGTTTTTCGCCTCTGTGTCCACACATCCGCACACATGCAGAACCACATTGTCGTACCGCTCGTCTTTGTCGTGTCTATGCACATACCAATCGCTCGCCTTGTCGTGTATTTCCACGTTTCCCACCCATAGGGTTCCGTCTATCTTCACCTTGGCATTGAAGAAGTCGGGGCCTGCATTGCGATTGTGCAGTCCCGGGTCAATCACCTCTACCGGCTTTCCCGATGTCGTGCAGAGAGCGGTGAGCGGAAAGAGCTTATGTTTCCAAACATAGTGCAGTAGCTGTTCCATATCGTTATCGGTTTTAAGTTTTTACTGAACTTTCGCATATCAGGAAGTTAAAGGAGTTAAGGGAGTTAAGGAGTT
>OLZH01000027.1_pt1 | contig 83899 bp, 62 predicted proteins | sample 1673821 | NCBI WGS metagenome assembly OLZH01 (sample SAMEA103958128, study PRJEB25191) | human gut metagenome | reverse complement strand
CTACGTTTGCTACCCTCTGTCTGTGACTCGAAATTAATTCAGCAGACCCTATTTAGTTATCTTTGTTGTATATATATACGATTATTTTCTGCTTTATGCAAAAATAAGTGCTGTAATGTTGTCATTGTATGCTTCATTCCCTATAACTTTATTGCTTTAATTCTTTTTGCGATAAACTATCATTAGGTGAGTATTTTATGGCAGTTTAAGAAGATTTTAACGATTATAGCAACATTTTGTTAGCAAATTGACTGATTAATCGAAAAAAAACACTAACTTTGCAACATAATAAACAAAAAAGAAAAAGCGTTATAAAATATGGAACAGAAACTATTGATCTATAACACCCTCACCCGCACAAAGGAGAGATTTACACCGCTTCATGCCCCCAATGTAGGCATGTACGTTTGTGGCCCCACTGTGTATGGCGACCCGCATCTTGGTCATGCGCGTCCTGCCATTACTTTCGATATTCTTTTTCGTTATCTCAAGCATTTGGGATACAAGGTGCGCTATGTGCGCAACATTACCGATGTGGGACACCTGGAGCACGATGCCGATGAGGGCGACGACAAGATAGAGAAGAAGGCACGGCTGGAGCAGTTGGAGCCAATGGAGATAGCCCAGTACTACACCAACCGCTATCACGATGCGATGGAGGCACTCAATGTACTTCCTCCAAGCATCGAGCCTCATGCCACGGGTCATATCATCGAGCAGGAGAAGCTGGTGCAGGAGATTTTCGACAACGGCTATGCCTACGAGAGCAATGGCTCTATCTATTTCGATATAGAGAAGTATAACAAAGACCATAAGTATGGCATTCTTTCGGGCCGCAACTTAGAGAATGTCATCAACGAGAGCCGTGAGCTTGCCGGTATCGGCGAGAAGAAAAATCAGGCCGACTTTGCCCTTTGGAAGAAGGCCTCGCCCGAGCACATCATGCGCTGGCCAAGTCCTTGGAGCGATGGTTTCCCCGGCTGGCATTGCGAGTGTACTGCTATGGGCAGAAAATATCTGGGCAGCCATTTCGATATTCACGGAGGCGGCATGGACCTCATCTTCCCTCATCATGAATGCGAGATAGCGCAGGCTGTGGCTTCGCAGGGCGACCAGATGGTTCACTACTGGATGCACAACAACATGATTACCATCAACGGACAGAAGATGGGCAAGAGCCTCGGCAACTTCATTACGCTTGAGCAGTTCTTCACTGGCGACCATAAGAGTCTGGAGCAGGCTTATTCGCCTATGACCATCCGTTTCTTCATCCTTTCAGCCCACTATCGCAGCACCGTCGATTTCTCCAACGATGCCCTGAAGGCAAGTCAGAAAGGACTGGAGCGCTTGATGAATGGCTTGAACGACCTTGAGCGTGTGCCTGTAGCCAAGCAGAGCGACGAGCAGGTGAAGAAGTTTGTGGGCGAGTTGCGCCAGCGTTGCTATGATGCGATGAACGACGACTTCCAGACACAGCTTGTCATCAGTTATCTCTTCGAGGCATGTCATGTCATCAATACCGCCCTTGACCATAAGGCCAATATCTCGGCCGACGACTTGAAGGAACTTTCTGACACCATGCGTCTTTTCACCTTCGACCTCTTAGGACTGAAGAGCGAGAAGGGAGCCAACAACGATGCCCGTGAGGAAGCTTACGGCAAGGTGGTCGACATGGTGCTCAACCTGCGTGCCAAGGCCAAGGCTGACAAAGACTGGGCTACCAGCGACCAGATTCGTGATGCCCTTGCTGAGGCAGGTTTCGAGGTGAAGGACACCAAGGATGGTGTAACCTGGAAACTGAATAAATAAAAATTGTAAGAAGTGCTTGGACCATATTGTATTATCATGGCCACAAAGATGAAATAACGACATTAAAAACATAAAGAATGGATAAAATTGATAATCTTGACAGAAAAATCCTGGGCATCTTGTCTAAGAATGCCCGCATACCTTTCAAGGACGTAGCAGCAGAGTGTGGTGTGTCGCGTGCAGCCATTCATCAGCGTGTGCAGCACTTGGTGGAGGATGGTTATATCACCGGCAGCGGTTTCGATGTCAACCCCAAGAGCTTGGGTTATTCCACCTGCACCTATGTCGGTATCAACCTTGAGCGAGGCAACATGTACAAGAAGGTGGTGGAGCGTCTGCTCAACATCCCCGAAATCGTGGAGTGCCATTTCACCACTGGTTCCTATACCATGCTTCTTAAGCTCTATGCCCGCGATAACGAGCAGCTCATGGATTTGCTCAACAATAAGTTGCAGGCCATCCCTGGTGTCGTTTCCACCGAGACTCTCATCTCTCTGGAGCAGAGCATCAAACGTGAGATACCTGTTATTTTGGAAGACGAATAAATGGAAAACTTTGATTTGGAGTCGCACCTGCAGGGTGTGTACTCCGCCTTTCCCGAAGCGAAGCATCGTCCCCTCATAGGCCTTACTGCCAATTACGAGGGCATCGACGCTACGCTTCGTGAACGTTATTACAAGCAGGTGGTCGAGGCTGGCGGAGTGCCGGTCATCGTTCCTCCAGTGGCCGACACAGCCGTCATCATCAATACCCTCCAGCAGTTGGACGGACTCATTCTGACGGGCGGTGGCGACCATAACCCTTTGTGGATGGGCGAGGAGCCTTCGCCCCGTCTGCACAACATCAATCGTGAGCGCGATCTTGCCGAACTCTTGCTCGTTCGCCTTGCCTTCAATCGTCAGATTCCTATGTTGGGCATCTGTCGTGGCATACAGACCTTGGCGATAGCCCTTGGCGGAAAGGTGGAACAAGATATAGAACAGCAGGTGAAGCACAGCCAGGATGCCGACCGTTCGGAGCCAACCCACAGCGTCTGCTTGGTCAAGGACTCTACCTTATATAATATATATGGCAGCGAGCGCATCATGGTCAATTCGTTTCATCATCAGGCTGTGAGCCAGCCCGGCAAGCGTTTCCGTGTCATTGCCCGTTCTGCCGACAACATCATCGAGGCCATAGAGAGCAGCGAGTACAAGTCGATTCTCGGTGTGCAATGGCATCCAGAATGGCTCGAGGCGGAAGGTCAGAAAATCTTCAGTTGGCTGGTTGAAAGGGCAGACGAGTTCTATGCTGCCAAGCAGTTTCATGCCCGCAATCTTACTCTCGACACCCATTGCGACACTCCGATGTTCTTTCCTCAGGGTGTACGGTTCGACCATCGCGAATCTCGCATCCTTGTCGACCTTCACAAGATGACCGACGGTCGGCAGGACGCCACTACGATGGTGGCTTATCTGCCGCAACCCAAGCCAGGTGAGAGTTTCAGCAGCAAGGTGGAGTTTGATGTAGAGACGCCTGTGCAGTATGCCGACCTCATCTTCGACAAGATAGGCGACATCGTGGCTCAGAATTCCGATTATCTGGCATTTGCCCGCACTCCAGCCCAATTGTATGCCAACAAGCAGTCTGGTCGCAAGAGCATCATGCTCGGCATAGAGAACGGTTTGGCAATTCATCACGACCTTGCCAATGTGGAGCATTTTGCCCAGCGAGGCATCGTCTATATCACACTTTGCCACAACGGCGACAATGATATTTGTGACAGTGCCCGTGGCAGCAACACCCATCATGGAGTAAGCGACTTTGGCGAGCAGGTTATTCGCGAGATGAACCGTCTGGGCCTCATGGTCGACCTGAGTCATGCCTCCGAGAAGAGTTTCTACGATGCTCTGCAGATAAGCAGCACACCTATCGTGTGCAGTCACAGCAGTTGCCGTGCTCTCTGCGATGTTCCACGCAATCTTACCGACAATCAGCTTCGTGCATTGGCAGCCTGTGGAGGTGTGGCACAAGTTACGCTCTATCATGGTTTCCTGCGCAAGGATGGCGAGGCCGACATTCTCGACGCCATTGCCCATCTGGAGCATGCCGTCAGCATCGTGGGAATCGATCACGTGGGCCTGGGAACCGACTTTGACGGTGATGGAGGCATTCGCGGACTTGCCGATTCCTCAGAGCTCATTCTCTTCACCCAGCAGCTGTTGCGCCGCAAGTACAGCGAAACAGACATTGCCAAGATTTGGGGCGGCAACTGGCTTCGCGTCATGCGGCAGGTACAGGAGAGTGTTAAGTGAAGAATGAAGAAAGTAGAACGTTGTAAGAGAAGAAAATATTAAACGATGACAAAAAAGATGAAAATCATATTGGGCTTTGTTGCTGCGGCAGCCATTGCTGCCGGGGCTTACACCTATACCAATAGCCATAGTGTGTCGCCCGACGTGCAGGAGGTGGAAGAGGCCGAGAAACTCAATCCCGTGGGTCCAGCCTTCAATGCCGACTCCGCTTTCGCCTATTGTGATGCGCAATGTCAATTCGGTCCGCGCACAATGAACAGCGAAGCGCACGAGCGTTGTGGCGAATGGATTGTCAGCAAGTTCCGTCAGTTCGGCTGTCAGGTGGAAACCCAGAAAGCCGATCTTAAGGGCTACGACGGCACTATACTCAAGAACACCAACATCATAGCCCATTACAATCCTCAGGCATCCACACGCATCCTTTTGTGTGCCCATTGGGACAGTCGTCCATGGGCAGACAATGATCCCGACAGTGCCAACTGGCGCAAGCCGGTCATGGCTGCCAACGATGGAGCCAGCGGCATAGCCGTGATGTTGGAGATAGCCCGACAGTTGCAGGCCGACAAAAAGTTGAATCCACAAATAGGAGTCGACTTTGTGTGCTTCGATACTGAGGATTGGGGAACTCCACAGTGGGCTGACGTTCAGGACGATGGCGACTCCTGGGCTTTGGGCGCTCAATACTGGAGCGAGAACAAACCTTCTGATTATCAGCCCCGTTACGGCATTCTGCTCGATATGGTGGGCGGACAGGGCGCTCAGTTCTATCGTGAGGGCATGTCCATGCAGTATGCTTCTTCGGTAGTCCATAAGGTGTGGCGTGCAGCCCGTCAGGCAGGTTATGGCAGTTTCTTCCCCAAGAGCGACGGAGGCATGATTACCGACGATCACATTCCTGTCAACCAGAAGGCGAAGATTCCTACCATCGACATCATCCCCTATTATCCCGACTGCCAGCAGAGCAGTTTCGGTCCTACTTGGCACACCGTGAACGACGACATGGCTCATCTCGACAAGAACACCCTCAAGGCTGTGGGTCAAACCATCATTCAGGTGCTTTACACCGAGGAATAGTTTTCTCGTTGTATGTTGGGAAGCCCCATCTTGAGCAGAGATATTGTAGCATTTGTTCACCATGCTGCATAGCTCTGTATTGTGCCTCCTTTGGGTCTTAATAGATGACCGACGCCGGTCGTCTATTGTGACCTCCCTTGGTCATAATAGATGCCCCCCGTGGGGCTTAAGAAACCTCAGTTATATAGAGCACTTTTTCTCTTTAAAAACGAAAATGACACAAAATGACCATGACACAAAATGACCGAATTTCAGCATCCTCTTCTCTGTTTTTTAGTCATTAGTCATTAGTCATTAAGAGAAAATGAAGCAAGTCAGGAAACCACGATTCCAAAGTGTCAAAATGACTAATGACTAATGACTAAAATGACTAACTTTTCAAGATGTTACAGTATATGACCTTTCCATACATAGAAAAGTCAGATCTGTCCCGATTCCACCTGTCTTACCACACGTTCGGTAAGTCGGTCTACGCCGTTGGGGTCGTATTTCTTGGTAAGGCTGGCACCAAAGAGGGCGGCAAAAGCCTGATAGAAGCCTGCACGGATAGGACCAAGAAAAGCCTGTATCAGCTGATAGGAAGATGAGTTACACTCGCGGTAAACCAGTTTGATGCAGAGTTTGCCCTGGGCGTAGGTGAGTTTCTTCATGCGTGGCGTGTATTCGCGCTTGATGTCTTTTTCCACTCGTTTCATGTGCTCGTCTTTCGCCTTTTTGTTGGGCAGTGTTTCCAGATAAGCTCCTGTTTCCAGAATAATCTGTCTTACTTCCTTGGCGATGGGTAAAACTTTCTTTATGTTGTAAACCAGGCGGTTGTAAGCCATGCGCTGTTTGGCGTCCTTGAACTCGGGTTCCGGATAGACGTACACCTTGTTGACCTCGACATACTGTACGCTGTCTTTGCCAATCAGCACCTTTCCCACCTTCACCATGGGGTCGAAGGTGGGTGCATCCATGTCCACCTCCCTGTCTTCGGGATGAGGCGTGGAAGTATCGTCGCTCTGCGCCAAGGCAGGCGCTGAGTGTGCGGCGAGGATAGCTGGAAACAGTATGGGTAAAAGTCTTCTCATTTTCATGATTTCTTATTCTGTGCGCAAAAGTAACGATATTTTTGCATTTAAAGAAAAATATTTGCCATTTTCTTCTTCTTTTTCATTATTTCACAGTACCTTTGTCCGAAGTACTGAGCATTTTCGTACACACCTAAGCAATAATGACAATCTACATATCAACCTAAAAGCCCCAAAGAGATGACGAAGAGGACAATTTGGCTTTTGTTCGTATGTCTGATGCCGGTCATGGTCCTGGCTCAGAAGGAGATAACTGCTGCGACACCGTGGCAGCAATATCTGGATCAACTGAGCGATGTGGAGGACTTTGAGGACCAGTCGTGGGAGGAATATGAGGACGTGCTGAACGAGTTGGCAGAACACCCCATCAACATCAATACCGCCACTACGGAAGACCTTCAGCGCCTGCCGTTTCTCACCGCCCAGCAGATAGAGGACATCGAGGCTTACATCTATCGCTATGGGGCGATGAAGAGTCTGGGCGAGCTTGCCATGATAAACGGCATGTCGTGGGCTCAGCGCCAGTTGTTGACGTGCTTTGTCTATGTCGGTGAGGTGAAGACAAGGAGTTTCCCCTCTCTGCGCCAGATTGCTAAATATGGAAAGCACGAGCTGATGGGCATGGTGAAAGTGCCCCTGTATGAGCGCAAGGGCGATGCCGACGGCAGTTATATGGGGAGTCGTTACAAGCACTGGCTGCGCTATCAGTTTCGTTATAGCGACAAAGTGAAAATGGGTTTCACTGGTTCGAAAGATGCTGGCGAACCCTTCATGAGCAAAGGCAACGGAGCTGGCTACGATTTCTATTCTTTTTATCTGCAGATACGCGGTTGGGGCAGGCTGAAAAACCTTACCTTGGGCCGCTACAGGCTGCATGAGGGAATGGGACTGATACTGAACAACGACTTCTCGTTTGGCAAGTTGTCCACACTCTCGGCTCTGGGCCGCAACAGCAATGTGATCAGGGCGCACAGTTCGCGCTATGCAGCCAACTATCTGCAGGGCGCGGCTGCCACGGTGACGGTAGTGCGCGGACTCGACGTGACAGGCTTTGTGTCGTATCGCAAGATAGACGCCACACTGAAGGACGGAGGCATACAGACCATTCTCACCTCAGGACTGCACCGCACCGCCTCCGAGATGGATAAAAAGGATGTGGCATCGGCTTTTCTTGCAGGAGGCAATGTGAGTTATCGAAGGGGCGCTCTGCATGTGGGAGCCACAGGTTTCTACAACTCTTTCTCGCTGCCCCTCACGCCCAACCGCAAGTTGTTGTACAAACGTTTTGCGCCTGTAGGGAGTGCATTCTGGAATGCGAGTGTAGACTATTCCTACGTTTCTCCCCGGCTTGTGGTGCAAGGCGAGACGGCAACCGGCTCGTGTGGGGTTGTGGCCACAGTCAACGCCATGAGCTACGTCTTCTCCAACCGCTTCTCGTTGGTAGCTCTTCAGCGCTTTTATCCCTATCGTTACTATTCGCTTTACGCCCGTTCCTTTGCCGACGGAACCAGTGTGCAGGACGAAAGTGGCGTGTATCTGGGTGGCAGCTGGACACCTACCGACAGATGGAACGTGACGGCTTACACTGATGTGGCTTATTTCGCCTGGCCCAAGTTTGGCACCACGGGCAGCACGCACAGTTGGGACAATCTGCTCAGTATCACCTTCCGTCCATCGGGCTCAACCTTGTTGGGTGCACGTTACCGTTATCGCGACAAGCAGAACAATCAGACCCAGCGAGGCAGACTTTATGCCACGTATGGGGGCAGAAGCTGGAGTTGTAAAACGCAGTGCGACATGAGTTATGTGCGCGAGTCCGAAGCTGCAAGCCGAGGATGGATGGCAAGCCAGCAAGCAGCCTACCGATGGCGGTGGCTGAGGCTGACGTGTATGGCCGGCTACTTCAGTACCGACGACTATGCTGCGCGCATCTATGCCAGCGAGCCCACACTGCTCTACGGCACACATTTCGGCAGTTTCTTCGGCCGTGGCATGCGCCTTGTGCTGACAACCCGCGCCGATGTGGGCAGTCATCTCGTAGCCCTCTGCAAGGTGGGCAGTACCAAGTATTTCGACCGCGACTGTATTTCGTCAGGACTGCAGCAGATAGACGATTCCTCGCAGACTGATATCGAAATACAGGTGAAATGGCGATGGTAAGTCAAAATACGCAGCCAATTATTTGTATATTACATGATTTTTAAGTAATTTTGCCAACTGTAACGACATGTAATAAACAGCTAAAATAACACAAACGTGAGACTAAAGAGAAATTTGTTTACCTCGCCACTCTGTTTCTTCATCAATATGGCGATTGTATACATCGTTTATGAAATATGCCGGCTGGTGTTTCTGGCAGTCAACTGGAGTATGTTCTCCGACTCGCTTACTTGGCAGGCTTTTGGCGAGATGCTCGTGGGCGGCTGGTTCTTCGACACTTCAGCCATTCTTTATACCAACGCACTCTATGCGCTCCTGATGCTTTTCCCCATCCACTACAAGGAGAGTGCCCTGTATCAGAAGGTAGCCAAATGGGTGTTTGTCGTGGTGAATGCCGTGAGCATAGTGGCCAATCTGACCGACTGTGTGTATTTTCAGTACACAACCCGTCGCACCACAGGAACAGTGTTCTCTGAGTTCAAGAACGAGAACAACTTAGGTAGCATCTTCGGCGTAGAGCTTTTGCGCCATTGGTATTTAGTACTCATCGGCGTGGTGCTGATAGCTGCACTGTGGTATTTCTACCGCATGCCCAAGGGCGAGCGTCCTGAAGCTGTGAAGCGTCCCTACAGACTGAAACCTATGGCAAGATACTATGCCGTGCAGATGGTTTGTCTGGCAGTCTTCGTGCCTTTCTGTATCGCTGGTATGCGAGGCGGATTCACTACAGCCGTGCGCCCCATCACCATCAGCAATGCCAACCAGTATGTGGAGCGTCCATTAGAGGCTGCCATTGTGCTCAACACGCCCTTCTCGCTGATACGTACAATGGGAAAGAAAGTTTTTCAAGTGCCCGATTATTATACAGAGCAGCAACTCGATGCCATCTATTCGCCTATCCATATGCCAAATGACTCACTGACCAAGCGCAAGAAGAACGTTGTGGTAATCATCATAGAGAGTTTCGGACGAGAATATATCGGCGGTTTCAACAAATGGCTCGATGGCGGCAGATACAAAGGTTATACGCCTTTTGTTGACTCGTTGATGCAGCACAGTGCCACTTATCAGTATTCGTTCTGCAATGGTAGAAAGAGCATTGACGGAATGCCCAGTGTACTATCGAGCATCCCGATGTTCATAGAGCCTTTCTTCCTGACATCAGCATCAATGAACAACGTGAGCGGACTGGCTGGCGAACTGAAGAAGGAAGGCTATTACTCTGCTTTCTTCCATGGAGCCGAGAATGGTTCGATGGGCTTCCAGGCTTTTGCACGTGCCACGGGTTTTGACGATTATTTCGGACGCACGGAGTTTGATGCCGACAAGCGTTTTGGCGGTGACAAGGACTTCGATGGAACTTGGGCGATATGGGATGAGCCTTTCCTGCAGTTTTATGCCACCAAGATGGGCGAGATGAAGCAGCCTTTCATGACGGCTCTCTTTACGGCATCATCACATCACCCCTTTGTCATTCCCGACAAATATAAGCGTCAGTTCCCGGAGGAGGGACTGCCTATACACAAGTGCATTCGCTATACCGACAATGCCTTGCGGCAGTTCTTCAACAAGGCGAAGACTATGCCTTGGTACAAGAACACGATCTTCGTGATCACATCCGACCACACCAACCAGAGCGACCATGAGTATTATCAGACAGATCTGGGAGGTTTCTGTTCGCCCGTCATCTTCTTCGACCCGAGCGGTGAATTTAAGCCTGGCATGCGCGATGCCATCGCCCAGCAGATAGACATCATGCCTACGGTACTGAGCTATTTGGGCTACGACAAGAAGTATGTGGGCTTCGGCATCGACCTGCTCACCACGCCAGCCAAGGACACATGGGCTGTCAACTACATCAATGGTTTCTATCAGTATGTGAAGGGTGACTATCTGTTGCAGTGGGACGGACAGAAGACCAAGGCTATGTATCGTTTCCGCACCGACCTGTTGCTGAAGAACAACGTGGCAGACAAGGAACCCAAGGTGCGCCAGGAGATGGAGCGTCAGGTGAAAGCCATCATACAGTCGTACATGGAGCGAATGACGCAAAACCGACTGGTGTATGCCAATGAGAACAACAAAAAGAAGTAAACAACAAGAAAAAGCAAAGATATGAGAATCGTTCTGTTTTGTGAGAACAAGTATGCCATCGACATTCTCAACCCGATACAGGAATACGTGACAGCCAACCACTTGCCGCACGAGGTGCTGTGGTACATTCATCAGCCCAAGATAGACAAGTTTGAGTATGCCGATAAGGTGAGATGGACAGGCTCAATACAGGAGGTTTACGACTTCTCTCCCGATGCCATCTACGTGCCGGGAAACATCGTTCCCTACTATCTGCCTGGAGTCAAGATACAGGTGTTTCATGGCTATGCTGCCGAGAAGAAAGACCACTGGATTATACGCAGATATTTCGATACATACTTTACACAGGGCCCTTATTTCACTTCACATTTTAAGGCTTTGTCGAAGAAGTATGGCGACTTTGAGGTGCTTGAGACAGGATGGCCCAAGCAAGACTGGATAAAGGCCAATCTGCATAAGTATGATGCCGAGCGTGAGCAGTTGCTCAGCCAGAGTGGCAAGAAAACCATCATTCTCTATGCGCCCACCTTCTCGCCCAAGCTTACATCGCTGCCTTACATCAAGGAACAGCTCGGCAGACTGGCAGAGGAGCGAAACGCCTTGGTGCTGATGAAGTTTCATCCATTGACTCGACAGGAATGGGTAGACGAATACCGCGACTGGGCGAGCCAGAGGAATGATGTCATCTTCATCGACAAGGGCGAGAATGTCACCAAGTATCAGCTCATGTCGGATGTGCTCATCAGCGACACGTCGTCCACCATCTATGAGTTCCTCTTGCTCTCGCGTCCTGTCATCACGCTGGGCACAATCTCGAAAGCCATCTACTGGGAGAACATCACCGAGCCGTCGCTGCTCATTGCTGCTTACGACCATGCACTTACTGATCCAGAGGCCATTGCTAAACGCCAGTGGGTAGTAGACAACTACGATCCCTATCTGGACGGCAGGGTGTGCGAGCGCATGATAGCTGGTGCTGAGGACTACATACGTCGCCACGGCGTGCCGAAGAAGAGGAAGCTGAACCTTTGGCGTAAATATACCAGCATCAAAACATTTGGAAGAATCAAAAAAGGATAAATAAAATATGCTTAATTTTACAGTAGGACCTGTCATGGCAAGCGATGAGGTTAGAGCCATCGGTGCTGAGCAGGTTCCATATTTCAGAACAGCAGAGTTCTCAGAAACCATGAAGGAGAACGAACGGCTGATGAAGGAGTTTGCCAAGGCTTCTGACGATGCACGCGTGGTGTTTATCACAGGTTCGGGAACTGCCTCGATGGAGGCTGTGGTGATGAATTGCTTCACGTCTGCCGACAAGCTGTTGGTGGTGAACGGAGGTAGCTTCGGTCATCGTTTCGTTCAACTGTGCCAGATACACGACATTCCTTATACCGAAATCAAGTTGGAGACGGGCAATCCGTTGACAGCCGAAGAGTTGAGCGCCTATGAGGGACAAGGCTATACAGGATTCCTTGTCAACCTGCACGAAACCTCAACGGGTGTTCTCTACGACATAAAGATGATCAGCGACTTCTGTCATCGCAACCAAATGTTCTTGGCAGTTGACTCCATCAGTTCGTTCCTTGCCGATCCATTCGACATGCAGGCATTGGGCGTCAACGTGATGATAACAGGTTCGCAGAAAGCTCTGGCTTGTCCTCCGGGCATATCGGTTATCGTTCTCGATGCTGAGGCTCAGAAGCGAGTGGAAGCCAACCAGGTGAAGTCGATGTACTTTGATCTGAAGGACGCCCTGAAGAATGGCGAGCGTGGACAGACACCCTTTACACCTGCAGTCGGAACATTGTTGCAGATCAATGCCCGGCTGAAGGAGATAGAGCGCAACGGAGGCGTGGAGAGCGAGAACCGCAGAATGAAAATGTTGGCAGAAGACTTCAGAAGCAAGATCAAGGACTTGCCATTCACCATCGTGTCGAAGTCGATGTCGAATGCTGTCACTCCGCTCCATCCGCTCCATGCGTCGGCCTACGACATCTTCCTGAAACTGAAGGATGAGTATGGCATCTGGGTTTGCCCTAATGGTGGAGACATGGCAGAGAAGGTGTTCCGTGTGGGACATCTCGGACATCTCTCACCCGAGGACAACACCACTTTGGTGAATGCACTCAAGGACATGCAGCAAAAAGGACTGCTCTGAACAAAAACTCCATAAACAAAGAATAATGGTAAAAGTCATCACATACGGAACCTACGACCTGTTGCATTACGGTCATGTTCGCCTCTTGGAGCGTGCCAAGGCTTTGGGCGATTATCTTATCGTGGGAGTAACATCCGACACCTTCGACCGTGAACGTGGAAAGATCAACGTACAGCAGTCGCTCATGGAGCGTGTGGAGGCTGTAAGAGCCACGGGGCTGGCAGATGAAATTATCATCGAGGAATATGAGGGACAGAAGATTGACGACATCAAGCGCCTGAATGTCGACATCTTTACGGTTGGCTCCGACTGGAAAGGCAAGTTCGACTATCTTAAAGCCTATTGTCAGGTGGTGTATTTGGATAGGACCAGTGGCGTGTCGAGCACAGAGATACGCTCAGAGCAGCAAGTGGTGCGCTTAGGACTGGTGGGCGAGTCGCCCATACTCAACAAGATAGAGCGTGAGAGCCAGTATGTGAATGGACTTGAGTCGGGCAAGGTGTTTACACTGAACGACACTTATCTTTCAGACAGTCTGAAGCGCCCATCCCAGCAGGCTGCATCCTATCAGGACTTGCTCGACGACAGCGATGCGCTCTATGTCATTTCGGCTCCCGAGAAGCATTATGCACAGATCAAGGAGGCGCTGCAGAAGGGGAAGCACGTGCTCTGTGAGTCGCCTGTCACCATGGAGACTGAGCAGTGGGAAGAACTGCGACAGATGGCAAAAGACAGGAAGTTGGTGCTCATGGATTCCATCAAGACGGCTTATTCTGTGGCTTACTATCGTCTTCTATTATTGGCAAAGGGAGGCGTCATAGGCGACATCATTTCTGTAGATGCCACCTGTACAAGTCTGGTGGATTTTGATCCGACTCAAGACTCTCAGAAGAGCCTTTACGAATGGAACAGCATCTGCGCATGGGGACCTACAGCGCTCCTGCCCATCTTTCAGTTGTTGGGAACAGGTTTCACCTCAAAGCAGATTGCCACTCACTTCTTAGATGAGCATCAGAAGTATGATGCCTTTACGAAGATTTCTTTAGTTTATCCTCATGCTGTAGCCTCGCTCAAGGTGGGGCAAGGTGTCAAGTCGGAAGGTTCGCTTGTCATATCAGGCACCAAGGGCTATATCTATGTGCCGGCTCCTTGGTGGAAAACCGATTACTTTGAGGTAAGATACGAGAATCCGCAGAACAACAAGCGTTATTTCTATCAGTTGGACGGCGAGGGCTTGCGCTATGAGCTTCTCTCCTTTCTTAAGGCCATCCGCACCGGCAAGGACTTCTCGTATGTGTCGGGCGACATATCGGAATGCATCATCAAGGTTATTGCCGATTTTGAGGCACGAAAGGATATGGTTGTTATCTGATAAGGATGTTAATCCTTCTTGCACCTCCTTCCAATAGAGGAACTGAAATAGCAGCGCGCTGCAAATCTTATGTATTTTCGAAAGAAAAATGCAGTGCATTTCATTTTTCTTGAGAAAGTTTTGTATATTTGCAGTGTAATTCATTTTTTCTGCTTATGATAGTACGTACAGAGTATATGTCTCTTCTGGAGAAATGGAGAGATAAGAAAATAATAAAAGTGGTGACTGGTATCCGTCGTTGTGGCAAGTCATCTCTCTTGAGGATGTTTCGTGAGAAGCTTCTTGTTGAAGGCGTGTCTGAACAACAGGTGCAGGAACTCAACTTTGAAGACTTGGACAATGAGCCATTTCTCAACTATAAGGCTTTGTACTCGCATGTCAAGAAGAATCTCTGTCCAGGAAAGATGAATTATCTCTTTTTTGATGAGATTCAGATGGTGGATGGATTCCAAAAGGCGATAGACAGCTTATTCTTATTAGATAATGTTGACCTCTATGTGACTGGCTCCAATGCTTATCTCTTGTCTGGTGAGATAGCAACCTTACTTACTGGTAGATATGTAGAAATCAAGTTGTTCCCATTCTCTTTCAATGAATATCTCCAATCGATGCCTTCTGATGCGAATATTGAGGCAGCTTATCGTGAATATATCGAGAAGAGTTCATTCCCTTATGTCTTGCAAATCAAAAATGACCGTGAGATGGTGCGTGAATACCTTACGGGTTTGTACAACACGATAGTACTGAAAGACGTGGTGAGTCGCAGGAAGATAACGGATGTCATGATGCTGGAGAGCGTTGTTCGTTTTCTGACCGATAATATTGGCAATATATCCGTCATTAAGCGTATCAGTGACACGATGACTTCTTTGGGAAGAAAAATAGCTTCGCATACTGTAGAAAACTATATCTCAGCCTTAACGAACAGTTATATCTTTTATTCTGTTCCGAGATATGATGCCAAGGGAAAGCAATTGCTGAAGACTGGACAAAAGTATTATCTTGTGGATGTTGGTTTGCGTAGTGTCATCAATGGTACCAAGGGTGGCGACTTGGGGCTTGTGTTGGAGAATGTCGTCTATTTGGAATTGGCGCGTCGGGGTGGAGAAATTTATGTCGGGAAAATAGGTGATGCCGAGATAGATTTCGTTGTTGTTCAAGGTGAGCGAAAAGCGTATTATCAAGTTTCACTTAGTGTGAGGGATGAGGATACAATGAAACGAGAATTGGAACCCTTGCAAGCCATACCGGATAATTATCCCAAATACCTATTGACGCTTGACAACGATCCGCAGATATTCCATGATGGCATCAAGCAGCAGTATGTGTTGGACTGGTTGAGAAGGGAAAATTAAAACGTAAAAAAAGTAAAATGAATATGGGTAAGACAAATGTTCAGAATCGACTCACTGCCGGGCAGACACGAGAGATGCAGAAATATCTCTTGGACATCCTGCTGGCGATAGATAAGGTTTGTCGTGAGCACAACTTAAGATATTATCTTGTGGCAGGCACCATGTTGGGAGCTGTTCGCCACAAGGGCTTTATTCCTTGGGATGATGACGCCGATATAGCTTTGCCACGCAAGGACTACGATGTGTTGGTGGAACATGCCCATGAATGGTTGCCGAAAAGATATGAACTGGTGAGTTATAAGCAGAATCCTATGTATCCTTATGCTTTCGCAAGAATACAAGATGCTGACACAACTTATATCCTTCGACGCCATTTCGACTTTGTGGGAGGATTGCCCATTGACGTGTTCCCTCTTGACGGCATGACGCCCAACAGACTGAAGCAGCGTTGGCATTTCTTCAGAAACAGTATGGCAAAAAAAATGCTCTATTTTGCAACCGTAGATCCCTATAAGCATGGACACGGCATCAAGAGCCTCTTGCCTTTGTTGATGCACAGAATCGTGTCGCAGAGTTGGGCGCACCGAAAGATAGCCCAGATTCAGAGTGAGTATGATTATGACAAATATCCATACGTGGTAGACCATGATTTCAAGCCCGACAGAGGCATTCATCCCAAGGAAACCTATGGCACGCCGTCGCCCATAGAGTTTGAGGGACATCAGTTGCTGACGGCTCAGAATACGGACGACTATCTGACTCGTTGCTATGGCGACTACATGACGCCACCTGCCAAGGAGGAATATCCTCCACAAAACTTCAGACTTCTCGATCTCAGTAAGCCCTATCGCGAATACATGAAGGAAAACGGATAAAAAGAAAGAACATACTAACTGTATAATCAAGTAAAAAATAGGAAGAATTCTATGGCGAAGAAAGTATATTTAGGAATGATAGGTGATATTATGCATCCTGGATACATCAATATCATTAACAAGGCTGCCGAATATGGCGATGTCATTATAGGTCTGTTTACAGACAAGGCGATAGCCAACCATCGACGCTTGCCTTATCTGACATGGGAACAAAGAAAGAATGTGGTGGAGAATATCAAAAATGTGGCCCAGGTAGTGCCACAGGATGACTGGAGCTATATTCCCAATCTGATGAAGCTGAAGCCCGATTATATCATACATGGTGATGATTGGAAGAGCGGACCTGAGAAATATCTGCGCGAAGAGGTCTTCAACGTGATGAGTAAGATAGGAGGTGAGGTGATAGAGATTCCTTACACCAAGAATATTACCGCTTCGGGCATTCAGCAGGAGATAGATGCTCTGGGTGTTACGCCACAGATGCGACTTTCTTCCTTGCGCCGTTTGATAGCTGCCAAGCCTGTAGTGAGAATTCTGGAATCGCATAACGGACTCACGGGTCTGATAGCAGAACATACAAAGGTGGAAGTGAACGGACAGATAAGAGAGTTTGACGGTATGTGGGCTTCATCGCTTACCGATTCCACTTCAAAAGGAAAGCCAGATATCGAGGCTGTCGACTTGACAACTCGTCTGCATGACTTGAATGATACTTTGGAAGTAACAACCAAGCCTGTAATCTTTGATGGTGATACAGGTGGAAAACTGGAACATTTCGGGTTTACTGTACGTACATTGGAGCGTCTTGGCATTTCGTGTGTCATCATTGAAGACAAGGTGGGACTCAAGCAAAACTCTCTCTTCGGAACCGATGCTGTGCAGACACAAGACACGATAGAGGGATTCTGTGCCAAGATTCGTGCCGGAAAGGAAGCGCAGATAACACGCGACTTTATGATTGTATCGCGTTGCGAGTCGCTCATAGCTGGTAAGTCGGTAGATGATGCCCTGGAGCGTTGCCATGCTTACGTGGCTGCAGGAGCTGATGGTGTGATGATTCACTCGAAGGAGAAGACTGGCGAGGACATCAAGGAGTTTTGTCATCGTTTTCGCCAGACTGACAACCATACTCCCATCGTCGTAGTGCCAACGACTTACAATCAGTTTACTGAGGAAGAGTTGGCGGGATGGGGCATCAATGTTGTCATTTATGCTAATCATATGCTTCGCTCGGCTTACCCTGCCATGCTGAAGTGTGCAGAAACGATTCTTCGCACAAGTCGCTCTTTGGAGGCATCAGAAGAATACTGTATGCCTATCAAGCAGATACTTAATCTTATTCCCGGAACAAAAAAACAATAGAGAAATGATAAGTCCAAAGTTTTTTATTGATACATTAGGCTCGTTTGGCATAGACTTCTTTGCGGGAGTTCCCGACAGCCTGTTGAAGAATATCTGTGCTTATATAGCCGACAATATGGACGAGAAGCACAACATTATTGCAGCCAACGAGGGCGCAGCCATAGGTTTGGCGGCTGGTTATCACTTGGCTACAGGAAAGGCTGGAGTTGTCTATATGCAAAATTCGGGCGAGGGAAATATCATCAATCCCTTGGCATCGCTCACCGACAAGGAGGTTTACAATATTCCAGTCTTGCTGTTGATAGGCTGGCGCGGACGTCCTGGCGTGCACGATGAGCCACAGCATGTAAAGCAAGGAAAGGTGACGACAGGACTTCTCAATGTGATGGGGGTCAATTACGATGTGCTTTCTCTCGACGAAGAGAAAGCCAAGAAGCAGATCGAGAAAGCGGTGGAGGCGCTGAGAAGAAACGAAGTCTATGCGCTTGTCATAGAGAAAGGTACTTTCGAGGACTACCAGCTTCAGAGCATCGAGCACAACAATCTTACGATGTCTCGTGAAGAAGCCATTCAGACAGTAGCTTCTGCCCTTGATTCAAAGGATGCCATTGTTTCGACTACAGGCATGATTTCACGAGAGTTGTTTGAGACCCGTACAGCCTGGGGACAAGGTCATGAGCGCGATTTCCTTACAGTAGGTTCCATGGGTCATGCTTCCCAGATAGCTTTGGGAATAGCCTTGGAGAAGGAGAATCGCACTATCTGGTGTTTTGATGGTGATGGAGCCTCTATCATGCACATGGGGTCAATGGCCATTATAGCCAGCAAGGCACCCAAAAACTACGTTCATGTGGTCTTCAACAATGGTGCACATGATTCTGTGGGCGGTCAGCCTACAGTAGGACTCAAGATTGATATTCCTGCCGTTGCAAAGGCTGTAGGTTATCGGGAAGCTTTCTCGGTAGATACAAAGGAAGCACTTGAGGCTGTATTGAAGGAAGTGAAGGCTACAGAAGGGCCTGTTCTTTTAGAGGTAAAGGTGAAGAAAGGCAACCGCAAAGACTTGGGACGTCCTACGACAACCCCAATACAGAACAAGGAAGCCTTGATGAAGTTTCTTGCTGAATAGACGACTCGCGCCTCTTCTGCTTCACTTGTGTATTCGATGAAAAAAACAGAAAAGTAACATTAATAAAAATATGAAAACTGCAGTCATTATGGCAGCAGGCTTGGGCTCTCGTTTCGGCGAGAAAACTGAGTTGATGCCTAAGGGATTTGTTCCTGTGGGAGGAATCTCCATGATAGAGCGTTCGGTAAGGATATTGAAGTCGTGCGGCATAGAGCGCATCATCATAGGAACAGGTTATCATAAAGAATGGTATGAGAATCTGGCTAAGCGCGAGGAGGGCATTGTGTGTGTGTTCAGTCCGCGTTTTGCTGAAACCAACAGTATGTACACGCTATGGAATTGTCGTGAGGCGATAGGCGAGGACGATTTCCTCTTGTTGGAGTCTGACTTGGTATTTGAGCAGAAAGCCATTACTTCGCTTTTAGAGTGCAAGGAGCCCGATGTGATGCTTATTTCGCCTGTTACTAAGTTTCAGGATCAGTATTATGTGGAGTCTGACGAGCATGGCGTGCTGACTCGCTGTTCGGTCAACAAGGAAGAGCTCAATGCCAAGGGCGAACTTGTAGGTATCCATAAACTTTCGGCAAAGTTCTTCAGCCTGATGTGCCAGGATTATGGCAAGATAGCAGAAAGTAAGCCAAAGTTGGGTTACGAGTACGAGCTGTTGTCTATGTCGCAGCGTATCTCGCCTGTCTTTGTGTTGAATGTTCCTGGCCTCGCCTGGTATGAGATAGATGATTCTGATGATTTGGCTTATGCCGAAAAACATATTCTAAGTAAACTATAAAAAGGAAAAATGGAAAAGATAAAGAGAAATGTATTGTTGAACCCAGGTCCTGCAACCACTACTGATACGGTTAAAATGGCTCAGGTAGTGCCAGATATTTGTCCTCGCGAGAAGGAGTTTGCTGGTTTGATGAAAGGCTTGCGCTCCGATTTGCTCAAGGTAGTTCATGCACCAGAGGACCAATATACATCGGTGCTTTTCTGTGGTTCGGGTACCATCAATATTGATGTTTGCATCAACTCGTTGGTGCCTGAAGGCAAAAAGGTACTTGTGGTCAACAATGGTGCCTATAACGCACGTGCCGTAGAGGTGTGTGAGATGTATCATATTCCACATATCAATCTTAAGTTCTCTGTTTATGAACAACCTCAGTTGGATGCAGTAGAAGAGGCGCTGAAGGCCAATCCTGATGTGGCTGTAGTATATTGTTGCCATCATGAGACAGGTACGGGCATACTGAATCCTATACGTGAGATAGGAGCCTTGGCTCATCAGTATGGTGCCATCTTCGTGAGTGACACGACTTCATCGCTTGGCATGATACCGCTGGATGTGGTCAAGGACAATGTCGACTTCTGCATGGCTTCCGCCCAAAAGGGTTTGATGGCTATGTCGGGCTTGTCTTTCATCATCGGAAGAACCGACATCATCAAGGCTTCAAAGAATTATCCTACCCGTTCCTACTATTGCAATCTGTATATGCAATATGATTTCTTTGAGAGAACAGGCGAGATGCACTTTACGCCTCCCGTACAGACAATCTACGCCACTATCCAGGCATTGAGAGAGTATTTCGAGGAGGGCGAGGAGGCTAAGTTTGCCCGCCATCACAGAGTATATGAGGCTATTCATCAAGGACTCGATGAGTTGGGATTCAAGACGATTATCCCTCGCGAGATGGAGTCGGGACTCGTGGTGAGTGTGCTTTATCCTGAAGATGAAAACTGGAGTTTTGAGAAGGTACACGACTACTGCTATGAGCATGGCTTTACCATTTATCCTGGAAAGATAAGCACCACCAATACTTTCCGACTCTGTGCTTTGGGAGCCATTGACGAGCAAGATATCAAGGACTTCTTTGTAGTAATGAAGAAAGCACTTGAGGAGTTTGATATCAAGCTGAAGTGATAGACTTGAAAATGGGAAAGATAAATCCCCCATTCCGTTAGACAATATTTGTCTGATGGAGTGGGGATTTTTATTATATTTATTATTGTTGTCCGCTAAATGGACATTAGTCCTTGATTTTGCTGTTATTTGTCATGTATAAGCCCTATAATCAAGTAAATACAACAGCTGTCCGGTAAAACTTTTGCTGTTGGTAGCGTTATGTTGATTGAAAAGTCCCCCAATTTGCCTGATTACGACTCAATAGACAGTTTTTTCTCCTGTAGACGTGTGGATATACATGAATATAGTCGGCTGTCCGGCAAATCAACAAATCAAATTTTAGGTCTGAATGTTTAGCGGACAGTAATATATATTTATCATGATGAACCTAAAGGCTCGTAACAATTCAGTACCCTATAGCCATAAGTAGTTACTTTAATACTATACAAATTGTTTTCTGTTAGTTATGAAAATCTCCGCTACGTGCTTTGAAATGTCTGTTCAAAGCCTCTGAATGTCCGTTCAAAGCCTCTGAACGCACATTCAAAGGCTTTGAACGGACATTCAAAGGCTTTGAACGGAACTTTTATAGGCTTAACCAGAACATTTATATAGTATAAGAGTAAGATTTCTCCAGTATTAAGCGACCGTTTCTTAGGGTTGTAAGGCTGATAATACAAGTATAGCCTTTGTAACTATCAGTTCTCCATATGGGTGCTGATAGTTACAAAGGCTCTTCCAACTGCCAAAAAACATGAAAGTTGATGGGCTACGATTTCATTCTTCTTCCCAAAACAATGGGGAAGACTCTTTTTACAATCAATATCAGAGGATAAAAAGCAACCAGGACTATTACTGAGCTTAATGTCATGAGAGCATCACTGGTAATGGCATCGAAATCTTGCTGAGAAATCCATTTGAGCATAGGATGGAGTAATTCTCTATGGAAAACCAATATCACGATAGTGCCACTGGATATTACCCTGACAAACTTACATTGTCCATCGTCCAAATGCTTGAAAATAGCTCCTGCCACTTTGATAAACGCTAATATATAATAAGGTATAATCAAGTTGTGAAGGGTCTTGTTCCAACAAGTAGAAAAATTCTGTTCCTTTTAACATAAGTATCCGGAGATGATAAAGAAGACCGGAACATTGAAGGCGTAGATGAAGTTGGACATTGTTTCGGGGAAGCAATGTCCGTAAATGATAGTGTACATACCGAGCACCTTTGCCCAGTCTACCCATATTTTTCTTTGCTGAGTCATAATGTATGCTTGATAGTTTTTATTTTTTCTTCATTAGGTTGTTGCCACAGAACAGGTTGATGGCTTTCATTTTCAGTTTGAAGAGCCCGCGCATCACCGTGTAGTTCCAGAAGTTGTGAATGTCTGCGCCCGAACGGCATGGCTTCAGTGTTACCATCTTCTTTTCTGCTTTGGGATTGAGGGTGTCGCAGAGTGACGCAATGTATTCAAACATATTGTATTTGTCGAGTACCAGATTCTTGCTTTCTGCCAAGGCATCCTGGGCTTTCTCATAAGTATCGTTTGCGATGGCCTTGTCAATGATGGCTATAGTCTTCTCGAAGTCGTTGATGTCGATTTGTGTCAGACTTTCTTTGGGAAAATAATCCTCTACATTGGTGCACCCATAATAGAAAGGATATGTGTCACAGAGAAAACAATCGGAAAGTTTCTCTGTCCAGTAGTAGTCTTGTGATGAATTCTCTATCACGATATGATACTTGTAGGGAGCAAGTACATCCCATTTGTCATCAAAATCCTGAAAGCCTCGACCGAAGACATCAAGTTTGTCGCCATAATACTCCTTGAGTCGTTCTACAAACTTAATTCGTTTTATATGTCCGTTGGTAAAAGCTTTGTTGCTCGTGATGACAGAAATAAGTTTCTCCTTTTTTTCAGCCTTCTCGTTCTTAAAGGCATTATAGTCTTTAGTATACTTGTAGACACTGTCCTCTATTTCCTTGTAGCCTACAAACCAGGGCAGTATGGCTGGACCAAAGTGTATGTTGGGGTGCTTGGTCTTTTCCTGACAAGTGCATACCATACCAAACTGGTTGAGGTATTTCTTGGGATAGACTAATATGGAACGGGGTTCTGTAGTCAGCATGATGGTGTTTTCTGGAGCTACCTTGCAGCTTTTTTCCTGTCGGAGTCCCTTGCCCTGTACTACCCAGAAATCTGGATCTTCTATGTCTTCGTCTATATAGAACTTGTAACGTCCGTCAAGGGAAGTCAACGAGTCATTTCGGGTTTGTCTATGCATGATTTTGGCTAACCCGGGTCTGTATGGAGTGAGTTTGACTTTATACATAGTTGTTATTATCTTTTCAGATTGGTGAATACTTTTTGGAAGTACAAGCGAAGTAATAATTCCCTTGCCTCAGAAATCCTCTTGGCTTTTGGAAGATATGCCTTGTCTGCTCTAACTTGTTCTTCGTTATAGCTGAACGACAGTCCTCCCGAAAGAATGTCTTTTTCGAGCAGGTTGTTGCCCAACTTGGGATAATCGGTGTTGCGGAATGCAAAAGGAGCAATTGTTGCCAATATGTCGTAGTGGCATCCCCACGCTTTGGGGTGAACAGGATAGTCCTTGGTGCGCAGATAAGGTGGCAGATAGATGTAGAGAGGTACAGAGTTCTGCCATCTTTTTCCGATATGATTATAGTTGAGTATGGCGCGCACATTATGGTCGCCAGTCAGGATGAGGATTGTATTCTTTGCAGCCTCCGACTTCTTGAACTCGTCGAGAAACTGGGTAAGACAGGTGTTGAAATATTGAAAGGCCCGAAGGTATTTCTCTACCACGTCCTTGCCCACGTTGTTGAAGCATGGCTTGCTGCAGAAGTCTTCTGGCAAAGCAGGTATCTGTGCATGCTTAGGAATGTCCAATGGAGGATGGTTGGTGGTTGTCATGGCCATAATCATTTGTGGCTTGCTGGTCTTCTCTTTGAGTTTTCGCAAAATCACCTTCAGCATATATTCATCGTAGACACCAATGCTGTTGTATTCGGCTGATGGTATTTCCTTCAGAATTTCAAATTTTCCTGTCAGTTGGTCAAATCTCTGATTCTTAAGAGCCGCTCCGCAGTCTTCCCATGCTAAATCCATTCCTGACAGAAATTCACAACTGTAACCGCTGTTTTTGAAAGGAATGGCTATGGATGTAGGCATGCAGTATTGGCGATAGCCTGACCTGAACACACGTTGGAAAGGTGTGGCTACTGTGATGTTCTCTATGGTGGCTATCGTTCCGTTGCGTACCGACTGGAAGTTGTCGAAGAGGATGTCTTCCTTCAGATGCTTTCCTATTCCGCATTGCAGTACAGGGTCTAAGTGTATCAGGTAGTTACTCCAACTCTCACAGCAAAGGATAAGAACATTGGGCTGCTGTTTCAATGTATCACCAGCATGACTGAAAAGTACTTTCTGCAGACTTGCCAGAGTGTCGTTGGAGAGTTTTACCCCTTTGTCAGAAAAAGTATCCATGGCTTCTTGCAGATTCTTGAAAGAATATTCCTTGAGCAGAGTTGCTGTTGGCTTTATGTCGAATACCATAGACTTCTCTTTCAATGCTTTCTTCAGCATATAGGGAGCATTGGGTATGATGTCGTTTATACGTTCGGAAACAGAAACGACAAGGTCTTCTACTTGTAGTGGGAAACGTCCTATTGAGCCGCGCATGCAGACAACTATGGCTGCAATATACAGCATAATAGCAATGGTGGTTTTCTTTGTAGAACAACTCTTGGTTTGGGATGGGCGAAGGAAAGCCCATTTGCTGGCTATCCTTGTTACTGTTCCCCAGAAGCATAAGCCAATGAGAATCCAAATTACGGGATAGTCATCCCAGATGGTTTGGATGAGACTCAGTGGCTCTTCGTCGAAAAAGTCGAAGAAAGTAAAGGAGATGTGTGAGTTGAAATTGGCAAAGTACCCCAAATCGATAGCTGACAGCAAGGCAAGCAAGGTGGCTACTATGGTGTAATACCATGAGCAGAAATTCCTACACCATTTTTGATACTTGGGTGTAGAAACAAACAGCAGTATGAGCATGATGACCGTGGGTAATAAAGCGGCATAAGCTGCTATCTGAAAGTCAAAACGCAAGGCATTATACAGCACCTTGTAAAGGTCTGAACTGTGTGCTGTCAATATGTTTCCTGGTACATACAGGAAGACAAACAACAGGCGGAAAAGCATGAGTGTGCCTATTATGATGCACGAAGCCCATAGTAAACCACGTAGAAATGAGACTGTCTCTTTGATGTTTAGTTTCATACAATCTTGTTTTCAAAATAGGTGGAAGCTTGTTATGCTCTTGCCCGATGGGTAACAGGGTCGAGAACTTTAAGCCATCCCTCACGGGTACGTTTCCAACGGTTATGCGTCCAAAGCCAGAAAGGAGGCTGACGCTGGATAGTCTTTTCCAAAGCACGGAAGTACATCTCGGTGATTTCAAACTCCTTGCATTCATTTGGTTTGTCAGTAAGGAACTTGAACTCAGCTTGATAATAGCCTCGTTTCAGACGTTGTACATCGAGATAGTAGACCGCATGATTCATCTTTCTTACAATGCGCTCAGTACCAGTCAATACAGGGGTGTCGTGATGCAAAAAGTCGGTAAAGTAGTGGATGTTTCTCCAGTGTGGAACCTGATCGGCTATGTAGCCAATCACGATGGGCTTGCCTTCCTGGCGCATCTTTACTATCTTGCGGATAGATTCTTCCATGGGAATACATTTGGCTCCTAAGCGGTTGCGAAGGTAGAGGAAGAGTTTGTCGAAAGCCTCGTTCTCCAAGGGATGGTAGATTTGACCGCAGGCAATGTCTTTGCCTACCCATAACTGCAGGGAGGTTATCCATTCCCAGTTGCAGTAATGTCCCAAATAGATTGCACATGACTGGCCTTTCTGGCAAGATTCTCTTATCTTTTCGGCTCCTACAAACTGCATGCGCTTCTTGATTTGCTTCTTGCTCATCGTGAAGAGCTTGATGGTTTCTACGATATAGTCGCAGAACCAGGAGTAGAATTCCTTCTCTATTTTGATGCGCTCTGCCTCGTTTTTTTCAGGGAAAGAGTCGAAGAGGTGTTTCCTTACCAGTGGGCGACGGTATTTCACCACATAATAAATAAGGTAAAATAAACCGTCGCTGAGAATGTAGAGCACTCTCAGTGGCAGCAGAGACATCAAATACCAAATGCAGAATACACTGCCATATAATATCTTCTTCATCATTTCTTCTTTCTGTAAGAATATAGATTCAATATTCATTAAGATGTTAAATGTTACTGCAAAAAATGTCGCAATTGCGACTGTTTTTGCAGTGGAAAGAGCGAATGTGTAGAAAAACTGGTCATTTTTATAGTTCAACCAAGAATGTTTATACTTCTTCCATTCGTTTCATTTCCCATCCGGCAAACTGGATGATGATTTTATGCAATGTTGTGCCTTGGCGCAAGACTTCTATCCTTGGTGCTGCGGCATAACGATTGATCTGTTCTACTGCATCCTGCCATTGTGCCTCGGCTTTTGCCTCAAAATCCTTGGCTGGCAACATCTTCAGTTCGATGATGTAGCTATGCTTGGTAGGATAGTGGGTCAGGTCGGGCAAGAGAAAGAAATCACAATAGCCGTGATTCAACTCAAGTTCGGGAGCCGTAATGTAATAGCTGCTCAGGTAGAGATATGCCATGAAGAAACCTTGCAGGTTGCGCTCGGCTTCGATGCCATCTCTTACTGATGCCACTTCGGCGTAAGCCTTCGACATAAAGCCCAAGACATCTTCCCATTTTCCATAAAACGCCATGCAGGTGAGCATATAACCAAACTCATTCAGGTTGATATGGTTGATTTCCTGATATTGCTCCTGCAGATAGCCATAGTATTGGCGGCGGACATTGTTGTTTGGGATTCCCAAGAGCAACTGGTCGCCGAAAGTATCCTTGATGGTAAGCATGCCGTAATAGAACAGCAGGCTTGGGAAGTATTCCGGCTTCACGATTTCACTGGCAGGGAAGGTTTCGTATAGATTCGATACGATGCTGCCTTCCTCCGTAATCCTGCGGATGATGCCCTTGCGGTTGCCGTCCAGCTTGTCGAGCTGGAGCAGTCGCTTCATCTTGTTGTAGTCGGTCTTCGTGTTTGGGTCTATCATCTGTTTTGGGGCTTTACCATCGTCCATGTAGTTACGGAGATAATATAACACCATATCACAATTGAAAACCCTAACCTTGCTGTTTAAGCATGCCTCAGAGAAGCAATAATTGTCATACCACGGCTTTATTTCTTCTATCATTGCCTCGATATTGCTATCTGCCGGTATCTGTCCCGCATCACGATAACGGGTAAACATGGCACGTACGTCTTCTGTGCTGAAGCCCAGCATCTTGTCAAATTCAGGCTTGGTTGAGATATGCCAGCCGATGTTGAAGCCGCTGGTAACATCATCTAATGTTACAGGACTTACACCCATCATGAATATCTTGGCGAATGAACCCTTGAACTTCTTGAAGTAGTCGCGGTAGAAACCGCTGGCATGCGTCATCGCATGATACACTTCTTCGCCCTGCTCGTTGAGCACGGTATTGGTGAAGTTATCGTATTCATCGATGATGAGATAAAGCTGATAATTGTGTTCTTTTGCGTACTTTTGGATAGTAGAAAGTTTGTTGGATGCTATCTTCTCTGCAAGAACGGTCTTTCTGGTTGCTTCATCATAGAATTGTGCATATCTGTTGATGAAAGCGTCAAAGCAGATATTGCAATATGAATTGAAGTGCTCTTCCAGGTTGTCGATGTTTCCTCCTACCTGCGAGAAATCGAGCGTCAGTACTTGATACTTTCCCTGTAGAGGGGTAGGCTGACTGCCTATCCAGAGACCTCCGAAGATTTCCTGGAACTGGTCTTTTAGCTTGCAGTCATAGTAAGCTTCGAGCATACTGAGGAATAGGCTCTTGCCGAAGCGGCGAGGGCGAATGAATATCAGGTTGTCGGGTTGAGCCTCCAACAACGGAATATACATAGTCTTATCTACGTAATACTGATTTTCTCTGATAACTCTCAGGAAATCAGAGACTCCATAAGGTACTCTTTTTGCTTCTATCATCTTGTAACCCTTTCTATTCTCAATTCTCAATTGCTCTTTGAATATTATCCTACACCTGCTGCATGTCGTGCAACTTGCGGTAATAGCCATTCTTGGCTATCAGGTCTTCATGAGTGCCTCTTTCTACGATGCGTCCCTCGTGGAGCACACATATCTCGTCGGCATTCTTGATGGTGCTCAGGCGGTGGGCTACTGCTACCGTGGTGCGTGTCTTCATCAGTTTTTCAAGAGCATCCTGTACCAGTCGCTCGCTCTCTGTGTCGAGGGCTGATGTAGCCTCGTCGAGAATAAGGATAGGTGGATTCTTCAAGATGGCACGGGCGATGCTGACACGCTGGCGCTGTCCGCCAGAGAGACGTCCGCCACGGTCGCCGATATTTGTATCGAAGCCTTGTTCCGACTGTGTGATGAAGTTGTAGGCATTGGCTATTTTTGCTGCGTTGGCTATTTCTTCTTCTGTGGCATCGGTCTTGCCAAATCGTATGTTGTCCTTGAAGGAAGCATTGAAGAGGATTGCCTCCTGATTCACGTTGCCTATCAGCTGTCGGAGGTCGTGCACGGCCAGGTCTTTCACGTTGATACCGTCGATAAGCACCTCGCCTTCCTGTACATCGTAGTAACGTGGTATGAGGTCGACCATCGTACTCTTTCCGCTACCGCTCTGTCCTACCAGGGCAACGGTTTTTCCCTTGGGAATCACCAGGTTGATGTTCTTCAGCACATAAACCAACTCGTTGTTGCGGTGGTCGGTATAGGCGAAGGATACATTGCGGAATTCTATCTGATGCTCAAAGCTACTTATATGAGCAGGGTTCTCCTTATCCTTGATTTCTATCTCAGCCTGCAGTATCTTGTCGATACGGTCCATGGAGGCAAGACCCTTAGGGATGTTGTAGCTTGCCTTCGAGAACTCCTTCAGCGGGTTGATGATGCTGTAGAGCATGACGAGATAGAAGATGATGGTAGGACCGTCGATGCGTCCGTAGTCGAGAACGAGAATACCTCCAAACCACAATACGATGACGATGAGTATAGTGCCCAAAAACTCACTCATAGGATGTGCCATCTGCTGACGGATGTTGACACGCATGATGTGGTCGCGATACAATCCGTTCACTTTGGCGAAAGCTGCGTTCATCTTGCTTTCAGCACAGAAAGCCTTGATGATGCGCAAGCCTCCGAGTGTTTCCTCTACCATGCTCATGGTGTCGCTCCATAGTGACTGTGCCTCCGTACTTTGTGCTTTCAGCTTACGGCCAACAAAGCCCATAAACCATCCGAATCCTGGTACGAAGAGGATGGTGAAGATGGTGAGCTGCCAGCTGATAACCACGAGGGCAGTGAAGTAGGCTACGATGAGGATAGGATTCTTGAAGAGCATGTCGAGTGACGACATGATGCTGTTTTCCACTTCCTGCACATCGCCACTCATACGAGCAATGATGTCGCCCTTGCGCTCCTCGCTGAAGAATCCCAACGAGAGGGAGGTAATCTTGTGGTAGAGCTGGTTTCGGACGTCGCGCACGATGCCTGTACGGATCGGTATAATCATGGCAGATGAGAGGAAGTAAGCACCAGTCTTCAGGAAGGTCATGAAGGCCAGGAACAGACCGATGACCAAAAGCGCCGTAGAGGCACTATACTCTACGATAAACTCCTGGATGTAGTAGTACATATTGTTGGTAGCTACTTCCTTGATGCTGCCAAGGTCTCCATTCCAGCTCATGTAGTCGTTGGCACGTATGCCTCCGTCTACCTGAAACAGGATTTGCAGGATTGGTATGAGTGCTGCAAATGAGAAGATGTTCAATATCGCTGACAGGATATTGAAGACGATAGAAAGTGCCAGGTACTTCTTGTAGGGTGGCACAAAGCGTCGTAAGACTTGCAAGAATTCCTTCATAGTCTGCAAATATAGTGCTTTTATTGAAAAATGCAAAGCCTTTTTGCGTTTTTCTTGTTTTTATTCTGTTATTTCCTCACCAAAGAGTGTAGCAGAGGTGGAACCTGTGATGCGTACTTTCACAAATTCGCCTATGTGATGATTGCCTTTGTCCATGATGACGGCCTTGTTCTGTTCGGTGCGTCCCATGAGTTGTTCGCGGCTTCTCTTGCTGAAGCCCTCGATGAGGATAGTAAACTCCTTGCCCTCGTCTTTCTTGTTCTGCTGGGCGCTGATCTCGGTCTGCAGTTTGATGAGTTCATTGAGTCGGGCTATCTTTGTCTCCTCTGATATGTTGTCGGGCAGATGCTTGGCTGCATAGGTGCCGGGACGCTCAGAATACTTGAACATGAAGGCGCTGTCGAAGCCGACTTCCTTGACGAGCGACAAGGTGAGCTGTTGGTCTTCCTCAGTCTCGTCGTGGTAGCCCACAAAGATATCTGTCGTGATGCCGCAACCAGGAATGATGCGCTTGATGGCGGCTATCTTGTCCAGATATTCCTCACGTGTGTACTTGCGGTTCATGAGCTTCAGAATCTTGTTGCTTCCGCTCTGGGCAGGGAAGTGGATATGTTTACAGAGGTTGGGCTCTTCGGCTATGGCTTGCAGGATGTCCTCTGTCATGTCTTCGGGGTTGGAAGTGGTAAATCGTACGCGCATATCGGGCACGGCCTGTGCCACCATGTGCAGCAACTGGGCAAAGGACAGGCTTCCTTCCTCGCGCTTGCCCGATGGAGAGAGACCGTAGCTGTTGACGTTCTGTCCCAACAGGGTTACTTCCTTGAAACCGCGGTCGTGCAGGTCGCGTACTTCGCGCAGGATGCTTTCTGCATCACGGCTTCTCTCTCGGCCTCGTGTATAGGGCACGATACAATAGTGGCAGAAGTTGTTGCATCCACGCATGATGCTTACAAATCCGCTGATACGGTTTCCGCCGATTCGCTGAGGCACGATGTCGCGGTAAGTCTCAGTCTTGGATAGTTCTATGTTGATGGCGTTGTTGCCGTTTTCGCACTGTGCTATCATGTCGGGCAGGTTGAGGTAGCTGTCTGGTCCGCATACCAAGTTGGCATAATGGTTCTCGATGAGGTCGGTCTTTACTCGTTCTGCCATACAGCCCAGCACGCCCAATATTACTTTCCGTCCTTTCTTCTGTTCGGCGTGAAGAGTTTCCAGACGGTGGTAAATCTTGTTCTCTGCATTCTCTCTGATGCTGCAGGTATTGAGGAAGATGGCATCGGCCTCTTCTTCTTTCTCACACATGTCGTAGCCTGCCATTTGCATGATGCTGGCTACAACTTCGCTGTCTGCCACATTCATCTGGCAGCCATAAGTTTCGATAAATAGTTTCTTCATTGTTCTAGATGAATTCTATTTGTTTTGTTATTAATTGAACTTTAGCAAGTTCAGAAGTTATAGAAGTTAAAGAAGTTATCACTCCCTTCGGTCGTTAGAAGTTATAGCCAACAGCCTTTTTTGATTGAATTTTTAGCTGTAAAGCATATGGCTTTAACTTCTCTAACTCCTTTAAATTCTTTAACTTCCCCATTTGCAATATATATAATAATGTGTATATTATCTCTGACTCAGTTTGGCGGTTGAGGTGTTGTGCTCGGTCATGTTGCGCGATACAGCCATCAGCCCGAAGTATACTGCTACTCCTGTCACCAGTCCTGCCAAGGCATCTATGAGGTAGTGAGCCTGTATGTATACAGTGGCCAGGCACAGGAAGATGTAGAAGGGCAGGAGAGTGTAGGTGAGCTTGCGGTTGCCCGAGTGCCATGCCAACAGCATGCATACGGTGCTGATGCTGACATGCGAGCTTGGAAAGGCTGCTGTGGGGCGTTCGCCTGCTGCCTTGGCGTCTTCTACGAGATGATAGAATATGCCGTCGGTATAGCCTGGTGTGGGCAGGCAGTCGGTGCAGTAGTTGAAATAGTCGTGCATGGGTGGAAAAACACCTTTGGCTATGTCGCTTAGTCCTACGGCATGATAGTAGAACGTTGGTCCGGCTACGGGCACGAAGATAAATATTACATAATAGATGATAAACGAGGCGTAGATGACGAATGTGGCACGCTCGAACTCTCTGTATCGGCAGAAGAAGTAGTAGTAAGCCACAATGACCATCATGGGATAGTACATCACGTAGCCCAAGTCCATCAGCTCGCTCACGATGACCCAGGGCATGTTCTTGGCAAACACCAGTGCAGGCTGGAATCCGAATAGCGACTGCTCCCATTGGGCAAAAACATGGTCCAGATTGGGGAACATGCGGTTGATCTCGTAAGTGTCTGGATACCACCAGGTGAGGAGCGACAGTTGGGCGAGGATTCTTGCCATCTTGGTGATGCGGCAGGGAATCATGCGATATACAGCCCACATGGCTGCTGTGATGAACAGTACTCTGATGCGCCCCCATACCATAGACTCGGGGTTTACCAGTTTGGTGTAAGTGAAGAGCATGGCTATCACGGTGATGGCCATATATCCCAACATGACCCATTCCAGTGCCAGGAGTCCTTTCTTCGGGTTTTTCTCTATCTTGAAATAATCTTTTATCACACTATTCTTGTTTGTTGTTTTTTCTGAAGGTTGTAGTGAAAGTCTGTCTTTCAGTCCCATCATTACAGCCATCCGTTCTTCTTGTACCATTCTACGGCCAGCTTGACGCCTTGTTTCAGCTTGTAGCGAGGATGGAATCCCAGCTCGTCGACAGCAGGCTCGATGTCGCATCTCCAGTTACGCTGTTTCAGAATGTTGTATTTGTCGTTGTTAAGAGCCGACATCTTGCCAGTCATCCTTCCTATGTATTCGCCAAAGAAGGTTACCAGGCGCAGTACCCATATAGGCGCTTTGATGCGCAGGAGCCATGTGTCGCCCAACTCGTGGTGAAGCAGGTCGCTGAATGTTTCCGACTGATATACTTCTCCGTCGCTGAGGAAGTATTTGCGTCCGTTCTTACCATGGTTGAGGGCAAGGAACACAGCCTGCACCACATCCTGAACGTATACGAAAGTGATGTCCTGACGCTTGAAGCCTACCGAGAAATCGATGTGCTGCTTGATGCTTTTTGCCATCAGGAAATAGTCTTTCTCGCGAGGTCCGTAAACACCTGTAGGTCGCAGTATGATGTAGGGAAATCCTATGCCTAAACTGTCGAGGTAGCGTTCGGCCTTGAGCTTGCTCTTTCCGTATGCCGTGTTGGGTTTGGGTGTGTCGTGCTCTGTGATTTCCTGATAAGGCTGCTTCTCGCGTATGGCACCAAAGATGCTGAGTGAGCTTACGAAGACGAATCGCTTGATGGGCATCTTCAACGCGATGATGGCATCTGCCAGGTTCTTGGTTCCTTCGGTGTTGACGCGGTAAAAGTCGTCAACGTGCAGACACTTCGTTGCGCCTGCTGCATGAACCACATAGTCGAACTCGTGTCCGTCTAACTGGCTGATAAGTTCTTCCTTGGAGGAAAGATTGAGGTTGATAAAATGGATGCGCTCGTCCTGCAGGTATTTTCTGGAACTGGAGGGGCGAACTGCCGCCCATGTTTCCATACCTTGCCTGAGGGCCTCTTCTACGATGAAGCTCCCTATGAATCCCGACGCACCCGTCACTAATATCTTCATTAAATATTTATAAAATTGCAATTTTAAGGTGCAAAGATACGCTTATTTGTACACATGGCAAAGGAAAAAGGTCTTTTTTTCAAGAAAGAAGGTCATATCATCCTGTTTTCTGGGATGATATGACCTTCTTGGGGCTGAAATGTAGCGATTTAAGCCTCGTGCTGACGCACGCCCATTCGGGCTTCTACGACGTTTACCACATAGTCGCCGAGTTTCTCGCATTCCTGTACGATATCCATGTACATCGTGCCTATGGCGTAGGTGTAGAGGTGGTTGTTCACGTCGTTGATGTTCTGGCTCTTCAACTGGTTTCGGTAGTTGTTGATTTCGTTCTCTATGTTGAACGAGAGATTGGCATCGTTGTCTACCTTATGTCCTACGAGCGTGATGTTCATCTGTGTGAGCGCCTGGTCGGTAAGTTCCATCATCTGGTGCATGTGCTCATACTGTGATGGTATGAAGTCTTCCTTGCCCTTGATGCGTCGGTTCAGGGTTCTTGCTATGTTGTAGCAGCTGTCGCCGATACTTTCTATTTCTGAAATCTCGCGCAGCATGGCGCGTATCTTGGCCTTGGTCTCGTCACTCAGATGTGAGTCGCTCACCTGATCCAGATACTTGGCAATCTCTATCTCCATATTGTCTGAGATTCCCTCGTACTTCTCGATGCGGGTGAAGAGTTTCACAAACTTATCTTCGTTGGTCTCGCCCAGGAGCTCTTTCACCATGCCAAACATTCGCTGTATGCGCTCGGCGAAGGAGTGGATTTCCTTTTGTGCCTCGAGGACAGAGATTTCTGGTGTCTTCATGATACCAGTCTGGATGAAGCGCAGGCGGAAGTCGTCCTCGTCGGCATTCTTCTTAGGACGGATGATCTTGCACACCAATCTCTCTAACTGTGGAATAAACCATACCAGGATGAAGGTGTTGGAGATGTTGAAGGTGGTGTGGAAAGCGGCAAGCACAAAGGACAGCTTGGTTGCGTTGGCGATGAAGTGTGGGTCGCTCTTTTCCATCACGTCGTCGTAGCCAACCCATCCGCATACGAGATGGATGAAAGGACGGAACACGCACAGGATCCACAGCACACCGAAGAAATTGAACACCATGTGCGCCATGGCCGCCCTTCGGGCTTGCGTGTTGGCAGTGAGGGCAGCCACATTCGAGGTTACTGTGGTTCCGATGTTCTCACCCATCACGAGGGCAATACCTTGATAAATAGGCAGTACGCCGGTGGAGCAGAGTATCATCGTGATGGCCATGACGGCTGCCGAACTCTGTACGCACATGGTAAGCACGCTACCTATCAATAAGAAGACGATGGTAGTCTTGAAACTGTGAGGATCAAAGCTTGCGAAGAAGTCGAGGACGGGCTGGTTGTGAGCCAAGTCCATGTCGATACCGGTTTGTCGGAGAGTTCCCAAACCAAGGAACATAAAGGAAATACCAAAGATGAAGTCGCCTGCGATTTTGCGCTTCTTGCTATAGATAAGGATGATGGCGAGGAAGAAAGCCGGCCATACAAAGTCGGTGATGTTGAACGAGAAGCCTGCACTCATGATCCATGCGGTGAGGGTGGTTCCGATATTGGCACCCATGATGACCGATATGGCTTGTGCCAAGGTGAGAAGACCAGCGTTGACAAACGATACTGTCATCACCGTGGTGGCAGTAGAAGACTGCACGGCTGCGGTGATGAGTGTTCCTGAGAGGATGCCTGTCAGGCGGTTGGTGGTCATGGTTCCTAACACATGGCGCAACTGTGGGCCAGCCATCTTTTGTAAACTGTCGCTCATCGACTTCATACCAAACATCAATAAGGCGAGTGCTCCGATAAGCCTAAAAAAAATCCAAATCGACATATTTTAATTTAATTTAAGTTGCTAATAGCATGTTGTTTCCTTTTTTATTTGTAATTTTACCCGAAAGTTGAGAGAACGTTTAACTTTGTAACACTATCGTAACGAAAATGAAACAAGTAGTACAAATCCGCTGCAAAAATAATAAAAAAACCCAGAAAGTAGCAAACGGAAGCACACTTTCTGATATTTTTTCTTCATTTAACCTCAAAATGGAGCATGGACCCGTGTCTGCCAAGGTGAATAACAAGGTGGAAGGCATGCATTATCGTGTTTACAACAACAAGGACATTGAGTTCCTCGATATGCGCACTTCCTCTGGCTCGAGAGCCTATACCCGTACACTTTTTTTTGTGCTCTGCAAGGCTGTGCAGGATCTTTATCCCGGGCATGATGTGGTGATTGACATTCCGGTGTCGAATGGTTTTTATGTCGATGTGCGACTGGAACGTGATGTTACGGCCGATGATGTGGACTGCATCCGTAAGCGAATGCAGGAAATCGTGGATGCACGTATGCCTATCCGCCGCTATATGGTGCCTACCGAGGACGCCATAGCCCTCTTCGAGGAGAAAGGTGATGTGGAGAAGGTGAAGTTGCTGCGCACTTCGGGCTCGCTCTATACTGCCTATTATAAAATAGGTGAATACGTAGACTTCTATTATGGCACGCTCCTCACCAACACCTCGCAGCTCTATCTCTTCGGGTTGGAGAAGTATTACGACGGCATGCTGTTGCGCATTCCGTCGCTCCAGAACCCTGATGAACTGGGCGAGGTAACCCGTCAGGACAAGATGTTCGAAATCTTCAAGGAGCATCATCACTGGCAGGATATTATCGGCATCCGAACAGTGGGCGACTTCAATGCGGCTGTTGATGCGGGCCATGCCACGGATATTATCAATATCAGCGAGGCGCTTCAGGAGAAGAAGATAGCCCAGATAGCCGAGCAGATAGCAGCACGGCCTGGGGTGAAACTCGTCCTCCTGGCTGGACCTTCGTCGTCGGGTAAGACGACTTCGTGCAAGCGTCTCTCCATACAGTTGGCTGTCAACGGACTGAAACCTCTGCAGATTTCTCTCGATGACTATTTTGTCGATCGCGAGCGAACGCCTAAGGACGAGAATGGAGAATATGATTATGAGAGTATCTATGCCCTCGACCTTCAGAAGATCAACGACCAGTTTAATGCCCTCTTCCGTGGTGAGGAGGTGGAACTGCCTAAGTACGATTTCCAGAGCGGCAAGAGTAAGAAGAGCGGCAAGCGACTCAAGATGAACGACAATAATGTGCTTGTGGTGGAAGGCATTCATGCGCTCAATCCCGAACTGACAGCCCAGATTCCCAACGAGCAGATTTTCCGTGTCTATGCCTCTGCGCTTACCACCATTTTGCTCGACAATCACAACTACATCCCGACAACCGACAACCGTCTGTTGCGCCGCATCATACGCGACTACAAATATCGTGGCGTCTCGGCTCAGGACACGATTCACCGATGGCCGTCGGTACGTGCTGGCGAGAACAAGTGGATTTTCCCTTTCCAGGAGAATGCCGATGCCATGCTCAATACGGCCATGCTCTACGAGTTGGCTGTTATCAAGATGCAGGCAGAACCGCTGCTGGAGCAGGTGCCCGAAAACTGCGACGAGTATGCTGAGGCTTACCGACTGCTGAAGTTCCTAAAGTATTTCAAGGGCATTCCTTTTGACAATCTGCCTCCCACGTCACTGTTGCGCGAGTTTCTTGGCGGAAGTTCGTTCCACTATTAAAGTGTTTTTGTGCTTGCAAAAGTGAATGCCGGTTTGGGTCGTCTATTATGACCAGTGTCGGTCATAATAGATGACTCGCATCGGTCATAATAGATGACTCGCATCGGTCATAATAGACGACCTTTATCGGTCATAATAGATGACTTATATAGACGTACAACTATGCACCATGCCCACTGCGATGGGCAAGTTTACCCATAACTATGAACAACTTTGCCCATAGTTGTGGGCAAAGTTGCCCAAGCCGTTGGGCAGATGCTAATAAAGCCTTTCGTAATATTTACTTCCCCGTCTGTAATATTTACTTATAACAACTCAGCACTCCTATAGCCACGAGCAATTACTTTAATACTATACAAATTGTTTTCTGTTAGTTTATAAATCTATGTTCTAAAGTTTAGAACATAAGTTCGATAGTTTAGAACATAGATTTTTATAGGCTGAAAAGAACATTTTGTCGGCATCGGTATTTTAAATAAAAAGAACGCCTAAAAAGGCAAAAAATAGCAAAATAGAGCATTTGGTTTGAGTTTCAAGTGGTTGTGGCAGTCGTTGGCTTTAGTTGGCAGTGACAAGGAAATGAGGAAAAAGCAGATTAGAGAAGTAGAAACGCTTTCAAATCATTACCCAATGGAAACGCCCTAATAAGCATTTTTAACGGTGTCGGTTCAATCTTCTCCATTCTGCGTAGGTTTTGGTTTTGCCATGCTTCTCTCATCGTTTAATTTTGCACCGAACAAAAAAGTAAGAATTATGAGATGCACTTTCAAGACAGTCTTCTATGTAAATGGAAGCAAGGAGAGAAATGGAATTGTCCCAATCATGGGGCGAGTGACAATCAACGGAACAATCGCACAGTTCAGTTGCAAGCAGAGCGTGACCAAGGCTATCTGGGATGCCAAGGGCAACAGAGCCATTGGCAAGAGCAAGGAAGCCAAGGAGGTGAACTTTGCGCTTGACAACATCAAGGCTCAAATCGCCAAGCATTACCAGCGACTTTCCGACCGTGAGGCGTTCGTTACTGCTGAAATGGTGAGAAACGCCTATCAAGGCATAGGCACCGAATACGAGACCTTGCTCAGAGCTTTCGACAAGGAGAACGCAGCCTTTGCCAAACGTGTAGGCAAGGACAGAGCCAAGAACACTTACAACAAGTATCTTGTGGTGAGAAAGTACGTTGCCGAGTTCATCAAGTATCAGTACAAGCGCAGCGATATGTCCATGAATGAGCTTACCGAGGAGTTTATCCGTGACTATTGCCTTTACTTGAAAAATGTGGTAGGGCTTGCGCAGTCCTCCATTTGGATTTACTCCATACCTCTGAAACATATCGTCACGGCGGCACACTACAACGGCAAGATACCGAGAAATCCGTTTGCCATGTACCACGTTGATCCAGACCACAAGGAACGTGAGTTCTTGACCTTGGACGAGCTTACCGCCATGACTGAGATAAAGTTGGAAGACCCCAACATGGCATTTGCGAGAGACCTTTTTATCTTTGGCAGTTGGACAGGTATAGCTTTCATCGACATCAAGAACTTGACGGAAGATAACATCAGCATGGTAAACGGTGCTCCTTGGATAGTGTCCAAGCGTCAGAAGACAGGCGTACCGTTCCAAATCAAGCTGATGGATATTCCCATGCAGATTGTTGAGAGATACAAGTCTTTCAGAAAAGACAACCACTTGTTCAATATCGGTAATCTTGACAGCATTAACAAGCGCATCAAGAAAGTTGCTGCAATGTGTGGTATAAAGAAGCATGTATCATTTCATGTCTCACGTCATAGTTGGGCTGTTTTAGCCTTGGAGTATGGTATGCCGATAGAGAGCGTGAGCAAGATTCTTGGTCACACGAATATCACCACAACACAGATATACGCCAAGGTGACAAGCACAAAACTTGACCATGACATATCTGTCTTTGAAAGTCGAATCAAGGGGCATTTGCCTGTAATGGGAGGAATGGCATGAAACGGACTGTAATCACCGTGGATGGCAATGGAAGGCTTTCAATTCCGTCCAACTTGGAGGACTTGTGGATGAGTGAGAGTGAGTTGATTGATATGCTTTATATCACTGCCCCGAAACTCAATGCTGTGATACGAGCTATATATAAAGAAGGTATGTTGTCTATGTCGGAAGCCAACGAAGGGAAGAACTTTCCAAGGGTATTTGGCAAACGTTGTATGGATTCCCTATGGTTGTTGCCATTTGCTTCCGTCTAAACTCTAATGGTGCGGCACAACTTCGTGATGCCATCATCAAGAGATTGTACGGAGCAAAAGAGAAAACAAACATTGTCTTGCAACTATATTGAGGGACTAATTCCTTTAGTTGAGAATGGTCGCTTTTTTGACGCTTCGATGATTCGCTGTCGTATTGACTTATTGACGTACTGATTCATTGTCGTATGGAAGTGCAGTTGCAATTTGATAAAGAAGTATCCATGCAAAGAAGTGTGTAAGCATATATGCATTGATGCCATACGTTTTACATTTTTATCGTATGACATATAAAACGTATGACATGCAGGAATACATTTTTGTTCATCCCGAGGAATGGCATTCAAGGAAAACTCATTCTTCGGGATTTTTTTCGTTTTCATCCTTTAGCATAAAGAAAATGAGCCGTTCCTTGGAGGCTTTGCGCCTCCAGCCACTGGGCGAACCTCCGCAGTGTTTTCAATGGTATTAGATTTACTCTTGCCAAAACATGGTGTCCATAAAGACACAGCAAGGTATGTTTCGAGTTACTCGAAACCTTTTGGGTTACTCCCAAAGACCTTGCCATAAATGGATGTATTTCTCTCCAAAGTTGAGAAATAATAAAAACTTTATTTTATAACACCTGTTTTGTTAGGTTTACATTGTTAATTTAACTGAGCAAACACACTCTCTTCCCCTCAGTTGATAATTATACGTGAAGGTGTTGACGGAATTATAGATAGTGTATGCATATTGTCGTTGATTCAAAATATTCCTGATGTCAAAAGAAATCTTCATGGCTTTCTTCCTATATGACAACCCCATATCGAGCAAACTCATTGTCTTTGACACATCTTTCGTCAATTCATTCTTTACAATGTCAGCAGAAGTGTCGAATGTAAAGCCATCGAATGGCATGAGTTTCAATGACACTTTGTGTTGTTGGCTCAGATAGCTGTTATTCTGACACTCCGTGGAAAGATAAGTTTTGGCAAACATTCCGTTATAAGCCAACTCCACATACTTGCAAGGCTGTGAAGTCAGATATGGGGAGAATGCCCAACTCTTCCAAGTGTATTCCTGCTGAAAATCATTCTGCAAAGTCGTTTGTCGCTTCCATTGGTAGCCACCATTCAAGGAAATCTTTGTCTTGATGGGTTCTATAAATTTAGTGACACCAACTTGCCCCATAAAACTTCTACCTGTATTTGGGGCATATATCTTCGACATCGTGATGAGAGTAGAACTTGCATCTTGACTCATCAGTAAGTTGTTCTTTTCCTGATTATATAGAAAGTCTGCATTGAAGAACCACATTTTCAGTGGTATCTTATAGTCGTAATGCAATGAGGCGTTCAAACTCTTGTTGTCCGCCAAGATACCAGAGCCAACCTTCAGCGAGGTGTCATTGAATCTGACGGGTGTTTTCAAGAAATCCAAAATGTCCCCAAAGGTGCGAGCATAGAATATGTTGGTGCGAAGTACCGAGCGAGAAGTTACCTTATAGTTGCAATATACGCTAGGACAAACAGAATAATACCAAGAACCAGACGATGCGCTTTCCAAGTTGTCCTTATGGATTATATAGTCTATGCGCATAGGTATTTCCAATCGGAAGACATATTTATATTGAGGATGTGAGTACTCATATTGTGGTACCAGAGCCATTCTGAGATTCTGCATATTCACATCATTGCTCTCGTCTGTAGGGTGCAGGCTTGTTTGCACCTTATCCATATAATAATTCAGCAATATTGGTAAATAAATACGAGAATAGAGATGCTTCTTAGACATTGAGAGAGTATTCTCTGTACGAAAACTTCTTCCATTGGCATTTTGTACCACATTATCGGTAGTTTCCTTGTTAAGAGTTATCTTTCCCATAGGAGAACCTTGATACGACATGATAGACGTAACCGCCCAACACAAATCCTTGTGATGCCACAAGGTAGAGAACTTGTTGTTCACATAAAACTCTCTCATGGTCTGCTTCTGGTTAAAGAGAGAACCGTTCTCTTTAGTAGGCAATTCTGATGTCAGAAAAGAACCTGTGCTCGACAGTGTGTTGCTAAGATAAGTCTTTTCTGAGTTGTCCTTGTATTCCAACTGGATGCTTGGGCGATGTATGGTTGATAGGGGAGAATACTCTTGGGCGATAATGACATTGTTATCCGCATCCGCATAACTTCTCGTCAAGCTATAGTCGTACTGACTTTTGGCATAGCTATACCCGATATTACCTTTTAGGGTAACATCCTTTCTTATCTTTCTCAATATGTTGAATGACAATAATCTATCTGTTGGTGAGGCATATCTGTCAACTTCAATAGGAGGAGTGGTAGCGGAAATGTTCTCTAATAAATTAGACAACGTAGATAATGTCTCTTTGTTGTCAAAGTGATTCGTCCCATCAGTCAATGCAAACTGATTGATATTGCCTGCTTTTAGCGAAGCCAACATTTGAAAGTTGGATTTGAAGAGCATACCGGCACCATTGATTTCATATAAGGTATGTTTGCCTGCCCCTAATGACACTCCATAAGTGCCTACAGGCTTAAACTTTGCCTTGTTGCTCATGTTCACATTGATAGCCACGTTGTCTGAGAATACATCTTTGTTGGCTTTTACGGCTTGGTGGTTACTCAACACTTGGACTGAGTTGACAAAAGAAGCGGGTATATTGGTAGTGGCAATGTTGTATCGTCCACCCAACAAATCCATACCATTGATATAGAAGTTAGAAATCTCCTTGCCCAGATATTTGATAGAACCTTTGTCGCCTACTTCAATGCCAGGGAGTTTCTTCATGGCATCTTTCAGCGTATAGTCATTCTTTCCGATATACGAGGCTAAGTTGTATGACAAAGTATCCCCTCGTTGGTAGATGGCTGGAGCTTTTACAACAACCTCTTTTAGGTCTGTGGTCTTTTCCTTTAGATTGAAGTTGCACTCTTGTGAGACATTCTTGATTTCTCTTTTGGTTTTCTCGTATCCGATGGCTTCGGCAGTGGCGATTAGCTGCTTGGCATCTGACTTTAGTGTTATCTTATAAGTTCCATTTTCTGATGTTCTCGCAAAGCCAAGAGTAGCCTTATCGGCATTTACTCTTACGATGACACCTTCCAAAGCCGTGCCAATGGTGTCACGCACTATTCCTGTAACTACACTTTGGGCAAAAGTGCAGTTACAGAGACAAGCTAACATCATCAAAATTAGAAACCTTCTCATATTTATCAATCTCTTTGTTTACTTCAATTCGAGAGGAACATATCCATTAGGGCGCACTCTCAGTACCACACCATTGACCAAGGCACTATGCCCACCATCCTCACATTTCTGAATAGTCATCTCGCTGATGGATTCTGCAGGAATGTTGCCCATAGGATTTTGCTCAAACTTATTCTTCGCCTTGACAAACTGTTCCCTCGAAGTCTTGATGATATTGGTGTAAGGCTTGAAGTTCATAGGGGTGCTTGATCTACGGAAAGTTATAGCTTTAAACTCATGTATCCCTTCTGAGTCCTTTGCAGCCAATACCAAGCCTGGCAAACCACAAAGTTTCCATGGTCCAAAGGATGCTGGTATCTCCGTGGAATACCAAACAGTCCAGGTTCTTCCACCATATTCTCCAACAGCTTTCTGACAGGTGTAACCACAGATAGTGTCAATGCCCTCGCTCAGATTCCAATTTATGGGATTGGCACTTTCCGTATAGCTGTAGTAGTTTGGCGTGATTACGCTATAAACGGTCAGTTTGCCCTTAGGCACATTTTGAGAGACTGATTGGTCGAAAAGCAAATCATTTCTCTTTTCCCGTGTCTTGAACTTTTGAATCTCTGATTCTGGCGCTTTGCAAGCAATGGCTGAGTCTGCTTGAAACGCAGTGTAATCAGAGAACATAGCAGAGTTTCTGCCAATTTGAAGAATGGTAGAAGTGGCATCAGAAGAGCCTTTGTCATTTTTCATTTGGTACTCATAGATGCATTCGTATTCATCTACGGAAGAGGAACTCGTTTTCTGCCCGTATGTCTCTGATGTTAGGCAGATGGCGGTTATCAATAAAACAATCTTTTTCATATCCTTTGTCTTTATTGTTGATACTAATGTTATTTCTCTTGGCTTATTGGGCAATTCATAAATGCGGAAGAGTCAACTTTGGGATTAGAATTATACTTCACGAATAAAAGTGACTCGCAGTTTCCAAATGCTCTATATCCGATTTTCTGCAAAGATGCAGGGAGATTGATGCCTTTAAGGTTAATGCATCGGGCAAAGGCAAAATCGGAGATCTCTCTCAAATTGTTCGGAAAGACTATGCGTTCCAAGTTCTTGCAACCAGAAAATGCACGGTCGTTAATTACTTCTAGTTGATTCTTGAATACAAGGGCCTTTATGCCTTCGCAACCAGTGAAAGCCAGTCTTCCTATTTTGCTCACATGCTCAGGTATCACGGATATGCAGACCTTATTACAATCCCAAAATGTCCATTCACCGATTTCTTGCAAACTGTCCGGCAAGACGCTAAGCTCTAATTGATGGTCCATATTGAATGCACTATTGCCGATATACCTCACTGTGTTTGGCATCTTTACGGTTTGAAGATTCGCACAAGTATTGAAAGCTCGTTTTTCTATAATCAGCAAATTGTCGGGAAGGATGACTTGCTTGATGTACTTATTCATTTCAAAAGCCATTTCTCCTATTACTTTTACATCCTTAAGCTCTTGGATGTTATTGAAATCCACAACAGAGTCTTTTCCTTCCCATTTCACAAGGCGAGTTCCATATTGTGAATCTTCTACCGTAAAATGGCTCTTTCCTTTTGCCAATGCAAGTGTTGGTAACCAACAAAGGCATAGCAGAAATAGTACAGCAACTGAAATCTTACTTTTTATCATAATCTTCTATTTTTAGTGTTCTTTATATTCAAAGACGAAAGAATGATAAAAGGGTAAACTACTTTTTCCAATATTTTTCAGCCATAGGCTGCAACCTTTCCTTTATTACTTCCATAACAGTCTTGAAATCAAGAGTTTCTTTCCATTGAATCTTTTTCAGAAATGCTTTCCAGCGAACTATACGTGCTGCGTCTGTCGCAAAACTTTCTGTAAACAACTGCAATTCGGGATTGTATGTAAGCCCTCTATTATCGAAAGTCGCCTTAATCGCATCATATAATGTGTCATCAGACAAGTCTCTCTTTGTCAGGAGTTGGTAACAGTCGAAGAAATCTTTCATGCGACTGTTGAGCACATCTCGGTCTATCATCGTATGGAATTTCTCGGCAACAACAGTCTCCAAGGAATATGCCTGTATGTTCACAGATGGAATGTCAGGCAAAAGCAATGGGAAGTCAATAGTTGTTGGATATGGAGTTACAACATCACCAAAGCCAATGTCAACAGACATGTTATAAGAAATGGTATCCATGTGGGCAGTAAAATAGAATCGGGTGCCAGGATATTTCTTTTCGACGGTGATAGGTTCTAACTTGATGCTGTCAACATCAAACGATACTCCATCCTCATCGCATACAATGCCCAAAATTTCCTGGAACACATGCGCAAGGAAATCCCTATCACGGCTAATTCTATCTGCCATGAAATCAACATCTACTGTAGGACGTGCCTCAAGTCCGTTCATAGCATAAAGCAAAGAGCCACCTTTCAGCAAAAAATTGTCCTTGTATTGACTAACAGATACTCTGTAAAGCAACCTTTCGTTGAAATATCTTGCCAAGAGATACATATATTTATAGCCAGTCTCATTCATCAGATTGAGCAAGCGGGTCTTAACAGACTTACCGTAGTTTTTCTTTCCCATCTTATTCTATAGCTATTTCAAGATAATTTTTCAATGTATTAAACACTCTGAGGCGTTGGGCGTAATCCTGCAAACGAGTGAGATTGCGATTGGGCTTTCTCAAATAAGAACGAATCACTTCCGCACAAACATCCAGCCCCAATTTGTTTCTGTATTTCACTGCATCACAAACACTTCGCTCCAAGTCGGTTATGCGAACATGAAAACCAGATATTTCTGCTTCCATAATGCCAAACTCCAAGTTCTCCTTCTTCCAATAATACAGCTCTATCGGAAGCGTATCTGGTATCACCACCTTCCGTTTGTTGGCGATGGCTATACAAAAAGCAGGTGGAACAGTTGTCGAAAGCTGATGGTAAGCCCACGCATTGTACAGGCATACAATACCATTAGGTACAATCCGTTCCACATCAATCATTGTATTAAGCAAAGCATCGGGAACGGCATATATGCCATGACGCAACTTTATCAAGTCGCCACGCTCCTTAGCTCTCAACAGTCGTTTATACTCTGACAGATGAGATATATCAGTAGTGGAGATAGTGCCACCAAGTGCTGCTACTTTGCAAACTATATTGTTCATTTCACCTCTTATTAAATGTCATTACAGCTGCAAAAATACAATAAATTTCGAGAATACGGTAAGATTCTACGGATAATTTCATAAAATACCGCACATTTTTGCATATTTTCAGAGTCCTAATTATATTTGAGATGATAATAAACTCTAAAAAACATGCAACAATGCAGTATTCTAAATTTAAAATTGTATTTTTGCCACCAAGATGACAAAGAGTTGTTTGACAATCAAACGTATGCAAATTGTAGAAATTAGAACCGTTGCTAAATCATTACCTCCATTGAGGTGAAAAACTCATAAATCGCTCATTCTAAGCTATTCGGCAGATTTTAGCGTAATTTTAGACAAAAATAGATTACGCAAAATACCCTTCACCTTTTCGCTCGGAATGCCTATAAACACAGGGGTTTCCAAAGAAAAGGTGAAGGGTGAAGGTTTTTTGTGTTTCTTGACACAATGCGAGCTCTCTGGTTTCTACAGCTTTCCTCCGTAGCAGAGATCGCCGGCATCGCCAAAGCCCGGCACAATGTATTTGTGCTCATTCAGTCCCTCGTCGATGGCGGCGCACCAGATAGTGGTCTTGTCATCGGGGAAAGTGTTCTTGATGTGCTCAATACCCTCGGGAGTTGCCAGTACACAAGCTACATGGATGTGCTTGGGCGAGCCTTTCGTGAGAATGGCCTTCAGTCCTAACTCCATGCTTCCACCAGTAGCCAGCATCGGGTCGGCAATGATGAGTGTCTTGTCGTTAATCTCTGGAGTGGCCAAGTACTCGATGTGTATTCCCACCTCGGTATGGTTCTTGTCTGTATATTCGCGGAAGGCGCTGACAAAGGCGTTTCCTGAGTGGTCGAAGATGTTGAGGAAGCCTTCATGGAAAGGCAGTCCTGCACGGAATATGGTTCCGATGACAATATCATCGGTAGGCAGGTTTACCCGGGCTACGCCTAAAGGCGTTGTTACATTCTCGGGCTTGTAGTCGAGAGTTTTGGAAATCTCGAAAGCCTCATACTCGCCGATTCTCTTGATGTTGTTGCGGAAGAGGAGTCGGTTCTTTTGATACTCTTTGTCACGCATCTCAGCCAAATAGCGGTTGATGATGGAGTTCTGATCGCTTAGGTTAATTATTTTCATATCGTACAATTTTTATGCAAAGATATTGCAAGCGAGCGCAATGAAAGTTTACTTTCCGATTGCCGAGCGCAGCATATCTTATGCAAAGATACAACAAAAAGTTGAAAATCAGTAATAATTAAAGCAAAATAGTTGAAAATGACTGAATTATGTCGGTGGATGGGGCTTTCCATAAAGACATCAGAAGACAGAAAAATGCCAGTCTAAGACAGACTTTCGTTACTATAACGTTACTGTTTTTTGATGATAATGAATGGGCGAAAATTACAGAATTAAGAGGCAAAAGTATCTAATAATTAGAAGATTGCCAAGAAAACTCGGAAGATTCTTTTATGCATGATTCTAATGCTTTGATTCGCTTGGATTTGCAAATGGGATAATGACTCTGTACATAGTATTTTTGCAAACAGTTAAAAAAGTAGAAAGTTATGAGCAGATCAACATTCAGAGTATTATTCTATCTGAAGCGTAATGCGCCAAAGAAGAACGGACTGATTCCAGTCATGTGCCGTATTACGGTAAACGGCAAGATTTCACAGTTCAGCTGTAAGTTGGACGTGGATGAGAAAATGTGGAGCGTGGAACTTGGTCGCATGAGTGGACGAAGCATCGTTGCGCAAGAGACCAACCGAAAGCTGGACAAGATTCTTGTCGGCATCAATAAGGCTTATCAAGATGTATGTGATAAGGATAGCTATGTCACCGCAGAGAAAGTGCGTAATTCCTATCTTGGTATGGGGATGAACCACAAGACCCTTCTTGCAGTATTCCGTAAGCACAACGAAGACTATGCCAAGCTTGTTGGCAAGATGAAAAGCCAGCGTAGCTATTGGAAATACAGAGTGGTTTACAAGCATCTGGAGGAGTTTATCAAACAGCGTTATAAGATGGAAGACATTGCGCTTAAAGAACTCACCCCTGCATTCATCACCGATTTCGAAGTTTTCTTGCGAATAGAGAAAGGTCACTGCACCAATACTGTATGGTCGTATATGATGCCTTTCAGAAGCATCATATTTATGGCTATCAACAACGGTTGGCTTGCACGTGATCCATTCTATGCCTATCACATCAGTAAGGAGGAAACAAAGCGAGGTTTCCTGACAATGGAGGAAATAACAAAGTTGATCAACGGACAGTTTACTAAAAAGAAATACGAACTTGTCCGTGACCTATTCGTTTTCTGTTGCTTCACCGGACTGAGCTGGACAGACATGCGCAATCTGACCAAGAGCAATATTCAGACCTCTTTTGATGGACATGTGTGGATTAAGACATCGCGACAAAAGACAGGCGTGGAAAGTGATATTCGGTTACTTGAAGTAGCCAAGCATATCATTGATAAATATGAAGGATTGGCAAAAGATGACCGTTTATTGCCGGTTCCTGCTTATAGCGTATGCAAATATGATATAAAGCAAGTTGCCAAACAATGTGGTATAGAGAAGAATGTGTCCTGGCATGTATCTCGTCATAGCTTTGCTACCTCGGTCTGTCTCTCCAATGGCGTGCCTATTGAGACACTCTCCAAGATGATGGGACACACAAGCATCAGAAGTACGCAAATCTATGCCAAGATAACCGCTCAGAAGTTGAGTGACGATATGGAAAAATTGTCACAGCGCATACAATCTGTCGAAAATATCATTTGTCAAACCATCTAATTTAATCAGCAGTATGAAAAGAAACATTATAAAGGTGAGCGACTACTCCGTTACGCTCACTGGCAATAATATCTGGATGACCTATTGGGAGATAGCAGAAGCATTCAATGTCATCCCTGCTTCGGTGAACAGGACAATAAAAAGAATGTTCAAGGAAAATGTCTTTTCAGAGTGTGAACATAGCAAATATATCCGATTGTCAAACGGCAACCATGCCTATGTTTACAGTCTTGATGTAGTGATAGCCATTTCTTTCAAATACAGAACCCATTATACCGATGTGTTCAGAAAATGGCTGACAGACAAAGTAAAGGAGCAGCATCCTCCAGTATTCATCAGTTTTCAGACAAAAGATCTGTATGGTTACTGATTGTATACTGACAATAGTATAATATAGAAAAGCGGATTGTCTTCCTAAAAAGGAAGCAGTCCGCTTTTCTCGGTTACTGTTCATTTTGGTGGTTACTGGTGATTAGCGAAACCACCGAACAGCAGAAAGTGATCGGCGCATGGCTCTGTGATTATGCGGAACACCAACAACAATTTGATGAAATAAAACATCGCCACACACTCAATGAGGTTGGCGATGTTGCAGAAAGTCGGTATGATTAGAAGACTGATAGGGGGCGAGGGGGAATCAGTCTGTAATGATTATTTCTTTATTATGATAAATTCCACCTTTTGAAGCCCCTTTTTATAGACGTTGGCAAGAATAAGCGCATATCTGACCTCCTCGCCGGAGTTCATGGAGCGGATACGTGTAAACTCGTCTTCAGGAACGACATTCTTGAACATCGGACCGGATGACTCGTTACGCACCAGACGAATTTTGTCGGTAAAGGGTGAAATGACATACGAGTAAGTTGCTTGATAAGGCACACTATGGAATTTCACCCAGTTCGGGTCTTTATGATCAAGGATATTTACCAGCCATATACGCGCCTTATCGTAAGATGGTAGCGGCGAAACATTGTCATATTCAACTTTACCATCTATTTTACCTTCATCATCAACTACAATAGTGCTAGCTACGCCATACTTTTCGAAAGGACACAAGTCATAGTATTCTATGTCTGCTTCCGTTTTTATCTCTTTGTCAATCGGAATTTCAGGGTCTGCTACAAGCCTGTCTTGAAGAACACGGATAAGTTCATATCTGCGGTCGGAAGCATCCGCAGGTGGATTGGCGAGGATTGTGCGCTTTACCGAGAGATAATATTCGTGCCCGCGTTCATAGGTAAAGCCTTTTATCTGTTCAAATCCAAGGTCTTGCCATTCTTCGGAATCACCTTCCGTCTTGACGAGCAAGCACTCTATGGGTTTTTCCTTCATATCATCGCCCCACGCATACGTCACGCCTGTTTCTGCCGACACCAGCATTCTGATTTCTTTGACTGAATCTTTAGGCTCATCATCATCGCTACAAGCAGCCAGTCCTGCCACGGCGAGGAATGTCATGAGCAGCATTCTGAAAAAATTTATATTCATCATTCTTTTTAACTTTTAATTGTTCTCTACATAATAATAAACACCGAAAATGCAAAAATATTGCATTGCAAATTATAAATAAATTAGCTTTACCCCATTCCGTTTGATAGCTTTCTATATGGTTAAACCAGCTTGGGATAATGGTGGTTTCTGTAATTGCTTTCCAACAGAGCCTGAATGTCGGATTCCCGATACAGTACTTTACCCCCAATGATAAAATAAGGCAAGATAGCAGCATGTCGGTATTCCTGCAAGGTCCGCTTGCTGATGTGCAGACGGGCTGCAACATCCCTGTCTGTCAGATACATCTCGCCGTTCAACGGGAAATGACTGCATTCAGCTAGCTTGTCAGCCTTTCTCATGCTTTGTCGAATTGTTTTCAACACTTCGACAATAATCTCGTGGTCTTCATTCAATACTGTCTGTATCATACGCAGTCCCCCTCTATTGTGCCTGCACCATGCAATATGAAGTCCTCCACATCAGCAGGCTTGTAATAGAACTTTCTTCCAATCTGAGTGCATGGAAGCAAATCCTTGTCACGCAGACTCTGTAGGGATCGTTTGCTAAGGTTCAGAGCCTTACAGACGTCTTCAGAATCCATCCACTTAGCCAGACTTCCGTCTTTAGATTTCTCCATTAGGAAGTCCACCTTTCTCGTCAATGCCTTCACACTCTCCAGAAGCAAATCGAAGGTCTTTCTTTCAATGATTACTATATCCATATTTGTATACTTGTTGATTAACGAGCGCAAAGGTAAATCAGAATCTTGTGATATGGATAAAAACACGGCAATCGTGTTGCTTATGTCGCCTTAGAAGGACACTCAGAGACAAATTCAATAAAAATCTCACGGTAGTAACGCGTAAGTACCGTGCCCGATAAATTCCTTTGCCGTACTTTTGCAGCGAACAAATACAAAAAGCGTATGGAAATCATAACAATAGACAGCTTGGCGTTCAAGGAACTGACTGGGCAAATAAGAGAGATTGCAGCGTACGTAAGAAAATATGGTACAGCAATCAAAGAAGAGGACAACTCAGGAAAGGAGTACCTTACCAGTGCAGAGGTCTGCGAGATGCTTCATATCAGCAGCCGCACCCTACAGCGCATGAGGGATGCTAAAGTTATAAGCTTTACTTTCGTAGGCAATGCGTGCCGTTTCAGACGGTCAGATATAGAGAAATACCTCAAGGAAAGAGGAACAACATAAAAAATGGAGAAATATGGATACACTTGACAGAACAACATTTGAGAATGGTATGAGACAGCTTATGCAGAGACTTGACAAGCATGAGGCAGTTCTCAATGTCATCAACGAGTCAGGAAGGGATATGATGCAGACCATCCCTAAACTTGAAGATGAACTGCTTGACAACCAAGACCTGTGTCTCATGCTCCATGTGAGCAAGCGTACATTGCAGCGATACCGTAGTAGCGGAATGATCCCTTATCGACTATTGAAGCGTAAGCCGTACTACAAACGCTCCGATGTGGAGGATTTTATCAGAACGTATGCAAGGGAAATAAAGAAAGAAAACGATGGGAACAGAAAAGCCCGCATTTATGTATAACAATTAAAAATTTACAATTATGGTACAAAAGAAAAAGAGTGATGAACAGGACGTGCTGGTAGTCCGTGACGAGAAGACGGGCGAGATCAGTGTCGTCGCCGGACTCAGCAGAGACGGCACCCCGAAGCGAGCACCCGCCAAGGCGGAGAACACGCCCGACTTCCTGCGTTTTGACCGCAACAGTGACTTGATGGACAGTTTCTTTAGAAACTTCTTCCGCCAGTGCAAGGAGCCAAGCCGATTCGGATTCTACCGCATAGCGGCAGACCAGGTGGAAAACCTGCTTGGCGTGATGAAGGAGTTGCTGAAAGATCCGGAGGCTAACAAGGAGATTCTTTCCGCCCACAAGGTTGACACCTCCGATTATGAGAAAGAGGCAAAGCAATCGGAAGGTCAGGCGAAAGAAACCGCATCATCGGACGATGCGTCCAAGACGCAGGCTAACACAGAAAAAGAGAATATATCATCTGAACAAACCAACGAAAAAAAGAACGACATGGAACAGAAACCAGAACAGACCGCAACCGAACAGCAGGCACAGACCGCTCCGGGTGTAAAGCAGAACCTCATCAGTGGTAACGATGTGAACCTGCAGGAACTTGGTGCCAAATATGGCATAGACTTCAACAGTATGAATGAGAAGGATATGAAAGCCCTGCTCAACTACGGCAAGACGGGGCTTGTGATTGTTAAGCCGACCTTCGGTGGTGAACAGATAGAGATACAGGCCCGTCTGTCATTCCGCAAGGACGATAACGACCAGTTGCAACTCGTGCCGCATTTCGTGCGCAACGAGCCTAAACTCGATGTCGCTTACAAAGGATATACCTTCACTCCAGAGGACAAGAAGAACCTGTTGCAGAACGGCAACCTCGGAAAGGTAGTGGATTTCCCCGACAAGAATACAGGTGAGCTGCGTCCTCATTTCATCAGTATCGACCGTCTCACCAATGAGATTGTTGACATCCCGACCAACAAGGTGCGCATACCCGATACCATCGGCAAGACACCTATTACCAAGGACGACAAGAGAGTGCTCTACTCAGGTATTCCGCTTCGCAAGGAGATTGAGCTTGCCAACGGGCGCAAGTTTACACCGCTGTTGCAGGTGAATGTGGAACAGCGTGGCGTGGAGTTCGTGCCTGGCAGCACAAGACAGGCGCAAGGTCAGAAACAGAATGGAGACAAGAAGCAAACCGCTGACAAGCAGGAGCAGAAGGCAGAAGGTGATGCGGGCGGCCAGAAGAAGCAGCAAGATCCCAACCACTGGCTCAATGAGGACGGGACCATCCGCCGACTCAACACCTATTTCAAGAAGGAACTGACCGAGCAGCAGAAGGACGACTATGTGGCAGGCAAGACCATTGAGATCAAGGAAGTGCCGAACAAGAACGGCAGCGGTACCTATACCGCCTATGTGAAGTTCGATTTCGACAAGATGCAGCCACGTTCCTACCGCAACAATCCAGACCTCAAACAGGCGAAGGAACAGATTCCGACCAATGAGAACAAGGTACAAGTCGCCGTCAACGAGCAGGGCAAGACCCATGAGGCGACCAAGCACACCAAGGATCCGCTGAGTCCGGGACAGTCTGCGCCAAAGAACGAAAAGCAGCAGAAGGAACAGAACGCCGAGGAACAGAAGCCAAAGAGAAAGGCAAGAAGCGTGAAGATGTAGTTGCCGCCACTTGATCCACAAAGTTAATCATCCATCATAACAACCGACATCTGCGACCGTCTATCCCACGGTTGCGGATGTCACAAAAACAACAGACAATGAAGACAATCATCGCAGAGAAACCAAGCGTAGCCAAGGAAATCGCCCACATTGTAGGAGCTGACAAGCGTGAGGAAGGCTATATGCAGGGCAATGGCTATTATGTGACATGGGCATTCGGACATTTAGTGCAGCCAGCCATGCCGGAAACCTACGGCATGAAGGGATTCCATGCAGAGAATCTGCCTGTGATTCCCGACCCGTTCGTTCTTGTTCCCCGACAAGTCAAGACAGAGAACGGCTACAAACCAGATGCAGGTGTGCTTGCCCAGATCAAGATAATCGGCAAGCTGTTTGACAGCAGTGAGCGCATTATCGTAGCAACCGATGCCGGACGTGAGGGAGAGTTGATTTTCCGATACCTCTATGCGTATCTCGGTTGCAGGAAACCTTTCGACCGTCTCTGGATCAGTTCGCTTACGGACACCGCCATCCGTGAGGGACTTCTGAACCTCAGGGATGGCAAGGGGTATGACAATCTCTATCATGCAGCCAAGGCACGAAGTGAGGCAGACTGGCTCGTCGGCATCAACGGCACGCAGGCCCTTACTATAGCCGCAGGACGTGGCACCTATTCCGTAGGTCGTGTGCAGACTCCGACACTTGGCATGGTGTGCGAACGCTATTGGGAACACAAGCGTTTCGAGTCGAAACCGTTCTGGCAGGTACACTTCGGTGTGGTTGATGCAGACAGTGGCAATATACTGAAGTTCACATCTGCCAACCGCTGGACAGACAAAGCCACCGCAACCGACATATATAATAAGGTGAAAGATACCGGTTCTGCCATCATCACAAAGGTCGCAACCAAGCGAAAGGTGGAGAAGGCACCGCTCCTTTACGACCTCACCACCTTGCAGAAAGAAGCCAACTCCCAGCATGGCTTCACGGCAGAGCATACACTATCCATCGCCCAGAAACTCTACGAGGCAAAGTTCATCACCTATCCAAGAACATCAAGCCGCTATATCTCGGATGATGTATTTGCCACCCTTCCCAAACTCTTCAAGAATCTGGAGAATCATTCGGAATATGGAGAAAAAGTGAAACTCTTGTCTGGCAGTGAGGACTACAGCAAGAACAGCGTGAATGCCGCCAAGGTGACCGATCACCATGCCCTGCTCATCACAGAAAATGCAGCCATTGGTCTTTTCAAGGACGAGAAAACCGTTTATGACATGATATTGTGCCGGATGATTGAAGCGTTCTCGGCAGACTGCATCAAGGACATCACATCAGTAACGGCGCAAGTGGATCATGACGTCGAATTTGGCATCAGTGGCTCCATCATCCGACAGACTGGCTGGCGAGCGTTGTCGCTCAAGGAAAAGAACAAAAGGCAGGACAAGGATGCAGACGCAACAGACAATGAGGTCAAGGAGCAAGTCATTCCCAACTGGCAAGAAGGACAGCATATCACTTTTTCTGGCTGCACCATCACGGAGGGCAAGACCAAACCAAAGCCATTGCATACGGAATCCACATTGCTTGCAGCAATGGAGACCGCAGGCAAAGAGATAGAAGATGATACGATGCGCCAGGCAATGAAGGACAGCGGTATTGGCACACCTGCCACACGTGCCGCCATCATCGAAACCCTGCTCAAACGAGAGTATATGGTGCGCCAGCAGAAGAAACTTGTGCCGACGGAAAAAGGACTCGCCCTGCATTCCGTGGTGAAGAACATGGCGATTGCCAATGTGGAGATGACGGGCAAATGGGAGGCGGAACTTGCCAAGATTGAACGAGGTGAAGCAAGTGCAGACGGGTTCACCCATAGTATCGAAGGCTATACCCGTGAAATCACTGCGGAATTGTTAGGTTGCGACAGACTTTTCAGCCACAAGGATTCCGGCTGCCAGTGTCCTAAATGCAAGCAAGGTACCATGCAGTTCTTCGGAAAGATAGTAAGATGCAGCAACAAGGAGTGCGGTATGCCAGTGTTCAAGCAGGTAGCAGGAAAGTTGCTCACTGATGCCGACATCACCGACTTGCTCACCAAGGGCAAGACCAGAACGCTCAATGGTTTCACCAGCAAGCAAGGCAAATCGTTCTCCGCAGCCATTGCCTTTGACGAGAATTTCAACACGAAATTCGTCTTTGCAGAGCGCAAAACAGCAGAAAAGCGAGGAAATGTGAAGAGATACAAGAAATAGTTTGTACCTTTGCCACCGAAACATGGTTCATAAATGGTGTCTTTATTCAGGATGCTTTTATTTACTGTGGATTAAGTGGCGGCACTCGGAGGGATACCGAGTGCCTTTTTCTTGCTTTCACACAAACACCAACCGCCATCCACGGTTTATTATTCACCACTTAATCCATTCAACAGACAGATGAACAGAAAGAAACAGGCACAGACAGAGCTGTCCTATTACGGACTGTACCTCTTGAACCACCTCAGAGAGAACCGTTTTCCACAAGCCAGCGATGCGGACTTTATCCGCGAACGTGCAGACCATGCCGCAGAAGTATATGAGCAGGCACGGCGTGATGCCCTCTTTGCCGATGCGGCACAAGAGCTTGCCATGGCAGCATTGCTGAAAGGTCTCCGCTTTTCCAAGTACAGCATCCTGTACGATGTAGTTGACCGTGAGTTTCCCCTGGAGGTAGCAGTAGAAGACCAGGAAGCGTTTGTCAAGCACCTCCTGCCTATAGTTGACAATGTGTTTTCCATTTACGACCTCACCGATGACGATTTTGCCCAGTCACCGGACTATGACCAGCTCTATACAGAGCTGACTGGAGCCGTAGCCCTTTTCATAGAGTCAAATGGCGTACAATAGAAAACAACGGCTTAACGACAACATCAAGGCGATAGAGACAGCATTCATCCTTGACAGGGAACAGCGCACGCCGACCGCCCGTGAGCGTCTCCTTCTGGAGCGTTATTGCGGATTCGGTGGATTGAAGTGCATCCTGAACCCTGCCAGGGAACTGGCGGATGCCGTCCATTGGGCAAAGTCAGACCTTGAATTGTTTGCTTCAACAGTGGAGCTGCATAGACTTATCCGTGAAAACAGCAAGAATGAAAGCGAGTACAAACAGTTGATGGACAGTCTGAAACAGTCCGTCCTTACGGCATTCTACACGCCGTCTGCCGTTACAGAGGCTCTGACGGATGTGTTGAAAGAGCATCAGATTATCCCCGAAAAGGTGCTTGAACCCTCGGCAGGCATCGGTGCCTTTGTCGATTCCGTCTTGGATAACAATCCCAAGGCAGACATTATGGCTTTTGAAAAAGACCTGCTTACGGGAAAGATACTTCGCCATCTGCACCCGGAGCAGAAAGTGCGCATAGAGGGATTCGAGAAGATAGAAAAGCCTTTCAATGACTACTTCGACCTCGCCATCTCAAATATTCCCTTTGGCGATGTTGCCGTATTTGATCCGTCTTATACAGCCATGAAAGGCATGAGGGCACTTGTCACCAGACGCATACACAACTACTTCTTTGTCAAGGCTCTTGATACGGTAAGGGATGGCGGGTTGGTTGCCTTCATCACCTCACAAGGCGTATTGAATGCCAAAAACAACAGTGCCGCGCGTTTTATGATGCTCTATCATGCTGATCTCGTGTCAGCGATTCGTCTTCCCAACAACCTGTTCACGGAAAATGCCAATACGGAAGTGGGCAGTGACCTCATCATTCTGCAGAAAAATACCCAAAAGGAGTCGCTGCGAGGAGACGACAACCTGCTTGATACCGTCTATAATGACGAGAACCGCATTCCGACAAACAACTACTTTCTGGAGCATCCGGAACGCATTATCCATACAACAGCAAAGTTGGATACTGCCCCGTTCGGCAAACCTGCAATGATATACACGCATGAGGATGGTGTGGAAGGCATTGAAGAGGATTTGCGAAAGATGCTCCATGAAGACTTTAAGAGGAACCTCAATTTGAACCGATACTTGGGGATAGAGGAAACAAATTCTGAGGAAGTTAAGGAGGTTGAAGAAACAGAAAAGATAGAAAAAACAGAGAAGATAAAGCCTTCCATTGAGGAAAAGCAGAACGATATGGTAGTATCCTTGCAAAAGCAGGAAAAGCCTACTGATGATGCAGAGCTATCCCAAAAGTCCAATCATCAGCAGCCACCAGTCCAAATGACTCTGTTTGACCTTTGGGGAATGGAAGAAGAAAACCGTCAGGCTGTACATTCAACGAAGAAGAAAGCAGGGGTAACAGTGGGTGCTGCCGCCAAGAAAGTGTCAAGGAAGAAAGCAAGTCCGTTGGTAAAAAGCGTCAATCCGACTTTTGAAGTTGTGACAAAGCCTGTGGAAAAAGAAGAAAAGCCTTCGTTGAAAGATGCAAAAGAGCAGGAAACAGCACAGGAGACAAAACCAATCCTGCCTGGTGATGAGCCATACGCAAGCATCTCTTGGGAAGAGAATCCGCCAATCAACGGCTTTTACGAGATGATGATGACCATGGCTCCCGAAGACAGGGTGCTGCTGCGCCAAAAGGCGGAACTGCACCGTCAGGAACAACTCAAGGCTCTGGGCGTTGAAGATACGCTTGATCCGAAGTTCAAGCCGCCGATGGAACCTATAGAAGTTCTCAAAGTTCAAATCGGGCATGGGCAGTCGAAAGAGAATGAGGCAAAAGAAGATTCCAAGACTCAGAACACATTGAAAGAAACAAATCATGAGCGGGAACAACAAAAAGAGCAAGAAAGAAAGCGGGAAGAGCTGGCAAAGAAGAAAGAGGATGCTATGAAGCCCCGTCCGTTTGATGAGAAACTGGAAAGTTTTCATCGTGAGGGTTCTATGGTGCTCGACTCTGCCGGAAACATCGGTGTATTGAAAGACCTTACCAAGTATGGTGCTACCTTCATGCCGTTGGAACTGAATATGGAGCAGAAAGAAAAGGCAGTCTTGTATATCGCCCTCCGTGATGCCTATCAGAAACTTTACACCTATGAAGCGGAAGAACAGACGGAAAACAAGCAGATGCGTGAGAGTCTGAATGTCTATTATGATGCTTTCTTCATCCGCTTCGGCAACCTCAATGCCAAGCAGAACGTGAAGTTCATCCTTATGGATGCCTCAGGGCGCGATATGCTGTCGTTGGAACGGGTAGAAAACGGACAGTTCACAAAGTCAGACATCTTCGACCACCCGGTCTCTTTTTCGCTTGACGAGGTCAGCCATGTCGATTCTCCAGAGGAAGCGCTCACCGCCTCGCTCAACAAGTTCGGCCGTATCGACTTGCCGTATATGACTGAATTATCGGATATGCCGGAACAGAAACTGACGGAAGCGCTTAAAGGGCGCATCTATTACAATCCGCTCATAGACGGCTACGAGATAGCCGACCGCTTCATTGCTGGCAATGTCATAGAGAAAGCGGAACGTATAGAAGAATGGCTGAAGGAAAATCCCGACCATGCAATCGTGAGGGAGTCGTTGGAAGCCTTGAAGGCAAGCATTCCCGAACCGATAGCCTTTGAGGACCTGGACTTCAACTTCGGTGAGCGTTGGATACCTACAGGTGTGTATTCCGCTTACATGAGCCACCTCTTCAATACACAGGTCAGCATCGTCTATTCCGACAGCATGGACGAATATTCGGCAAAATGCAGTATGAAGACCATGGCCATCACGGATGAGTATATGGTGAAGGGATATTACCGCCACTATGACGGCATGAGTCTTCTGAAACATGCCCTGCACAACACCTGTCCCGACATGATGAAGAGCATCGGTGAGGACGAGAACGGCAATGACATCAAGGTGCGTGACAGCGAGGGCATACAGCTTGCCAATGCCAAGATTGACGAAATCCGCAACGGGTTCACTGAATGGCTGGAGGAGCAGTCTGACTCCTTTAAGGAACGCTTGACCACAATGTACAACCGGAAGTTCAACTGCTTCGTGCGTCCGAAGTATGACGGTTCTCACCAGACTTTCCCCGGTTTGGATCTGAAAGCCCTTGGCGGAAAGTATGGTGTCAAGAGTGTGTACCCAAGTCAGAAGGACTGTGTATGGATGCTTTTGCAGAACGGAGGCGGGATATGTGACCATGAGGTGCTGCGCCCATAAGGGCATACTGTAAATGTAGGTTTGGCAACCTACCCAGCAAGGGTTTTCTACGCTGGTCATCAGCCAACTTATCCACTTAGCTGAAAAGCGGTGGGGAGTGTAGCATGTTGGAAACGGCATAAGTCGGCTAACTATCATGCCGCTACTGAATGTCAAGATGAAACGATGAATACGAGGATGAAGACTATACTGTTTGAATGACAGTCCAAGACGTTAGTTGGTAAACACAGACCTAAGGTAGTTATAAAGGTCTGGCTGCAATACTTCCACTTTCCTACTTCGAGTGCGAGAGCAGAAAACCGATTGCAGGTCAGCCGCAATAAGCGGAAAAGGACGAAAATCGCATCCGACAATTCATCAAGCCAATAGTTACAGTATTGCTTAAATGGGGATTACCTAAACCGAAGTGCCAACAAATGGCTATAGGAAGTGGGTTCCTTGAAAATTCGGCAAGGTAACAGAGTCTCCGTAGTAGTCCGAGCAAGGGAAAGCCTTGTACATGGCGAAGGGAGACAGTGTGTTATTTTTTTTAATATGTTAAATGAATGATGTGTGAGACATTATGAGAAATTCAGAAAATGTATTAAACAGTCTGGCTGGGCATAGCCAAGACCAAAACTACAAGTTTGAAAGACTTTACAGACTGTTGTTCAATGAGAATCTGTTTGCGGAAGCCTATCAGCGGTTGTCCCAAAATCCTGGCAACTGCACAAAAGGAACAGACGGACAGACAATAGACGGAACAAGCATAAAGCGCATCCGTGACCTCATAGAACAACTAAAGGATGAAAGCTATCGTCCTTGTCCTGCAAGAAGAATATACATACCCAAAAAGAATGGAAAACTTCGTCCGTTGGGTATCCCTTCTTTCAAGGATAAGCTCGTTCAAGAAGTAGTAAGAATGATACTCGAAGCAATTTACGAGGGACACTTTGAAGATTGCTCGCATGGTTTTAGACCACACAGAGGGTGTCATACTGCTATGGCTTCCTTACAAAAGGGAGGTTCGGGAACAAGATGGTTCATAGAGGGTGACATCAAGGGATTCTTTGACAACATCAACCATGATGTTCTCATAAGCATTCTTGGTGAACGCATCCACGATGAGAGATTCTTGCGACTGATACGAAAATTCTTGAAAGCGGGTTACTTGGAGCAGTGGGAATATAAGAACTCCTACATCGGCACTCCACAAGGCGGTATCATCAGTCCTATCTTGGCGAATGTATATTTGGATAAGTTCGACAAATTCATGTTGAGATATATCGAGACATTCAACAAGGGTAAGGCACGGCAACGCAATCCCGAATACAAGAGGGTTGCAAGTCGTAAAGACAAACGAGTAAAGAAACTGAAGAATGAACAGGACGAGCAGAAGAAAGGTGTTTTACGTTCAGAGATAGCATCCCTGCATCGTGAAATGCAACAACTTCCTGCAACTCTTGACATGGACGAAAACTTCAAGAGAATGAAATACGTGCGGTATGCAGACGATTTTCTGATTTGTGTAATTGGAAGTAAGGCAGATTGCCTAAAAGCAAAAGAGGACATTAAAATCTTCTTGCATGAACAGCTACAGCTTCAACTTTCCGATGAAAAGACACTTATCACTAATGCACATGATACAGCAAAATTTCTTGGCTTTGAGGTGACTGTCCGCAGTACAAACAAGACGAAAAAGGATTACAGAGGTATTCCAATCCGCTCACTTGACCACAAGGTTGTCTTATTGTTGCCTTTTGAGGCAATGAGAAAGAAACTGTTGGATTACAATGCCATGCGCATTGTAATCAAGGATGGCAAGGAAGTATGGGAGTCAACTTCTCGTCCTTATCTTCGTAGTAACGATGACCTTGAAATATTGAACCGATACAATTCAGAAATTAGAGGTATATACAACTACTACTGTATTGCAAACAATGTCAACATTCTCAACAGTTTCTACGGAATCATGAAAGAGAGTATGTACAAGACCTTCTCGTCAAAGTACGAATCTACCGTAAGAAAGATTGTCAACAAGTATTGTAAGGACAATATTTTCACGGTAAGATACCAAAACAAAAAAGGTCAATGGCTGGAACGTACCCTATATCATGGTGGGTTTAGGTTGAACAAGGAAGCACGCATTGACAATGCGCACATTATGCCCAGTTACTATGGAATGGAGAGCACAAGCCTTATGGCTCGCTTGAAAGCCCATAAATGTGAATATTGTGGAGCTGAGGATAATCTGAAAATGATACATGTCCGCAAGCTCAAGGATTTGAAAGGCAAAGAAGCATGGGAGAAACTCATGATTGCCCGACAAAGAAAAACAATCGCAGTTTGCGAGAAATGTTATAACAAGATTCATGGAAAGAAATAGACTGACAATAACCACGGAGAGCCGTATACTTGGAGACGAGTACGTACGGTTCGGCGGCGAGTACATTGAAACCTGCTTCCATAAAGGGAAGCAAGGCGCATTGTGCTTAGCCATTGGAACTGGCAAAACCCTCATCATGTGCATGGCTGCGCATGAGATGAAACGCCTCGGTATGGCTCACAAGCCGATGATTATCGGGCTGAAAGCCAATGTCGCGGAGATAGCTGCCACCTATCAGACAGCTTATCCCCATGCGAGGATACTCTATGCCTCGGAGAAGGATTTTTCCACTAAGAACCGTGTCAGTTTCTTCAACAACATCAAGAACAACGACTATGACTGTGTAATCATGTCGCATGACCAGTTCGGGAAGATACCGCAATCGCCAGAACTCCAACGACAGATATTGCAGGCGGAGCTTGATACCGTGGAGGAAAACTTGGAGGTGATACGCACGCAGGGCAAGGACGTGTCACGGAGAATGCTCAAAGGACTGGAAAAACGGAAGTTCAACTTGGAGGCAAAGTTGCAGAAGATAGCCTACAGCATCGAGCAACGTACCGATGATGTGGTGGATTTCCGCATGATGGGCATCGACCACTTGTTTGTGGACGAGAGCCACCAGTTCAAGAACCTTATGTTCAACACCCGTCACGACCGTGTGGCAGGACTCGGCAACAGCGAGGGAAGCCAGAAGGCGCTCAACATGCTCTTTGCTATCCGTACCATACAGGAGCGGACAGGCAGAGATCTGGGAGCGACATTCCTGTCGGGAACAACTATCAGCAACTCACTGACTGAGTTGTATCTGCTTTTCAAGTACCTGCGCCCCAAGGAACTGGAGCGTCAGGACATCCGCTGTTTCGATGCGTGGGCGGCAATCTTCGCCAAGAAAACTACCGACTTCGAGTTTAACGTCACCAACAACATCGTGCAGAAGGAACGTTTCAGATACTTTATCAAGGTGCTGGAGCTTGCTGCTTTCTACAACGAGATAACCGACTATCGCACGGCGGAGGCGGTTGGCGTGGACAGACCACAGAAGAACGAGATTCTTCATAACATACCACCGACACCCGAGCAGGAGGACTTCATCCAAAAACTGATGGAGTTTGCCAAGACGGGTGATGCCACCATCCTCGGCAGACTTCCACTGTCAGAAACGGAAGAGAAGGCAAAGATGCTAATAGCCACAGACTATGCCCGAAAGATGGCTCTCGATATGCGCATGATAGACCCGACTTGTGAGGATCATCCCGACAACAAGGCGAGCCATTGTGCGAAGATGATAGCCGACTACTATCACCGTTACGACGGTCATAAGGGCACGCAGTTCGTATTCTCAGATCTGGGAACATACCGACCGGGCGAATGGAACGTGTATTCAGAAATCAAGCGCAAGCTGATAGAGGATTACGGCATACCGTCGTCTGAAATCCGCTTCATTCAGGAGTGCAAGAACGAGAGGGCAAGAAAGGCGGTGATAGCAGCCATGAACGAGGGATCGGTACGAGTATTGTTCGGCTCCACATCTATGTTAGGTACAGGCGTAAATGCACAAAAAAGGTGCGTTGCTATTCATCATTTGGATACACCGTGGGTGCGACATGAAGTCGCATAGATAATTGTTGGAATGATACTTTAAGTATCAGTTTTAACCCGCTGTTCCGTCAGCGGTAGCCTACCGACCGATGCACCTTAATGTTGTATTAAGCGGTCGGGACAAAGTACACTTTCACAAGACAAGACAGAACCGTGAGGGGAAGTCAAGTATGGTTAGTATCATACCGTAGAGTGGCGAGGCTGGATAGTATGGTTAGCGTAAGCGAACTGTTAGTAAACTTCGTAATGTCGTAAAAGAGTGCAAGATACTGATACACTCTACCCAAAATGGGATGCGGTCAGATAATCCTCTCCATGGTAGGATTACACGGATGTAAAGACCGTCGGAGGATGAGACAGAACCTAACCTATCCGTTAGTTATCTATGTGGAACATGGTAAGCCTGTACATCTCCTGTCAGACAAAAGACAGGTAAGCTGAAAGTAATGGATGCTGAATGATGTGCAGGTATAAGATAACAGAGAAAGCGAATGCCGTTCTGTAATGGGACGGATAGGGTTTGAGCCACTTATCACGAGTTGACAAGGGACAACATCAACCTACCACGAAAGTGGGCAGACTTCTGTGGTAATGTTTGGGAGGCAAATACCCAACATTAGCCAAATGGTAATTCTTTACAATAAACTTTTAGAACTTTTTAAAGTAGGAATGCAAATGAACGATAAAATCAAAGAAAATCTCCTCGACCAATCGTGTGCGCCGACTGACAACCTGCAATCAAATTGGGACAGAATAGACTGGACTAAGGCGGAGCAAGCTGTTAAGAAGCTTCAAGCTCGTATTGTAAAGGCTCAGAAGGAAGGCAGACATAACAAGGTGAAAGCCTTGCAATGGACGCTTACCCACTCTTTTTACGCAAAAGCCTTAGCCGTAAAGAGGGTTACTTCTAACGGGGGTGGTTGTACTCCTGGGGTTGACAAAGAAATATGGGATACCCCTAAAGCTAAAATGCAAGCAATAACCCAACTCAAACGCAGAGGCTACCAGCCAATGCCGCTGAGAAGAGTTCATATCAAGAAGAGCAACGGCAAACTGCGACCGTTGGGAATACCGACAATGAAAGATAGAGCCATGCAAGCACTCTATCTTATGGCATTGGAGCCTGTATCAGAAACTACAGCTGATACTCGTTCATACGGTTTCCGCAAGGAACGCTGCTGTATGGATGCAATACAGCAATGTCATAACATTCTCCGAAAGGGATATTCTCCCGAATGGATTTTGGAGGGTGACATAAAAGGGTGTTTTGACCATATCAGCCATGAGTGGTTACTTGCCAATATCCCAATGGATAAGGCAATACTCCGAAAATGGTTGAAATGTGGCTATGTTTTCAACAAGCAAATGTTCCCGACCGAGGAAGGAACACCGCAAGCTGGTATAATTTCTCCGACACTTGCCAATATGACTTTGGACGGATTGCAGAAAGCTCTTGCAGATAGATATAAGCGCCATCATGTTAATGGTAAGTTGTATTCACCAATGGTGAACCTTGTACGTTATGCGGATGATTTTATCATCACTTGCGAGAACAAGGAAACTCTTGAAAATGAAATCAAGCCATTGGTTGCTGAATTTATGTCTGAAAGAGGTCTGACCTTATCAGAGGAAAAGACGGTGATAACCAACGTGCATGACGGTTTTGATTTTCTTGGCTTTAATATCCGCAAATACGGCAAGGACATATTGACCAAGCCGACAAAGAAATCCGAGAAACGCTTTATGGAGAATATCCGTAAGGTAATTAAGGAGAACAAGGGTTGCAGACAGGAGTCGTTAATCAGAATGTTGAACTCTAAAATCCGAGGATGGGGAGGTTATTATCAGCATGGAGCGACACGTGATTCATTTCACAGAATCGACCATCAGATATTCCTCTCACTATGGCAATGGGCAAAACGCCGTCATTCCAAGAAAGGGAAACGGTGGATAAAAGACCGATATTGGCATGACATTCGAGGGAACAAATGGACTTTCGCTTCAAAATTCAAGAAACCAAACGGAAAGGAAGACCAATTGACATTATTGTCTCTGACTTCATCGTTTCCATTCCTGCAATACACGCAGATTAAAGGAGACATGAACCCGTTTGATGCAGACTGTCGTCTGTACTTCTATAAAAGAAAGAAGTCGAAAATGCTTGTTACGCTAAAAGGACGCAAGTCACTGCTGTACCTATGGGAAAAGCAAGGACGCAAATGTCCTATATGCGGTGAGCCTATTGATACGCACAAGGCATGGAATGTCATGCCAACCGTTCAAAACGGAAAGAAATGCAATCTGTTGGTTCATGATGAATGTTTTAAATTATCCCGCAAATCAAATGGAAACAAGAAGTAGTTTGAGCCGGTCTCTGCATACAAACAGAGGCTTAGAAAAGCTTGAGCCGTATGAGGGGAAACTCTCATGTACGGTTCTTAGGGGGGAAGAGGGCAGCAATGCCCTTGACCTACCCGATCGACCGTCAGACTTGGCACAGCGTGACGGTCGAGGGGTGCGTGCCGGCAACGAAATTGCCAAACTGTATGCCGATAACAAGGTGGATGTCATCATCTATGCGGTGGAAAAGTCGCTTGACTCTTACAAGTTTAACCTCCTGCACTGCAAGCAGACCTTCATTTCACAGTTGAAAAGCGGTGCCTTGGGGGCGAGAACCATTGACGAGGGAGCAATGGACGAGAAATCGGGCATGAATTTTTCAGAGTATATGGCTATTCTCTCCGGAAATACCGACTTGCTTGACAAGGCAAAGTTGGAGAAGAAGATTGCTTCTCTGGAGGGTGAGCGCAAATCATTCAACAGGGGCAAACGTGAATCGGAACTGAAACTGAAATCAAAGTCAGAAGAGCTGGATGGCAATCGGGCTATACTCAAAGGCATGACATCGGATTACGACAAGTTTATGAGTCAGGCGAAGAAGGACAAGGACGGGAATATACTCAATCTCATCACCCTTAACGGTCTCGAGTCCAATAATCTGGAAGTGATAGGCAAACAGCTTCAAAGGATGGCAAAAACGGAAAGGACAGATGGGGAATACAAGGAAATAGGTGCAATTTATGGTTTCCCCATCAAGGTTGTGAGCAAGACAAGCTTTGAAAGCGGTCTTCCATTCGTTGATAACCGCTTTGTTGTTGTGGGTCATTACAAGTATCAGTACAACAACGGACATCTCGCCAAGTCGGACCCGATAGCTGCGGCAAACAACTTTGTGAATGCCCTGCAGAAGATACAAGGGTACATTGAACAGTATGATTCAAGATGCAGGACACTGGAGAAGGAGATTCCGCAGCTGCAGGAAATTGCTTCCAAGGTCTGGAAGAGAGAAGATGAGCTGAAAAGTCTAAAGACAGATCTGGCTGCTTTGGACAGAAAAATACAGCTTGAACTTGCACCGCAGGTTGAGAAAGAGAGCAAAGAAGAAAACAAAGAAGAAACAAATAACGTAAAAGCAGATGTTACTTCTAAAGGGTTACTGATTAAAGATTCGTACCAAAAAACAAGAATATTTTGAAATCTTATAAACGTTTAGAATAATATAGTTAAATTAAAATAATATTAGTTGTTTTTTTTGTTTTTTAAGACTTAGGCCTTATCTTTGCAACCGTTTTCACGCCTTGCCTTAATTGACGAATGCCGAATGAGAAAGACGGGAAGGACAAGCATATTGGAAATGGCGTTTACAAGCGCACTTGGTTACACACACTCTTGGATTCTATAATATCAAATCAGGAACAGAAATATATAAGGCAGCTATAGACCGCCCATAGGATATTAAAAAAAGAAAACTTATTATCAACTGCACCTGAATAATTCCATTGGTAGCATATAACGTGTAATAAGGTTTCAAACATTATCTTGGACGTAACAAAGTGTATTCCACTATTGGCTAGTATATGATGTTTCAGGAGTTCAGGACTGTTGGCTGAGTTACTCGTATAGCACCAACGCCGTTTCCCTTATGTATGTGTTCAGCAGTTATTTTGGTCCATATAGGTGCATTGGACATAAAGCGTAATTGCATGTATGGTTGAAATAAATCCATTATGTATTTAGCGTTTTTAATGTTTTAAAGTTATGAGAAGAGAACTTTTGCTCTTATCTTGTTGCGTGGTCATCCCAAGCATTTGTAGTGCTCAAGAGAAGTCTGACACTACAATGGTAGAAAAGAAAGCAGAACGCAATGTGATGCTCAATGCATCCGATGCCAATGCACCTCGTTACATTCAGATAGGTCTTCCAAGTGAAGATGTAAATGTGTACGAGAACGGATTACCAGTCGTTTATTCTTCTTACATCCATCCTGTATCTGCTCATTGGAGAAGTGATGGTAGCTTGGCAGAGGTCGGATTGATGAACCCACAGGAATCAGCCATCGCTACAGGAAACATTGCATATTCTGTAAACAGTTTCAGCGACTTAGGCAGTAATACGTTCAAGGGTATCTTGAATTACAAAGGCAACCATTATGGTATGCATCAGTTTGATTTGAACGTTTCAGGACCTCTGGCAAAAGGCTGGACTTATGCCTTGAATATGTATCAGAACTTTGATCCGGGAACTTTTGACTTGAAGTTTACCAACTATAATGACCGTACACAAATTTATAAGGGTGCCCTGACAAAGCATTGGGGAAACAGAGGTCAGTTGTCTTTTCTCTACAAGTTCTCAAACAGTCAGCGTATGGGTTCCATAACCCAGTTTGCACCATTTATCTATCACACTAATGGTGATGTGACAGAATTGGATGGCTTCAAATTGGGTACATCTTCATACGTTCCAGCTTCTCAGAACTTCATGTACCGTGATATGAAGACAGGTGAAGTGAAAAACACTACTATCAATGATTGGAACAAAAGCAAATCTCACGAATTTGCTGTATTATTCAAATGGGATTTAGGTAATGCATGGAACTTGGATACAAAGGCTAAATATACCTGGGTTGATGCTAACTATTCCGACTTTGGCGGCAGTTCCATCATGAATGTCAAAGATGGAAAGGTTGAGGGTAATACGAATACGTATTATGACAAGAATGGAAAGCTTTATACAGGTATGATGGATGGTCGAAGAATCTGGTTTCATACTGCAAAGGCAAAATCTTTCCTTCTCACCTCTGAGGTGATGAGAAACTATGGCCAGCATCATCTTAAAATAGGTCTCAACGAGTGGAACTTTGACTTAGACTACTGGTCTGCGTCAACACAATGGGATGCCAGTGTAAAGGAGTATCCTGAGTTTCTATCACATTCCATGGTTTCAGACCCGACTGCCAGAACAACTTATTATGGGTTCAATGAGATTTCTACAGACTATGCTATCGGTAATGAGAATAAGTTAGCAGGATATTTCACAGACGAATGGCGTCCTATTGAAAGCCTTCGTTTCTTCTATGGCGCACGCTTAGAGTGGTGTCGTATGTCTGTAGACCAGTTGCCTTATGCACGATTTGCAGACATGTATGTCGGTGCAACCAATGCAGACGGTGTAACCATTACACCACAGCACAGAACAAAGAATAAACTTAATTATGCATTTACAGTTTCGGCTACATGGTCCTTTTATAAAGGTATGGGACTTACAGCAGACTTTACTCAAATGGAACGCTCTCCTCGTATGACCGATTATTCCAACATGGGTCCACAGGACTTGCGCCTCCGCATTCCATTGCTACGTGGTGGAATATTCTATCGCAATAAGTGGATTGATGTTACATCAATGATAACCTGGATTCAGAAGACGAACAATACAGACCAGCAGGATATAACCAAACCTGGTACCAGTATTTCAAAAACAACGTCTTTGAATTACAGCATCCAGACAGTGGGATGGACAACCAATGTGGAACTTGATCCATTCAAGGGTGCACATCTTCATGCCCTCTTTACTTATCAGAAACCAACATACAAGGACTATTCTGTGACAGTAAAGTTTGATGATGGTGAGACCGCTGACTTAAACGCCACTGGTAACATTGTCAAGGAAATACCACAGATACTGATTGAGCTTGACCCAAGTTATACCTTTTACAAGGATAAGATGACTGTATGGGGCAGTTTCAGATATTTTGGAAAAACGTATGCTAACCTTTCAAATGCCCTTTGGTTTAACGGTCATTGGGAAACTTTCGCAGGTGTGAAATGGAATGCTACCAACAAATTATCATTCAACCTTGGTGTAGTCAACTTCCTGAACCAAAAAGGTGCCAGCGGTACAATATCCGGCTCAGAGCTTATTGGTCCGGAAGAAGCCAAGCGATTCAATGGCTACGTAATGTCTGGACGCTATCTTCGTCCTTTCACTGTTGAGTTTGGAGCAAGTATAAAACTATAAACACCTATTGATTATGAATAAATTATGCAATTTTATGGTACTTTTTATGGCTTTGTCAGGTAATGTATATGCCCAGAAGACAGAACCATGGAATGACCCTTTGGTGAACAACATCAATCGTAACGAGCCTGTTTCTGATTTCTTCGGCTATGAGAATAAGGAACTGTCTGACAGAAATGACAAGACGCTTTCAAAGAGATTCTTGTCTATTGAAGGAAATTGGAAATTCCATTGGGTGCAGAATGCCAATGAGCGTCCTTTAGATTTCTATTCTCTCAATCTTGATGATTCTAATTGGGGTAAGATGCCAATTCCTGGATGTTGGGAGTTGAATGGCTATAGCGTGCCAGTCTATACCAACATAAAATATGAGTGGGAAAATGAATGGGAATCAAATCCTCCTTATGTGCAGGATCTTGGCAACTACGTCGGATCTTACCGACGTAAGATTGTAATTCCTGAGAATTGGAATGGTGACAATATAATACTGCACATCGGCGAATTTTCCAGCAATATCAACCTATATGTAAATGGAAAGTTTGTTGGCTATGCTGAAGACAATAAGGTTGCTGCGGAATTTGACATCACTAAATATGTAGAACCGGGAAAAGAAAATCTGATAGCCATGCAGCTGATGAGATGGTGCGATGGCTCTTATTTTGAGGATCAGGACTATTGGAGACTTCGCGGTATTGCCAGAGAGAACTATATCTATGCTCAGCCGAAGTCACATATTAAGGACTTGAACGTAACCTCTTCCTTGTCCGATAATTATAAAGACGGTATCTTTGCCATTCATTTTTCTACAGAATCATGTGATGGAAAGAATGTTCTGGTAGAATTGATAGACAAGAAAACTGGCAATACGGTTTTTGAAAGAAAGCAACAGTTACAGGGTGGCAGTTCAACAGTAGAGTCAACCATTCAGAATGTAGCCAAGTGGACAGCAGAAACACCGAATTTGTACACACTCAGAGCGACACTGATGGATGGAGATAAAGTATTGGAAGTCATTCGCCAAAATGTCGGTTTTAGAAAGATCGAGATCAAGGGAAAACAGTTATTGGTAAATGGACAGCCTGTTCTTGTCAAGGGTGTGAACCGTCATGAGATAGATCCTGATGGAGGATATGTTGTCAGTGTTGAGAACATGATTCGTGACATAAAGGTTGCCAAGCAATTAAACATCAATGCTATACGCACCAGCCACTATCCAAATGACCCACGCTGGTATGATTTGTGTGATGAATATGGTATTTATGTCATGGCTGAGGCAAATCTGGAAAGCCACGGAATGGGATTTGCTAAAGAGACCCTGGCCAAAAAAGAGTTGTTCAACAAGACACATATTGAGCGTAACATGCACAATGTGAAGGTTCTCAAAAACCATCCTTGTATCATTATGTGGAGTCTTGGTAACGAAGCAGGTTATGGTAAGAATTTTGAGGATGCCTACGATTGGGTAAAGGCATATGATAGTTCTCGTCCAGTACAATACGAAATGGCATGTTCAACAGGCAAGCATGATGAAACCCGTCCTGTTGAGTCATACGAGTTGGCTGGTCTGAAGGCTGGCAAGACTGACATTTTCTGTCCTATGTATGCTGATTACGACAGTTGTAGAGCATATCTGGAAAAGGACTATTGTGACAAACCTCTTCTTCAGCAGGAGTATGCCCATGCCATGGGTAATTCTATGGGTGGATTCAAGCAGTATTGGGATTTGATCCGTCAGTATCCTCAGTATCAGGGTGGTTTTATCTGGGATTTTGTTGATCAGGGTCTGCGCGACAAGAGCAAGATAACTGGTAATCAGATTTATGCCTATGGCGGTGATTATGGTCGTTTCCCTATGTCTGACCAGAACTTCAACAACAATGGCTTGGTTAGTCCGGACAGAAGACCAAATCCTCATGCTTACGAAGTGAAATACTTCCATCAGAACATCTGGAGCAAACTTGAGAACAAGGTCAAGGGTACAGTCTCTGTATTCAACGAGAACTTCTTTGTTCCGTTGAATAACGTAAATCTCGTATATTCAATAGAGGTAGAGGGAAAAAGTATGGCAAACGGTTTAATCAACCTTGGCAAATACAATATTCTTCCTCAGACAAGCAAGACCATTGCAATTCCTGGATATGCAAAGATAGTTGCAGACAAAAAGTACAGAGGAAAGGAAAAGACACTGAATCTTTCGTACAAATTGAACAGTGATTCGCTTCTTCTAAGTAAGGATGAAGAAATCGCCCACCAGCAGTTTGTGATTAGCGACTATAAGTTCCCTGTATTGAATTCCTCTGAAACAGCCAAAGTCAAGGCTGTAGATCATGCCAAGTATCTCGTTCTTTCTGCCAATGGTGTGGATGTTACCATCAGTAAGACAACAGGACTTGTTTCTTATTTGGATGTTGACAAAACACCTATGCTTGTTAGAGGATTTGATTTGACTCCAGACTTCTGGAGAGCATGCACAGACAACGATTTTGGTTCACATATGCCTACATTAAGTGCAGCATGGAATAAGCCAAGTATGGAACTGAAGAATTTTACCCGTAAGGAGAATGGTTCTGTTGTTGCCGAGTTGTATCTCAAAGAAACAGAGTCAACACTGACTCTTACCTATACATTGAATGATAATGGAGAACTGACTGTTGAACAAGATCTGAAGGTAAATCCTGATGCGGAGAACAAGCCAAATCTTCTACGCTATGGCATGGAATTGCAGATGCCTAAGGAGTTTGATAGAGTTGAATTCTACGGAAAGGGTCCTAACGAGAATTATGCAGACCGTAACAACTCCGACAGATTGGGCATTTTTACCCAGTTGGTAAAGGATCAGTATTATCCATACGTCCGTCCACAAGAGTCTGGCAACAAGACGCAGGTAAGATATTGGAAGGTTCTGACAAAAGACAATAAAGGTCTGGAGTTTTTCTCCAATGAGCCAATGGAGTGTTCAAGCCTGAACTATCTGACTTCAGATCTTTACCGCGGACCGGTAAAGAACCAAGAACATTCTGGAGACCTTGTACCACGAGACTTTACCTCTGTACACATTAGTCAGAGACAGATGGGATTGGGATGTATCAATACATGGGGCGCATTACCTATTGAGAAATATATGCTTCCTTATCAGGACTATGCATTCAAATTCGTGATTCGTCCTGTAAGATAACTAAATAGTTCTCACTCTGAGAAATCAGAGTGAGAACGCAATCTATAACATCATTAAATATCAAACAAAAATGAAAAAGAAATTATTCATTACACTCTTGTTGGTGGTTACTACAGCACTGACAACTTGGGGACAGAGTAGCAAGAACGGAGTGAAACCTATTCTCCCGGTTCCGAGTCAAGCACAGGTTGAATGGCAGAAGATGGAGACCTATGCTTTCATCCATTTCGGATTGAATACATTCAATGATAAGGAATGGGGATATGGTGATTCTGACGTCAAGACCTTTAATCCAAAGAAATTAGACTGTGAGCAGTGGGCAAGAACTCTTGTCGCTGCTGGCATGAAAGGTGTCATCATTACAGCAAAACACCATGACGGTTTCTGTCTGTGGCCAACTCATACTACCGACTACTGTATCCGTAACTCTCCGTACAAAGACGGTAAAGGTGATCTTGTTGGAGAACTCTCAAAAGCTTGCAAGAAGTATGGTTTGAAATTCGGCGTATATCTCTCACCATGGGATAGAAATCAGACAAGCTATGGTTCCAAATATTACGTAGAGTATTATAAGCGACAGCTCAAAGAGTTGCTTAGCAACTATGGTGATATTTTCGAGGTTTGGTTTGATGGTGCCAATGGTGGTGACGGATGGTATGGCGGTGCAGCAGAGATGCGAACCATTGACCGCAAGAACTACTATGAGTTTGACAAACTGTACCAGATTGTTGATAGCTTGCAGCCAAATGCTATCATCTTTGGCGACGGTGGTCCTGGATGCCGATGGGTAGGCAATGAGAATGGATTTGCAGGTGAAACCAACTGGGCAATGATTCCTTCAAATACAGTTTTTCCTGGTTACGACAAGCCAAAGCAACTGCAGTTCGGTTGGGAGAATGGTGATCAATGGACACCTGCAGAATGCGATGTATCTATTAGACCAGGATGGTTCTATCATGAAAAAGAAGACAGTAAGGTAAAAACCGTAGATCAGTTATGTGACCTTTATTACAGAAGCGTGGGACACAATGCAACATTCCTGCTCAACTTCCCTGTTGATAAAGACGGACTGATACATCCAATAGACTCTGCCAATGCAGTTAACTTCCACAAGAGAATCCTGCAGGAGATGTCTGTAAATGTCCTAAAAGGTGTTACTCCTAAAGTGGACAGCCAGCAAGGTAAGAATGTCGGTAAAAACGTTAATGACGGAAAATACGACACATTCTGGGCCTCTAAAAAGGTTAAGGGTGCAAGCATTGAGTTCCGTCTTGGTAAAGAGCGAGAAATATCTCGACTTTTGCTCCAGGAGTATATACCTTTAGGACAGCGTGTGAAAGCATTCACTGTACATTATCTTCAGGGCAAGAACTGGGTAAAGCTCAGTCAAAAGGAAGAGACAACCACAATCGGTTACAAGCGTATCCTGCGATTTGACAAGGTAAAGACCAATGGTCTTCGCATTGTATTCGATGATGCCAAGGGTACACCATGTATTAATAATGTTGCAGCTTTCTAACATTATATAAAACTATTCATTTTTGTCCGCAATTCCAAAAATTTGGTTTTGCGGGCATTTTGTTATTATACAGGAAATGGCTTTGTAAAACGCTTATTTTCTAATACTACACAAAAGGATTCTCTCTTGACTGTAAAGGCGAAAAATAGATGAAAGACACTACTTCTATTATGGCACACAAGGGAGTACTATCAAAGTAGGAGAAAGGTGAATGAAACAGAAAATTCACTATTTTCTAATAGTTTTTTAATATTTCTTCAAATAAACTGTAATACCATATTCGTATTTTTGCGCCCAAAAAGAAGACGATGGCTAACACAACTTAGGTAATGCTGGTAAAAGGCTAAAAAAGCAGACTAAGAAAAGCTTCGTTTTGTATTTTCAGTAAGAAACAATAATTTATCAAAAAAATGGGTACAGTTTATCTATGTATTGTGATCTTCCTGCTCTGTTTGGCAGTGTTCGATCTCTTTGTGGGAGTCAGCAACGATGCTGTCAACTTCCTGCAGTCTGCAATCGGGGCTAAAGTTGCAAAGTTCCGCACAGTTCTTATCATAGCCTCCTTTGGCGTGGTGCTTGGAGCCATTATGTCATCGGGAATGATGGACATCGCCCGCCATGGTCTCATAAGTCCAGACCATTTCACTTTCGAAGAAGTAATGACGCTATTCCTTGCGGTCATGGTAACCGACGTTATTGTGCTGGACGTGTTCAACACGTTTGGTATGCCAACCTCTACCACCGTATCGCTGGTGTTCGAATTGTTGGGTGGTGCTTTCATTCTCGCCACACTGAAGATGATAGGCGACGACAGGCTCAATTATGGCGTGTTGCTTAACAGCGACAAAGCCTTAGAGGTGATTATGGGTATTTTCTCATCGGTGATTATCGCCTTTGTATTCGGTATTATCGTGATGTGGCTTTCGCGTGTGGTTTTCACCTTCAACTACCGCAAGCACTCCCGCTATTCGATTGCCATTTTCGGTGGTATATCCTTCACTGTACTCTCCTACTTTATATTTATGAAGGGATTGGGAAAAAGTCCGTACCTGCCTTCAGAATGGCACGAATTCATTGACCATAATATAGGCACGCTGCTTTGCGCCACTTTCGTGATTTCAGCCATCGTGATGGAGTTCTTGCATCTCTGCCGCATCAACATCTTCAAACTCACTGTACTGATGGGCACCTTTGCTTTGGCTATGGCTTTTGCTGGCAATGACATGGTGAACTTCATCGGTGTGCCTTTGGCTGGCCTTTCTTCTTACAATGATTATATGGCAAATGCCAATGGTGCAGCACCTGACAGTTTTATGATGACCTCATTGATGGAGAGTGCCAAGACAACTCCTGCCTATCTGCTCGCTGCAGGTTTCGTGATGATTATCGCCATGGCCACCTCAAAAAAGGCACAGAATGTAATTAAGACATCCGTAGACCTGAGCCGTCAGGACGAGGGCAATGAGATGTTTGGCAGTTCATCAGCAGCACGCATCATTGTACGCAGCTGCCAGAGTGCCGACTCTTGGCTCAGCCGCTTCCTGCCCAAATCTTTGAAGCTGTGGATTAACAAACGTTTTGACAAGAACGATGTAGAACTGGAGGAAAGCGCAGCCTTCGACGTGGTCCGCGCAGCCGTTAACCTTGTATTAGCTTCCATGCTTATCACCATAGGTACCAATCTCAAGTTGCCTCTCTCTACCACTTACGTTACCTTTATGGTTGCCATGGGTTCTTCGCTTGCCGACAAAGCATGGAGCCGTGAGAGTGCCGTATTCCGCGTAACAGGTGTGCTTAGTGTTATCGGTGGATGGTTTGTCACAGCTGGTGTAGCTTTCATAGCCTGCGCCATAGTCTGTCTTGCCATGCATTTTGGCGGTATTCTTGTGCAGACTGCTTTCATGGCTCTCGTTATCTTCATGCTTATACGCAGCAATATACAGTATGACAAGAAGGCGAAGGAAGAGAGTAAGGAAAACACCTTCCAGCTGATGATGCGCTCGTCCGACCCAGAAACCGTATGGGGCTTTCTTCGCTATCAGGTATCACACACCCAAAGCTTCATATGCCGCTTTGCTCTGGATGAGTTCAATCTCATTATGGATGGTCTTGCAGATGAGAACACCCGCGAGTTGCGCCATGCCAACAAAGAACTGAAAAAGGAACAGGACATGTTGAAGAAGTTCCGCCGCCAAGAGATGTTAGGCTTGAAACGTTCGCCCTCAGAAATTGCCATTGAACGTAACACATGGTTCCACCTTGGTGCCAACAGCAACCAGCAGTACATTTACACTCTGCGCCGTATGCTCGACCCTATCAAGGAGCATGTTGACAACAACTTCAATCCGCTTCCTTCTGAGTACATCAAGGAATTTATGCCAATACGCCAGAAGATAAACGACCTGATGAAAATGTGCTGCGAGCAAATAGAGTCAAGCAGCTATAGTAATTACAGGGAGATTCTCACCGAGGCAGATAAATGCAAGGATGAACTCTCTGTGCTCAGAAAGAAGCATATTGACCGTATGCAGAAAATGAAGGACAATACACTAATGCAGATTTCGCTTGTTTATCTGAACGTGCTGCAGGAGAGCCAGGAGTTCCTCAGTGTTATGAGGCGTCAGCTCAGAGCTGCCAAGAAGTTCATGGAGAATTAATAATCTTCTATGCTTCTTTGATAACTTTAAAAGAGCATCGCGGATTAGCGATGCTCTTTTTGGTGATACACTTGACATAAACATTAGCAGATATGTTCGTATATACTGCAATATAATATCTATTTTAGCGTTTATAAAAACAGACAATATAAAAACGTATGAAAAGAACAATTATAGAAAAGATGATCCTCGTTATTGCCTATTCCGGTCTGATTGGTGGTATCTTATTAGGCACACTTATCAGTAAGGGTATCTGGGAATCGGGTTCTGAAATGTGCGCACCTCGAGCGTTTTTTATGTTCGTAGGCAGTATTTTTGTTTCTGTAGGCTGCTGGGCAGTACTTTTGGAAATCATAGCTTTGTCCGATAGAATAAGAAACATTGAGAATAAAATGTCTTAGATTATGTTTTTACCGCAGATATGAATATATATATCCCATAAATACGATAAAAACAAGCTAAGATAGTATCAATAATATTAACCTCCAAAATATGAAAGTAAATGAAAAGAATTTGTATGTTTCTGCTGACAATGCTCAGCATCGTTTCTTTTACAGGTTGTGATAAGACTGACGAACCTAACGGACCGGGTACTGACTATGACAATCTGTTCGATAAGACTTATACTATTAACAACGATGGATGCTGTGTGCTTGAAGATTGCGAACCCACAATAGCCACAGTTGTTGAGGATGAGGTGAAAGGATATGGCTGGAAAGTTATAGGCATGTATAAAGTGCAGGATAACGGCAGACTTTCACAAACAGACTACCGCAAGACAGTCGATAACTGCGGATATGTAGATTATTGGTTTGAGCCAGATGATCATCTGATAGGTTTCCACCATGGCGATACCGATGGTAAGTCATATAACAAGACAGAATGGTTTTATGATGCTGTGTCAGGATTCATCATGCGCGGTTCGGCAAGTCAAAGTATGCAAAATCGCTATATGCAAGTGTTGTCTGTGGTTACGCTTCAAAGAAAAGAGTCAAATAAGTTCTATATGTACACCTTGCAGAAACTGGGCGATACCACCGTTGAGCATGATAATGTGAAACCATTCTACGGCATGGTGGTTTATCAGCGCATGACGGACAACGAACTTGCGGAGATAAAGAAAACGTACGATTATGATGCAAACATAGATTTTACAAATGCTGTTCCTAATGACTGTAAGTTCCGTGTAAGTGCGAGCTACAATAATCCTGACGATTTTGAAGAGAATACGAATGGAAGTGTTATTGTAGCTTTTGGAAATGTAAAGTTCTCGCTGACGGATCATCTCGGCACATCAATGCTTCCAAATCCTGCGTTGGAGTATTTCGACTCCATTGTTTGGAGATCTAATAACAGTTCACTTCCTGACAGATATGTTGTACATCGTCATAAGCCGGGACAGGCTCAAACAGCACTGACGTGGACAACTCGCTTCTTCGATACAAACCCAGACTTGACTTCCTACTTTGAAGGCTACAAAAAAGGTCGTGTCGTCTATATATATACAATGCGCCACAATGTCTATAATGACAAATTCTTATGCTTCGATTGGGGAAAGTTTTCGATGAGCAAGCCAAGAGAGTTTACTGCTACATGTTTGCTTGATAAAAGCCGTAGTTTCACCGTTTACGAGCCGAGGACATACAACAATGATATGAACAAGGTATATGCTGAACTGCGCTACAATTCCGGGGAAAAAGGTAAGGGAAATGATGTCGCTATTCTGCAAAAGGAGGCTCGTGAATTGACGGAACTTATGATTAACCATTATGGCAAGGGAACCGAAGTGGGTAAGCAGGTAAATCATTACCGCACCTTATTCAAGGCTCTTCCTGAAAAAGCGCATATTATTACATATTGGGCAACTGCTGATACAAGAATTGCACTTGTTCTCAATCGCGACGATGCTGACTCCAAGAATGATTACTTTTACGTTCATGCTGAACCAGTCAATTAAGTGATTAAAGATTAAAATATATAACACACTTCATTCAAAATCCGCAGATATAGTTACATATCTGTGGATTTTGTTTTAAGGGCGGAATGGAATGTTGCATTCTTTACCTATGGAAAACATTGCCCTTATCAATCATTAGCCGATTATCCTTATGGTATTGCTATATGATACCGATATCAAAAAAGTACGCCAATATAAAAGGGTGTTGCTCTGTTGGCATAATAAAAAATCTCATAAAAACATTATTTACAGGCAAGATTCCTGCTTTTTGATGATTTAATAGGTAGAAACTAAAAAGCAAGAAATATGAGAATTACAAAGAAAACAATTTTGGCAATAGGATTGATAGCCAGTTCGCTCACGCTGAACTCATGTGATGACAATGATAACAATGAGGTGTTACAGCGTCCTACTGCCCTTGTAACGGTGTATCCTACTGCACCAGAAGGATTCTTCATGCAACTTGATGAATCAACATCGCTTGTACCTACCAATATGAAAACCTCACCGTTTGGTGATAAGAAAGTGAGGGCTTTGGTGAACTATACAATAGAAGAACGAAGCTACGGAGGCAACCAACAGAGTGTGTATGTCAATTGGATAGACAGCATCCGTACCAAACAGCCAGTAATGACGCAAGGATCAGAGGAAAAAGATGCGAAAGCATTTGGCAATGACCCTATTGAAATTGTGCGTGATTGGGTTTCTGTTGCCGAGGACGGCTATGTTACGCTCCGCATACGCACATTATGGGGAGGGGCACCCAAGCATATCATCAATCTTGTAAGCGGTGTGAACAAGGATAATGTATATGAATTCGATTTGCGTCACAACGCACAAGGTGACATTCGTGGAAGGATAGGTGATGCACTCATAGCCTTCAACCTCAACTCACTATGGAAGGAACAGCCAGAAAAAGTGAAGATAAAGCTCAACTGGCTATCGTTCAGTGGCAAGAAGTCGGTAGAACTGTCGCTCAAGATGCATCCTAATTCTTCTATATCCAATACGGATGTCCAATTGATTTCACATCATATAGAATAAATAACTAAAATAAATAATTTTTTCAGGCAAGATTTTACATTATCCCTTATTTAGGGGATGAGAGTACTCGAAAAAAGAACGTGATTAGAACCGAAGCTGGACGCAGATTCGTTCTATACACATAAGTTAAACAATAAAATTATAGAAAAATGAAATCAATTAAATTCTTCAAGTTTGCAACATTGATCGTTTGCGCTGTATTTGCTGTAGCATTTGCCTCATGCTCTGATGATGATGACAAAACACCTGCCATCAAGTTCTCTCCATCAACCGTTTCTGTTGCAGTCGGTGGAACACAGAGTGTGACGGTAGCAGGTGGAGATGGTACTTACACCGCTAAGTCAAGCGATGACAAGACCGCAACCGTAACAGTGGACAAGGCAACAATCACCGTAACAGGAGTCAAGGCAGGCAAGGCAACAGTTCTTGTTACCGATTCCAAGAAGGTAACTGGAAGCCTGAGTGTCACTGTGATTGACGGCGTTGTTGTGGACAAAGACAAGACAAGTATTGCCGTTGGTAAAGAAGATGTTATAACTATCAGTGGAGGTGCTACGCCTTATACAGCTGCAAGCAAGGATGATAAAATAGCAACTGCAACCATCAAAGATGCCAAGCTTACCATAAAGGGTGTAAAAGAAGGAAGCACCACAGTCACTGTCACAGACAAAAATCAAAAGACTGCTACGGTGGCTGTTACTGTAACAAAGTAGGATGCTCGTTGCAACGAGAGAGTGCAGGTGTCAATGGCTTAAAGACCAGGCACTTGCACTTTGCTTTTTTCAGAGCTTTTGAACAATTAGACACGATGTTCGGTATAACATTCAGAAAAAAAACAGAAGAGGAACGCTGGCTGCGAAAGGCTCTCGATGGCGACAATACTGCTACCGAGTGGCTTTACCGTAGGCATGTGCGGTATCTGTCTGCACTCTGCTCACGTTATATCACGGATGATGAGGACATAAAGGATGTGCTGCAAGAGTCGTTCATCAAGATTTTCACTTCTCTGAATAGTTTTACGTATCGTGGTGAGGGTTCGCTAAAGGCATGGATGGCAAGGATTACGCTTAACGAGACAATAAAGTTTGTTCGCAGGAAGAACCGCTTAGCTCTTTCATATATAGAAGATGCTGATATGGATATAGCAGACAGCGGAAGTATTGAAACAGAGGATATACCGACCGAAACACTATATCAGTTCATACGCGAACTGCCGGAAGGATACCGTACTGTATTCAATCTCTATGTCATTGACAACAAGAGTCACAAGGAGATAGCTTCTCTGCTCGGCATAAAGGAGAATACATCTGCCTCGCAACTGCACAAAGCCAAGGCAATGCTGGTACAGAAAATAAAACAATATAGAACCATCAATTCCAACTGAAGTATGAAAGATAATTGGCAAAAAGACATACACAACCGCTTGGGCAATTATGAGATAAATGAGCCTGAGGGACTTTGGAAAGACATCCGCAAAGAGATGGCTGGTGCAAATGGTGGATATGTACGAAACAGCAAGTCTTCTGTAACATTCAGATTACGTCGTATGGCAAGTGTGGCTGCAGCTGCAAGTGTAGCTTTACTTTTGGGATATTCCATCTATTCCAATTATACATACAGTGAACGGGATGCATCAGAATTAGCAAGACAACAAGTATACACGAAGACCATAAAGTCATCTGTCAAAAGCTCTTTTGCGGCTGGTGATTGCAATGATTTCATGGCAGACAACTCTTCGATGTCGCACATTACGGATATGACAAGGAAATCCGAAAACGGCAAAGAAATATCATCGTCCGTTTTTGATAGCTGGATCTCTTCAGAAACTACTTCCGATAACAATAACGATGACTATGAAAAAAGTGCTAATGAAACCAATACGACCAGTGGCAAAGAACAAGTTGCGGATCCCGAGAAAGACAATGAAAATGTAAAAAGATACAACCGTGACAACATTCACAACAAACTCGTAGCCTGCAATTCTGGCGCAATACGGTCTTTCTCTCCTTCCACATCGTCACGTTGGACAGTAAGTACAAGCGCCATGGGTGCGATGGGAACAACAAAAACCATCATGTCGATTGGTGACCCTATAACAGCAGTCGGTCCTGACGATTCCGACTGGGAAGACGACCCTATGCTTGGAATCAACATCTTCAACCAAGGAAAGGACGTGAGGACAGAATACAAGCACCATTTTCCTGTCCGTATAGGTTTCAAGGTGGCATACGCATTCAACGCACGGTTAAGCATAGAAAGTGGATTGACATACACTCGTCTCTCATCTGATATGAAAGACGGAACAGAAGAAAACCATTACACTGGCGAGCAAAAGCTGAACTATGTCGGAATACCTGTCAACGTGAAATATAATGCCTGGTCATATAAACGATTCTATCTATATGGCTATGCAGGGGTTCTTGTAGAGAAATGCGTATCCGGAAGTATTACGCAGCAATATGTCATCAATAACACGACAAAGAAAACAGAAAAAACAGATATTGATAGTAAACCTTTGCAGATGTCTGTAAATGCCTCTGTTGGTGTACAACTTGACATACTCAACAATATCGGCATTTTTGCGGAACCTGGCATAAGCTATTTTTTTGACGACAGCTCTTCGCTCCAGACCATCTACAAGGAAAAACCGCTGAATTTCAATATAACCGTCGGCATGAGATATACCTTAGGTAGATAACCCCCTTAGTAGATTTGAAGGATGATAATCCATATATCGAAAAAACGTGAATAGACTTAATTGTCTGTCCACGTTTTTTGATTCCTGTGTACTATTTCTTTTTCAGTACATACAATTTTGCAGTCTCACCTTCAGGTTCTACACCCATAGAATCTGTCATAATGATGCTGTTGGCATTCTTAACCTTATAAAAGGTCTGTTCACCTGTTGAAGGACGAACAAGCATAAGGACTTTACCGTCAAGCACTTTAAAAATGCCGCTTGCTTCATCGTGACCATCTTTCTTGTCGATATAGTCCTGCTTCAACAGATAGGTGCTATCAGTATTGATAGTGAGCACTGTCTTTATACCCGGGCAATCTGCTGCCGGGAGAGTTCCCTCATACGTTCCTGCAACAGACGTCAAATCCACATTGTCCTTATTAGAAGCGGTGGTGTCAACTACATTTGCAGAATCATTGTCTGCAGCATTTGGCGTAGTCTTCTTTCCTGTGCAGGAAGCCAGAATTGCCAGAGAACTTATCGCCAAAACAATCAGTTTCGTTTTCATACTTTCCTTTTAAGTTATAATAATCAATTACCTATTGGCGGAACTATCCGCTAAGACGGTGCAAAAGTAAATAAAAAGAATGAAAATATATAATTATAATTGAAAAAACAACGTAAAAGATACGCAAATCAGCTTATATGTACGACGTACAGATCGTTTTTAAAGTAATAAAAGTTGTTATAAAATGAGCAGAAATTCGTAATTGCGAAGCTATGAGTGTATCTTTGTCAACTAAAGACAAAATATATTGGCAATATGTAATAGTAATATCAAAAGATAATAGCAATATGGAACGCAAAAAACAGACCGGGCATATCTGCCGATGGATGGCTTTAGGCATAATGATAGCCACCATTGTTGTAGGATGTACCATTGGAATCGGCCTATTTGAATGGCGCGACAGAAGTAGTATGGAGAATAGAAATGCAGAACTGCATCTTTGGCGAAAAAGCATGTATGATTTGAACATACATGTCACCAAACTGGCCCTGCTCGGTGAAACGGCTGCCGACTGGGATTCAACAGCAGCGAACGAATACCACAGGCTTAGTGCGGATGTTAGTAGCCGCCTTCAGAATATAGCCGGTCTTTGTACCAATGAAGATATACGTTCGGTTCAGGAATTATTGAAAGAAAAAGAAACCTTAATTCCGCAACACTTTGATTTAACTTTATTTATAAGTTCCTGAGCAACAAA
>OLZH01000023.1_pt1 | contig 93730 bp, 71 predicted proteins | sample 1673821 | NCBI WGS metagenome assembly OLZH01 (sample SAMEA103958128, study PRJEB25191) | human gut metagenome | reverse complement strand
AGCAACGTTATCAAATGGAATAGCGAACCCGAGAAGTGCTATCCTACAAACAGAACTATCGGTAGCCTGCTATCATTGTTAATTACTAAAGCAATATAACAGGAGCAAACCATACAAAAAAGTGAGCCGAGCGCACTATATTTGCGCTTAGACTCACTTTTTCTTTTTCGGGTTGTGTCACAGCCCCTATTTTTTATATTACTTCCTCATAAGTCTTAACGAATTGAAGATAGCGATTATCGAAACGCCTACATCTGCGAAAACGGCCGCCCACATATTAGCAAGTCCTAAAACGCCGAGCACCTGAATTATCAGCTTTACACCGAGCGCAAATATGATATTCTGGAGAACTATGCGGTTTGTCTTTTTGCTTATCGCGAATGCGTCGGCAAGCTGCATGGGATCGTCCTTCATAAGAACGCAGTCTGCGGTTTCTATAGCACTGTCAGCGCCCGAGCCGCCCATCGCAACGCCTATGTCGGCTGATGCGATAACGGGAGCGTCGTTTATACCGTCACCGACGAACATAACCTTTTCCTTGTCGGAAAGCTCAGATTTCATCTTAAGCGTGATCTCGCTCTTGTTTTCGGGGAGAAGCTCTGCATAGTAATCTGTGATACCGAGCTTTTCAGCCGCCGCAGCCGCCGCAGATTTATTATCACCTGTAAGCATTACGACCTTTACGCCGTGATTTTTCAGCATCTTTACGGCTTCTGCCGAATGTTCCTTCGGCATATCTGCGATTTCGATAAGACCTGCATATTTATTGTCGACAGCCACATAAAGCACTGTGCCGTTTGCTTCGGGGCAGTCTATGCTGTAGTCAGCCATAAGTCTGCTGTTACCGCAGAGAACGGTCGCGCCCGAAATCTCAGCCTTTATGCCCTTGCCGGCTATCTCACTGCATTCGGTGATCTGTGACTGGTCGATATCCGCACCGTATGCTTTTCTTACGGAAACGGCTATCGGGTGGTTGGAGTTGCTTTCTGCGTATGCCGCATATCGTAACAGCTCTTCCTTGCTCATGCCGACAGGTTCAGTTTTCGTCACTTCAAACTGACCCTTTGTAAGCGTGCCTGTCTTATCGAAAAGTACGACCTTTGCTTTTGAAATTGCTTCAAGGTAGTTACTGCCTTTTACAAGTATGCCCTTTGACGAAGCCTTGCCGATACCGGCAAAGTATCCGAGCGGAACAGAGATAACCAGTGCACACGGACACGAAATTACGAGGAATATAAGACCTCTTTGTACCCACGTTCCGAAGTCAAAGCCTGTGAACAGGGGAGGGATAAGAGAGATGATCACAGCCGCAAGTACGACTATAGGGGTGTAGTATTTTGCAAATACCGAGATGAAGTTTTCTGTCTTTGTCTTTTTCTCGACAGCGGACTCGACCATCTGAAGCATTTTGTATACCGTGCTGTCGGTGAACCGGCGCGTTGTTTTAAGAGTGATAACGCCTGAAATATTGATAGCGCCTGCGGGGACTTCATCACCGACCGTAATATCTCGCGGTAAGCTCTCGCCTGTTAGGGCTGAGGTGTCTATTGAGGTGTTACCGCTTTCAATAACGCCGTCGAGCGGTATCTTTTCACCGGGCTTTACTCTTATTATACTGCCTGTTTCAACGTTTTCGGGATCGACTGTTATATATTCGCCGTCAATCAGAACATCGGCTGTTTCGGGCTTTGTCCTGATAAGGGAAGATATGCTTCTTCTTGACTTGTTCACGGCTATCGACTGGAAGAACTCGCCGACTGTGTAGAACAGCATAACGGCGACTGCTTCTTCATATTCTCCGAGTACGATAGCGCCGATACTTGCGATAAGCATAAGCGTGTTTTCATTGAAGAAATTCTTTTTTGCTATTGCCTTTATTGAAGTGATCGCTACCTCAAGTCCGCAGATGACGTAAGCTGCAAGATACATTGAAAGTATCGCTATCTTAGGAATGAGCTGTTCCATACCGATAGTTTTTTCAATGATAAAAGCAACTATGAACAGAATGCCTGCGCTTATCATCTTGACTATATCTTTAGTATAGCTTACCTTTTTCTCAACGTGGTTTTCCTTTTCGCTGACTGTTATATCGGGTTCAACTGCAGATACCGTTGCGGTCACCTGCTTTAACAGCTCCTTGTCGGAGATTATCTTTGACGGTGTTACGGTAAGCTCCTTTTTTATGAAATTCATCTTTGCGCTGTCCGCATATTCGGATTTCTCAACGGCTTCTCTTACTTCTTCGGCGCACTGCGCACAGTCAAGACCGTCTATTATATATTTCTTTTCTTTAAAAGTCTGTCTTTCCTTTACCGTTACATCGGGTTCGTGCTTTGCGACAACTTCGGTGACCGTTGTCATAAGCTCATCGGGCAAACACGAATTTTCCGTTTCAACGGTAAGCTCTTGCTTCATAAAGTTCATTCCTGCCGATTTCACACGCTCGTCCTTTTCAATCTCCGCACGGATCTCCTCCGCACAGCGAGCGCAATCAAGACCTTCTAAAATATAGATTTTTTTCATAAGCTACCACCTTTGATATGCTTGAAGTTTTGAACAATTGAGTAATTGTTCAAGTGTAGAGTGCGAAAAAACAGGAGATGTTATCTCCTTTGATTTTTCCCGTTTTATTCCATAATATGTTCCAGCGCATTGCTGAACACCGTGTTTACATGGTCGTCGCTGAGCATATAGTAAACGACCTTGCCTTGCTTTTCACTGCGTACAAGCTCTGCCTGTCTTAATACTCTCAGTTGGTGCGAAATTGCCGATGCTGTCATTCCGAGCAGGGCGGCGAGGTCACATACACACATCTTTGAGCGTGACAGCGAGTAGAGGATCTTGATCCTGGTTTCATCGCTTATCGCCTTGAAGAACATCGACAGCTTTTCAAACTGCGTCTGTTCAAGCATTCCCGAACGTACATAATTTACTACGTCCTCATGTATCACGTTACAGTTACAGAACTCACTGTCGTCTTTTTCTGCAAAGTTTTCTGATTTATCGACTGCCATTTTAACCTCATTTCACTTGAACGGTTGTTCAACTGTTTGTATTATAACACTGTCATACTGCGTTGTCAATAGGTTCTTTATGATTTTTTGCTTTTTCTGCAAAATATTTTTCAGCTATACAGGAAAAGAATGCCGTTTTATCATCTTCCGTAAAATCCTTATCGTCAAGGAGCGCACTGACCTCGGATAACACCTCATCTGCTTTCTCTCTGGTTTCTGCCGGGGAAGTGCCGTAGAAATACAGCTTTTCATCGCTTGACAGTATCAGATCCACCGTGTCGTCCGTCAGCATTTCCTCGCTGACTCCGAGTAGCACCGCCATATCAGAAAGAGTTTTCGCTCTTGGCGTTCTCGCTCCGCTTATGTAATTTGCAAGCGCTCTGTAGGTTATGGAAATGGCTGCCGCAAAATCGGTCTTTTTATAGCCGTTTCTTTTAATAAGTATCTCCAGCTTGTCCTTAAGTTCCATAATTCCTCCGACTGAATTTCCTTTTACTATTATTATATCCTTACATTGGCGGGTTGTCAATCAAAAAAATACATAAAAATTCGCTAAAATTCAACAAATATTCACAATATGCAGTATAATATACAGTTTGCTGTATAAAAACTCTTGACTTTGATACGAAAAGGTGTATAATATTCAATGTGAGTTAAATCAGAAAGCAGAACGCCCGAAAGCGTCTGTGAGATAGAAAGGAAATAATAAAATGGCTAAAGAAATCAAAAAGATTGTACTTGCTTATTCAGGCGGACTTGATACGTCCATCATCATTCCGTGGTTACACGAGAATTATCCCGGCTGTGAAGTAATCTGCGTAGCAGGTAACGTAGGACAGGATTCTGAAATAGTAGGTCTTGAAGAAAGAGCAAAGAAGACAGGCGCATCAAAGCTCTACATAGAAGATATACAGGACGAATTCGTAAACGACTTTATATTCCCCACACTCAAGGCAGGCGCTAAGTACGAGGGTTATCTGCTCGGTACATCATTCGCTCGTCCTCCTATAGCTAAAAGACTTGTTGAGATAGCTAAGAAGGAAGGCGCTGACGCTATCTGCCACGGCTGCACAGGTAAGGGTAACGATCAGGTACGTTTTGAGCTTACTATCAAGGCTCTCGCACCCGAGCTTGAGATAATCGCTCCCTGGAGAATATGGGATATTAAGTCAAGAGATCAGGAAATCGAGTATGCAGAGGCACACAATGTTCCGATAAAGATCACCCGTGAAACAAACTACTCAAAGGATATGAACCTCTGGCACTTATCACACGAAGGTCTTGACCTTGAAGACCCCGCAAATGAACCCCAGTATAATAAGAAAGGCTTCTTAGAGCTTGGCGTTTCACCCGAACAGGCTCCTGACAAGCCCACATATGTTACAATACACTTTGAAAAGGGTATCCCCACTTCGCTCAACGGCGAAAAGATGGACGGCGTAAAGCTCATCAAGACTCTTAACAAGCTCGGCGGCGAGAACGGCATCGGTCTGTTCGATGTAGTTGAAAACAGACTTGTCGGAATGAAGTCAAGAGGCGTTTACGAAACTCCCGGCGGAACGATCCTTTATCACGCTCACGAGGTTCTCGAAACTATCTGCCTTGATAAGGAAACACAGCACTACAAGTACGGTCTTGCACAGAAGTATGCAGACATCGTATATAACGGTCAGTGGTACACACCTTTAAGAGAGGCTATGGACGCTTTCGTTGACAAGACACAGGAAACTGTTACAGGCGATGTTAAGCTCAAGCTCTACAAGGGTAATATAATCAACGCAGGCGTTACATCACCCTACACACTGTACAGCGAAGATTTTGCTTCATTCGGTGAGGACGATGTTTACGATCAGACAGACTCAAAGGGCTTTATCAACCTGTTCGGTCTGCCGATAAAGGTCAAGGCTCTGCTTGACGCTGAGAGAAACAATAAGTAAGCTTTAAAAGCGTTACGGTAAATCCCGCAAGGTGTAAAACTATGCCTTGCGGCTTTTACGGTTTTATAAGATACGATTCGTACCGACTTTTCGGTCGGTACGGTATTGTGTTTTATTTACACTTTATATTTATAACGGAAAAAACAAGACGCTTTTTGCGTTATGAATATAAAAGCATAAATCTGAAAGGAAACAACAGTATGTCTAAAATGATGTGGGCAGGACGATTTTCAAAGGAAGTCGACACAAAGGTCAACGACTTTAATTCTTCTATCTCATTTGACGCAAGAATGTACAAGCATGATATAAAGGGCTCGATAGCACACGCTACAATGCTAGGTGAGTGCGGAATCATCGACCCCGCCGACAGCAAGGCAATTATCGAGGGTCTGAACGGTATTTTAAGCGATATCGAAAGCGGAAAGCTTCATTTCGATCCAAATGCAGAAGATATCCATATGTTCGTTGAGGCGGAGCTTACCGCCCGTATCGGCGATGCGGGAAAGCGTCTTCACACCGCAAGGAGCAGAAACGATCAGGTAGCTCTTGATATAAAGCTTTATCTTAAGGACGAAGTCGATGAGATCGCGAAGCTTGTCCGCGAGCTTATAAATACGATCATCGATATCGCAAAGCAGCACACCGAAACAGTAATGCCGGGCTATACCCACTTACAGCGTGCACAGCCTGTTACATTCGCACATCATCTTATGGCTTATGCCCAGATGCTGACAAGGGATCTGACAAGGCTTGCAGACTGCAAGGAAAGAATGGACGTAATGCCGCTCGGTTCGTGTGCGCTTGCAGGCACGACATACCCTCTTAACAGAAAGAGAACCGCCGAGCTTCTCGGTTTCAAGGATATTACGATGAACAGCCTTGACGGCGTATCCGACAGGGATTTCTGCATTGAGCTGTGCTCCGACATTTCGATGCTTATGATGCACCTTTCAAGATTTTCTGAGGAAATAATTATGTGGTGCTCATGGGAGTTCAAGTTCATTGAGCTTGACGATGCTTATTCTACAGGCAGCTCGATAATGCCCCAGAAGAAAAATCCCGATGTTACAGAGCTTATCAGAGGTAAGACCGCGAGAGTATACGGCGATCTGCAGACGCTTCTCACAATGATGAAGGGACTTCCGCTTGCATACAACAAGGATATGCAGGAGGACAAGGAGGCAATATTTGACGCAGTGGATACTGTAAAGCTGTGTATCTCGACATTTACTCCTATGCTTGCGACTATGACGGTACTTAAAGACAATATGCGTACTGCCGCCGCAAAGGGCTTTATCAATGCTACAGACTGTGCTGACTATCTCGTTAAGAAGGGACTTCCTTTCAGAACGGCATATAAGATAACAGGTACACTCGTTGCGCTTTGCATTGAGAAGAATACAACGCTTGAACAGCTCCCGATAGAAGAGTACAAGAAGCTGTGCGAAACGTTTGATAATGATGTATATGACGCAATAAGCCTTGATACCTGCGTTATGCAAAGAGGTGTTGACGGCGGACCTGCTCCAGATGCAGTAAAGCGTCAGATAGCAGAGCTTGAAGGCAGACTGGGCGGTATCGACATCTGATGATAACTTACGAATACAGATTACCGCACGATATAAATTCGTTCAGACGCAGTGTTGGCTGGTATGAGCTTTCGCCAAGACAGCTTGAATGTGCGCTGACACGTTCGGTGTTTGCAATAACGGCGCTTGACGGGGAGAAAGAGGTCGGCTCGGCGCGAGTTGTCGGCGACGGAGGCTATCAGTTCTTTATAAGCGACGTTATTGTCCGTCCCGAATATCAGGGACAGGGCATAGGCAGAGGAATGCTTACAAGGCTTATGGACAAGGCGTTGTCGGTCGCTGACGAGGGCGAAACGATAATGATAAATCTTATGGCGGCAAAGGATAAAGAGCCGTTTTACGAAAAGCTCGGATTTATGCGCAGACCTAACGATGAACGCGGCTGCGGAATGACAAGATTTCTTAAAAAATAAGAGGTGCTTATATGAGCGTAAAGGTGTATATTGACGGTCAGGAAGGAACGACCGGACTTAAAATTCTTGAGCGTTTCAAGGACAGGAACGACATTGAAATAATGAAGATAGATGAGGACAAGAGAAAGGATAACGATGAGCGTAAGAAGTTTATATGCTCGTCCGACTTCACGTTCCTTTGCCTGCCCGATGCCGCCGCAAGAGAGGCAGTAGAGCTTGCGAAGGGCAGTAATGTCCGTATTATAGATGCGTCTACGGCGCACCGTACAAATCCCGACTGGGCATACGGCTTTCCTGAGCTTTCAAAGGAGCACAGGGAAAAGATAGCGGCTTCATCGAGAGTGGCTGTTCCCGGCTGTTATGCAAGCGGTTTTATATCGCTTGTATATCCGCTTGTAAAGGCAGGCATAATGCCGAGCGATTATCCGGTGGTCGCTCATGCGGTATCAGGCTACAGCGGAGCGGGAAAGAAGGCTATCGCAGTGTATGAAAGTGATGAAAAGCCTGAAGAATTTTACAGCCCCAGACAGTATGCACTCCCTCAGGAGCATAAGCACTTACCTGAAATGATGAAGATAAGCGGACTTGATTACAAGCCTGTATTTAATCCTCTGATATGCGATTATTTCAGCGGTATGGTCGTAACTGTTCCGGTACTGACAAGACTTCTGCCGAAGAAATATACACTTGCCGATATTCATAAGGCTTTCACTGAGCATTATGCAGACGCAAATCTTGTAAAGGTGATGCCTGTTATGGGCGAGGGCGTGCTTGAAAATGGTTTCCTTGCCGCAAACACATTATCGGGTAAGAACAATATGGAGATATTCGTTTGCGGAAATGATGAACGTATAGTGCTTTGCTCAAGACTTGATAACTTAGGCAAGGGCGCAAGCGGTGCGGCTGTACAGTGCCTTAACATAATGATGGGCATTGACGAAACGACCGGTCTTGTATAATAAGTGAGGTAATAACAATGGTTGAATTTGATAGCTATAAATTAGTCGATAAGGGCGTATGCGCCGCAAAGGGCTTCAAGGCAGGCGGCATAAATGTCGGCATAAAGCCCGGTTCGAAAAAGCGTGACCTTGCAGTGATAAGCTGTGATACAAAGTGCACGGCGGCGGCAATTTACACACAGAACAAGGTCAAGGGCGCGCCGATAATCGTTACAAAGGAACACCTCAAGAACGGTATTGCTCAGGCGGTCATTGTAAACAGCGGCAACGCAAATACCTGTAACTCAAACGGTATTGAGATCGCAGAGCAGATGTGCGAGCTTTGTGCAAACGAGCTCGGTATTGATAAGAACGATATGATAGTAGGCTCTACAGGCGTTATCGGACAGAAGCTGTCGATAGACCCTGTAAAGAACAATATCAAGACGCTTGTAGACAGCATAAGCGAGGACGGAAGCTCACTTGCGTGCGAGGCTATAATGACGACCGATACACGCAAAAAAGAGCTTGCGGTCGAATTTACTCTTGACGGTAAGACCTGCCACATAGGCGGTATCAGTAAGGGTAGCGGTATGATAAACCCGAATATGGCTACAATGCTTGCTTTTATCACGACCGATGTAAAGATAAATGCGGAGCTTCTGCACAAGGCGCTGAAAAGAACAGCTGATATCACCTACAATATGGTGAGCGTGGACGGTGATACATCTACAAACGATACGCTGTGCATAATGGCGTCGGGTCTTGCGGGCAACAAGGAAATAACAGCCGAGGATAGCGATTATGAGGTATTCATAAACGGTCTTTACGCTGTAATGATGAACCTTGCGAGAGAAACCGCCCGTGACGGCGAGGGCGCAACTAAGCTGATGGAATGCGTTGTTGATCATGCGCCTACTGAAGCGGTCGCAAAGAGCGTTGCACTGTCTGTTATAAACAGCAGTCTTTTAAAGGCGGCTATATTTGCGGCTGACGCTAACTGGGGACGTATCCTCTGCGCAATAGGCTATGCCGAGGGTGACTTTGATATTTCAAAGGTCGAGGTCGTTCTGTCATCGTCAAAGGGCAGTGTAAAGGTTTGTGAGAACGGCGCAGGCGTTGACTTCTCAGAGGACGAAGCGTTCAAGATACTGTCCGAAGATGAAATTGTTATCAGAATAGATATGCACGATGGTGCGGATAAGTCGGTAGCATGGGGCTGCGACCTGACTTATGAATATGTAAAGATAAACGCAGAATACAGAAGCTGACACCGAAAGGACAAAAGAAAATGGAACTTGAAAACGAAAAGAGAGCCGGCATATTAAGCGATGCTCTTCCTTATATACAGCAGTATTCAAACAAGGTCGTAGTGGTAAAGTACGGCGGTAATGCGATGACAAACGACAAGCTGAAGCAGGCGGTCATGTCAGACCTTGTTCTGCTGTCGCTGTGCGGTATCAAGATAGTGCTTGTACACGGCGGCGGACCCGAAATAAACGCAATGCTGAAAAAGGTCGGCAAGGAGAGCAAGTTTGTAAACGGACTGCGCTATACCGATGAAGAAACGATAAACATCGTTCAGATGGTGCTCTGCGGTAAGGTCAACAAGGATCTTGTCGATCTGCTCTACAGCCACAAGGGCAGGGCGGTAGGTCTTTGCGGACTTGACGATCATATGATCGAAGCCGAGCAGCTTGACCCGGATCTCGGGCTTGTAGGCGAGATCACGCAGGTAAACGTAAGCATTATAAACGATGTTCTTGAAAAGGGCTATATCCCTGTAATTTCGACCGTTGCGGCAGGCAAGGACGGAACTGTATATAATATCAATGCGGATACGGCGGCGGCAAGAATTGCGGCTGAGATGAAGGCTGAAAACCTTATTCTTATGACCGATATCAAGGGACTTCTCGAAGACAAGGACGACGACACCACGCTTATACATACTGTCGGTGTTTCAGAAGTGCCTTATCTCAAAAAGCAAGGCATAATCTCAGGCGGTATGATACCCAAGATCGACTGCTGTGTCGAGGCTGTCCGAAGAGGTGTAAAGAAAGCAAATATCATTGACGGAAGAATACCTCATTCAATTCTTATAGAACTGCTTACAAACGAGGGCGCAGGTACGATGATTATCTGACATAATGACGTAAGCGGAAAGGACAGATTATGAATACTATTGACAAATTCAACTCGCATATAATGGGCTCATACGGCAGACTGAACGTTGTGCTTGATAAGGGCGAGGACGACAGGGCTGTTGATGAAAACGGCAAGACGTATATAGATTTCGGCAGCGGTATCGGCACAAACTCGCTCGGCTATTGCAACAAGGAGTGGGCTGACGCTGTGTGCAAACAGGTACGCAGTATACAGCATACCTCAAACTACTATTACACAAAGGTACAGGCTGAGTTTGCCGAGAGATTGTCGGAAGCTACAGGCATGAAAAATATGTTCCTTTGCAACAGCGGCGCTGAGGCAAACGAATGTGCCATCAAGATAGCAAGAAAGTACAGCTTTGATAAGTACGGCAAGGGCAGACACAACATAATCACACTTGTAAACTCATTCCATGGCAGAACGCTCTGCACGCTGTCGGCTACGGGACAGGACGTGTTCCACAACTACTTCTTCCCGTTCGTTGACGGATTTATAAATGTTGAAGCAAACAACATAGAAGACCTTAAGGCAAAGCTCGATGATACGGTATGCGCCGTAATGTTTGAGTACATACAGGGCGAGGGCGGCGTTGTGCCGCTGGAGCAGAAGTTCGTTGACGCAATATTTGAGCTTTGCGCCGAGCGTGATGTGCTGACGATCTCCGATGAAGTACAGACGGGTGTCGGCAGAACGGGCAAATTCCTTGCAGGCGATAATTTCGGAAAGAAAGCCGATATAATTACGCTTGCAAAGGGCATAGCAGGCGGTATCCCGATGGGCGCGTGCCTTAGCGGCGAAAAGTGCGCGAATGTACTTACTCCCGGTACGCATGGCTCCACATTCGGTGGAAATCCTATCGCGTGTGCGGGTGCTATTGAGGTGCTTAAAAAAGCGGCAGATCCGATCTTCCTGTCACAGGTCGCTGATAAGGGCAGATATATAACCGAAAAGCTGAAAGAGATACCCGAGGTCGAATCGGTTACGGGTATGGGGCTTATGATCGGCATAAAGCTAAAGACCAAGAATGCAAAGGATATACTTAATGCCGCTCTTGAACATGGGCTTCTTATCCTTACCGCTAAGGAAAAGTTAAGACTTCTTCCTCCGCTTACTATCTCTTATGAAGATATTGACAGGGGTCTTGAAATACTCGCAGAGCTTTTAAAGTAAAATAAAAACTAAAACCGAAAGGAAAGAATTATGAAACACTTACTTAAGATGATGGATCTCAGCACAGAGGAGATCATAGAGATACTCAATCTCGCAGACCAGCTCAAGTATGAGCTCAAGCACGGCATTCCCCACGACCATTTAAAGGGCAAGACGCTCGGTATGATCTTCCGCAAGGCTTCTACAAGAACAAGAGTTTCTTTTGAAACAGGTATGTATCAGCTCGGCGGCAATCCTCTTTACCTCTCTGCAAGCGATATGCAGATAGGCAGAGGCGAGCCTATACAGGATACGGCAAGAGTGCTTTCACGCTACATTGACGGTATTATGATAAGAACATTCGATCAGGCTGAGGTCGAGAACCTTGCAGAATACGGCAATATTCCGATAATCAACGGTCTTACCGACCTTTCGCACCCCTGCCAGGTGCTTGCAGATCTTATGACGATCCGTGAGTATAAGGGCAAGCTTGACGGCTTAAAGATGTGCTACATAGGTGACGGCAACAATATGGCAAATTCACTTATCGTAGGCGGCTTAAAGACAGGTATGAGCGTATCTGTTGCCTGCCCCGAAAACTATCACCCCGCCGCTACAACTCTCGCGTTTGCAGAAAAGTATGACTGCTTCGAGCTGACAGACGATCCCATAAAGGCTGCAAAGGACGCAGACGTTATCTTCACAGATGTATGGGCATCTATGGGACAGGAAGGCGAAGCTGAGATCAGAAAGAAAGCATTCAAGGGCTTCCAGATAAACGATGAGGTTATGGCTGCCGCAAAGCCCGATGCTATGGTTCAGCACTGCCTGCCCGCACACAGGGAAGAGGAGATCACAGCCAAGGTATTTGAAGAGCACGCTAACGAGATATTTGACGAGGCTGAAAACAGACTTCATGCACAGAAGGCAGTTATGGTACTGCTGATGGGCAACAAGGACTGATATATTCAGGCTTATTAACAGAATATATGGTACGGAGCAACGCTGAAATGTTGCTCCGTATTCGTGTAATATGGGAGAATAGTCATGACTAATCTGCTTATAAAACTCTTTATAAAAGACAGTAAAAATACTACCGATCCTGCCGTCAGAAAATGTTATGGGTATCTGGGTGCATTTACCGGAATTGTGCTGAATATACTTTTGTTTATCGGCAAGCTTATTGCGGGTATATTATCGGGCGGTATTTCCGTAATTGCAGACGCATTCAATAACCTTTCAGACGCAGGTTCATCAATAATGACCTTTGTCGGATTTAAAATGGCAGGAATGCCCGCCGACAGCGAGCACCCCTACGGTCACGGCAGAATGGAATATGTTTCCGGTATTATAATTTCTTTTATTATAATGATGATGGGCTTTGAGCTTGGTAAAAGCTCGGTGGAAAAGATCTTCTCGCCCGAAAAGTCGGAGTTCAGCATACTTGCTGTATCGGTGCTTGGAGCGTCGCTTCTTGTGAAGCTGTGGATGGCGCTGTTCAATACAAAGCTCGGAAAGAAGATAGACAGCAACACGATGAAAGCCGCGGCGGCAGACTCTCTGTCGGACTGCATTTCTACCTCGGTCGTTATAATTTGTATGTTCATTCAGCTGTTCTCAGGCGTTGAGCTTGACGCATATGCGGGTATCGTTGTTGCGCTGTTTATCCTTTACACAGGCTTCAACACATTCAAGGGAAGCCTTACCCCATTGCTTGGCACAAAGCCAAAAAAGGAGCTTGTGGACGAGATCGAAAGCACTGTAATGAGCTATGACGGGATAGTCGGCGTACATGACCTTATGGTGCATGATTACGGTGTAGGCAGAATGGTGATTTCGCTCCATGCCGAAATAAGCAGTAAAACAGATATAATGCTTGCACATGAGCTTATAGACCTTATCGAGGACGATCTGCGTGAAAAGTACAGGTGCAGTGTTACCATTCATATGGATCCTGTTGTAATGAATGATAATAAGGTCGAAGAAGTGAAAAAGGTAGTTCTTGATATAATAAAAAATATCGACAGCAGCCTTACTATCCACGATTTCCGCATTACAGACGGTGTGTCGCGAATTAACGTCATATTCGATCTGGTAACGCCTTTCGGCTTCAGATATAAGGACGGCGAGCTTTCTGCTATGGTAAGGGAACAGATAGCTGAAAAGGACGGCAGGCTGAATGCAGTCATTACCGTTGAACGTTCAATGTGCTGAATAATGATTTTAGACGCACAAAGTCACAAAAGACTTTGTGCGTTTATTTTAAGTTGACTTGACACGGATTTTGTGATAAAATAAATCTAAACTATAAGATGAGAGAGTGTTTGTATGAACAGCGATAACGAAAAACGCGGAAAACTGTTTGTTATAGAAGGACTTGACGGCTGCGGCAAAAGTACACAGCTTGAAATGCTGAAAGAAAAAGCTGCCGATGATATCCGTTTTATCAGCTTCCCGAATTATGACAGTGCCAGCGGTGAGATAATCAAGGACTATCTCAGCGGCAAATTCTGCGAGGAAAACGGCAGGACAGGCGCGTATACGGCAGGCAGCTTCTATGCAATAGACCGCTATATCAGCTACAAGACCGACTGGGAAAAGGATTACAGGTCGGGAAAGACTGTTATCGCCGCACGCTATACCTCGTCAAATGCGATATATCAGATGGCAAAGCTCGAAAAGTCACACTGGGACGAATATCTTTCGTGGCTTGAAGATTATGAATATGACAAGTTCGCGATCCCGCGTCCCGAAAAGATAATATTCCTTGATATGCCGATAGAAGTATCGCAGAAGCTTCTTTCCGCACGCTACGGCGGAGATGAGGCAAAGAAAGATATTCACGAAAGAAATATATCGTTTTTAAAAGCCTGCCGTGAGGCGGCACTGTATACAGCCAAAAGAAAAGGTTGGTATATTCTGCCGTGCTCGGACGGCGAGAAACCGTACAGTCCCAAAAAGATAAATAAAGAATTGTCTGAGCTGATTTACGGTAAATAACAGGTGCAAAAGTAAGGTAATATAAAGTGCTGGAATTAAAGAAAATAGAACTCAGCGACAAGAAGTGGATAGACCCGCTGTTAAAGTTATCCGACTACAGAGGCTGTGAGTATAATTTTACCAATAACTATGTGTGGAGCAATATTTACGGCATAACCGTAGGACGTTTTCAGGATTTCTATGTATCGAAGCACGGAAACGAGTTTGTGTTTCCTGCAGGTAAGGGCGACACAGACGCACTGCTGTCCGAGCTTAAAAACTACTGCGACAGTACAGGGATACAGTTTAAATTCTGTAGTATGGATATAAAGGATAAGCATATGCTTGAAGAGCGTTATCCCGGTATGTTCACATTTGATACAACAGAGGACTTGTACGACTATGTTTATGAGTCAAAGTCACTTGCAACGCTCAGCGGAAAGAAGCTTCACTCAAAACGCAATTATATAAACCGTTTTAAATCTCTGGACTGGAGCTTTGAAGATATCACTCCGGAAAACATAGACGAATGCAGACAGATGAGTCTTGAATGGTGCAGGCGCAACAACTGTGACGAGAACGAGGAAAAATCCGAGGAGATGTGTGCGGTCGGAATGGGGTTGGCACATTTCTTCGAGCTGGGTCTTGTCGGCGGAATCCTGAGAGTTGATGGCAGGATACAGGCGTTTTCGTACGGCGAACAGCAATGCAGCGACACATTTGTAACCCACGTTGAAAAAGCGTTCACCGACTATGACGGAACTTACCCGATGATAAACTATATGATGGCAAACAGGTTTTGTAAAGAGCTTGAATATATAAACAGGGAAGAGGATATGGGCGAGGAAAACCTCCGCAAGGCGAAAAGGTCATACTACCCATGCTTTATGGTAGAGAAGTTCAGCGCAGCCTATAACGCTGAGAAAGGATAACAATATGATATATGTATTTTTAGCAGACGGATTTGAAGAAACCGAGGCAATTGCCCCGATCGACATTTTAAAGAGGTTCGGTAAGGAAGTTGTTACAGTCGGAGTAGGCGGCGGTAAGGTGACAGGCGCACACGGAATTACCGTTACAGCAGATATTACCGACAATGACGTTATTATGACCGATAAGGTCGAGATGATAGTGCTCCCGGGAGGTATGCCGGGCACACTTAATCTTGAAAAGAGCCCTGTTGTTCAGGCGGCTATAAAGTTCTGTGCCGACAATAAAAAGGCGATAGGCGCTATATGTGCCGCTCCCTCGATAATCGGCAGGCTCGGACTGCTCAGCGGTAAGAAGGCTACCTGCTTCCCCGGATTTGAACAGTTCCTTGAGGGCGCTATGTTCACGGGCGATCTTGTGAATATTGACGGTGATATCGTTACCGCAAGGGGTGCGGGCGCGGCTATAGAATTTGGGCTTGCACTGGGCGCGTTGCTTTGCGGAGAGAAAAAGGCAGAAAAGATAGCTAAGGCTTTACAGTGCAGATAACGGTAAACGAGCAGAAAAAACAGCTCAGAAAAGCTATGCTTCAAAAGCGAAAAGAGCTTAGTGAAAGTGAAACAGCTGTTAAAAATTCCGCTATAACCGAGAAGCTTTTAAGCCTTGCAAAGGTGCAGTCGGCAGAGCTTATATTGCCGTTTGTTTCGGCAAAGGGCGAGGTCGGCACAAGAGAGTTTATAGCGAGATGCTTTGACGCAGGAAAGACTGTCGCCGTACCGAGATGTATTGATGGCAGTAATATGGAGTTTTGTGTTATACATACGTTTGACGACCTTGAAAAGGGTATGTATGGAATTGACGAGCCGAAAGAGTACTGCGAGGTAATAAAAGCCGAGAACGCGGAAAACAGCGTTCTGATAGTTCCCGCATTATGCTTTGACACTAAGGGCTACAGACTGGGTTACGGAAAAGGCTATTACGACAGATTTATCAGCAGATACAGCGGCTTTACAGTCGGATTATGCTACAGCGAGTTTATAACCGATGATATACCGATCGATGAGTACGACAGATGTGTTGATATCGTCATTACAGAAAAGCAGAAAGGAAAGAAAGATGGAGAATAATCCTTTAGATACGGTCGGAGGCAATGGAAACATCGAAAATACAGATAACACCAACGAACGTACTATAATGATGGATTCGTTAAAGAGCTTCCATACGGGCGAAGTCGAAAACGATGAACCGTCATATGACAGCGGGCTTGAAAATGACACTCCGGACAGCGACAGCGAAAACGAGGAAGATGTCAACGCGGTCACTGAAGAAGAGTATCAGGAATATCTTGCGAGAAAAAAAGAAAGAAACAAGCAGATAAAGGCAAAGAACCGTCACTGGAGAACATGGTCACATATTCTGGCGGGTGTTTTGCTGTCGGTATTCATTATCTCCGTATCTGCGTTTCTTGCTACATATATTGTAAAATCGGCGCTTGACTTTACCGGTATCGGCAAAACCTATTGTCAGGCTGAGATACATATCGATGAAGACTCTACGACAGAGGAAATCGCGCAAAATCTCGCAAACCTCGGTATCATAAATATGCCGGATGTGTTCAAGCTGTACACTGATATGTTCGGCAAAGGCGACAAGTTTATAAAGGGCACTTTCACGGTCGATACGACTATGTCGTACAGCTCACTCATTTCAACGTTACAGACTGTTTCGACTGTAAACAAGACGGTTTCGATACAGATAACCGAGGGTATGACTGTTGATGAGATAGCACAGATGATGGAAGATAACCTTGTTTGCCGTGCCGAGGACTTTATGGAGCAGTGCAAGACGCTCGGCGACACCTATAAGTTCCAGAAGCGGCTTGAAAATGAGAAGCTGAAGTATTATCAGATGGAGGGCTACATTTTCCCCGATACTTATGAGTTTTATATCCTTCCTGCTCTTGAAGACAACAAGGAGCTTGATACAAGCGAGTATGCCGCGGATGCTCTTGATATTATTTATCAGAACTTCAACAACAAGCTCACAGCGCGTTATTATAACCGTATGACCGAACTGGGTCTTACGCTTGATGAAACCATAACGCTGGCTTCAATAGCACAGCGTGAAGCGGATACTACAGCGAATATGGGAAACGTTGCATCGGTATTCTTCAATCGTATGGCTGATGCCGGGTCGTTCCCCCATCTTGAGTCGGACGTTACCGTGCATTATGTAGATGAACATATAAAGCCGCATCTTTCGACATCGCAGTATGACCAGAAAATGTTTGATGCCTACAACACCTATAAGTGTGACGGCATACCGGTAGGTCCTATATGCAATCCCGGTCTTGATGCGATAAAGGCTGTGCTTTATGCGCCCGAAACAAGCTACTATTATTTCTGCGCAGATCCTGAAACAACGGATATGTACTTTGCCGAAACGATAGCAGAGCACGAAGAAAATCTCCGTAAGTGCGGTCTTGACCACGCAATAGCAGATTAAAACCATGATGAATACATTCCGCCGCAGAAAGCTCTGCGGCGGAATGTTGTAATAGAACCGTAAAATAATTCAGAATGAAAGGTTAATGTTATGTTAGAATTACTGTCGCCTGCAGGTGATTTAGAATGTCTTATGTCTGCTGTTGATTACGGCTGTGACGCTGTATATCTCGGAAGCACTATGTTCGGAATGAGAGCGGGCTCGGCTAAATTCGACCCCGAAACGCTGAAAAAGGGCGTTGAGTATGCTCACGCGAGAGGTGCAAGGGTACACCTCACCTGCAATACTGTTCCGTCAAACGACGAGATCGAGCTTCTCCCGGAGTTCATAAAAACAGCATACGACTGCGGAATAGACGCCGCAATTGTAAGTGATATCGGCTGTATCGCGCTTATAAAGCGTACAGTGCCTGACCTTGAGATACACGTTTCTACTCAGGCGGGAGTAGTAAACTATGTTACCGCAAACGAGCTGTACAAAATGGGTGCGAAGAGAGTAGTGCTTGCCCGTGAGGTCGATATAGAGAATATAAAGCGCATCAGGGATAAAATACCTGAGGATATGGATATTGAAGTATTCGTACACGGTGCTATGTGCGTGTCGTTCTCGGGAAGATGCCTGCTTTCAAGCTTTATGACCGGCAGAAACGCAAATAAGGGTGAGTGTGCACAGCCGTGCCGCTGGAAATATCACATTGTCGAAGAAAAGCGTCCGGGTGATTACTATGAACTGTGCGAGGGCGAGGGCGGCTCATATATCCTTAACGCCAAGGATATGTGTATGATAGAACATCTCAAAGAGCTTAAGGACGCAGGAGTTACCAGCTTCAAGATAGAGGGCAGAGCAAAATCCGCATATTATACTGCAACAGTTACAAATGCCTACAGAGCGGCACTTGACGCAGTTAAAAATAATGAGCCTGTTCCGCAGTGGGCAATAGATGAAGTGTATAAGGTGAGCCACAGGCAGTATTGTACCGGCTTCTATTTCAATAAAGACGATGCAAACCAGTACTATGAGAACAGCGGATATATCCGCGAATGCGACTTTGTAGGCGTGGTTGACAGCTGTGAAAACGGGAGGGTGAATATCACACAGCGAAACTATTTTACCGTCCACGATGAGCTTGAAGTGCTGTCGCCCGGAAAGAGACCCGTAAAGCTTGACATTCCGTATCTTATAAATTCAAAAGGGGAAAAGACCGAGATAGCAAATCGTGCGACCGAGAAGATGTACTTTGATTATCCCGTCAATTTCCCGCCACACTCAATAATCAGAAAGCCTGTAGTGAATAAGTAAAATTACGGAGGTATTGTTATGCTGAAAGCTCCGCAAAATCTGTTTGCGACCGCTTATGACGGTTCTGTACGATCTGAGTGGCAGGCTGTAGACGGTGCAGACGGTTACATTTTACAGTTCTATAATGCCGATGAGCCTGAAAAGTGCATAAAGTCGCGTTATGCACAACATCTTTCTAAGCAGATATTGGGGTTTCGTAACGGAAAAAAATATCTTGTAAGAGTGAGAGCATTCAGATATTCGGGCGGCAGGGAGATAGCGGGTGAGCTGTCACAGCCTGCAGAATTTACGCCGATATGCCGACATCTCAAAGCGCAGAACGTGATAGCAATGAATAAGGGCGAAACGTCACAGATCGTGTGGGAACGCAAAAATATCGTTCCTGCAGTCGTTTTCAGCTGTGATGATGAAAGCGTTGCCACGGTGACAAAGGGCGGACAGGTGACTGCCATATCGGACGGAATTGCCCGCATAACGTTGACTGCCGATGATAAAGAAACATTTACGGTGAATGTAGCTGTCGGCAGAAGTCTGTCACGAAGCAGCAGTGATGCAAGGCTCATGCTTTGCGGCGATATTATGTGTTCGCTAGAGCAACAGAGAAAAGCCGCGACCCGTTCGCTCGACTTTACCGATACATTCAAAGCGCTTAAAAGCACGATCGGGTCAACCGATTATTCGGTAGCTGTGCTTGAAACAACTTGTTTTGACGGTGCACCTTTTGAATATGAGAAGATAAGAACGGATAGCGGAAGTCCAAACTGCAACTCGCCCTCAACATTTGTAGACGCAGTGAAAAGCTGTGGTTTTTCCGCGCTTGTAACCGCCAATAACCATAACTGCGACACAGGTCTTAAAGGACTTGAAGCTACCGTTCGGTGCATAAAAAACAGCGGTATGGCAAATATCGGGACGCTTGACGATGAAACGCATATTGCGGATATCAACGGTATAAGGGTCGGATTTGTCGCGGTAAACTCCATTTCAAACGGACTTGAGAAAGACATTCCGCCGCACCTTATCGGTAAATATGAGCCTGTACATTTCAGAGAGCTTGTAAATTCACTTAAAAATGACGGTGCGGAATATATAATCGCATATCAGCATTGGGGTCAGATGAACTCGGTAACTGTACGCGATGCGCAGAGAAAAGCGGCTGAATATATGGCGCAGTGTGGAGTAAATCTTATTATAGGTTCGCACCCCCATGTTATGCAACGTGCCGAAAAGATGACTACCGCTGACGGCAGAGAGGTGATGTGCTTCTACTCACTCGGTAATTTCATTTCGTCTATGAAAGAAATGCGTGAGAACCGCGAGAGCGCTATCGTCGATCTCACGCTTACAAGAACAGACGGCTCAGTTACAGCCGACATAACCTGTATACCTGTGCTGTGCGAGGATACATCGGGCGGTTATAAAGTGACTGTGCTTGACGGCAGTCTTACCGAAAGCCGTAGAGCGGCAAGAGAACATATAAAAAGCATTCTGGGCAACAGTGCGGATATCGGCGGTAAGCCGAAGCTGTTATTGCAAGGCTCTGCAGTACTGAGAAAGGTGTTTTCCGACAGCGGTTATAATTATGACGACACACCGCTTATCCTATCGCCTGTTTCTCTTATGAGCGAACAGAGCACACTTGCCGGTAAATGCGGCAATGTCAGAAACAAGCTTGACATTGCAAAGAATTTTAACAGCTACATAAGCAACAGCAAAACGGATTATATAGTTATTGACCTTTATACGCCGGCGGCAGTGTCTTGTTATAAGTACGGCAATAGCTATTATACCGCCTCACAGAATTTTTTAAGCTCCGATTTTTATAATAATAACAAGGATAAATTTGAACGGATATCGCCACCGTTTGATGAAAAGGTGTGGAAGACGGCGCTGAAAAAATACGCTAAGACGATTTCCTCGTATTATGCAAAGGATAGGATCATACTTGTACGGCTGAAATTCAGCAATATATGCGTAAAGCAGGATCAGCTCAGGAACGGTAAAAACAGAAATGCGCTCAATAAGCGTATACGAATGTATGAAGATTATCTTATTTCACTGCTTCAGCCTGTTGTTATAGACGTTGCGGGCGGATATTTTGCTGATGGAACAAGCGGTATGGTGACAGCCTATGAGCCTTTGTTTTATGACGATGTACGCATAAAGACCGATATGGTGATCAGGCGTAAAACAGATGGCAGTATCTGTTTTGACAAGCCTGATATAAATCTGTGGCTCTGCCGCGTCATACGTTATTATGACAATATGACAGCAAGGGCATATCAGCCGAAGCTGCTTGACAGAACGTATGCAGCCGACAGGCTGATCGAGCTTACCTCGAAGCGGTTTACGGCTGAGAATGCCGCTTACCTTGCTTTACTGCGCGAAAACGAGGTGAAGTCATATGATGATGCAAAAATTATCCTCGGCAGAATGTACGGCGCTGAAAAAGTGATATCCGCAATAAATGCCGTGACCTGTATTAACGGCGATCTGTCGGAGTGCCGATATGAGGACATAAGGATAATTTTTCAGGAAAATTTCATTGTAAAAAAACAGCTCGCAAAGAAACTTACAGAGGTTTACAAATACGCAAATGCAGATAACTGCGAGCACATTTTCCTTATAAAAGATGATATAAATGCACTTTGTGAATATGAGAAGGCTTGTAAACCTACAGTGGTTGATATATGGGGAAGCTGTATTTCAAGAGAAACGGTAAACCGCAACATAAGCGGTATATTTGTAGATAAGTACATATTCAAACAGCCGTTTTTGCTGTCCGAAGAGCCGGACATACCGTTTGATATAAACATCGGTGCAGATAAATTCTGCGGCAGCTCATGGCGCAAACGTACCGTAAAAGAGGCATTCCTGCATGAGGGCAGACAGATTTTATCCGATAGTACCGCCGATTGGCTGATAATCGATATGTACGATCTTATCTGCAATATGAAAAAGTACTGCTGGTCACTTTTTGAAGTAGACGACTTTATTCTCCGCACCGATTTTTATAGAACGATAGCGGATAAATGCGAAAGCACCTATCTGTTTAAAGAAAAGAGCCGCGAATATCTTGATAAATCGCTTGAGAGCTTTTCTGTCTTTGTGAATGAGCGTTATGGAAAAAACATTATTCTTATAAAAGCCGATTTAAAAAGCAGCTATATAACGCTTGATAATAAGATATCCGAGCTTTCAGACAGCGACAATACTTTTGAAAAGAAAAAAGCCTTCATAGCGGAATATGAGGATAAATTTGCACAGCAGACAGATTGCTATGTAATAGATATCTCAAAGCGCTATTACGCTGATGACAGATTTCCGCTCGGAGGCGCTCATATTGTTCACTATGAAGATGAGTTTTATAATCAGTGCTGTAAGCATATTTCCGAAATTCTGAGCGGCAGTAAAAAAAGATACCGTAATGATGTTGACGAGGAGTATATAGCGCTGAGAGATCTGAGAATTTAATATTGAATCAAGTAATCCCCATACAGCTAAACTGTATGGGGATTATTTTTAGTACTGTTTTTGGGACAATTGATCTTTTATAATTATGTTGGGTATAGAATAGAAAATCAATAAATTCGACAAAAATTTTTAACAATTATCGCGGATATTTGCAAATTAGTTTAAAATATGTTGAAATTAGTCATCGAATGTGATATGATACTATATATAAATAATCATAACGATTGATTATTTTGGCAAATAAAAAACTCACCCGAAGGTGAGTTAATATTCACAACACTTGTGAAGGTACTAAAAAGTACGATTTGAAATAATTTTTATTTGAACTCGTAGTGTAAATTTATAGGGTAGTAAAATCCTATAACAATATAATAACACATTTATGGAGGAATGTCAATATGTCTTTTAAAGAAAATTCAAAATTTTATTTCGGGCTTGATATAGGAACCGACTCTGTCGGCTGGGCGGTTACAGACAATTTGTACAAGCTGTACAAATACAAAAATAATTTAATGTGGGGAGTAAGTCTGTTTGAAGCTGCTTCTCCGGCAGAAGAACGCAGGGAACACAGAACCGCAAGACGCAGGCTGGATCGCAGACAACAAAGGGTGGCACTGCTCAGGGAGCTGTTTGCAAAAGAAATTCTGAAAACCGATCCGGATTTCTTTTTGAGGTTAAAGGAGAGTTCTCTTTATCCGGAAGACAGAACGAACAAAAATGTCAATACATATTTTGATGACGCGGATTTTAAAGACAGTGACTATTTTAAAATGTATCCGACCGTTCATCACCTTATAAAAGAGCTTTCTGAAAGCGATAAGCCGCACGATGTGAGGCTCGTTTATCTTGCCTGTGCTTTTATAGTGGCGCACAGAGGACATTTCCTTAACGGCGCTGACGAAAATAATGTACAGGAAGTGCTTGATTTCAATTCTTCTTATTGCGAATTTACGGATTGGTTTAAATCGAACGATATAGAGGATAATCCTTTTTCGGAAAGCACAGAGAATGAGTTTTCTGTTATTCTCCGTAAGAAGATAGGAATAACGGCAAAAGAGAAGGAAATCAAAAATCTGCTTTTTGGAACAACAAAGACACCGGACTGCTATAAAGACGAAGAATATCCGATAGATATTGACGTTCTGATTAAGTTTATATCGGGCGGAAAAACAAATCTCGCCAAGCTGTTCAGAAATCCGGCTTACGATGAACTCGATATACAGACTGTAGAGGTCGGAAAAGCGGATTTTGCAGACACCATTGATTTATTGGCTTCTTCTATGGAAGATACCGATGTTCCTCTGCTTTCTGCCGTAAAAGCAATGTATGACTGGTCGTTGCTTATTGATGTATTGAAAGGTCAAAAAACAATTTCCGATGCCAAGGTGTGCGAATACGAGCAGCATAAGTCGGATCTTAAAGCACTTAAGCACATTGTCCGTAAATATCTTGATAAGGCTCAGTATGATGAAATATTCCGCACAGTCGGTGAAAAGCCGAACTATGTCAGCTACTCATATAACGTAACCGACGTTAAGTTAAAGCAGCTTCCGTCAAACTTTAAAAAGAAAAATTCTGAAGAATTTTGCAAATATATCAAAAGCAAGCTTGAAAAGATAAAACCCGAGCCCGATGATGAGGCGGTATATAATGAACTGATCGAAAAGTGCAACAGCAAAACGCTTTGTCCCAAGCAGGTTACCGATGAAAACCGTGTTATCCCGTACCAGTTATATTATCACGAGCTGAGTATGATACTCGATAAAGCATCGGCTTATCTTGATTTCCTCAATGAGACAGAGGACGGCATTTCTGTAAAGCAAAAGATTCTTACGCTTATGAAATTCAGGATACCTTATTTTGTGGGACCGTCGGTAAAAAGAAATGAAACCGACAATGTGTGGATAGTACGCAAGGCTGAAGGAAGAATATATCCGTGGAATTTTGAAAATATGGTCGATTACGATAAATCCGAAGATGGATTTATCAGAAGAATGACCTGTAAATGCACATACCTTGCAGGAGAAGATGTGCTCCCGAAATACTCGTTGCTTTATAGCAGATATACTGTTTTGAATGAAATAAATAATATCAAAGTCAAGGATGTAAAGATTTCTCCGGAGTTGAAGCAGGATATATTCAATGAGCTGTTTATGAAAACGTCAAGAGTGACAGTCAAGAAAATCACGGAATTGCTTAAGCGAAAAGGTGCATTCAGCGAAGAAAACGGCGATTCGTTAAGCGGAGTTGATATTAACATAAAGTCTTCGCTGAAGTCATACCTGGATTTCAGGAGGTTACTCGAAAACGGATCTCTTTCAGAAAGCGATGTTGAAAGAATAATCGAGCGTATTACCGTTACTACAGATAAGCCAAGACTTATTTCATGGCTTAAGACGGAGTATCCCGCTTTACCTGCAGAGGATATCAGGTATATCAGTCGTCTTTCGTATAAGGACTATGGCAGATTATTAGCTAAAATGCTTACAGGCTGTTATGAGCTGGATATGGATACCGGTGAGATCGGCGGCAGAAGCATTATTGATCTTATGTGGGCTGAGAACATCAACCTAATGCAGATCATGTCTGATTCATACGGCTACAAGAGCTTTATAGAAGAAGAAAACAAAAAGTATTATGCGATCAATCCTACGGGCAGCATTGCACAGACTCTTCGTGAAATGTATGTTTCACCGTCGGCATCCAGAGCTATTATCAGAACAATGGATATCGTCAAGGAACTCCGTAAGATAATTAAAAGAGATCCCGATAAAATTTTTGTCGAAATGGCAAGAGGCAGCAAGCCTGAAGACAAAGGAAAACGCACTTCTTCGAGAAGAGAACAGATAGAGAAATTGTTTGCTTCGGCAAAAGAATTTGTCAGCGATGAAGAAATATCGCATCTGAGATCACAGCTTGGCAGTCTTTCCGATGAACAGCTCAGAAGTGAGAAATATTATCTGTATTTTACTCAGTTCGGAAAGTGTGTGTATTCCGGCGAAGCGATAGATTTCAGCCGCCTTGGAGATAACCACTGTTATGATATAGATCATATCTATCCTCAGAGCAAAGTTAAAGATGATTCACTTCATAATAAGGTACTTGTAAAATCACAGCTCAACGGCGAGAAGTCGGACGATTATCCGATAAAAGAGCAGATAAGAAATAAAATGCATCCGATTTGGAAAAACCTGTTTTATCGTGATCCTAAAAATCCGACAGATAAGATAAAATATGAGAGATTGACACGTTCAACGCCGTTTACCGAAGATGAGCTCGCAGGATTTATTGAACGTCAGCTTGTTGAAACAAGACAGTCAACAAAGGCTGTTGCAACGCTGCTTAAAGAAATGTTCCCCGACAGTAAGATCGTTTATGTAAAAGCAGGACAGGTTTCAAAGTTCAGACATGATTTTGATATGCTGAAATGCAGAGAGATAAACGACCTGCATCACGCCAAGGACGCTTATCTGAATGTTGTTGTCGGTAATGTTCATGATGTCAAATTTACATCAAATCCTTTAAACTTTGTAAAAAATGCAGATAAGCACTATACGATCAAGATCAAGGAAACGCTTAAGCACAAGGTCGCAAGAAACGGTGAAACGGCATGGAATCCTGAAACGGATTTTGATACGGTTAAGCGTATGATGAGCAAAAACAGCGTGAGATATGTACGTTACTGCTATAAGAGAAAGGGTGAATTATTTAAACAGCAACCTAAAAAAGCCGGTAATCCGGATCTGGCGTGGCTCAAGAAAAATCTTGATCCTGTGAAATATGGTGGATACAACAGCAAGAGTATTTCATGCTTTTCTTTAATCAAGTGTACAGGAGTCGGAGTGGTTATCATTCCGGTAGAATTATTATGTGAAAAGCGTTATTTCTCTGATGACAGTTTCGCAAGCGAATACGCATATTCTGTACTTAAAAACGCATTGCCGGCTAAAAATATTGCAAAAATATCAATCGATGATATATCGTTTCCGCTGAAAAGAAGACCTATAAAAATTAACACGCTGTTTGAGTTTGACGGTTATCGTGTGAATATACGTTCAAAAGACAGCTACAGTGTTTTCAGAATATCTTCTGCGATGGCTGCAATATATTCAAAGGATACATCTGATTATATTAAAGCTATATCATCATATATCGATAAAAGTGATAAAGGCAGTAAATTTAAGCCCGGAGAAGCTTTTGACGTTTTATCCAATCTTAAAGCGTACGATGAGATAGCTAAAAAGTGTATTTCTGAGCCTTTCTGCAAAATAAGCAAGCTTGCGGAAGCCGGAAAAAAGATGGAGGAAGGAAGAAATAAGTTTGCAGAGCTGTCTATTATAGAACAGATGAAAACTTTGTTGTTACTCGTTGATGTTTTAAAAACAGGACGAGTTGACAAGTGTAATCTGAAACCGGTTGGTGGTGTTGACAACTTTCATACTGAAAGAATGTCCGCTATATTAAAGAACACTAAATACAGCAACATAAGAATTATTGATCAGTCGCCGACAGGCTTATACGAAAATAAGTCTGACAACTTACTTGAGCTATGAGCTGGAGAACAGTAATTGTGACCGGAAGAGCCAAGCTGGATAAGAAGCTTGGCTTCATGGTCGTGAGAAGCGAAGAGAATATCAAGCGTGTATTATTGGACGAGATATCGGTGCTTATAATTGAGAATTGTGCGGTGTCGATAACTGCAAGTCTTATCAACGAGCTTGCAAATCGCAAGGTGAAATTGATATTCTGTGACGAGAAGCACAATCCCTCGTGCGAAATGCTGCCTTTATATGGGTGTCATAACTGTACGGCAAGGGTGCGCGAACAGGTAAAGTGGGACAAAGATGTCAAAGCATATATATGGACAAGTATAGTCAGTGAAAAAATACGCAATCAGGCTCGCGTTCTTCAGGAATTTGACCACGCAAAAGAATCTGAAATGCTTATGGAATATATTGATGAAATAGAACTCGGCGATGAAACCAACAGGGAGGGTCATGCCGCAAAAGTATATTTCAATGCGCTTTTCGGAAAAGAGTTTTCAAGAAATGCCGATAACGCAATCAATTCTGCACTCAACTACGGATACAGTATAATGCTTTCCGCGTTCAATCGTGAGATAACATCTAACGGATACATTACACAGCTTGGTCTGTTCCATGATAATATGTTCAACAATTTTAATCTTGGCTCTGATCTGATGGAGCCGTTCAGAACGCTGATAGATCGTTTTGTCAGAGAAAAGAACTACCGCATTTTTACCTCAGAGCAGAAACGTGAGATCATAGGGATATTGAATGAAAGCGTAATGATAAATAATACCGAGCAGTATGTTACAAATGCCGTTAAAATTTATTGCAGAAGTGTATTTGACGCAATAGAGGAAAACGATGTTTCGCTGATAAGATATTATCGTGTTCGGGATTTTAAAACGGAGATAAAATGAGTTACAGATATATGAGATTACTTGTACTTTTTGATTTGCCGGTTACGACCGCAGAGGAACGCCGGGAATATACAAAATTCAGAAAATATCTGATCAAAAGCGGTTTTATGATGTTTCAGGAATCGGTTTACTGCCGTATGGCGTTGAATCGCACAGCGGCAAGACTGATATCCGACGGGATCAAACGCAACAGTCCTCCTGCGGGTATTGTGTCTTTGCTGTGTATAACTGAAAAACAATTTGCGGATATGGAATATATTACAGGCGAATTTGTATCCGATGTTATAGACAGCGACGAAAGGCTGGTGATTTTATGACGTTTGCCTATTCGCAAATTGAATTATATATTGACTCAGAGGATAAAGTCCTGACGTTGATAATTGAACATCCGGATTTCTTTTACACGGTGCTGAATGATATAAACAATCAGATAGAAGGAGGAACAGGATTTTCGGTTATATCGTGCAACGAAAAACTAATATCATTTGCTAAACAAGTAACGATGATAACGGAATTTGTACCGTTTGAAATGAACCGTAAGGAGCTTATTTCTAAATTATATGCGCATTTGAAAAAATGCTCTGTAAACGAAGATATGTTTATCAGGACAAATGAAATGCTGTCTGCGACAGAAAGGTACATTTCTGAGTTGGTGCAGTATGCGGAAGGTGAATTTGTTACGGATAAGATATGCGATGTTACTCCTTTGTTAAAAATGTTCGGACTTAAATTCGTGGACAGCTATGATACTTTGGAGGAAAAGCTTTTGGAGTTTTTTCTTGCGATGACCGAGTATGCCGGAAAAACGGTGTTTATATGCGTGAATCTCCGTAGCTGCCTTTCTTTGCAAAAAGCCGAAAAGCTGTTTGAATCTGTTATTGAGCACGGAATATCACTCTTGTGCATTGAATCGTCTGACAGGGGAAAAACAGGATATGAAAAAAGAGTAGTTATTGATGATGATTTATGCGTGATATAATTGACTCACAATTAAAAATGTGATATTATAATGATAGTTTCTACCCTGTAGATGCACGGCGAGTAGTGTCGCTTTTCCAAATTTGAGGTTTGAGAGTAGTGTAAATTTATAGGGTAGTAAAACGATAATAACCTTGATAATAATCAATCATTAGTTTGAGAGTAGTGTAAATTTATAGGGTAGTAAAACGACATCTGACAAATACGTTGCGTTAATAGCGTTTGAGAGTAGTGTAAATTTATAGGGTAGTAAAACTGCTTCTTGATGTGTTTGATGAGGAAAACCGTTTGAGAGTAGTGTAAATTTATAGGGTAGTAAAACAAAAACACGAGTACGCAAAGCAAGTCCGTCGTTTGAGAGTAGTGTAAATTTATAGGGTAGTAAAACTCTGTCCAGTTTGAAACGCTTTCACCGATTGTTTGAGAGTAGTGTAAATTTATAGGGTAGTAAAACTAAAAAAGGAAAAAGGACGGTACAAAGTACGTTTGAGAGTAGTGTAAATTTATAGGGTAGTAAAACGAAAACACGAGTACGCAAAGCAAGCCCGTCGTTTGAGAGTAGTGTAAATTTATAGGGTAGTAAAACTTCAGCTTCTTCGCCGCTTCATATCTGCAAGTTTGAGAGTAGTGTAAATTTATAGGGTAGTAAAACCCGTTTGCATTGTAGCTGATATTGAGTTCGTTTGAGAGTAGTGTAAATTTATAGGGTAGTAAAACTTGCGGTAATCGGACACGGCGTAACGGTAAGTTTGAGAGTAGTGTAAATTTATAGGGTAGTAAAACCCACCACCGAACTTAGCAACCCAAACATGAGTTTGAGAGTAGTGTAAATTTATAGGGTAGTAAAACGTCTAAATTCATCTGATTTTCGTCAACCCCGTTTGAGAGTAGTGTAAATTTATAGGGTAGTAAAACAAATTTATTCATATTTTCGTGGTATAGGACGTTTGAGAGTAGTGTAAATTTATAGGGTAGTAAAACAAATTTATTCATATTTTCGTGGTATAGGACGTTTGAGAGTAGTGTAAATTTATAGGGTAGTAAAACAAACCTCAACGAGAGCAACAAGCTGAGATAGTTTGAGAGTAGTGTAAATTTATAGGGTAGTAAAACTTATTTCCGACATCATAAGCGGTCTGTAATGTTTGAGAGTAGTGTAAATTTATAGGGTAGTAAAACGGCTCTGAGCGGTTGTCCTTTAACAGCCGCGTTTGAGAGTAGTGTAAATTTATAGGGTAGTAAAACCCTTGGTACTCCAATTGGCTTATCAAACACGTTTGAGAGTAGTGTAAATTTATAGGGTAGTAAAACTGTTTCACCTTCTTTCTTTTCTCGCTGAGCGTTTGAGAGTAGTGTAAATTTATAGGGTAGTAAAACTACCGAGCGGTTCGGCAAGCTCAGCCACCAGTTTGAGAGTAGTGTAAATTTATAGGGTAGTAAAACACAAGTATAATTTTTATATCTTCGAGCTGAGTTTGAGAGTAGTGTAAATTTATAGGGTAGTAAAACTTGTTGATTACCCCGCAAAGACTGGCTACTGTTTGAGAGTAGTGTAAATTTATAGGGTAGTAAAACACGATTATGTCAAGGCAGTAAATCTTAACTGTTTGAGAGTAGTGTAAATTTATATGGTAGTAAAACTTCTGAAATGCCTTGAACTGAGAAGATCCGTTTGAGAGTAGTGTAAATTTATAGGGTAGTAAAACTATTGTCGTTGACGCTTCTTTCGATGTCGGTTTGAGAGTAGTGTAAATTTATAGGGTAGTAAAACCGCAATAGCAGGTAAATTTGGGTACTGCTTGTTTGAGAGCTACCACAGAATGGTAAGGAAATTCACCAAATCCAAGGCGATTTTTCCGACTGATGATTCGATCAGAAAAATCATTTTTATGAGCGTAAAAGAGATCTCAAAGAAGTGGACAATGCTTGTTCGTGACTGGGGACTTGCGTATTCCCAGCTTGCAATTTTCTTTGAGGACAGGTTTGCAGCCTGACGGCTGATGAGGGTTCCACCCTCAAACTCCCGAGGTTTATCCGCTTTGGGAATATCCGGTGAAGATGAAGAAAAGCAGCAACATTTCTGTCACTGCTCTTCACCGTTTTATTCCGCAGCCTGCGTCGGGTCGCTCCTCAGCGTTGCCCCCTTTGGTTGCATTTTTAGTATGGACCGAATTTTGGCGATTATTGTGTTTACACGGTTTGATTTTCAGAACCAACTAAGCAGAAAAAACCGCCATAGGTTAATGCCTGACAGACTCCTACAGCGGTCTATGTATCATTTTAAACTGCTTTGATATTTCAACTTTGTGGCAAGTCCGCCGCGTATATGCCGTTCATCCTTATTTTTTTGCAATACTGCCTTTACACTCTTCGCAAGGTGAGGGTCTACTTTAGCAAGCCTGACCGTAACATCCTGGTGCACGGTGCTTTTACTTATTCCGTAAACTTTTGCGGTGCTCCTTACCGTCGCATTATTATCTATTATATATTCTCCGAGTATAACACATCTTTCACGTTTCGTATCCGGTACCGTTATTGTTCCGGCTTTCACAAAATCGCCCCTTTCATAAGACGGCACGGTTTATCACAACCGTGCATATCGTTTGCTCAAATATATGCTGTAAAAGGGGAGAATATGATAACACCGTACCTGCCTAGGTACGGTGTCACAGTCTGTCGAAAAACCTCTTACTTATTTAAAAATAGGGTCGCAGGGGCGTAGCCCCCGACAGGGACTAGGGGCGGTAGCCCCAGCAAAATAGCCCCTTTCCGGGGGAAAGGGGTTTGGGGATAGGGATAATAAATCAGAAGTTTATTTCAAAAACAGACTTTTTCTACAAGCTGTAACACCGTACCTGCCTAGGTACGGTGTCAATTTATCAGTTGTGCATTTCGTTTGTATCTCTGCCGGTGTCTATAACTTCGTTTTGTCTGAAGAAAAGTGATATACACCATATTGCCGAAAGCGCTACTACTATATAAAGTATTCTGCTTATAATACTTGCGCTTCCGCCGAATGCCCAGGCTATTACATCAAACCCGAACAGACCGACAAGTCCCCAGTTGAGTCCGCCTACAAGCAGTATGAAAAGAGCTATCTTGTCAAGCATAATTACCGTTACCGTCCTTCCGTTAAACGTGAATGCCGTGATTTTGCATCACATATGCACTCTTTTAGTATTGTTACCGCAAAAAAGAGTATTATACTTGTACTAAATGCACAAAAAAAGCGTAAAATCGGAAAAAATAATCAAAAATATCACAAAACGATAAAAATATGAAAAAAAGTGTTGACAAACGGGTGGATTTCGTGTAAAATATATTACTGTCAGGTGGCGAGAACAAAACACAAAACGAAAGATAAGCGGTAACGTGAGTGCTTAAGATGAGTGTTTCAGATCAAAACCTTTTATGTGGAAGCTTAGCTCAGCTGGGAGAGCATCTGCCTTACAAGCAGAGGGTCATAGGTTCGAGCCCTATAGTTTCCACCACCTTTCAAGGCGTAAGCCTTGACTCCTACGGCCTGGTAGTTCAGTTGGTTAGAACGCCGCCCTGTCACGGCGGAGGTCGTGGGTTCGAGTCCCATCCAGGTCGCCATTTTTAATGGATTTCTGCCTCTGTAGCTCAGTCGGTAGAGCAGAGGACTGAAAATCCTCGTGTCGTTGGTTCGATTCCGACCGGAGGCACCAATTAAATATGCGGATTTAGCTCATCTGGTAGAGCGCCACCTTGCCAAGGTGGAGGTAGCGAGTTCGAGCCTCGTAATCCGCTCCAGAAAAATTCGTCGTGGAAATATTCACGGCGTTTTTGCTTTTTATGAATAATTTTTAAGCCTGTCGGGAAACCGACAGGCTTTTAGTATATCTCCTGCTCAAGATTTCTGAACATATCATCGTCGAAAAATTCCGTAATGGTTATCTGAAGTCCGTCACAAAGCTTTTTCAGCGTCACTATGCCGATGTTTTTTGATTTCATATTGACTATATCGTTTACGGTCGATTGGGTAACAGCCGAAAGAGTTGCCAGCTTGTTTACGGTTATGTTTTTATCCCTGCATAGCTGTAATATGCGTCTTGAAACTGCTTCGGAAACAGATTTGCATACCATTATCATCATTCCTTTCAGTAATGATGATACCACAAATTTCCGATAATTATTAACGGTAAACCGTTGACAAACGAGCAGTGATGTGATATAATTCAATTAACGGTAAACCGTTAATTGAATTATATGAAAGGAAGTTATAGTTATGGCAAGATGTCCGTATCTGGATTACGAGTCGGGAGGAGCACTTTTTTCTCAGGGAGATTATGTCTGTAAGCTTTGCAATAAAAACATTACCGAGAACGAAGTGAAGAATAAGTGCAAAACTGACTATGGCGATGAATACGATAAGTGTCCTGTATATAAGAATCGTTGAAGCTTATGGAGTAGGAGAAATGTATGTCATATAATTCTAATGATATAATGGGCTATGCACAAGATCCGATTGTATTTTCTAACGAGCAGGGTGGTAACGAACTTTATGAAAAAGTTAAAGAAGTTATGGTGTATGGCATAAACGAAAATGGTTTGCCAGCTACAATGTTTGAAGATACCATAAAAAGCGGAGGAATGTTTGGCACAAAATGCCCTTTATTGATGATAAGACATTCCGATTCATCGTGCAGATTTTTTATGATTGGAATATTTGTTTACGGTAATCAAGTTATGTTTGCGTTGTTTGGTGAATCAGCAGAAAATACTAAATATAACCGTAAGCAGTATTATCAAGAAAACGGAAACTTCATTAAAGCCGCTTTAATCAAGCCAGATGAATTTAAATTGCAATCTGAGCTTCAATGGAGAGAAGACATATTAAATGTATTTAATAATGCTACACATTGATGTGTCAAATGCAATTGATAATTAGGAGCTTCGAATGTATCTTTTTGTATGTGCTTTATGTATGTTTATTAACGGTGTGTTAGTGGCAGGAGCTAAATTGAAATCTATCAGATACAATACACAATATACTATATTTGAAAATAAATTATTCATAGTTATTTTTTGCGTCGGAGTGTTTTTCGGAATTGGTGCTTACGGTGTAGATAAAATGGAACTTGTCGCAATAATTATAACTGCAATTGTGGCTTTTGTCGTTGGGTTTGTGGTTTTGTATTATATTGGCAAGCATCGAGCAGAATAATCTGATAGTATGGTTATATTAATATTTATAAAGATGAATAAAACGGTGAGCTTCACAAGCCCACCGTTTTTGTGTTTAATATTTTAATTTATCGCTATAGTCAATTCCCGACCGTTCCACTATCCTGCATATATCCGGAACTATAAAAAGCGGGTATTGAAGCGGCACATTGCTATTAGTAAAACAAAATCTTTGCTATCGTTCATTCCCGACCGTTTCACTATCCTGCATATATCCGCAACCTATAAAAAGGTCGGAATTTGAAGCGGCACATTGCCGCTTAGTAGCCGTATTCGTCGGCTATGAAGATTACTTTTATTCTGTCTTTGTCACGCTGATGAGCCATTATGACATAATCGTTGCATATCCTGTCGGGGCTTAAGCAGTGCGCACATCTGCCTGTCTTTGCACAGGGAGTGTTTCTGCCGAGCCTTACGCAGTTTGCAGGAGACGCTATCGTTTCAAGACGGTCAACTGCGGCGTGAAGGTCGGTCACAATTTTGTTTATGCCGGCAACAATAATTACCTGCTTCGGTCCGAATATCATGGCGGCTACGCGATTGCCTGTGCCGTCAACGTTGTATAATTCGCCGTATTCGGTTATCGCATTAGTGCTAGCAAAGTAGGTGTCGGATGAAAAAGCCTTTCTGTACAGGTCGTTTACCTCATCGGGAGAGAGCTTTTCACGGTCAATGTAGATACCGCTGTAGTTTTCGTTCAGAAAATCCTGAATTCCTGTTTCCTTGAGCGTCATAGTTCCGCCCGAAACTATCAGCTTGTCGTCCTTTATAAGCTCCCTTATTATCTCCTTAGCCTCATCCGGAGTATCAACAAGATAACCCTTCATATTGTTCTTTTCGAGAGCGGATATTACCTTTTCCGCTCTTTTTTTGAGTGCGGCTTTTACGTTTTCATTCATATCATTCGTTCCTTTCGTGCGGCGTGACCGCTGTATAAGATAAATATAACATATTTCGCAAAAAAGTCAAGATTAGTGATAGACATTTAAAACTTAATGTGCTATAATTGACTACAAGCAGAGTTGTGACCTGCGGTTTATGAAGATACGATATAAAACGGTATTATTCCGATAAATAGAAAGGAACATAATATGGAAATATTAAAGCTTGATGCGCCATGTAAGGATTATATCTGGGGCGGAAACAGATTAAGAGAGGAATACGGCAAGATATCCGACGCAGATAAGATTGCTGAAAGCTGGGAGCTGTCCTGCCATAAGGACGGTCAGAGCGTTATCGCAAACGGCAAGGATAAGGGCAAGACGCTTTCTGAATACGTTGCCGAGAATAAGAAATCGCTCGGTACTGCCTGCGACAGATTTGAGTACTTCCCCATACTTATAAAGCTTATTGATGCTAAGGATAACCTGTCTGTTCAGGTGCACCCCGACAATGATTACGCTATGCGTGTAGAGGGTGAGTACGGCAAGACGGAAATGTGGTATATCGTTGACTGTGAGGAAGGTTCACAGCTGATCTACGGTTTTGATAAAGAAATTTCAAGAGAAGAGTTCGCAGACAGAATAAAGAACAATACCTTACTTGAGGTCACAAACAATGTTCCCGTTCATAAGGGCGATGTGTTCTTCATCGAATCAGGCACACTCCACGCTATCGGCAAGGGTATACTTATCGCCGAAATTCAGCAGAACAGCAATACGACATACAGAGTATATGACTACGGCAGAGTAGGCAAGGACGGCAAGCCCAGAGAACTCCACGTTGAAAAAGCTATCGATGTTACAGAGCTTTGCCCTCCGAAATACGATACAAAGCCGCAGGGTAAGCCTGTCAAGATAGACGGCGGCGAGGAAACACTGCTCCGCACCTGCGAATATTTCGATGTTCATAAGATAAAGGTTGACGGCACGGTAACTCTTGACGCTGATGAAAAGTCGTTCCATTCGATACTCGTTCTTGACGGTAACGGCAAGGTCGGCGAGCTTGACGCAAAGAAGGGCGAAAGCTTCTTTATCCCGGCAGGCTACGGTAAATACGAGCTTACAGGCAACCTTGAGGTAATTCTTTCTGATATAGTTTAAGACTTGCGTTGTGAAAGGTCAAAGGGAAAAATATGAAATATTATATCGGCGTTGACATAGGCGGTACAAATATCAAGGCGGGAGTGGTCGATGAGAACGCACAGCTTGTTTCAAAAATATCACTCAAGACAAATGCGGCAGACGGCTATAAAAGCGTTCTTGCGGTAATTATCAATGCGGTTGAACAGGCTGTACAGCTTTCGGGAGAGGATATCGACAAGATAAAGTCTATCGGTGTTGGCTGTCCGGGAACTATGGATAACGAAAACGGCACGGTGCTGTATTCAAATAATCTGCACTGGGAGAACGTTCCGCTTGCTAAAGACCTTGAAGCGCATTTTGATAAGAAGATAATACTTGAAAATGACGCTAACGTAGCGGCATACGGCGAGTTCCTTGCAGGTGCGGCAAAGGGCGCAAAGAATGCCGTTGTGCTGACGCTCGGAACGGGTGTGGGCGCAGGTATAATTATAAACGGCGAGATATACAGCGGCTCAAACAACGCGGGCGGCGAGATAGGTCATACAGTTATCGAGGTTGACGGTGCGCCTTGTACCTGCGGAAGAAACGGTTGTTTTGAGGCTTATTCTTCGGCTACGGGACTTGTCCGTATGACAAGAGAGATGATAGAAAAGTATCCGAGCGGAAGACTTCACGAAATGGTTGACCATGACGGTAAGATATCCGCAAGAACAGCATTCAATGCCGCAAAGCTCGGCGATCCCGAGGGAAGAGAAGTAGTCGAAAAATATATAAAGTACTTAGCTTGCGGTATCACAAATGTCATAAACGTATTCCAGCCTGATATTCTTTGTATCGGCGGAGGAGTATGTAACGAGGGTGATAATCTGCTTATACCGCTGAAAGCACAGGTGGCAAAGCAGATCTACTCAAAAAACAATGCTAAAAATACCGAGATAGTAATCTGCACGCTTGCAAATGAAGCAGGTATGATCGGCAGTGCCATGCTCGGCCGAAAATAAAAACACTTTTTTACAAAAGGAAAGGACAGTAAAAATGAGAAGCGATCTTATCAAGAGCGGCGTAGACAGAACACCGCACAAAGCCTTACTGAAGGCACTGGGTGTAACAGACAGTGAGATGCATAAGCCGTTTATTGCCGTTGTATGTGCGGCAAGCGACTATGTTCCCGGTCATGCGCATCTGCACGAAATATCAAGACAGGTCAAGGACGGTATAAGAAACGCGGGCGGCGTTCCTTTTGAGTTTTTCACCATCGGCGTGTGTGACGGCCTTGCAATGAACCACAGAGGTATGAGATATTCTCTTGCGTCCCGTGAGCTTATCTGCGACAGTATCGAGGTTATGCTGACGGCACACCCCCTTGACGGTATCGTATTTATACCGAACTGCGACAAGATAGTTCCCGGTATGATAATGGCGGCGGCAAGAATGAACCTCCCCTCTATTTTTGTAAGCGGCGGTCCTATGAATCCCGGTCGTGTACAGGGCAAGAGAGTAGGCTATAACGAGATATATGAAGCTATCGGTCAGTATTCAAACGGCACTATAGGCGATGATGTTCTTCTTGACTATGAGAACAACGCTTGCCCTACCTGCGGCTCATGTTCGGGTATGTATACGGCAAATTCAATGAACTGTCTTACAGAAGCAATCGGTCTTTCAATGCCGAAGTCGGGTACAGAGCCTGCTGTAAATGCCGCTCGCCGCAGACTTGCAAAGGAAACGGGCGAAAGAATAGTAGAGCTTGTAAAGCAGAACATCTGCGCTAAGGATATAATCACAAAGAAGAATATGATGAACGCACTCGCTACCGATATGGCGATCGGCGCTTCTTCAAATACTGTACTTCATCTTCTTGCTATCGCGCACGAGGCAGGAGTTGACATTTCTCTTGACGATATCGACAACAAGAGCAAGACAACACCTCAGCTGTCAAAGCTCAACCCCGCAAGCGATATATTTATAACAGATCTTAATGATGTCGGCGGTATCCAGTCGGTTATCAAGGAGCTTGCAAAGGGCGGTCATGTTGATACAAGCGTTCTTACGGTATCCGGTACACAGGCAGACAGAATTGCAAAAGCTCCGAATGCAGACGGTACAATAATCCACACTTGTGAAAATCCTATCAGAAAAGACGGCGGTCTTGCAATACTCAGCGGTAACCTCGCTGAAAACGGCTCTGTTGTAAAGCAGGGTGCTGTCAAGCCCGAAATGATGGACTTCACAGGTACTGCAAAGGTATTTGACGGCGAACAGGCAGCTTGCGATGCTATTCTCAATAACGTTATCATACCCGGTGACGTTGTAGTTATCCGCTATGAAGGACCTAAGGGAGGTCCCGGTATGCCCGAGATGCTCGCGCCCACTGCGGCTATTGTAGGTAAGGGACTTGACGGAAGTGTAGCGCTTATCACAGACGGACGTTTCAGCGGTGCCAGCAGAGGTGCGGCTGTAGGTCACGTTTCTCCCGAGGCGGCTGACGGCGGACTTATCGCTTACGTTGAAAACGGAGATAAGATCCATATCAATATCCCCGCAAGAAGCATTGAGCTTCTCGTTGACGATGAAACAATAGCACAGCGTAAGGCTAAGGGTGTAAATGCTCCCGTAAGACAGCTTGACGGTTATCTCAAGCGTTACGCAAAGCTGGTTACAAGCTCGAATACAGGCGCTGTATTTGAAGATTGATATGCTAATTTAATACCGTTTATCAAAGGCTGTGTATTTAGGTACACAGCCTTGCGGTGATATTATCGACAGAAAGGAGACGGTAGCTATCGCTTATAAGGATAATATGCACGCAGGTCACAGGGAACGTATGATAAACCGCCTTAAAGAACAGGGCGGTGAAAGCTTTCAGTCGCATGAGCTTCTTGAAATGATGCTTTACAGCTCATTCAGACAGTGCGATACCAACCCTATAGCTCACAGACTTATCGACAGATTTGGAACGCTCAGCGGTGTGTTCTCGGCAAGCGAAACCGAACTTTGCGAAGTTGAGGGTGTAGGCAGATCTACCGCTCAGATGATAATCGTACTGCGTGCTAATATAGAACGTATGCTGTCCGAGAGTGTTCAGAAAGGTGAAATGCTCGGAGCATCGGGAGCAGTCAAGGATTATTGCACGGGGTTGTTCCGCTTTGTCGATACCGAACAGCTCAGAATGATATTTCTCGACAGTGAGTATTGCTTTGTGTCACAGGAAATAATAAGCACAGGAGCGCTTGAACAGGTGCGTCCGGATGTAATGAGATTGCTTGAAAAGGCTGTCAGGAAACGATGCCCTATAGTCGTTATGGCTCATAATCATCCGAGAGGCAGTGAAATGCCGTCTACTGAGGATAAGATAATGACAAGAAACCTTTTCAACTTACTTGAAAAGGCAGGAGTATATCTTGCAGATCATATTATAGTAGGTATGCACGGCAGTCTTTCTATGCGTGAGAACGGTATTCTTCCGGATATTTGGAACGATTTTTAAGGAGCGGAAATGGATAAGTTCGTATTAAAATCAAATTATAAGCCGATGGGTGACCAGCCTCAGGCGATAGACAGCCTTGCAAGCGGTGTACTTGACGGTGATAAGGAACAGGTTCTGCTCGGCGTTACGGGTTCGGGCAAAACCTTTACTATGGCGAATATCATTGAAAAGGTCAACCGACCCACGCTTATCCTTGCACATAACAAGACGCTTGCGGCACAGCTTTGCAGTGAGTTCAAGGAGTTCTTTCCGGATAACGCAGTCGAATATTTTGTAAGCTACTATGACTATTATCAGCCCGAAGCATACATTCCGTCAACCGATGCCTATATCGAAAAGGACAGTGCAATAAACGATGAGATAGACCGCCTGCGACACTCGGCAACAGCCGCGCTTGCAGAGCGCAGAGATGTAATTATCGTTGCGAGTGTAAGCTGCATCTACAGCCTTGGCAGTCCCGAGGATTATCGCGAGAATATGCTTTCTATCCGCGAGGGACAGGAGCGAAGCCGTGACGATATAATCAAACGACTTGTAGAAATACAGTATGAACGCAACGATATGAATTTTATCCGTAACAAGTTCAGAGTAAGAGGCGATGTGCTTGAGGTTTTCCCTGCCGGAAGTACATCGGACAAGGCGATAAGAATAGAATTTTTCGGCGATGAGATAGACAGGATATCCGAGATAGATATTGTGACAGGTGAAGTGAAACGTCGCTTTTCTCACGTTGCTATTTTCCCTGCATCGCATTATATTGTCAGCAAGGCAAGGCTTGAAAATTCGCTTACCGAGATAGAAAACGAAATGGAAGAGCGTGTAAAATTCTTCACCGATAACCATAAGCTGATAGAGGCGCAGAGGATAGAGCAGAGAACACGCTATGATATGGAAATGCTCCGTGAGATAGGAACGTGTAAGGGCGTAGAGAACTATTCAAGAGTTCTTGCAGGAAGAGCGCCCGGCAGCTCACCTATCACGCTTATGCACCATTTCCCGAAGGATTTTCTTATGTTCATTGACGAGAGCCATGTTACATTGCCGCAGGTAAGAGGTATGTACGGCGGCGACTTTGCACGAAAGAAAAACCTTGTGGATTACGGCTTCCGTCTGCCGTCCGCATACGATAACCGACCGATGAATTTTGATGAGTTTACCTCGATGATAAATCAGGTCATTTATGTTTCGGCTACACCGGGCGAATACGAAAAGAGCCACGCTGTGAACACAGCCGAGCAGGTAATACGTCCTACCGGTCTGCTTGATCCTATAATTGAGATAAAGCCCGTTGCGGGACAGATAGAGGATCTTTATTCCGAAATAAACGAGCGTACCAAAAAGGGCGAGTGTGTGCTTATCACTACCCTTACAAAGAAAATGGCTGAGGATCTGACGGCATATTACGAAAAGCTCGGCGTGAAGATACGTTATATGCACCACGATATTGATTCTATCGAGCGTATGGAGATAATCAGAGATCTGCGTATGCACGTCTTTGATGTGCTTGTCGGAATAAATCTTCTGCGTGAGGGTCTTGACCTGCCGGAGGTATCGCTTGTTGCGATACTTGATGCGGATAAAGAGGGTTTTTTGCGAAGCGAAACCTCGCTTATCCAGACTATAGGCAGAGCGGCAAGAAACGCAGAGGGCAAGGTCATAATGTATGCCGATACGGTTACCGACAGTATGGAAAAGGCAGTGACCGAAACCAACCGCCGCCGTGAGATCCAGATGCAGTATAACGAAGAACACGGCATTACTCCTAAAACTATCGTGAAGGACGTAAGGGCGGTGCTGGAAATATCCACAGGCAAGGATAAGGACAAGAAGCGAAAGTACACAAAAGCGGAGCGTGAGGCGCTTATCAAGCAGTATACCGCAGAGATGAAGAATGCGGCAAAGCTGCTTGACTTTGAGCATGCCGCATATCTGCGTGATAAGATAAAGGAGCTTCAGGAAAGCAAGTAGGCAATTAACGGAGATGACAAAAGAAAATGGGAATAGATAAAATAATCATCAAGGGCGCAAGAGAGCATAATCTGAAGAATATTGATATAGAACTGCCCCGTGACAAGCTGATAGTTATGACGGGACTTTCGGGATCGGGAAAATCATCGCTTGCATTTGATACTATTTATGCGGACGGTCAGAGAAGATACATTGAGAGCCTGTCATCATATGCCAGAATGTTCCTCGGACAGATGGAAAAGCCCGATGTCGACAGCATAGAGGGTCTTTCTCCCGCAATATCGATAGACCAGAAGACGACCTCAAAAAACCCCCGTTCAACGGTCGGCACGGTAACAGAGATATACGACTATCTCAGACTGCTTTATGCAAGAGTGGGCATACCTCACTGTCCCGTGTGCGGTAAGGAAATAAAACAGCAGACGGTAGATCAGATAGTCGATAAAGTTATGGAACTGCCCGAACGCACAAAGTTTCAGATACTATCCCCGATAGTAAGAGGCAGAAAGGGTGAATATCGCAAGGAGCTTGAGGAGCTTGTAAAGCAGGGCTATGCAAGAGTGCGTGTTGACGGCATAATCTATGACCTTTCCGAGCAGATAAAGCTCGATAAGAACAAAAAGCATAACATAGAGGTCGTTGTAGACCGACTTGTAATGAAAGAGGATATCAAGTCGCGTTTATCCGACAGTATAGAGGTCGCGGGAAATCTCTCCGGCGGACTTATCCTTATAGATGTAATTGACGGTGAGGAACTCAGCTTTTCGCAGAACTATGCCTGCCCCGAACACGGAGTAAGTATGGAGGAGCTTGTGCCGAGAATGTTCTCGTTCAACAATCCTTTCGGTGCGTGTCCTACCTGCACGGGTCTTGGCGTGTTCAAGAGAATTGACATTGACCTTATACTGCCTAACCGCGACCTTACTATCCGCGAAAATGCCATAAAGGCAAGCGGCTGGAAGTATGCGGACGGAACTATAGCGCAGATGTATTTTGACGCTGTTGCAAACGAATACGGTTTTAGCGTGGATCAGCCCGTTAAGGAGCTGACAAAAGAGCAGTTAGACGCTGTGCTTTACGGCACAGGCGACAAGAAGATAAGGGTGGTCCGCAGTAAGGAGCAGGGCGGCGGAGTATATATGACGGCATTTGAGGGCGTTGTAAACAACCTTGAAAGACGTTATAAGGAAACCACAAGCATATATTCAAGAGAGGATATAGCTCAGTATATGGGCGATGCCGTATGCCCCGACTGTCACGGTCAGCGATTGAAAAAGGAAGCGTTGTGCGTTACCGTATGCGGTAAGAATATCAATGAATTTTGTGATATGAGCATCAGCGAAGCACTTGAATTTGTCAAAAGCATAAAGCTGTCGGAACGTGATATGATGATAGCAAGTCAGATACTGAAAGAAATCAAGGAACGTCTTGGATTTCTGAGCAGCGTCGGACTTGAATATCTGACATTGTCAAGAACGGCAGGTACTCTTTCGGGCGGTGAAAGCCAGCGTATAAGACTTGCAACCCAGATAGGAAGCAGTCTTATGGGTGTGCTGTATATCCTTGACGAGCCGAGCATAGGTCTTCATCAGAGGGATAACGACAAGCTTATCGCAACGCTGAAAAGACTGCGTGACCTTGGCAACACGCTTATAGTTGTTGAGCACGACGAGGATACTATGAGGGCGGCGGATTTTATCGTTGACATAGGTCCCGGTGCAGGTGTTCACGGCGGTGAGGTTATCTGTGCAGGTACGCTTGACGATATAATGAAGTGCGAGCGCTCAATAACAGGGCAGTATCTCACGGGAAAATTAAAGATAGAAGTACCCGAAAAACGCAGAAAGCCCACTAAGAAATGGCTTAAGATAACAGGATGCCGTGAAAATAATCTGAAGAACATTACAGTAAAAGTTCCGCTCGGGATTTTCACCTGCATTACCGGCGTATCGGGCAGCGGCAAGAGCTCGCTTGTAAACGAGATAATTTACAAGCACCTTGTCGCAAAGCTGAACCGTGCAAGAATAAAACCGGGTGCGTTCGATACATTCGAGGGTACGGAGTATCTTGACAAGGTAATAGCTATCGACCAGTCGCCGATAGGCAGAACGCCGAGGAGCAACCCTGCAACCTATACGGGTGTATTCAACGATATAAGGGAGCTTTTCGCATCGACAAATGATGCCAAGATGAGGGGCTACACGAGCGGCAGATTTTCATTCAATGTAAAGGGCGGACGCTGTGAAGCCTGCGAGGGCGACGGTATCAACAAGATAGAAATGCACTTCCTGCCCGATATCTATGTACCGTGTGAGGTCTGCAAGGGTAAGCGTTACAACCGCGAAACGCTCGAGGTTCACTACAGAGGTAAAAATATTTACGATGTGCTTGAAATGACGGTAGAAGAGGGCATAGCCTTCTTTGAAAACCACGATAAGATAAAGCGCAAGCTACAGACTCTTTACGATGTAGGTCTTGGCTATGTAAAGATAGGTCAGCCAGCAACGACCCTTTCGGGCGGCGAGGCGCAGAGAGTAAAGCTTGCCTCCGAGCTTTCAAAGCGCGCAACAGGCAAGACTGTATATATCCTTGACGAGCCTACGACCGGACTTCACACCGCAGACGTGCACAAGCTGATAGACGTGCTTCAGAAGCTCACAGACGGCGGAAACACGGTACTCGTTATTGAGCATAACCTCGATGTGATTAAAACAGCCGACTATATCATTGATATGGGACCTGAGGGCGGAAGCGGCGGCGGTACGGTGATCGCGACCGGCACTCCCGAAGAAGTAGCGGCAAACCCCGTAAGCTACACGGGCAGATATTTAGCACCTATGCTCGGAGTTGAGAGAATAGAACAATCAACTCTTGAATAAAAGCTGATTTTCATTAGTGCTATATTCACAGTAAACACTTGACAACGATTAACTGTGATGATATACTAACTATAAAGCTAAGAGATATTGCTGATGAAATGAAAAGGTGAGAGATATGTGCAAGACATTAAATACCAATTTATGTAAACGGGGGGGGGCTGAGTAACAGTACCTCTGTAAGTTTTGCACAATATCTCTGCGTAAAATTTTATATGGTAATTAAGGCATAGTCCACGAGGGGTGGACTATGCCTTTTTGCATTATCACGTTAGCGACAGTTTTCTTTACGAAAGGTCATAACCGTAGGTTTTGCAATATCGGTTAAATCCGACAAATGCGAAGCGACAGGAGATTTAGAGTTATCTGCTGTCAAAAAAACAGAAGGAGAGGAAGTATAAGTATATGAAAAAATGTCCCTATTGTGCTGAGGAGATCCAGGACGAGGCTGTGATATGCCGTTATTGTCATTCCGACCTGAGAACGGGAAATGTTGCGGTCAATACGCCGCAACCCCCGCCGCAGCCTCAGATTTACCGACAGCCGACACCGCAATACGCCGGATACGACAGTACGCTGTCGGCGCATACGAAAAAAGTACTGCTGTGTTGTGCGGCTCTTATAATATCGCTGTTTGCGTCGCTCGGTATGTTTTTTACGCTATTCACACTGAATGTTTTGTCACTGATAGGAGCAAGTGACATCGGTAGTATAACTGCATTCAACGCGATCGAAAAGCTGGTCGGATTGTTTAGGATCATGAACAAGGATAATGCAAATTATCTGTCGGATTCGGTAAAAGGTGTTCTCGGTCTTTTCGTATTGATATGCATGGTGCTGTGCATCATGGTGATAATATGGGGAGTTTATTTTGTCAGAGGAATTACGAATATTTCAAGAGATCCGGTAGAAAGCCTGTATTGTTTCAAGAATGTGTGTCTTATGAACGCCATTGTTAATATCGGTGCGTTCGCGGTAATTATTATCTGGAACTTATTTGTTTCAATGGGAAGCGAGAATTTCCCTCAGGATTCGTATTTTGCAAGCTATGGGGTCAAGCTCGCATCTATGGAGGCTCAGCCTAATATATTCATTTTCGGTATAGCCGGAATTGTCGGTGTGACGGTGATATTAAAGCTCAACAAACTCGTTTATAAAATAAACAAGGAACAGGATAAGCTCAGTAAATACAATAATAGTACGCAGGAAAGCTATTGGAGTTGCAGTAGCTGTGGCACATATAACAGAATAAGTAATCTGTACTGTGTCAACTGCGGTAAGAAAAAAGAGTAAAAGGAGAGGATAGCAATGAAGAGAAAACGATTAAAAGCGGTGATAATGTCCGCAGTGATTTTATCAACTATTGCCGCGAGCGGCTGTTCTGCTGACAACGCCGCGTCAAAAAGCGAGCCCGAAGCGGCAAGCGGAGGTCTTACGGTATCATCGGACAGCACAGCGAGCAAAGATGAAAGCAAGTCCGACAGCTCGGCGGCTTCTTCCGATAGCAATACGGAAAGTGCAGAAAGCACAAAATCCGCAGAAGAGCCTGCTCCATCGGAAAATTCAGATACTTCTGAAACCGAGTGGAAAGAAACTGCGGAGGACAGCGTAAAGTATGTTTCGGTGGACTGCTACAGCAGAAAAACCGCGATACTCGGAGCTGAAACGGTAAAGCTTTACAGCGCCAATGAAAAGGTCGAGGTAGTGGCGATCACGGACACCGGCTATTGCAAGCTTAAGGACGGAACATTTATACATAGCGATTATCTGTCCGACAGCAAGGTTACCGTGACGACTGCGACAACTGCACAGCCGACCGATAGCAAGCCGGCAGTAACCGGCTCTACAAAATCACCCGCAGATGTGCCGTCTGTACCTGCAACGGAAGCGACTACCATAAGTAAACCAAAAGAAACAACTGCAACCACAAAAGCACCTGCGCCGTCAAATCCGTCGGCGGTTGTAAGCGGGTATACTTGGGTGATAGAGCCGAGTTATGATTATGATGATGTAAATATATTATGTAGTATGAGCAAAAAACCGGTTGCGGATATCAGATTATGGGATGATAATACCGATGACCACGACAGCGGAGAGAAGTTGCCTGTCGGTTTTGTAGTAAGTCGAGACAATAATTACGGTCTTATTTCGCTAAACGGCGACTTATTGATGGATTGCGAGTATAGGTACATCAGTATGTTCAGTGGATTTGCTGAGGCGATGAAAGCGGATAGCGGTTATTCGTATACGCTCGGCAGTGATTATGAAGTACATATTATGGAAAACTTCGGGCATGGCGGTGACGCAACATATTACATATATGATGAGAGAAATAGTAAAATCGGTTACATTGATCCGAATGGTATTATTATTTGTGATGAGTATGATATGGAGAAGATCGCTAATCGTGCTATCCTGTTAAAGAGCGGTACATTAGATGAGAATAACGGTTGTAGGGAAGATAGTGTTGCAAAGTTTGGTCTCATGTACAAAAATAGAATTATAGTACGGCTTATATTCGATGGTGGCAGTGACGGAAATCTGGTTGAATATAATCCTGATATAATGGAAATGTGCGATGTTAAAGACGGCAGAGCTGTTTTCTGGAAGAATAACAAGATATATGTTTTCGACAAGGACGGAAATTGTTATTCGGACGGCGTGTATGACAAGGTCGATAACGGATATCAGGAACTCAACTATTTTAACGGCTATCTTCCTGTGTGCAAGGACGGCAAATGGGGATTGATAGATGTCAACGGAAACGAAGTACTTACCTGTCAGTTTGAAGATATTACTTCGGTATATGACGGTAAGGCATGGGCTAAGCAAAACGGCAAGTGGGGAGTAATTGAGCTTGCCTGAAATAAAGGAGGTATATTATGTTTAAGAAAGCAAAGAAAATCAGCGCGGCGGTATTGTCGGCGGTTATGATGCTGACGGCTGTTGCAACACCGCTGGGGGATAATCTGCCTGCGGTGAGGGAGAGTACGAGTTTGACGGCGGGAGCGGTAAGCATAGATGAAAATTATGTTTGGAATAAGATCAAGGAACTCAAAGAACTATTTCCTACAGGCAGTTACTTTACTAAAAACGGAAAGAATAGCTGTCATACAAATGTAGTATATAAAAGTAATTACAGTTACTGCTACAGTATGTCCTGTCCAGATTGCAAACTTGAAAATGTGCTTATCTATAATTCAAAAGCTAAAAATACAGTAGTTCCTAATGTGTGTAAACATAAAGCGCGCTATAGTTGTTGCGGATTTGCTACTTTTGTTTTTTGCTACATATTCGAGCATGATACAGAAGAGAATATTACAAAATTTTCTAGCAGCGCATATGGCGGTATCAATGACAATTTTTTATCAAAATTAAAACCCGGTGATTTTATTACTTGTGATAATGGTTCTCATTATGCGGTTTTTCTAGGATATGATAAAAGCAATATATATTTATATGAATCGAATTATGATAGCCCTAATCAAGTGGAATACTATCATGCAAGAAGTCGAAATGGTCTAAAATGGAGCAAATTTGAAGTTAAACGTTCAAATTCATATTCTGATAATGGTGGAGTCATAGCAAAAACAACAGATCATTATAAGCTAACTTCTCCTGACGGTTATCAAACCATAAGAAAAGAAGCGTCAACAAGTTCTGCTAATTTAGGTTCTATCAACGCAGGAAATGTTGTATGTGTAACAACGTACAGTAGTGATAACAAGTGGGGGTATATAACTTATAACGGTATTTCAGGTTGGATACGTTTGTATTATGTTGAGAAAACTGGAAGCTCTCACTCCTACGGCTCATGGTACACAACTACATCAGCAACCTGCACGAGTGGCGGAACGGAAGAGAGAAAGTGCTCCTGCGGTGCTACAGAAACACGTTCAACGTCTGCACTGGGGCACGATTATGGAAGCACATATTTTGAAGCAGACCACCCACATAAGTATGCACATTTGTGCCAGAGATGCGGATATAAGGAGTTTACCGGCGGTAATTTAGATTATTATTATCTGTGTGCAACCTGTACTCATCTGACGAAGCCTGAGGTTACGAAAATTACAGGCGATTTAGTTGATAATTCCGAGATTACGATTGAATGGACAGCAAGCGAAAGTGATAAGCTGGCTAACTATTGGCTTGATGTATTTGACCCTGACGGACAAAATGTAGTTGATGTAAGTACCGGGAAAATAAACAGTTATACATTTACTCCTGTTAAAACCGGTACATATACCATTAAAACCTACGCCGCTCCTATCGGAAATAAGGATGGTAGCGGAAGCGTAGGCGCAGAAACAACAATCGAGATTGGCTGTAATCATAACTACATTACAGAGATTGTAAATCCGACATACGATAATGAGGGTTACACTCTTCATACCTGCACAAAGTGCGGTTACAGCTACAAGGATACTTACACAGCTAAGCTCACGCTCGCAAAGGTAACAGGTGTTAAGCTCACTGGCAGAGCGGCTGACGCGCTCCGTGTAAACTGGACTAAGAATGCAAATGCTGACGGTTACATTGTTGAGATGTATCAGGGTAATAAGTGGGTGCGTGTTGCTAAGATAACAAGCAACAACACCACAACATTCAGAAAAGCGGGTCTTAATGCAGGAACAGTTTACAAGTTCAGAGTAAGAGCGTACAAGATGGTAGGTAAGACCGCGCTTTACAGTGAGTACAGCGCAACTGTTGCCGCAAGAACAAATCCGTCCGTTATAAAGGGCGCAAAGCTCACCGGCAGAGTGGCTGACGCACTCAGAATCAACTGGACTAAGAATGCTTCTGCTGATGGTTACATTGTGGAGATGTACAAGGGCGGCAAGTGGGTAAGAGCCGCTAAAATCACAAACAACAGCACGACTACTTTCAGAAAAGCGGGACTTAAGGCTTCGACTGTATATAAGTTCAGGGTAAGGGCTTATAAGATGAGCGGTAAGACCGCGCTTTACGGTAATTATAGCGCTACTGTTACTGCAAGGACAAATCCGTCAATAGTAAAGGGCGTAACAGCAGCTGTCAAAACTTCAAAAGCAATTGCCTTAAGATGGGATAAGAACACTTCCGCTCAAGGATATATCGTTGAGATGTACAAGGGCGGTAAGTGGGTGCGCGCCGCCAAGATAACCGATAACGGCAAGACGTTATTTAAAAAAGCCGGACTTAAAGCGAATACTGTATATAGGTTCAGGGTAAAGGCTTACCATATGAGCGGTAAGACGGCGCTTTACGGTAATTACGGAAGTGTCAGCGGAAAGACCGCGGCGAAGTAAAAATATCACAGAATAAGCGAAGAGTGCATCGGTTGCCGCCGGTGCACTTTTTTATGTTATTCCGTGATATAATTTTGCAAAAACGCGTCACATATGCAATTTATATAATTATCCCACTCAGATGATCGATCTCATGCTGAATGATCTGCGCGGTGAAACCGTCATAGGTTTTTATCTTTATCTTGAAATCCTTATCAAGATATCTGACTTTTATTTTTCTGTATCGTTTCGCTTTTCGTACACCGTCAAGCGAAAGGCAACCCTCTTCGGTTTCGTACTCCTTGTCGGCTTTTAATATTTCAGGGTTATACATAACCGTATAATTGTTATTATCGTTAATAGCGATTATATTCTTTGATATACCTATCATATTAGCCGCCATACCAACACATCGCTCGGAATTTGCGATGAGTGTTTCCAGCAAATCCTCTCCTGTCTGCCTGTCATTTTCTGTCGCTGGTACGGATTTCTGCGAAAGTATAAAAATATCCCTGTTGATTTCTTTTATCATTTTAGCGTCACCTCTTACGTTTTATTTTACCACAAAACGTACCATGGTTTCAACCACCGGTACAAATCAATCGTTGCACAAAATGTAACCTTTTTGTGCCGATTAAGATATTGCTAATTGTGAATTTTTATATTATAATAACTTCAAACACATAAGTCGCGTGCGCGTATTAAAATCTTATCATCAGAAAGGAAATTGTCTATGGCAAATCCATATTTACCATGCTGGGAATATATCCCTGACGGAGAACCGAGAGTTTTCGGTGACCGTGTATACATCTACGGTTCGCATGACAGAGCAGGTTCAGGCGAATTTTGCGACTACATTCTCAAATGCTGGAGCGCTCCTGTAAACGACCTTAATAACTGGGTATGTCACGGTGTTACGTTCCGTGTAAAGCCCGAAGGCGACCGTCCCTCGGACACCGATTGGACACCTGATACAAATCAGCTTCTTTTTGCACCTGACGTTGTGTGCAGAGATGGCAAATATTACCTATACGCTTATATAGTGAATGCAATCGGCTGTGTTGCAGTCAGCGACCGCCCCGAAGGACCTTTCACGCTTCTCTCCAAGTACAAGTATACCATATCAGACGAGGTATGCTGCAACGGCTGGTTCATCGACCCCGGCGTACTGGTTGACGATGACGGCAGAACCTATATATACTGCGGCTTTGAGCGCTCTTTTATGGCTGAGGTAGACACCGATACAATGTACACGATAAAGGATAACACCTGTATCGAACACATTATCCCGATAACCCCCGACAAGGAAAACGGCTTTGATGAGGAAGAATCACTCTTCTTCGAGGCTTGCTCACCCCGCAAGGTCGGCGATACATATTACCTTATCTATTCACCCAAGCGCGGTTCACGGCTTGCCTACGCCACCTCCGATAAGCCTACAGGACCGTTTAAGTACCGCGGATACATCGTCGATAACGGCGTTGATTATCCCGGCGGTAACGATCACGGCTCGATAGCTCAGATAAACGGTAAGTGGTACATCTTCTACCACCGTATGACCAATGGTACGATAATGTCAAGACGCGCCTGCGTTGAGAAGATCGAGATACTTCCGGACGGCACTATACCGCCTGTTGAAATGACTTCGCTCGGCTTTGAGGACAGCCTGAACCCGTACAGAATAACAGATGCCGAGATTGCCTGCGTACTTAAGGGCGGAGCGTTTGTCACCGAGCATAACGAGTTTGAAAGGGTAGTCACAGGTATTAAAGACGGCGCTGTATTAGGCTATAAATACTATGATTTCGGGCTTGACAACGGCAACGGCAGAATGTACTTCAAAGCTGATATAACAGGGCTTGGCGCTGATTGCAATGTGCATATACGCATTGACAGTGAGGACGGCGAGGAAATAGGTTCGTTCAAGGTCGGTCACGGCAGCGGCGTTTACAAGACGGAGGTAAAGCCTGTCAGCGGCAGACACGCTGTATTCCTTACAGCAGACACGGATTACACAGGCTGGGTGACTTGCTATTTCAAGGAAAGACCGCTGTTTGAATTGAAGAAGTTTGTGTTCACAAAGTAGTTTTCAGTCGTTACGAGGTGAAATTATGAAGATAGGCTCTATCGGATATAATTATGTTCATGATATGAAATACGAAAATTTTGTTATGGACAGACCGAAAGGTCCGGGTGCGGTCTTGTTGCTGTTTATAAAAACACCTGCTGTTTTCAAAGTCGGCGAGGTACAGTATCAGGTAAAAGAAAATTCGTTCATCTTATTGTCGGCGGATACACCGTGCTTTTATACGGCGCAAGGCGATGTATACATCGATGATTGGGTATACTTTGAAAATGAGTTCTGGGATAAAGATTATGTTGAAAAACTGGGGATACCTATGGATATTCCGGTGTATCTCGGAGATATCGATGAGCTTTCTCACCTTGTTCATATACTTGTCTACGAGCATTATTCGGGTGCTGTGAACAGCGATGAGATCGAGAAAAAGTATATAGATGTACTGTTTCTTATGCTTAGCCGCACGCTCAGGTCGTGTAACTGTATGTCATCGAAACAGCTTAGTGAAAGGCATTACCGCTTTACGCAGATAAGGACATTGATATTCACAATGCCTGATCAGGTAGGAAATGTTGACGATCTAGCGGCACAGGCAGGTATGAGTCGTTCCGGCTTTCAGCACCTTTATAAAAAGCTGTTCGGAACAACGGTTATAAAGGATATAATCGAGGGTCGGACGCAACGTGCGAAACGTTTGCTTTCCTCTACAAGACTAACGATAAAGGATATAGGTACGCGCTGCGGTTATACAAATGAATACAGTTTTATGCGACAGTTCAAGGAACAGGTAGGAAAAACACCTACAGAGTACCGCAGCAGTATATAAGGAGAATGTTTATGAAGAAGATATTGTCTGCCATATTGGCATTATGTATGATAGTTTCGGTTACTGCCTGTTCATCGGAAAATGAATCGTCCGTTCCCGAAGAAGTAAAGGGTAGTGAGAACAGGGCAATGCGTGAGATGACAACGCAGGAACTTATCGAGGAAATGGGACTGGGCATAAATCTCGGGAATACGTTTGAATCCTGCGGAAACTGGATAAACAAGTCGTCTGTTACCAATTATGAAACAGCGTGGGGAAGTCCTGTTATTACCGAGGAAATGATAAAGGGCTACAAGGACTGCGGTTTCGGCGTTATGCGTCTGCCTGTTGCGTGGAGCAATATGATGGACAAGGAAACGTATACCATAAATCCCGACTATATTGCAAGAGTAAAGGAAGTGCTGAACTGGGCGCTTGACAGCGATTTATATGTAATTCTCAACATTCATTACGATAACGGCTGGTTTTCGGACTTTGCCGATGATAAAAAGAGAGATGAATGCTTTAAGAAGTATGAAACTATCTGGAAACAGCTTTGCGAGGAATTCGGCGATTACGGCGACCATCTGATGTTTGAATCGCTCAATGAAGAAGGCGGTTGGGAGGAACTGTGGAACAGATACAGCAACGAGGGGGACAAGGAAAAGTCGTATTCTATATTGAATGAAATAAATCAGAAGTTTGTTGATATAGTAAGGGCTTCGGGAAAGAACAACGGCAAGCGTCACCTGCTTATTGCGGGATACAATACCGATATTGACCTTACCTGTGACGAGCTTTATAAGATGCCTGCCGATCCGGAAAACCGCTGTGCAGTATCGGTACACTATTATACACCCGCGACCTTTGCCATACTTGAAAAGGACGCAAGCTGGGGCAAGGCAAAGACAACCTGGGGCACAGAAGGCGACAAGGAATTGCTTACAAAGTACATGGATATGCTGAAAACTACCTTTGTAGACAAGAGTATCCCCGTTATTATAGGTGAATATGGCTGTACAACAAAGAACAAGCAGGCAAAATACATTAATCTATATCTTTCAAGCGTCTGCAAGGAGGCATATTCGAGAGGTATGCTCCCTGTGCTGTGGGATGTAACCGATGTATTCTATGACCGCACGACCTGTACGTTTAAAGATCCCGATCTGCTTGCGGATCTGATGGCGGCAAAGGAGCTCGAAAGAAACGTATAACAAAGTACAGACTGTCGATAAACCTACATAACTTAAAAAATGGGGTTTGGGGTTTCGGCAAGGATGCCGATATAGAACGCCCAAAGGCTTTGCAAGGACGCAAAGCCCACAAAGCGTTCTTAAAGGGATAGAGAACAAGCACTTTTTTGAAAGAACAGACTTTTTCTACAAACTGAATAAAGTAATTACCTATTTATAAAATGACTCCCGGAGTGAAATACTCCGGGAGCCTTTTTATATGGTTGTTTACGCCTTCAGTTCAAATGACTTACAGTCTGTGCAAGCCTTCTGTGTGGGGTCTGCCTCATGTGTGCCGATCTGGATATGATCGAGTGAGCAGTAATCCGCACAGCAGCAGTGATGCTTACAGTTTGTTATTGAACATGCGATGCACTTGTTTGCGTGTTCTGTTCCCATTTTTCGTACTTCCTTTCAGAAATAAAATATGAGTAAAGTTGTCTTTACGCAAATTATTATAACCGGAAAGCCGAAAAATACAACAGAAACATCATTCCATTATTATGTTTAAAATATCGGAAAATTCAGGCACGATATAATCCGCTTTATATTCTCTCAGCTCTTTTTCCGAGCCGAAGCCACACAGCACTCCGACCGATTTTATGCCACATTGCTTTGCACCGATGATATCGAATTTTCTGTCGCCTATCATAAGTGCTGTTGAACGCTCTTCAATATGCTGATTTTCAAGCACATAGTTTATTATGCTTGCCTTGTCCTCAAACGAAAAATCAAGCGATGCGCCGCAGATGAATGTGAAATATTTTGCGAGATCAAAATATTCGAGCACGACATTCGCAAGCTTTAGCGGTTTTGAGGTGGCAAGGTATATTTTCCTGCCGTTGTCATAAAGCGTTTTCAGTGTTTCGGGAACACCTGCTATGACCTTGTTTTCGTACACTCCGACAGTATTGTAACGCTCGCGGTATTTCAGCACCGCCTCTTTTGCTTTTTCTTCGGGGAAGTCATAGAACATATGGAATGATTCCCACAGCGGAGGACCGATAAATCTTTTAAGGTTATCCTCGTTGTTTTCCTCTATTCCGTAATAGCTCAGCGCATATTGTACGCATTTTGCTATACCCTCATAGGAATCTGTAAGCGTTCCGTCAAGGTCGAATAATATATGTTCAAATGCCATTTTTTATGTCCTGTTCTATAAGTATTTTTACTGCGTTCACTGCCGTTCTTATCGCTCTGTCATTGTCCATACAGACAGTATCGGGTAGTCCCGCGTTGCTTCTTTCAACATTCCAGAGGGCTGTAAATACAGCGCCTGCACGTTTTCTTCTTGCAAGGGCTACCGAGAATATAGCGGCGGACTCCATTTCGGAAGTCAGACAGCCGCATTTTACATAAGCCGCCCAGTTACCCGAGAGCTTATCTCCGACCGGCATCTGCTCGGGTTCTATCTCGCCGTAAAAGCTGTCCTTACTGTGTACTACTCCGACATGGCAACGCTTGCCGTCAACATCTTTTGATAATGCGTCGCCTGCGGCTTTAAGCGCAGTAGTTACCTCAAAATCCGCTACCGCAGGGTAGTTTTCGGGAATATACTCGTGTGATGTTCCTTCACTGCGTATCGATGCCTGAGCCACGATTAAATCGCCGCCGGAAACACTGATATCCATACCGCCGCTTGTGCCAATTCTTATAAAGGTGTCCGTGCCAGAGCGGATTAGCTCTTCAACGGCAATTGCGGCAGACGCACCGCCGATACCCGTTGAAACCACGCTTACCTTTTCGCCGAGAAGATAACCGGTATAGGTCGTATATTCACGGTTTGAAGCGATAAATTCCGCGTTGTCGAGATATTTTGCTATAAGCGGGACTCTGCCCGGGTCGCCGGGAAGAATAGCATATCTTCCGACATCTCCTTTTTTGATTTTAAGATGGAACTGTTCGTTTTCTGTAAGAAGTGCCATATTATCACCCTTTCGTAAAAACGCTTATTTCTTTGCTCTCGCCTGTTTTTTTGCGACTTTCTTTGAAATCACTTCGTCAGCCGGAGCGGTAGTGCCGCCCAGAACAGAGGGCGCGGCTTTGTTCTTTTCCTTTTCGCGTTTTTCAATATTTCCGTGTATCTTGTCCCAGTTGCCGAATATCGCAAGAAGTATGCCGAGTATCGTTATTATAAGGAGCGGCATATAGAGGTATCCGGGATCGCCCGGGAGCAGTTCGTGAAGAACAAGTACGCATATCATGCCCGCAAACGTAAGACCGCCGCAAATGAAATATTTTTTTAACATCGCAAAGAATACAGGCACTATGTAGCATATAACCGTGAACACCATCCAAAATATCAATATGCCCATTATCGAGCTTACATCGGTAGTCTCGGTAGTTATCAGCGATATAAGACCAAGAATATTCAGCACTACGGCTATTACGCCCGTTGCTATCATCATAAGTACTTTCAATATGATTACAAAAATTTTCATTTTATCATTTTCCGTTTCATTTAAATTTATAGATTTCTATAATCTAATGATAACACAAGAAACCGTAAAAATCAACACTGTTATTGTGTGTATCTTGTGAAGAAAATTGTATTCGGTTTTGTTTTTTCCAGCGCGTACAATTTGTAAAATTAAAAAATACCTCTTATATAAAAATCACACGGGCAGATAATAATGCTGTGAGAAAAAACGAAAGGAAAGAAAAATCCGATGCGACAAAAAATAAAGGCAGTATGCGGCATTATGTCCGCTGTTACGCTTTTTTCAAATATAATAACATACAGCGGTTTTTGCGCTGAAAAATATGTTTGCGTAAATTCGCCGTGCTATCCGATGAAATGCGGCGCGGAATATGAACGTCCGGAGCTTTATGTCTGCGGAACTCCTTTCGGCATAAAACTGCTGACTGACGGAGTGATAGTGACGGGATTTGCAAAAATCGGGGACAGTGACAATGCTTTTGAGCTTTCACCGGCAGGCAGTGCGGGGATAGAAAAAGGTGATGTCATAACAAGTGTAAACGGTGAAAAAATAACATCGTCCGAGAATATGAGCGAGCTTATAGCGGCAAGCGGAGAAAGCGCCGAGCTCACCTATAGAAGAGATGACAGCGAATATACTGCGACAGTGGAGATAAAGCGTGACACTGACGGACAGCCGAGAATAGGACTATGGGTGCGTGACAGCACAGCCGGAATAGGCACAATGACTTTTTATGACGCTGAGAGCGGAGGTTGCGCGGGGCTGGGTCATGCGGTGTGCGATGTTGATACAGGCGGTATACTTCCGCTGGGAAGCGGGAAAATAGTGCCTGCGGTAATCAACGGTGTGATAAAAGGTAAAGCAAATTCCCCGGGGGAGCTTTGCGGTACGCTGACACCTGCTCAGGTTGACGGCAGTATTACCGATAATTGCGACTGCGGACTTTATGCTGTGCTTGAGTCAGCGGACACGAAAGGGAAATTGATGCCGCTTGCTTTCGGTGATGAGGTGAAATGCGGAAATGCGTATATACTGTCAACGATTGACTCGCAAACGCCCGAAAAGTACAGCGTAGAAATCGAGAGCGTTGATATAGATGGCGGCGAAAACAAGAATATGGTGATAAGGGTGACAGATGAGGAGCTGATCGGAAAAACAGGCGGGATAGTGCAGGGAATGAGCGGTAGTCCCATAGTGCAGAACGGGAAGCTTGTAGGAGCGGTGACCCATGTGTTTATCAGCGATCCTACCCACGGTTACGGAATTTTCGCACAGACAATGTATGAGCATCTGAGCGGATTGAAGGAAAACGAAGAAGCGGCGTAAACTATACAACAAGAGGTCGGAGCAAAACTCCGACCTCAAAGTCTGTCAAGAAGCTGTTTTATATTTGCCTATGCTATATAAATAAGCTGATAGCACATTCGTTTTATATTGATGAAATTGTCGGCTTCGTTAATGAGCAGAAAGTTTGATTTTGATTAGTTATGCTTCCTCGCGCCTCTTGCTATTAAATCAGATTTGTGCTATCATATAATAAAGATTAACCCGAAAGGAGAATACTTTATGATGAGCGACAAATTATATATCCCGTCAAACCCTAACGCACAGCGTGGAGTGCGGAATGTACTTAAATACTTATCAGATATCACTTATGAAAAGATCGTGACAGGACAGCATACTCAGACTATGGCACAGGAGGAGCTCCGTCTGATAGAAAAAGTCACGGGGAAACAGCCAGCGCTGATCGGATTTGAATTGCTTTCGTATTCGCCTAATATCAACTATTCCGATACCGATGATGAATGCATGACTGAAGTTGCCGAGAATTACGGTACTCTTAAAAGAGCGTGGGAATGGGCAGAGAAGAAAGGTCTTATCACTATGTGTTGGCACTGGTTCTCTCCGCTTTACGGCAGATCTAAATCGTTTTTCAGCGAGAACACTGAGTTTGACGCAAGCAAGGCGGTGATAGACGGTACGCCCGAAAATAACGCCTTGCTGTCCGATATGGATACAATGGCAGGAATACTCCGTCCTTTCTGCGAAAAGGGAGTGCCGATATTATGGCGGCCGTTCCACGAGGGCGACGGCGATTGGTTCTGGTGGGGTAAAAAGGGCGCGGATACAGTAAAAAAACTGTTCCGCCTTATGCACGACAGATACACGAACAAATTTCATCTTGATAATCTTATCTGGGTGTGGAACTCTCAAATTCCCGAGTGTTACCCCGGTGATGATGTAGTGGATATCATATCAAGGGATATGTATCCGCCCGAGCACGAGCACACCTCACAGAGCGATATGTATTATAATCTCTGTAAAATCACGAGCGCAAACAAGATAACGATAATCGGCGAAACCGGCACTTTGCCGAGTCCTGAGGCGATAGCCGCGGAAAAAGTCGGCTGGTCGTCCTATATGACGTGGTCAAAGACGTTCTGCCTTACCGAACAGTTCAATACCTTTGAGCAACTTAAAAAGGTATATAACAGCGAGTTTGCAGTCACAAAGGATGAACTGCCTGTTCTGTACTGAGTCGGTAATAATTGAGCTTTCTGACAGCGGTATGGCGAATACGTTTCGTAGTTACCGTTATATACAAGGAGAAAATTAAAGGTCGGCAATGCTTCGTTCGTGTCTGTGATTTTGATCGGTTAAAAAACGGATCGCAAATCAAGTGATATACTGTCCGGATATTCAATCATCATACTGTGAATGCGTTTTTTGAATCGTGTTCACAGTATTGTTATATAAAACAGGAATGTACATATATGAATTTTATATAGCAAAATCGGCATTTTGACATATTTTCGGTCAAAACAACGATAGGAAAATGAGAATAAAGACAAAAGTTAAGCGATTTTTCTATTGACTTTGCCTTTCGGATGTGGTACAATACTAAAATGTATCATAATGGATTTATATGCGTTGAGGTTAAAAGCGACATATGTCGAAAAGCGCCGAAAAGCTCAGTGCTATGCGGAAAATCCGATGCAGTAATTCCTACGAATAAATTAAGGAGTGGTAAAGCCCATGGTGAATGTCAAGCAGGTAAAACTGGGTAGAAATACCCGTATGAGTTTTTCCAAGATCAATGAAGTTCAGAAAATGCCGAACCTCATTGAAATACAGAAGGACTCGTATCAGTGGTTTTTAGACGAGGGTATAAAGGAAGTATTCAAGGATATTTCTTCTATCACCGACGCTAACGGCAAGCTGGTACTGAGCTTCGTTGATTACCGTATCGACGAGACCCCGAAGTATACTATAGAAGAGTGCAAGGAGCGTGATACAACTTACGCCGCACCCTTAAGAGTAAAGGCACAGCTCAGAAACACCGAAACGGGTGAAGTTGTTGAAAATGAGATATTTATGGGCGACTTCCCTCTGATGACTGACAGCGGCACATTCGTTATCAACGGCGCTGAACGTGTCATAGTTTCACAGCTCGTACGTTCTCCCGGCGTTTATTATGGCTTTGACTACGATAAGACCGGTAAAAAGCTATTCAAGTCAACTGTTATCCCCAACAGAGGCGCTTGGCTCGAATACGAGATGGACTCAAACGACATATATTATGTCCGTATAGATAAGAACAGAAAGATACCCGCTACGACATTTATCCGTGCGCTTGGTATAAGCAGTGATGACGATCTTATCGATCTGTTCGGCGAAGATCCCAGAATAGTGCAGACTATTCAGGAAAAGGACGCAACAAAGAATACCGAAGAAGCGCTTCTTGAAGTATACAGAAAGTTAAGACCGGGCGAACCTCCCACGGTTGACTCGGCTAAGACGCATCTTAATAATCTGTTCTTTGATGCCAAGAGATATGACCTTGCAAGATTCGGTCGTTACAAGTACAATAAGAAGCTCGGTGTTGCATCTAGAATTGCGGGACATAAGGCGGCTCAGCCTATTATAGATCCTACAACAGGTGAGATACTTGTTGATGAAAACGAATTTATCAACGCTGAAAAGGCTCAGATGATCGAGCAGGCAGGCGTTATGGAATGCGTTATCTTCTCGGAAGAGAAGATCGCAAAGGTTCTCGGCAACGGTATGGTAGATATCGCAGGATATATCCCCGAATCTATCGACGCTGAGGCTCTCGGTATCAATGAGAAGGTTTGTTTCAAGGTACTGCGTGAAATACTCGATAAATGCGGAGATGATGTCGAGGCACTTAAGGAAGAGCTTTCAAACAGAGTTGAGGATCTTATCCCCAAGCACATAACTCTTGATGATATATTTGCTACAGTCAGCTACTTTATCAACCTTTGTGAAGGTGTCGGTGAGGTTGATGATATCGACCACCTCGGAAACAGACGTATCCGCAGTGTCGGCGAGCTGTTACAGAACCAGTTCAGAATCGGCTTTGCGAGAATGGAAAGAGTTATCCGCGAGCGTATGGGCCTTCAGTCGCAGGAAGGCGACAAGGTGACACCTAATGCTCTTATAAATATCCGTCCTGTTGTAGCGGCTATCAAGGAGTTCTTCGGTTCTTCGCCGCTTTCACAGTTCATGGATCAGAACAATCCCCTTGCAGAGCTTACTCATAAGAGAAGACTTTCAGCTCTCGGTCCCGGCGGTCTTTCGCGTGACCGTGCAAGCTTTGAGGTTCGAGATGTTCACTACTCGCACTACGGCAGAATGTGTCCTATCGAAACTCCTGAAGGACCTAACATCGGTCTTATCTCTTACCTCGCATCATTCGCAAAGATCAACAAGTACGGCTTTATCGAAGCTCCTTACCGTAAGGTCGACAAGCAAACAGGTGTCGTACTTGACGAAGTAACCTATATGACTGCCGATATGGAGGATAACTACGTTGTCGCTCAGGCTAACGAGCCTCTTGACGAGCAGGGCAGATTTGCAAGAAAGCGTGTCAACGCACGTTACCGCGAGGAGATACTTGAAGTTGACCGCGACCGTGTAGACTACATGGATGTATCGCCTAAGATGGTTGTTTCTGTAGCTACAGCGATGATACCATTCCTTGAAAACGATGACGCGAACCGTGCTCTTATGGGTGCGAATATGCAGCGTCAGGCAGTTCCGCTGATGGTAACACAAAATCCTATCGTCGGCACAGGTATGGAATACAAGGCAGCTGTTGACTCGGGTGCTGTTGTGGTTGCCAAGGAAGACGGCGTTGTAACAAAGTGCAGCGCAGATGAAATTGTTGTTACTGACAACAGCGGCGTTGAGCACTCATATAAGCTTATAAAGTTCAAGCGTTCAAACCAGGGTACTTGCGTAAATCAGCGTCCTGCTGTCGCAAAAGGTATGGAAGTAAAGACCGGAGATGTTCTTGCTGACGGTCCTGCAACAAGCCAGGGTGAAATTTCACTCGGTAAGAATGCTCTTATCGGCTTTATGACTTGGGAAGGTTATAACTACGAGGATGCTGTTCTTATCAACGAAAAGCTTGTTTATAATGATGTATACACATCGATCCATATAGAAGAATACGAGCTCGAATGCCGTGATACAAAGCTCGGTCCCGAAGAGATCACAAGAGAGATCCCGAACGTATCGGAAGACGCTCTCAAGGATCTTGACGAGCGCGGTATTATACGTATCGGTGCTGAGGTTCACTCAGGCGATATCATGGTAGGTAAGGTTACACCCAAGGGTGAAACAGAGCTTACCGCCGAAGAAAGACTGCTCCGTGCAATCTTCGGCGACAAGGCAAGAGAAGTAAGAGATAATTCGCTCCGTGTTCCTCACGGTGAAAGCGGTATCATAGTTGATGTCAAGGTGTTCACAAGACAGAACTGCGATGAGCTTTCTCCCGGAGTAAATATGGTAGTAAGATGCTATATCGCTCAGAAGCGTAAGATCTCTGTCGGCGATAAGATGGCGGGTCGTCACGGTAACAAGGGTGTCGTTTCCCGTATCTTAAAGCAGGAAGATATGCCTTTCCTCCCCGATGGTACTCCGCTTGATATAGTACTGAACCCCCTCGGCGTTCCTTCGCGTATGAATATCGGTCAGGTACTTGAAGTACACCTCGGTTATGCTTGTAAGGCACTTGACTGGCAGATAATGACCCCTGTATTTGACGGTGCTCATGAAGCCGATATCAGAACTTGCTTTGAAAAGGCAGAAGCAGAGCGCGCAAACTACAAGGATAAGGATACGGCAAAGATCGACTTCTCCAAGATCCCTATGCGTGAGGACTGCAAGACACAGCTTACAGACGGACGTACGGGCGAGAAGTTCGACAGCCCTGTAACAGTAGGCTATATGTACTACCTCAAGCTCCACCACCTTGTTGATGATAAGATCCACGCACGTTCAACAGGTCCTTACTCACTGGTAACACAGCAGCCTCTCGGCGGTAAGGCACAGTTCGGCGGTCAGCGTTTCGGCGAAATGGAAGTTTGGGCACTTGAGGCTTACGGTGCGGCTTATACACTGCAGGAGATCCTGACTGTCAAGTCTGATGATATCGTAGGACGTGTAAAGACTTACGAAGCGATCGTAAAGGGCGATCCTGTTCCTAAGGCAGGAGTTCCCGAGAGCTTCAAGGTTCTGTTCAAGGAGCTCCAGTCACTCGGTCTTGATATAAAGGTGCTTGATGCCGACAAGAATGAGATCGACCTTAAGCAGACTTACGAAGAAGATGATGAATACGGTCAGGCGGCTGGTGAGGATACATTTGACTATGTAGCTGAGGAAGGTTCGCTAGATGACGGATTCATAACACAGGATATAGACGAAGACAGCGATTTCTATGCCGATAAGGACGAGGAAGAAGATTTTGATATCGACTTCAACGAGAATGACGCAGACGACACCTTTGACGGTGAATAAGCGTATAGGCATTGACAGGAAAGCGTGTGCATAACACACATAAACTTCTATAGAAAGAATTGAGGTCTGTAAATTGGCATATAAAACATTTGATTCAATGAAGATCGGTCTTGCTTCTCCGGATCAGATCCGTGCATGGAGCTACGGCGTTGTTGAGCGTCCCGAAACTATAAACTACAGAACACAGAAGCCCGAAAGGGGCGGTCTGTACTGCGAAAGAATATTCGGACCTACGAAGGACTGGGAGTGCTCTTGCGGTAAGTACAAGAGAATCCGCTTCAAAGGTAAGATATGCGAGCGCTGCGGCGTTGAGGTAACCCGTAACAAGGTAAGACGTGAGCGCATGGGTCACATTGAGCTTGCGGCTCCCGTTTCGCACATCTGGTATTTCAAGGGTACACCGAGCCGTATAGGTCAGGTGCTTGATATATCACCCAAAAGACTTGAAGAAGTACTTTACTTCACAAAATATATAGTTGTAGATCCCGGCGATACCGTTCTCACAAAGAAGCAGATACTCACCGAAAAAGAGTACGCTGATATGAGAGAACGTTATGAAGATGATTTCAGAGCAGAGATGGGTGCTGAAGCTATCAAGGAGCTGCTTTGCGAGATTGATCTTGACAAGCTTTCGGAAGAGCTGAAAAAAGAGCTTGAGGACACTCAGCAGGGACAGAAACGAGTTAAGCTTCTGAAAAGACTTGACGTTATCGAAGCGTTCAGACTCAGCGGTAATCGTCCCGAATGGATGATACTCGACTGCATTCCGGTAATTCCTCCGGATCTGCGTCCTATGGTTATGCTGGACGGCGGCAGATTTGCAACATCCGATCTTAACGATCTGTACAGACGTGTTATCAACAGAAACAACCGTCTTACAAAGATGAAGGAGCTGCACGCTCCCGACATCATCATCAGAAACGAAAAGAGAATGCTTCAGGAAGCTGTCGATGCACTTATCGACAACGGCAGACACGGAAGAGCGGTAACAGGACCTTCAAACCGTCCGTTAAAGTCACTTTCCGATATGTTAAAGGGTAAGCAGGGTCGTTTCCGTCAGAACCTTCTCGGTAAGCGTGTTGACTACTCCGGACGTTCTGTTATCGTTGTCGGACCTGACCTTAAGATGGATCAGTGCGGTCTTCCCAAGGAGATGGCAATAGAGCTGTTCAAGCCATTTGTAATGAAGGAGCTTTCCAAGCGTGGAATAGCCAATAATATAAAGAGCGCAAGAAAAATGGTAGAGCAGGCAAAAGAACCTGCTGTATGGGACGTACTTGAGGAAGTTATCAAGGATCACCCTGTACTGCTTAACCGTGCGCCTACACTGCACAGACTCGGTATTCAGGCATTTATGCCGGTACTTGTCGAGGGTCGTGCAATCAAGCTTCATCCTCTGGTTTGTACAGCGTTCAATGCTGACTTCGACGGCGACCAGATGGCCGTACATCTTCCTCTGTCGGAAGAAGCCCAGAACGAAGCGCGTACACTTATGCTGGCAGCAAAGAACCTGTTAAAGCCCTCTGACGGTCGTCCCGTTACAGTTCCTACACAGGATATGGTACTCGGTTCTTACTACCTTACGATCGACAAGCCCGGTGAAAAGGGCGAGGGCAAGGTATTCCGTGACTTCAACGAAGCTATTATGGCTTACAACGAGGGCGACATCACGATCCACTCTGCTATCAAGGTGAGAGTAACAAAAGATGTCGGCGGAGATCACCCCGAAACAAGAATTATCAATGCGACAGTAGGTCGTATCATATTCAACGAGCACATTCCTCAGGATCTCGGATTTGTAGACAGAACCGATCCCGATAAGAAGTTCGATCTCGAGATCGGCTTCAAGGTAAGAAAGAAAGAGCTCGGACAGATCATTGACAAGTGCCTTAAGGTTCACGGTACTCCCATGACAGCACAGGTACTCGATAAGATAAAGGCTATGGGCTACAAGTACTCAACAAAGGCCGCTATCACAGTTGCCGTTTGCGATGCTACTATCCCGCCCGAAAAGAAGGATATACTCGCTGAAGCTGACGAAAAGGTTCAGGAAATCAACGACTACTTCAACAATGGTTTCATTTCAAACTCGGAAAGAAAGTCTGCTGTACTCGGTGTATGGAATCAGGCTACAGCCGATGTAACAACAGCACTGACAAAGGGTCTTGACGATTATAACCCCATCTACATGATGGCAGACTCGGGAGCCCGTGGTAGTACAAACCAGATAAGACAGCTCGCAGGTATGCGTGGTCTTATTGCCAACACGTCGGGTGAAACGATCGAGATCCCGATCAGAGCTAACTACCGTGAAGGTCTTAACATCCTCGAATACTTCATTTCCTCAAGAGGTGCGAGAAAGGGACTTGCCGATACAGCATTAAGAACCGCCGACTCGGGTTACCTTACAAGACGTCTTGTTGATGTATCGCAGGAAGTTATAGTAAGAACCGATGATTGCGGAACTACAGACGGCATAGATATCTACGAGATACGCGAAGGCAAGGAGCTTATTGAGTCGCTTGAAGAGCGTCTTACAGGCAGATACCTTGCAGAAGACTTCCTTGATGATAACGGCAATGTGCTGGTATCCAAGGATAAGCTGATGACAGAAGCGGATGCCAAGCTGATCGTTGCAACCGGTGCCAAGACAGTCAAGATACGTTCGGTTCTTACCTGTCATGCTGAACACGGTGTCTGCGCTAAGTGCTACGGTTCGTCACTTGCAAACGGCAAGAAGATAACGATAGGCGAAGCAGTCGGAATTATAGCCGCCCAGTCGATCGGTGAACCCGGTACACAGCTTACGATGAGAACGTTCCATACAGGTGGTATAGCATCTGCAGAGGATATCACACAGGGTCTTCCCCGTGTCGAAGAGCTTTTCGAGTCACGCCGTCCTAAGAATGCCGCTATTATGGCTAAACACAGCGGTAAGACAAGAATTGATGAGATCAAGAAAACAAGACATGTTATCATTACAAGCGAGGACGGAGAGGATCATCCTTATCCCGTACCGTTCGGATTTAAGCTCAAAATCCAGGAAGGCGATTATATCAATGCCGGCGAAACACTTACAGAAGGTAGCGTAAACCCCCATGATGTTCTTGAAGTCAAGGGCGAAGAGGCAGTTCAGAACTACATCATTGCCGAGGTTCAGAAGGTTTACCGCTTACAGGGTGTTGATATCAACGATAAGCATATCGAAGTCATCGTTCGTCAGATGATGAGAAAGATACGTGTAACTGATCCCGGCAGCAGCTATTTACTTCCCGGTTCGGTTATCGACAAGACAGAGCTTGTCAAGATCAATAAGGAGCTTGAGGAGCGTAAGGAAGCCGGCGAACAGATCGTACCTATTCAGTGCGAAGCGGTACTTCTCGGTATCACAAAGGCATCTCTTGCAACTGACAGCTTTATGTCCGCCGCATCATTCCAGGAAACTACACGAGTTCTTACCGATGCCGCTATCCACGGCAAGGTCGACCCGTTACTCGGTCTTAAGGAAAATGTAATCATAGGTAAGCTTATACCTGCCGGTACAGGTCTTGAGGCTATGGAAAAAGAAAAGGAAGAAAGAGAAAAGGAAGCAGATGCATATAATCATGCAGATGCTGAAGAATCTCATTCGGAAGAAGAGCAGGTTGGCGAAACTGCACAAAACTAAACAATAAATAAGCGTAAAGGCGACGATTATCACAAAAATTTTTCGTGAAAACGAAAATGCTTGACAATCGCCGCCTTTTTGTATATAATATTTAAATGTGTGCAGAATAAATGCGTAAAAGCGGCATTCTGAGGCACAGAATTTAATTTATTTTGCAAGGAGGTGTAACATTTGCCAACCTTTAACCAGCTCGTTCGTAAGGGTAGAGCAGTTGCAGAAAAGAAGTCCAAGGCTCCTGCACTGCAGAAGAGCATGAACACTCTTAAGAAGGAAACAGTAGATATATCTTCTCCCCAGAAGAGAGGTGTATGCACAGCTGTTCGTACTGCTACCCCTAAGAAGCCTAACTCTGCTATGAGAAAGATTGCCAGAGTAAGACTTTCCAACGGTTATGAAGTTACTGCTTATATTCCGGGTATCGGACACAAACTGCAGGAACACAGCGTTGTACTGATCCGTGGCGGCCGTGTTAAGGATCTCCCCGGTGTACGTTACCACATCGTAAGAGGCACACTTGATGCTCAGGGTGTTGACGGAAGAATGCAGGGTAGATCAAAGTACGGAGCTAAGCGTCCGAAGGCTGGTGCGAAAAAAGCGTAACTGATGACTTTTAGCCACTTTTGTGGAGTAATATATTATATTACCTCTGCAATTGGACGGCGGGAGTTAATCGCTTTCGAGTACCGATGATTTTCATTATTTATGAAGGAGGGAAGTAAAGTGCCAAGAAGAGGTAATGTTCCTAAGCGTGATGTATTACCCGATCCTATGTACGGCTCAGAGCTCGTAACAAGACTCGTAAACAATATCATGCTCGACGGCAAGAAGGGTGTTGCTCAGAAGATCGTATACGGTGCATTTGACATCGTAGCAGAGAAGTCAGGTAAGAGCGCACTTGAAGCTTTTGAAGAAGCTATGGAAAATATCATGCCTCAGTTAGAGGTAAAGGCACGCCGTGTCGGCGGTGCCACATATCAGGTTCCTATGGAAGTTCGTCCCGAAAGAAGAAGAACTTTAGGTCTGAGATGGATTACTCTGTACGCCAGACAGAGAAATGAAAAGACAATGAAGGAAAGACTTGCAAACGAGATCCTCGACGCTATGAACGGTCAGGGCGGAGCTTGCAAGAAGCGCGATGATACACACAGAATGGCTGAAGCTAACAGAGCTTTCGCACATTACAAGTGGTAATCAATAAAACGGAGGAAATATGGCTAGAGACGTAACTCTTGAAATGACCCGTAATATTGGTATCATGGCTCACATCGACGCAGGTAAGACAACTACGACCGAGCGTATCCTGTTCTACACCGGTATCAATCACAAGATCGGTGAGACCCACGACGGTTCTGCTACGATGGACTGGATGGAGCAGGAGCAGGAAAGAGGTATCACAATTACTTCTGCTGCTACTACTGCATACTGGAAGAAGCACAGAATCAATATTATCGATACTCCCGGACACGTTGACTTCACTGTAGAAGTTGAGCGTTCGCTGCGAGTTCTTGACGGATCTGTTACAGTTTTATGTGCTAAGGGCGGTGTTGAGCCCCAGTCAGAAACTGTATGGCGTCAGGCAGACAAGTATCATGTTCCGAGAATGGCATACATCAACAAGATGGATATCATGGGTGCTGACTTCTATAATGTTGTCGGCATGATGAAGGACAGACTGAAGTGTAATGCTGTTCCGATACAGCTCCCTATCGGTGCCGAAGATACATTCAGAGGTATCGTAGACCTTATCGAAATGAACGCTGACATCTACTATGACGATCTCGGTAAGGACATGCGTGTGGAAGAAATTCCGGATGACATGAAGGAGAAGGCTCAGGAATATCACGATGCACTCATCGAGGCTGTTGCTGAGCAGGACGAGGAACTTATGAATAAGTACCTCGAGGGTGAAGAAATCACCGTTGAAGAAGTCAAGGCTGTACTCAGAAAGGCTACGATTGATAATGAGATCGTTCCTGTAACCTGCGGTACATCTTATAAGAATAAGGGCGTACAGAAGCTCCTCGATGCTATCGTTGACTATATGCCCTCTCCTCTCGATGTTCCTTCTATCAAGGGCGTTGACCCCGAGACAGGCGAAGAGGTTGAAAGACACGCAGGCGACGATCAGCCGTTCTCTGCACTCGCTTTCAAGATTGCTACAGACCCGTTCGTTGGTAAGCTCTGCTTCTTCAGAGTATACTCAGGTACGGTTGCTGCAGGTACAACTGTTCTCAACGCAACAAAGGACAAGAAGGAGCGTATGGGACGTATTCTCCAGATGCACGCTAACCACAGAGCTGACCTCGAGGTTTGCTACTGCGGTGATATCGCTGCTGCTGTCGGTGTCAAGAACACAACAACAGGCGATACACTGTGTGACGAAGAACATCCCGTAATCCTTGAGTCTATGGAATTCCCCGAGCCCGTTATCTCGCTCGCTATAGAACCCAAGACCAAGGCAGGTCAGGAAAAGATGGCTATTGCTCTTGCAAAGCTTGCAGAGGAAGACCCCACTTTCAGAACCTACACAAATGAGGAAACAGGTCAGACAATCATCGCCGGAATGGGCGAGCTCCACCTTGAAATCATCGTAGACAGACTTCTCCGTGAATTTAAGGTTGAGGCTAATGTCGGCGCTCCTCAGGTTGCATATAAAGAGACAATTACAACTAATGCTGATGTTGATACAAAGTATGCACGTCAGTCAGGTGGTAAGGGTCAGTACGGTCACGTTAAGCTCCACGTTTACCCGAACGAGTCCGGTAAGGGCTATGAGTTCATTAACGCAATTGTCGGCGGTTCTATCCCGAAGGAATATATCCCCGCAGTTGACGCAGGTATCCAGGGTGCTTTACAGTCCGGTGTTCTTGCAGGCTATCAGACAGTAGACGTTAAGGTTGAGCTTTATGACGGTTCATACCACGAGGTCGACTCTTCTGAAATGGCATTCAAGATCGCAGGTTCAATGGCTATCAAGGAAGCTTGCCGTAAGGCAAACCCCGTAATCCTTGAACCTATCATGAAGGTAGTTGTAACAGTTCCCGAAGAATACATGGGCGACGTTATCGGCGACTTAAGCTCACGTCGTGGTGAAATTCAGGGTATGGAAGACAGAAACGGTGTTAAGCAGATCAATGCTTTCGTTCCTCTGTCAGAAATGTTCGGTTACTCAAACGATCTGCGTTCTAAGTCACAGGGTCGTGGTCAGTATGTAATGGAACCCAGCCACTACATTCAGGTTCCTAAGTCAATTGCAGATGGAATCATCAGCAAGAGAGCTAAGGACTAATAAAATTTTTCTGAAAGAGCAAAAAAGACTTGTTTTTTGAGAAATAATCTGATAAAATACTAAGTGTATGGAATACACATAATTAAAGGAGGAAAATTCCAATGGCAAAGCAGAAATTTGAACGTACCAAGCCCCACGTAAACATTGGTACAATCGGTCACGTTGACCACGGTAAGACTACTTTAACAGCAGCTATCACTAAGGTTCTTTCACTCAAGGGCTATGCTCAGTTTGAAGCATACGATATGATCGATAAGGCTCCCGAGGAGAGAGAGCGTGGTATCACAATCAACACAGCTCACGTAGAGTATGAGACAGACAAGCGTCACTATGCTCACGTTGACTGCCCCGGCCATGCTGACTATATCAAGAACATGATCACAGGTGCTGCTCAGATGGACGGCGCTATCCTCGTTGTTGCAGGTACTGACGGTCCTATGGCTCAGACTAAGGAGCACATCCTTCTTGCTCACCAGGTAGGCGTTCCCGCAATCGTTGTATTCATCAACAAGTGTGATGACGTTGACGATCCCGAGCTTCTCGACCTCGTTGAAATGGATATCCGTGAAACACTTTCAGAGCATGACTTCCCCGGTGATGACGTACCCGTTATCCGCGGTTCTGCTAAGGTTGCTCTTGATTGCCCCAGCAAGGATATCAATGCTCCCGAATACGCTTGCATCATAGAGCTCATGAATGCAGTTGATGATTACATTCCTACTCCCGATCGTAAGGCTGATCTTCCTTTCCTTATGCCTGTTGAGGATACTATGACAATTTCAGGTCGTGGTACAGTTGCTACAGGTAGAGTTGAGAGAGGTATCCTCAAGCTCAATGATACAGTTGAAATCACAGGTCTTACAGACGAGCCTAAGCAGACAGTTGTAACAGGTATCGAAATGTTCCGTAAGCTCCTCGACTTCGCTGAGGCAGGTGACAACATCGGTACACTTCTCCGTGGTATCCAGAGAAGCGAAATCGAGCGTGGTCAGGTTCTCTGCAAGCCCGGTTCAATCCACCCCCACAAGAAGTTCAAGGGTCAGGTTTACGTATTAAAGAAAGAAGAAGGCGGACGTCATACTCCTTTCTTCTCAAACTACAGACCTCAGTTCTTCTTCAGAACAACTGACGTTACAGGCGTTATCACACTTCCCGCTGACAAGGAAATGTGCATGCCCGGCGATAACGTAACAATGGATGTTGAGCTTATCACTCCTATCGCTATCGAAGAAGGTCTCCGTTTTGCTATCCGTGAAGGCGGCAGAACAGTTGGTTCAGGCGTAGTTACAGCTATCAACGAATAATTTGAGATTATAATATCTTATATAAGACGATATCCGCTTTCACGAGCGGATATTGTTTTTATATAGACTTTTTGAGAGGTATTTTATGCGGCTTCCCGAATATGTTTATGAAGTACTTGAAAAACTGCATAACAGCGGTTACGAAGCGTATTGTGTCGGCGGCTGTGTAAGAGATTATCTGCTCGGGCAATGCCCCGATGATTATGATATTACAACATCAGCATTGCCCGAACAGATAATAAAGGTATTCGACGGCTATAAGCTGTTGATCATGGGACTTAAGCACGGTACTGTGACGGTTATAATCGATAAGAAGCCTGTTGAGATAACAACATACAGAGTTGACGTCGATTATAAGGATCACCGTCACCCGTCAGAAGTACGTTTTACTCCTTGTCTTGAGGAAGACTTGGCACGTCGTGATCTGACAATAAATGCTATGGCTTTTAGTCCTGAAACGGGCATCATTGACTTGTTTGGCGGTCAGGAGGATCTGAAATCTGGTATTGTAAGAAGCGTCGGCGATCCAATGAAACGTTTTGATGAGGATGGACTGCGCATATTACGCGCACTTAGATTTGCATCGCGATACGGTTTTAATATCGACAAATGTACCTCTGACGCAGTTCACAGATTGCGTTATCTGTTGTCATTTATATCAGCTGAACGGATAAACTACGAGCTTTGCGGGATACTTACAGGTGACTGCGGTGATATTCTTTATAATTACAGCGATGTTATCTGTGAGATCATTCCGGAGATGTATCCTTGTATCGGCTTTGAGCAGCACTCAAAATATCACGATAAGACGGTATACGGTCATATTGTTGCAACCGTTGAGGCGGCCGAACCTACAGTTGAAGCAAGGCTTACGATGCTCCTGCATGATATCGGAAAGCCTGCTAGCTTTTTTATGAAGGACGGCGTAGGGCATTTCTACGGTCATGCAGATGTCAGCTGTAAGATAGCTGCCGGAGTTACCAAAAGACTGCGTTTCAGTAAAAAAATTACCGATGAGGTATTGTTTTTAATTCAAAATCATGGTATAGTTATTAACGATGATATCCGCAGTATAAGAAAAGGTCTTGCACGATACGGCGCGGAGCGCTTTTTAAAGCTTATCAGAGTGCATTATTTTGACACCTGCGGAAAAGCTCCTGAGTATTTCGGCGAAAAAGCTCTGTTTGACAGCATAGAAAAACATACAAGAGAGTACCTTGAAAATGAACCGCCTATGGACCTTAAACAGCTTAAGGTCAATGGCTCGGACATTTCGCAGCTTGGTATATCCGGCAGGAAAATCGGTGAAGCTCTGAGCTTTCTGCTTGAGCAAGTGATAGACGGAAATTGCAAAAACGATAAGGATAGTCTGTTGACTTTCGTTAAAAATAATTATTTATAAACGGAAAGGGTAAAAGATATGTCAGCTACAGATATAGGGATTGATTTAGGAACAGCAAACGTTATAATTACACTCGGCGATAAGGGCATAGTTGTAAACGAACCCTCGGTTGTCGCTTATGACAAGAAAAAGCACTGTGTACTTGCAGTCGGTAACGAAGCATATAAGATGATAGGCAGAACCCCTGAATATATTGTTGCGGTAAAGCCGCTGAAGGACGGTGTTATCTCGGATAATGAGATGACGGAAGCCATGATAATCGAGTTTATCAGAAAGGTTATAGGCAGAATAGTAAAGCCGAGAATTATCCTTTGTGTGCCTTCGTCTGTGACTGATGTAGAAAACAGAGCAGTGGTTGAAGCGGCACTTTCTGCGGGTGCGCGAAAGGTATTCATTATAGAAGAGCCTATTGCGGCGCTTCTCGGTGCGGGTATTGATATTTCTAAGCCTAACGGCACAATGGTAGTAGATGTCGGCGGCGGTACGGCTGATATAGCGGTTGTTTCGTTCAACGGCATTGTAAAAAGCTGTTCTCTGAAGATGGCAGGTAACAAATTTGATGCCGCCATTATCCGTGGCGTAACAATGAAATACAAGATACTTATCGGTGAAAAGACAGCCGAGCAGGCTAAGAAAGAGATAGCTAATGTGTTCAACCCGACAGGAGATGTCAAAATAACCGTAAAGGGAAGGCATCTTATAAAAGGTCTTCCGGAAAGCGTTGAGATCAGCGATAAGGATATGTACGAGTTTCTGCACGACAGTGTAATGGAGATCGTGGATAAGATAAAAGAAGTCTTCGAGCAGACACCACCCGAGCTTGTCGGTGATATTCTTACAAACGGCATTGTGCTGACCGGCGGCGGAGCAATGCTGAAAGGCTTCCCTGAGCTTGTGACCGAAGCTGTCGGTGCACCATGCTATGTCGCTGATGACCCGATAGAGTGCGTTGCAAAAGGTGTTGCAAAGGCATTTGATTATACAGATGAACTTCTTGATGGTTTTGAGAAGATATCGCTTTACAGATATAAGTAATATAAGTCCTGCGGCGTGAAAATACCGCAGGACTTTTTTCACTCTTTTATGATCTTTAGAACGGGATAATCGTCGATATAAGGTTTGATTATATACGGGTGTTTTTTCGCATAATCAAGCATTATATCTGCTAGCGAGCCGCTTTCATCGTGTTTTTCATTAAGAAAAGCAGAAAGCTTTGACAGTGGCAGTGCGGAAACTGTTTCGCACACAGGTGACACGGTAATGCCAAGTATACTATCGGCTATTCGGTTAACCCTGAATGGCCATACTCTGCAATCAAACGGTTTCTTATCGCCGAGAATACAGCCGCTGTCTGTAAGCATAGGGCAGTATGACAGCTCATCGCTGTCTGAAAAGTGCATAACAAATCGGTAGCCGTCCTCATATGGCTCAAGCTCTGCGTTTTTATTGATATTATCTTTTATATATGAGGCGGTTTCCTGTGAGATGATCGGTATTTCCCATATATCGTCCTTGTCAAAACCGCAACAGACGCGGCATCTGGCACACGCATCACGGCTGAGTATCTTTGTAAGCATATCATCAATTCCTTTCACTGTTATCTTACCACAACTTTTACGGATAAGCAACAGGTATTTATATTTTGATCGGTAATAAATTATGTCAATTTGGTTACAATTTGCAAAATCTATTGATTTTATCGCTCAGTTTTGGTATAATTACTTATATGTCCGGCTGTTTTACAGACGCGGATAAACGATTTTACACGGAAACACCCGTAGAAGCTTAAAGGATATACAATGGATAATAATATTTCAAACAGTTTTGCAAATTACGAATTTATCCCCGATTTATTTGAACAGATAGAAAAGGTAATAATAGGCAAGCGAGATGTTATAAAGATGCTGATAGCAGCACTGCTTTCCGGCGGTCATGTGCTTATCGAAGATGTACCGGGTACAGGTAAGACAACACTTGCGATGGCACTCGCAAGAGCAACATCTTTGTCATGCAGAAGAGTGCAGTTCACTCCCGATGTAATGGCATCGGATATAACCGGTTTTACTATGTACAATAAGGAAAGCGAGCGCTTTGAATATCGTGAAGGTCTTGTAATGAGTAATATTTTCATCGCCGATGAGATAAACAGAACTTCACCAAAAACGCAGTCGGCTCTTCTTGAAGCAATGGAGGAAAAAAAGGTAACGGTTGACGGTACAGCACACAAGCTTCCCGAACCGTTTATGGTTATAGCTACCGAAAACGAATTTGGTTATGTCGGCACTTATCCGCTTCCCGAAGCTCAGCTTGACCGCTTCCTTATAAAACTGTCGGTAGGCTATCCTACAGCCGAAGACGAGGCTATGATCCTTTATAGAAGAAAAAACGGCGACCCTATAGAAACAGTAGAGCCTGTATGCAGTGCCGATGATATCAAAAGCTGCATTGCCGCAGTAAGAGAAACGCATATAGATGCCGCAATTTATAAATATATTGTCGATATTGTTGCGGCAACAAGAACTCATCCGTTTGCGGCTCTGGGAGCAAGCCCCCGTGCGTCAATAGCACTTATGAGAGCGGCACAGAGTACGGCATTTATGGACGGACGAAACTATGTCACTCCCGAAGATGTTGCAATTATGGTGAATTATGTTCTTCCGCACAGGATTCATCTTACACAGGAGGCTAAGGTGAAACGTATCGGGGTGGATTATGTTATAGATGAAATAATGAAGGCTGTAAAGCCGCCGTTCAAAGGCAATAACCAGTAAACCGAAGGGACAACTTTTGTATGGCTAGATATAGGTTCTTTTATTTAGTCTTTCTGATAGTAAGCATAGTACTGATGTTCGCTTACAAAAGCAAACTCACATCGGTATTGTTTCTGATAGCCGTTATTTTGCCGGCAGTGTCATTTGTTTTACTTCTGTTGACGAGATTTTTACTGAAAGTGCGGATAGAATACAGGACGCTTTCGACAGAGAAGTTTGAAAATACCGATATTTCCGTAACTGTTACAAACAGATTTTTAGTTCCGGTTTCACCGGGAGTATTGATCGGCTGTTTTCCGTACCGTAACAGCGAAAAGTTTGAATATCAGAAGATAATGGTCAGTGTACCTCCGTTTTCGTCAATAACGGTCAGCTTTAATTCCCCGATAAAGTACAGAGGCGTATATCGCTCCGGTATTGACAGCTTTGTGATATATGATCTTTTTAAAGTGTTCAGATCGGTGAAAAAATGCGAACAATATGAAAGGTTTATTGTTCTGCCGCGTAAGCTTGTTATCGATCCGATTATCGATACAGGCGACGGTGACAGTGAAACGCTTTCGCAAAACAGTTTCTCACTTGATAAAAATGCATTTGCAAGCATAAGAGAATATCGGAATGAAGATTCTATAAAGAATGTACACTGGGCTATGTCGGCAAAGCATGATAAGCTTATGGTAAAACAGATGGATAGAAGTATCGGCGGCAGTTGTGTAATCATTCCTGATCTGAACGAATATTTCCCGTTTGAAGAGGATAACGCAGAAGCAGCCGACAGTATAATAGAGGTGCTGCTGGCGCTCAATCTGTCGCTTATTTCTATGAAGCAGAGCTGTGTCAATGCATGGTATTCTCCCGACGATAAGCAGTGTGAGCAGTACACAGTCAAGACCGAAGAAGACAATATGTTACTTTTTGACCTGATGAGTATGCTGCCTCGGCAAAGTATAACCTTCCTTCCCGAAACCATAGCGAGCAGTTGTACGGAAACTACCGGTGATACCTCCGCCGTCTACTTTATAACCTCACAGCTAAGACGTGATTTTATAAGCAAAATGACTGAAATAGAGCTTTTCAGAAACAAGCAGGTCAAAATTCTGCTTGTCAGCAGTCCTATTGAGTCTGATGAGCAAAGGGAGATGGCTGAAGCCGTTTCTGTAACATCGGGATTTGAATTATGGAAAATCGATAAGGATGACATCGTCCGTTCACTTAATGCGGCTATTGAACTGCATAAAAAGAAATGAACGCATTATAGATTACTATGGAGAACTGATTTGAAAAAAAATACCGGAAAAAAGGACAGCCGTGATAATGCGCAGGCAATAGTTCTGGTCGGCAATACATATCGCAGGAATGTTAATCCGCTCCCCGTGATAGCGGTTAAACTGATGTTGACATATATGCTGGCGGTCGGCACTATAATGAGCTTTATGGATATGTATGACATTCCGTTTGAGTTCGGCTCGGCTATCGCTCAGATCCTGCTGTTCGTTACGGCTTTTATGCCGATTTTCATATTTATTAAAAAGCGATATGCGATTCCTGTTCTTGCAGTGGGAGTCGGCGCGGTATATTATTTCTTTCACAGCGACATAAACGAAGCGTGTCTGCTGTTCAAGGACTATCTGTTTATACAGCTTGACGGCAGATTGTTGTCGACATTACAGTATGTGCCTGTAAATTCCCATGCATTTCTTACAAGGACGCAGGACTTTACCAGCGCAATGAATATGGCGATGCTTATCATCATTTGCATTGTCTGCTTTGTATGTGTGCTTTGCTGTTACAAGAAATTCAGGGCGCTTCCGCTGATTATAATGTGGTGCGTAATGTTTATCCCCGCTTTTCTTTCGGAAGACGCGGATTATTCGGTATATACCCTGCTTGCGGTAACCGCATTTTTCGGGCTTTATGCTATAGCGTCATCGAACAGCTTTTATTCAAAAATACCTGCGGTCGGCGCTAAAAGAAACGAAGTAAAAAATGATGAAAAGGCTTTCCGCAAAAATCTCAGCAAAAAAAATCCTGTTCAGACAGCAAAGTCCGAGCTTTCCCGCTACGGAAGAAACAGCCTGTGCGGAATACTTGCGGCATTGATAACATTCGGAGCGGCATTCGGCTCACAGAAGCTTTTCCCGGATATGACGTACATCGATACCGAAGAGGTCATCAATTCCACAGTGAAATTCTTTACCGATATCGGCGAATATTTCAGTCTTGTTTTTTCCGGCAACACAAGCGGACTTTTCAGCGGATATTTTTCATCTGACAACTTCTTTATCAATAACAATATAGAACTCAATGCGCCTCCGCAGTCGGCAAATGATCCTGTGCTAAAAGTCACATCTTCCGGCGAGAACGGTATGTACCTTGTCGGTGATATCGGTGTGGACTTTGACGGTCGGAGCTGGATCGGCGTTCAGCGAAAAATATCGCAGAACGAGCTTTACAGCGGTGAATATAATATAAGTGACAGCTTTTCACCCGAGCAGATCGTTCAGATGACGCGCTATCTTAATATGTCCGGTTTACTGTTGGAAAAGAAGCTGTCGGATTACGAATATCGGTATATCGATGCTCATTATGAAATGTCTGATTACGATGATATGCGTGCGGCGATAAGCACGATGGAGGGCATTTCTGGCGGCGAGCCTGTGTTCCTGTACAGCTCACAGAATGTGAATATAGAGTATCTCAAGAATACCAATGTTGTTTTCAAGCCGTTCCTGCCAGATAATAACTCGTATATGAGCAATGAGAACTTCAAATATTTCGGAGATACCGTTATCAGGATAGCGGACAGAAAAAACTGGATGAAAAGCTTTGAATCCAATGTGACACTGCCTGTTAACCCTGCATTATTTGCGGTCACGCTTGACAGCTCCGATGACAATGAAAAGATATCATTGTTACAGACAGTCGGATACACATATGAAGAAGCCCGCAGATATATTGATGATAAAAAAGAGTATGACCGCTATGTATATGACACTTATTCCTCTGTTCCCAAGAGCGAAAAGGATAACATAAAGAGGTTTATAGCTGAGTTTGAAAGCAAAGACGGTGACAACGCAGGTATTGTCGATAACAAAATGCTCTATGCCTACGGAATGTGCGAATACCTGAGAACGCACTATCAGTATTCTCTTAACGCAGATAATACATCCGATCGCAGTAACACCATGCTAGGTAACTTCTTATTCAATACAAAACAGGGACACTGCGCATTATATGCAAGTACTATGGTGCTTGCTCTGCGGGAAAAAGGAATACCTGCACGCTATATCACAGGATTTACAACAGGTAAGCTTAACTTCAACGAATATGCCGGTGTGTACGAAAAGACCATTCATGAAAATTCGCTCCACGCATGGGTTGAGGTATACAGCGATGATTTCGGCTGGATACCGTTTGATCCGACCGGGTATGGCGGTAACAGTAATTTCGGAAACAGCACAGATCCATCACAGACGGAAGCCCCGATCACTTCTGTTCCGGAAACTACCACAACTACAACAGTACAGACGACCACAACTGTATCTTCCGATACCGAACAGACTACTGCTCCGGTGACATCGTCACCCGACAGCGACATTTCCGGAGGTACGGATGGTGTAACCGAAAGCAAAATCGATTTATCGGTTGTGCTCAGGATCGCAATAGCGGTGTTGGCGGTAACTGTGGCATTTGCCGCTGTCATCATATTTATAAATTCGGTAAAGCGCAGAAACGAAAAGCGTATGAGATATTTCCGCAAGTCGAAAAATACGTCAGAAGCGGTAAAAGAAATGTACGGCTTTATAATGAAACTGTTTGCCGCTACGGATATAGCCCCGATCGGCACAGAGCTTCCCGAAGAATTTGCGCTCAGAGCCGATAAAGAATTGCTCCCTCTCGGCATGGATATAAGTCTTGTCGAAATAATGAAGATAATAGAAAAGGCGGAATTTTCAAATTCCGATATAACTGAAGAGGAACGCGCAAAGGTGTACAAGTACACTAAGACGCTTTACGTTCTGATTATGGCAAACTCGGGTAAATTGAAGCGTATGTGGCTGAAAGTCACTATTTGACAATAAATCGGTATTATTGTTGTAAAATTTCTTTTTATCTGCTATAATAAGGATAGAAGCAAAAAAACTGCAATTGCAATGCGGAAAGGAAATATAATATGAGACTTATTACCAGATCAGATTTTGACGGACTTGCCTGCGGCGCATTACTGCTGGCGGCAAAAGTCGTGGACAGTTGGATGTTTGCTCATCCGAAAGATATCCAGGACGGACTTGTTCCCGTTACTGAAAATGATGTACTTGCGAACGTACCGTATGCACCCGGTTGCGGACTTTGGTTCGACCACCATTCAAGCGAAGAGGAAAGGCTTAAGATAAAAGGAAAGTATAAGGGCGAAAGCAGGATATCGCCAAGTGCCGCAAGAATAATTTATGAGTATTACGGCGGTAAAGAGTGCTTCCCGAATTTCGACGATCTTATGCTGGCTGTCGATAAGGTCGACAGCGGAAACCTGACTGCAGAAGAGATCCTTGAACCGACAGGCTGGATACTTATCGGATTTCTGATGGATCCCAGAACCGGTTTGGGTCGTTTCAGAAACTTCACCATCAGCAATTATCAGTTAATGGAAAAATTGCTGGTATGTTGCGCAACTATGTCCACTGAGGAGATTCTTGAACTCCCTGATATCAAAGAAAGAATAAAGCTATACAATGAGCAAACAGAGCTTTTCAAAAAGATGTTGGGAGAACATACCAGGGTAGAGGGAGATGTTATCATAACCGATCTGCGCAATGTCGATCCTATCTATACCGGCAACAGATTTATGATATACAGCCTTTATCCGCATCAGAATATTTCCGCTTGGATAGTGAACGGCAAAGGCGGCAAGGGTTGCTCTGTAGCTGTTGGTTACTCAATACTCAATCGTACAAGTAACGTTGATGTCGGCTCACTTATGCTTAAGTACGGCGGCGGCGGACACAGAGCGGTAGGTACTTGTCAGTTCAAAGATGAGGAGATCGAAGAAAAACTGCCGTTGCTGCTTGACGAGCTTATAAATTACGACAAATATCATTCTGCGGCGCACATATAAAAAGGATTGCGTTGAAACAACGAAAGGTACATATATGACAGTTCAGGAATATGCGGTAAAACTCCGCGGCAATATTTCAAAAATCATTAAGGGCAAGGACGACAAGATCGATCTTATCATAATGGCGCTTTTAAGCGGCGGTCACGTTCTGCTTGATGATGTTCCCGGAACAGGTAAGACCGTGCTTGCAAAAGCACTTGCAAAGAGTATCGATGCAGGCTTTTCAAGAATACAATTCACTCCTGATCTTTTGCCGTCGGATATCACGGGCATACACTTCTTCAATATGAAGGAGCAGGAGTTTATGTTCCGTGCAGGTCCCATATTCACGAATATACTGCTTGCTGATGAGATAAACCGTGCAACTCCGAGAACGCAGTCGGCTTTACTTCAGTGTATGGAAGAAAAGCAGGCTACAATAGACGGCGAGTTTTTTATGATAGACAAGCCCTTTATCGTTCTTGCAACACAGAACCCTGTAGAAACCTCCGGAACCTATCCGCTTCCCGAGGCACAGCTTGACCGCTTTATCATAAAGCTGTCTATAGGCTATTCCGACAAAAAATCCGAGATGGAGATACTTGATAACTCAAGAGCTGTTCACCCTGTAGAGTCACTAACGGCTGTAACCGATAAGTCAGAGCTTCTCGAAATGATGAGCAGAGTGGAAAGTATAAAGGTAAACGAGGCTGTAAGAGGATATATAGCCGATATCGGCAACGCAAGCCGTCATAACAGCGAGATAAAGCTCGGGCTGAGTACCAGAGGACTTATTGCACTTAAAAATATGTCACAGGCAAGAGCGGCGCTTCGCGGAAGGGAATTTGTGACTCCCGATGACGTAAAGGCGGTCGCACCGTATGTATGTGTTCACAGGCTTATTTGCAGAAGTACGGTTATGAGAGATCCCGACAGCGCAAAGCAGGATATTCTTGAAAAGATGATAAAGGATATCCCCGTTCCTACGGAGCAGATTTAAATGGAGCTTGCAGCTATCGTTTTTGTAATAGCGGCAGTTGTTGTCGCTGAGGTGCTTGTTTTCGGAAAGTATGCACTTAAAGGAATACATTACAGTGCGTCGGTAAACAAGACCGAGGTCTACGAGGGAGATATTCTTGAGCTGACCGAGGTCGTTGAGAACCGACGTTTTGTCGCTTTACCGTGGATCAAAACGGAGCTTTCCGCTTCACGTTGGCTTGCGTTCAATCAAAAGGACTCAGCCGCTCAGACAAGCGGCGGCGATAACATATTCATACCAGGAGTTTTCTCGTTAAAGCCACGCAGTAAGTGTACCCGCGTAAGAAGGATAAAATGTCGTAAAAGAGGCGTATTTTCTTTTGATGATACGGTAGTTACTGCAACCGATATGCTCGGGCTTGTAAGAGTGTCAAACAGCATAAAGGTCGGAATAAGTATAACGGTGCTCCCTACAGCGTCAGACGGAGAAGATGCTGTGTTGTCTTTTAACGAACCGATAGGCGAGATACTTGTAAGACGGTTTATAAATGAAGATCCGTTTATGATAGCGGGCGCAAAGGAGTATACAGGCAGAGAGCCGCTCAACCGCATAAACTGGAAGTATACCGCAATTACCGGAAAACTTATGGCTATGAATAACGAATTTACAACATCGCGAAATTCGCTTATTGTTATAAATATGCAGAGAAAAGGCGTTGTGCCTGTTGCTTCTGCCGATATCAGGGATACCGAGGCGTTTATCAAGCTTGCCGTAAAGCTTATGTGGGACAGCGTTGACAGCGGTTGTAGCTGTGCATTCGCAACAAACGGCGGAAAGGCGGGAGGTACTGCGTCCGGTTTTATAAGAACAAGAGAGCAGTGCGAGGGCACACTCAGAATGCTGGCACAGCTCCCTGACAGCTGTACCTATGAATTTTCAAAGTTCCTGGATGCGCTTAATTACAGCAGCTTTACAGATGTATTTATACTGACACCGTATATAGATGATGATATGACTGCATTCGCAGATAGGATCAGTGCTTCCGATATAAGCACGGCGTTCTATACAACAGGAAATATCCCTGAAGATACTGACGGTCAGTTTCTTCACGCAAAGAAATTTTCCTATACGTTCAATATGGATCGCGAGGAGGACGCAAAGTGAAAAAGAACTTTCCGATGAAATGTGTTGCCGCACTGGCAATGCTTCTTCTGCCTCTTCCTATGCTGTTTGTATTTGAAGTCAGTGCATTTGGCGGATTTACCTTGTGGCACTATTTGCTTTATTATGCCGGTGCGGGAATTACGGCGGGAACTGCATATTTTCTTATGTCGCTAAAGCTAAGCCTTCACAGACCGAAAGCCATATTCGCTGTAAATGCGATGACTGTATTCATCGGAATTATCTTTACGGCGGCAGTTCCTGTAGCATCAACGGCGGTCAATAACACACTTGACGAAAACGGCTTTATTGTTTTTTCGCTGTGTCTTGGACTTATGCCGTCCGTTATAGTTTGGTATCTGCTCGGAATGAGTCTTAGAAAAAACGCCTTTGACGAAGTATTTACACCTGTATGGCTCGGGATATACATTGTCGAAACATTCTTTTGTTATATTTTCTGCGGTGCTATGGCAGAGGATAAAGCGTATCTCAACGACTCGAAGACAAAGATAGCGGTACTTCTTGTAGTGATGGCTCTTCTTACTGTACTGCTTATAAATCAGTCGAATATACAGTCACAGATCGACAGGAGAAGAAACACCAACCTTATAGTACCTAAAGGACTCAAACTGTATAATGCGAAGCTTATAGGTATAGTCGGCGGCATAATCCTTGCGGCACTGCTTCTCAAGGACTATGTTGCGGCGGGGCTTACATGGCTTGTGCAGATGACATTAAAGATAATCGATACACTGCTTTTCAATATACGTTTTCAGCAGACTGACCCGATAACAGGAGATGACACAAAGATACCTGAAATCGAGTTTGTGCAGGCACAGCAGAGCACTAAGGATATATTTGCGTACATCATAATCGTGGCGGCAATTGTTCTGCTTATCGTGTTCAGAAAGAAAATATGGGAGTTTATCAAAAAGACTGCCAAACGCATTTTCGGCAAATATTCCGCAGACGATAGCGTGATAAATGAGCACGAGGACTATACCGACAGCTACGAAGCGCTTGATATCAAGCAGGAAAGGATAGTCAGAGAAACAAAAAAGGACTGCCTTAAGAAATACCGCAAAACCAAAGATAAAACCGAAAAGTTCAGGCTTGGCTACAGGCTTTATATAATGTGGCTTGCCGAACGCAGTTCCGATAATATTTCCGCTATGACTGTAGAACAGCAAAGAAGCGTATCCGATAAGCTGTATCACGGCACAGAGAGTATAAGCGATTTGTCCGGTGGCTATAACCGTGTACGTTATGATGATGAAAAACCGACCGATAATGATATGACTGTTACAGAGCGTATTATAGATGAACTGTATAAGTGACGTTATCCGTCGTGTCGGAAAATTTTCTGTCGAAAGTTTTTGAGTGAATTTGTGCTGTTCTTATTGACATATGTAAAAAATCGTGTTAAAATACGATTATGATAAAAGGGAGTAGTCGGGGGATCGTATATGATCCCTGTACGGTGTCGTCAGTACGACCTCAAAGGTCCGTACCGTACTGAGTATATGCTTATGACAAGACTTTTGTCGCAAATTTTTTGCGGCAGAGGTCTGTTTTTTTATGCCTTTCCGCAAATAAGAAAGGAAAGGTATTATGAATTATTACAGCGAAGAAACAGAAAAAGTCCTGTCAGAACTCAAAACGAGCAAAGACGGACTGACAAGAGAGGAAGCCACAGAAAGGCAATGCAGATACGGCAGGAACGAGATAGCGGAAAAGAAGAAAAAAGGTGTACTGCAAGTATTTGCGGAGCAGTTTGCCGATCTTCTTGTCATAATACTTATCATATCGGCGCTGATATCTGTTTTTACAAGCAATCTTGAAAGCGCAATAGTAATCATTTGTGTTATCACTATGAATGCTGTACTCGGAACTATCCAGCATTTCAAGGCGGAAAAGTCGCTGGAAGCACTGAAATCTATGTCATCACCCACCGCTAAGGTCATGCGTGACGGTAATGTCTGTATCATAGATGCGGCTGACATAACAGTAGGTGATATCGTTATTATTGAGCAGGGAGATATAGTTCCCGCAGACGGAAGAATGATCTCGGCGGCATCATTGCAAGTGAACGAAAGCTCCCTTACGGGTGAAAGTAATGGCATAGAAAAAATGACGCAGATACTGACCGGCGACAGCATACCGCTCGGTGACAGAAAGAATATGGTTTACACAGGTTCGCTCGTTACCGCAGGCAGGGGAATGTTTGCCGTTACGGCAACAGGAATGGCTACAGAGCTTGGCAAGATAGCAGGGCTCATAAATACCGCAGAGCGCAAGAAAACACCGTTACAGCGCAGTCTTGACAAGTTCTCAAAGCAGCTGTCGTTAGTTATCCCCGTACTGAGTCTTATAGTTATGATACTCTATATTGTCAGAGGCACTCCCATACTTGATTCGTTGATGTTTGCTGTAGCACTTGCGGTAGCGGCAATACCGGAGGCGTTGAGTTCCATAGTCACAATAGCGCTTGCTATCGGCACAAGGAAGATGGCAGAGCAAAACGCAGTAATAAAAGATCTGAAGGCTGTCGAGGGACTGGGTTGTGTATCGGTTATATGCAGTGATAAAACAGGTACTCTCACTCAGAATAAAATGACGGTAAGGCAAGTGTATCTTAACGGTAGGGAAGAAAACGCTGACGCTTCGGCTTGTAATGCGGGTTTTGATGTTCTTGAAAAAGCGATGGCATTATGTAATGATGCCGCATATTCAGACGGAAACGCCATAGGCGACCCTACCGAAACCGCATTGTCGGATCTGATCGGTGTTACGGCTTACGAAAAGATCCGTTCGGATTATCCGAGAGTATCAGAAATACCGTTTGACAGTGAAAGAAAGCTGATGAGCACCTGCCATATGATCGACGGCAAGCGTACAATGTTCACTAAAGGTGCTACCGACAATTTGTTGCCCCGTTTGGTTTCGGTGTGCGATAACGGTACGGTGAGAGGCATAACCGATAAAGATAAAAAGGATATTGCTTGTGCTAATGAGCATTTTTCCGGACAGGGAATGAGAGTGCTTGGTTTTGCTTATAAAGTCACTGAAAACAGTTCCGTCGACACTGAGGATAATTATATTTTTATAGGACTTGTTGCGATGACAGATCCGCCGCGTCCCGAGAGCAAGGCGGCGGTTGCGGATTGCATAAGAGCCGGAATAAAACCCGTAATGATAACCGGTGACCACAAAGTGACAGCAAGTGCGATAGCACGGGAAATCGGTATAATGCGTGACGGCGACATAAGTCTTGATGGGGTTCAGCTTGATGCAATGACCGATGAGGAGCTGGATGGCATGATCGAAAAAGTTTCTGTTTACGCCCGGGTATCACCGGATAACAAGATAAGAATAGTAGACCGTTGGCAGAGTAAAGGCAAGATAGTTGCGATGACAGGCGACGGTGTTAATGATGCTCCTGCACTGAAAAAAGCAGATGTAGGTGTTGCTATGGGTATAACAGGAACACAGGTATCGAAAGATGCCGCTTCAATGATATTGACCGATGACAATTTTGCTACGATTATCAAATCGGTAGCTAATGGCAGAGCAATCTATGCAAATATCAAGAATGCCGTTAAATTTTTGCTGTCCGGCAATCTTGCGGCGATAATCGCTGTATTATGTACGGCTATACCGGGACTTCCCGCACCGTTTACTGCGGTTCAGCTCCTGTTTATAAATCTCCTTACCGACTCGCTTCCCGCTATTGCCATAAGCACCGAGAGAGCCGACCGCTCACTGCTTTCGCAAAAGCCGCGTGACAGTAAATCCTCATTTCTCACAAAGGCTATGTCTGTACGCATAGTTGCCGGTGGCGTGCTTATAGCGCTCGCTGTTATGTCGGCGTATTTTATCGGTTCGGCTGTTTCTTCGGGACTTGCGTGTGCGATGGCATTTACAACACTGTGTATTGCAAGGCTTTTCCACGGTTTTAATTGTCGGGGGGATAAGTCGCTTTTCAGCCTTGGAATTACTGCCAATAAGTTCTCACTGCTTGCGTTCTTTGCGGGAATAGTCCTTTTGTGCCTTGCAGTATTCGTTCCCGGAGTTTCGGATCTGTTCGGAACTAAGATTATGAATATCTCAAATTTCGGAATAACGTTACTCCTGGGCTTTGCACCGACGTTTCTGATACAGACGGTAAGAGTGATAAAAGAGGCTTTTGCCAAAAAGAAATAAATCATTCGTATTTTTAGTATGACAAATGGGTTTACATTTATCACTTGATGTGATAAAATAAAAACAGCGGCTGATACCGCAAATATAATTTGGACGGTAAATAATATGAGCATTGAAAAGAAACTCTGGGGCAGTCACAACGGCAAGGACTGCTACTTATTCACGCTTGAAAACGGCAATATGAAAGCCGAGATCACAAACTATGCAGGCTCGCTTGTAAAACTGATAGTACCCGATAAGGACTGCGACAAGGGCGATGTTTTGCTTGGCTATGATACACTTGACGGTTATGTTGCCGGCACAAGCAGTCAGGGTGCGCTGGTTGGCAGATACGCAAACCGTATCGGCGGTGCAAAGTTCACACTTAACGGCAAGGAGTATACCCTTGCGAAAAATGACAACGGCAACACGCTCCACGGCGGAAATATCGGCTTCAATAAGAAAGTATGGGAAGTTAAGGATTACGGCGATGACGGCGCTCCTTATGTTGTGTTCTCATACACTAGCGTTGACGGAGAAGAGGGTTTCCCGGGCACTTTGACGCTTGATGTAAAGTATACTTTAACGACTGATTCTGTTGAGATATGCTATAATGCGGTGAGTGATAAGGATACCGTAATGAATTTCACGAACCACTCATATTTTAATCTCAACGGCACAGATGCAGGAGATATCAAGGATCATATTGCACAGATATTTGCCGATAAGTACACTCCCGTAAGCCCTGTACTTATACCTACAGGCGAGATAGCAAGTGTAAAGGGTACGCCGTTTGATTTCACCTCTCCCAAGAGAATCGGCGAGGATATTGACAGCGGCAAGCTCCCCGGCGGATATGACCACAACTATGTTTTAGGTGAAACAAAGGAAATGAGAAAAGCCGCAGAGGTTTATTCCGAAAAGACCGGCAGAGTAATGACTACTTATACGGATATGCCTGCTATACAGTTCTATATAAGCGGTGGCCTGGGTGGAGAAACAGGCAAGGGCGGTAAGGAAATGTTCAAAAATCAGGGCTTCTGCCTTGAGAGCCAGTTCTGTCCGGACTCACCCAACAAGCCTCAGTTCAAGCCGACTTGCGTGTATAAGGCAGGGGAAAAGTATAACTTTACTACCGTGTATAAGTTTTCGGTGAAGTAACAAGTTGATGCGACGGATTATTCCCATATAACTTGTTCGGCGTTTCATCGGTGATAAGGATCAAGTCAAAGTAGCATTATGCACTGGAGATTTTGATTTGCAGAAGTTATGTAAGCGCTTATAATTTATAATATTGTCCCTGTTGCAACGCCGCAACAGGGACAATATTATTGGCAGATCGTACATCAACCTTTCTTCTTTTCGGGTTCTCGGTTTACCAAACATTTATTATAGAGCCTATTTTTATAAAATAGACTTTTCTCACAAGCAAAAGCGCAGGCTTTATACCTGCGCTTATTTTGTGTGTTCTGTTATACCGCATCATTATATTACATCTGCGCTTTAGATCCGCCGAAATCCTTATTCAACATATCGACAGCCTGCTGCAGCAGCTCATCGCTGATACCGCCGAATGAGCGAATTTGACGGAGCGGCATACTGCCTATCATGCTGCGTACCGCCTCAGGCTCAAAGTGGTCACCGCCGAGCAGACCCTTTGCGACCTTGCTGAAGAGCAGGTCAAGAGTAGCCTTGCCCTCGGCATAGTCCATAAACTCGCCGAATACCGTGTTTTCCGTTGCAACAAACGGGAGCTTTACCGATGTTTTATGTGTGACCTCAGCGGTAAGTCTTATATCACGGGACGAGCTTGCTATCATTATATCGTACTTGCCGTTAGGAGCATACCAGTCGCCGAGCTCCTCGTGATAGTAGCTGAAAGCCCTCTTGTCGAGCCTGAATGTAACGGTTTTACTTTCTCCGGGCTGTAGCTCGACCTTGATGAAGTCTTTAAGCTCCTTTTCGGGACGAACAGCAAAACCTGATTTATCGGCAACGTAAAGCTGTACTGTTTCTTTACCCGCACAGTTGCCGGTATTAGTGATAACTGCGTTTACCGTAAGGATATCATTATCGTCTATAGTCGTATCAGATAGCTTTATATCCGAATATTCAAATGTTGTGTACGACAGACCGTGACCGAACGGATAGCGTACTGCCATTTCTTTTTTATCGTAGTATCTGTAGCCTACGAATACACCCTCGTTGTACTCTGCGTGGCGATCGCCGGGGAAGGTGAGATAGCACGGCGTATCCGACAGTTTCATCGGGATCGTTTCTGCGAGCTTTCCGCATGGGTTAGCCTTACCGAAGAGAATGTCAGCTGTTGCTTCACCTGTAGCCTCACCGCTGAGATATACCTCAAGAACTGCGCTTACCTTATCGTTCCACGGCATTTCGACCGGAGAGCCGTTGTGGAGCACTACTATAACGTTTTCCTGCACCTTGCAGATTTCGTCAATCAATTCGTTCTGGCAGTCGGGCATACGCATATGCTTTCTGTCATAGCCTTCCGATTCAAAGCTGTCGGGAAGCCCTGCGAATATTACCGCTACATCGCTGTCTGCGGCAAGCTGTACAGCCTCTTCAAGAAGAGCGGGGTTTGTGTCGTTTGCTTCGCGCTCATAGCCCTCTGCATACGAGATTTCGGCGTACTTTGCGGCGCTTTCAAGTGCGTTTGAGATGTTCCTGGTGTTGATGTGGGAGCTGCCGCCGCCCTGTATTCTCGGGTTCTTGGCAAATGCGCCGATGAACGCGATCTTTGCTCCGCCTGACGGTAGTGGGAGAGCGCCGTCATTTTTAAGAAGCACCATACATTCCTTGGCAATTTCTGCCGCTTTTTTGTGGTCTATACCACGGTCAAATGTATGCTCGCCGCCTTTGACATCACGGTAGCGGTATACCTGTTCAAGAATACGCTTTACGGCAGTATCAAGTATCCTTTCGTCAAGTGTGCCGTTCTTCACCGCTTCAACGATCTTTGCGTCATTCAGTCCGCCGCTTGACGGCATTTCAAGGTCAAGTCCTGCGGCAAGACCTTTTACACGGTCGTTTACTGCGCCCCAGTCGGACATTACATAGCCCTTGAAGCCCCATTCGTCACGAAGTACTTTATTCAGAAGATTATCATTTTCCGATGAGTATTCACCGTTGATAAGATTATATGAGCACATAACTGTCCACGGTTGAGCCTTCTTTACCGCTGTTTCAAAAGCGGGGAAGTATATCTCGCGCAATGTACGCTCGTCCATATCGGAAGAGCAGGTCATACGGCGGGTTTCCTGACTGTTTGCGGCAAAGTGCTTTATAGATGTGCCGACATTCTTGCTCTGGACACCGTTTATATAAGCAGCCGAAAGCTCGCCTGCCAGATAAGGGTCTTCGGAAATGTATTCAAAGTTTCTGCCGCACAGCGGTGAACGCTTTATATTTACGGCAGGACCGAGCAGTACAGATACGTCTTCGGCACGGCATTCTTCGCCGAGCGTTTCGCCCATCGACTGCATAAGCTCACGGTCAAAGCTGCAAGCGGTAGCGCAGGCGGCCGGGAAGCAGACAGCCTCTATACTCTGATTTGGGTCAACTGTGTCAATATCCTGTTTGCGAAGTCCGTGAGGGCCGTCGCTTACCATAACATCGGGAATTCCAAGACGGTCAACTTTTTTCGTGTGCCAGAAATCCGCACCCGAGCAAAGACCTGCTTTTTCTTCAAGCGTCATTTCAGAAATAAGTTTATCAATATTGTGCATTTTACTATTCCTTTCTGTGTGAAAATTGGTTATTTTGATGATTCAATTATAACATTTGCATCAGTAAATGTCTATAGACTTTTCCGAAATTTTCATATAAATTCTACATAGGTATAATGCCGATTTCACACGGCAATAATATAATCCAAATATAAAACTGTAAAAGGAGGGTTCCAATGAACAGGAAAATGAAGAAGTACAGGTATATCATATCTGCGGTTGCGGCGGTTGCCGCTGTATCCGTAATTTTATCCGCCTGCACATCAGGCAGTGAGAGTAATGCGTCATCTGCTGCACCGGGTCTTTCGACTTCATCTCAGGAAAGCGCCGGAAGCTCATCGGAAAATGTAAGCAGTCCGGAAAACAACGATAAAAACAGCACACTGTCCGCACAGGGTCTGAGGGACGCTATAGCAAATGCTTACGGCGACAACTATCTGCCCGATCAGGCTATGGACGCAGAAATGCTTGAAAGCGAGTTCGGACTTAAAAAGGATATGTATGATGAGGTTGTAGCGGAAGCGCCGTTAATAGGTTTCCACCCCGACAGGCTTGTAATAGTCAAGCCGAAAAAGGGTAAGGAAGCCGATGTAAAGCGTGCGCTTGAGGACGCTCTGCTCGTTATGAAGGAACAGCAGATGCAGTATCCCGTAAATGTTGCGAAGGTGAACGCCGGCAAGATACTCGAAAAGGACGGTTATTACTGCTTTATGATACTTGGTCAAACAGACGATACAAGCGAAAATGATGATGACGCGGCAAAGTTTGCGGAAAAGCAGATTGACATCGGCGTTAAAGCGTTTGATAATTATTTTGCGTAAACGTAAGCGATTTTTTTGAAAATTAGTGTTGACAAATCGCAAAAACAGTGCTATACTCTAAAACGATAACAAGAATGCGTTGACGAGGAAGTCGGCGGGAAAAGCCTCACAGAGAGCCGTTGGAGGTGTGAAACGGCAGGTAATACCGCAAAAGATAATCACCTCTGAGCAGACAGGCAGAAACAGCAGTAAGCCTGTACGGGTACTCCCGTTACAGAGTAGCATATTGACGGATATGTACAGAGCGGCTCGTTATTCACGGGCAATAAGAGTGGTAACACGGAGACTTCAAGCCTTCGCCTCTTGAAACGTTAAGTTTCATAAGGCGGGGCTTTTTTATTTTATCAGCTACCGGAAAGTGCTTTGTATCATTGAAATCGCAGAATCATTTATAAAGCAAAGACAGGAAAGGAAAGAAGAAAGATGTTGACATTAGACAAGGTTTATCATGCGGCTTTTAAACTGAAAGAGGTAATCAGACCTACCGACCTTATCCACGCTCCCCAGATAAATCCCGATGCGGATGTTTATCTCAAGACGGAGAATTTACAGGTAACAGGTTCGTTCAAGGTAAGAGGCGCATACTACAAGATCTCCACACTTACAGAAGAAGAGAAGAAGCACGGCGTTATTGCGTGCAGTGCAGGTAACCACGCACAGGGCGTTGCTCTTGCGGCACAGAGAAGCGGTATCAAGTCGATAATATGTCTGCCGGACGGCGCACCTATCTCAAAGGTGGAGGCTACAAGAAGTTACGGTGCGGAGATATGTCTTGTTGAGGGCGTATATGACGATGCGTACAACAAGGCTTTACAGCTCCGTGACGAGCACGGCTATACATTTATCCACCCGTTCAATGATGAAGATGTTATTGCAGGACAGGGAACGATAGGTCTTGAGCTGCTGGAACAGCTTGATGATATAGACGCTGTTGTAGTGCCTATCGGCGGCGGCGGACTTATCTCGGGTGTTGCTTTCACAATGAAGTCATTAAAGCCCGATATAAAGATATACGGTGTTCAGGCGGCAGGCGCACCCAGTATGCAGACATCTGTCAAGGACGGCAAGATAGAGTGCCTTGACCACGTTTCCACAATTGCAGACGGTATCGCAGTAAAAGAGCCGGGATCAAATACATTTGAGCTTTGCAGAAAGTATGTTGACGATATCGTAACTGTTACGGACGATGAGATCTCAACCGCAATACTTACGCTTATCGAAAAGCACAAGCTGATAGCCGAGGGCGCAGGCGCTGTTCCTGTTGCGGCTGTAATGTTCAACAAAGTACCCGTTAAGGGCAAGAAGGTCGTTTGCCTTGTATCCGGCGGTAATATCGATGTTACGATCCTTTCAAGAGTGATCAAGAGAGGCCTTATCAAGTCGGGTCGTACCTGTCAGCTCAACATTGCTCTTATCGACAAGCCCGGTCAGCTTAAGGGTGTATCGCAGATCATCGCAGATCTCGGCGGCAACGTTATATCCGTTCACCACGAGCGTGCGAACGAGGGCGAAGACGTCAACGGCTGCTATCTGCGTGTTGAGCTTGAAACAAGGAACTATGAGCATATTGCTCAGATAAGAAAAGCACTTACCGATGCAGGATACAGCATCGAGTAATAAATCAAAGGAAGGTAATGACAATGGAAAAGATTCATACAGACAAGGCACCTGCCGCAATAGGACCTTATTCACAGGCAATAGTACACGCAGGTGTACTCTACACATCGGGTCAGATAGCTATCAACCCCGCAACATCTGAGGTCGAAGCAAAGGACATTGAGGGACAGACACATCAGATTTGTAAGAACTTAGGTGAGGTTTTAAAGCAGGCGGGCACAAGCTTTGAAAATGTTATCAAAACGACCTGTTTCTTAGCCGATATGGGTGACTTTGCAAAGTTCAACGAGGTGTACGGTCAGTACTTCACATCAAAGCCTGCACGTTCTTGCGTTGCGGTAAAGGCACTGCCTAAGGGTGTGCTTGCTGAGGTTGAGGTTATTGCTAAGGTTTGATATTGTAAATATGCTTTAGGGATTGCGATACAACCAGGAAAAGAAAAAGTGAGTCGAAGCGCAAGGATAGTGCGCTCGGCTCGCTTTTTTTGTATGGTTTGCTCCTATTATATTGCTTTAGTAATTAACAATGATAGCAGGCTACCGATAGTGCTTTTTGTTGGATAGCACTTCTCGGGTTCGCTATTCCGGTTAATAACGTTGCTACTATGTGCGAGGGAGACAACCAAAGGGACTAGGGTGAGGGACTTGCAGCCCCTAACCCTAT
>OLZH01000022.1_pt1 | contig 97422 bp, 66 predicted proteins | sample 1673821 | NCBI WGS metagenome assembly OLZH01 (sample SAMEA103958128, study PRJEB25191) | human gut metagenome | reverse complement strand
GGGTCTACGTTTGCTACCCTCTGTCTGTGACTCGAAATTAATTCAGCAGACCCTATTTAAAAACAGGTCTTACTTTAAAGTAGACTCTGTTTACGAACTATTGTCTAATCGTTGATAGTTTCTATTTCTTACAATTTGGCTGGGTCATAAAACTGTAGTTTCTTCATTTCTGCTTGTTCTTCTGGCGACAGGAGTGGCAATCTATGGACTGACATATAGTTTTCTATCGCTTGAGTAGCTTCTTGCGGTTGCAGATTAATGTCTGATTCTTTCTTCTTTTCATCTACATATTCTTGTTCCGTAATAAACAATTCTGTAACAACATGAATTAACTGTTTATGAGAATCCTTTTTATGCCAATAATTGTAACTTTGATCAGTTTTCTGAAAAATCAAGTTTTTAAAGGAATAATAATCCTCATCACTTAATCGGTATGCCTCCGTGAATTTGTCACTTACTATTTCCTGCGAAAAACCAAATATATTTTGAGAAAGCTTGTCATATGTTGGCACCATATCCATTTCTATCGTACAGCATTTACGGATAGAATCAGTTGTTATTCTTCCTATTGTTTGACTGTCTTTTTTGATATATCCAACATTAGCAGAATCTTGAATAGTATACTTTTTACGACATTCCTCTATAAAAGTTGTTCCTTCTGGCCACGGACGAAATGTTGCTTGATCGCTAAGCATAAAGGCTCTTTTCTTGTCTTTGCTGATAAGCTCTTCATTTCTTAGATAACGACAGCCATATTTTCTTAAATATACTTTTTCTTTTTTTAGATTGATATAGTATTCCACGATACCATCCTCGTAATACTTAAGCAAAGAATCATTGTGTTGATAACTACGAAAATATCCCTTTAATCTTACAAACTTAGGTTGCTTACTATTTATCGTGACATCTTGTAATTTTACCTGCGCTAATACCTTTAGCGGTAGAAGCAATAAAACTAAATACAAATATTTCATAATTTAATAATTGTTGAATTCCGTTGTCGCCTGCAAAGTTACAAAATATATGAATACTTTTTGTAGGTTAACTGTTAGATTTATGTTAATTGTGCACACTTTAAAAAATCAGAACACAATCAATCTGAAGTCCAGAAGTTATAGAATTTAAAGAAGTTATCACTCCCTTCGGTCGTCGGTAAAAGTTATAGCCAACAGCCTTGGAGTGGGAATGTTTAGTGTACGAAAAAGCAGGAATTCCTATTGGGGAGTTCCTGCTTTTATATTTATTGTATGAAAGTTTATTTCGCTATGTTATGCCGAGCAGTCTGTCGGATGATGACAGAATTATGAATATCTGATAATCTGTCCTGGAGTAAGCTTCTTGTCCTTCTTGTAACCATTGAGGCGGCAGATCTTCTCTACGCTTACACCACGCTTCTCGGCGATAGAGTTGAGAGTCTCGCCGTACTTAACCTTGTGGTAAAGCTTCTCGCCACTTGCGCTGGCTTCGTATCTGCCCACAGAGCCTCCGTTGACTTGCTCGCGTGTGTAGCCACCGTTGCCCACTTTTCCACGAACCGAGTTGGCTGCAATGCCCTCGTGCTCGTATGTGTCGCGGTTGAAGTCATAGTAGTCGCCCACTACGTCCTGGTTGCGGAAGTCGAACATCAAGGCAGGGTTCAGGGCTACGCCGCAAAGACGAGTCTCAAAGTGGAGGTGCGAACCTGTGCTTCGACCGGTATTTCCACCGAGTCCTATCACTTCGCCGGCTCTTACGTCCTGATTCTCTTCTACGAGTTGTGCAGAAAGGTGACCGTAGATAGTCTCCAGTCCGTTGTTGTGACGAATAACGATGTATTTGCCATATCCGCCTCTCTCATATCTTACGATACGTACTTTTCCTGAGAAGGCAGCACGTATGGTGTCGCCGATATATACTTTGATGTCCATACCCTTGTGGCTACGGCCAAATTGCGCACGATAACCGAAGTTGCTGGTTACCACGCGGCTCTGGGTAGGCATACAGAAATGACGAAGGTCTATACGGAAATGCTCAGGCAGCGATGTGGCTTTGTGAGCGTATTTATTGGAGAAATCTTCATAGAGCTCGCTGGCTGGGTTCTCACGCTCTTCCATCTGGCGATAATGAGAGATGGCTAAAGTGTCGAGCGACTTCATTCGATGATCTACCGGTGCCTGACGTGCCAGAAGGTCTTGAGCCTGAGTGGGCATGGTAGCGAGGGACAATAATACTCCTACAAAGATTTTACTTATCTTGCTTTTTAAACTCATAATTCTAAATTAATACTCTTTTAGGTTGGTCGTTTAGCATACAGAACAATAAGAATTCTGTACGGAAAATCGCAATGCAAAGTGCTCTAAGATGCGATTTTGTTATATAGACGTTGCAAATATAACAAAAATAATTCAAACAACCTAATGGATTAACATAAATTATTCGGTCTTTAACATGCTCGTTTTCACTCGGATAGCTTTCGAATGCAGTTTATATATAGGCGAATTGGCATAATTATTGCATGAAAAGTCGAAAGCAGAATTTAACATTTTTTCTGTTTCTCGTTTTTCCTTTTTTTTACTCTTGTTGGATATCTCTGTTCTTTTGTAATTTATCCATTTTTCAGATATCTGAGCAGAGCTACGGCAGGTGAATGTCCCATGAAGATGTACTTCTTTACCTCCGGACTTGTGAAGTGGTTGCACTGTGTATAGGCTTTATAGAGTTCATCGAGATTGATGGTAAATTCCTTGCCCGAGCTTTCTCTTATGCCGATGATCATCTTGGCGGTGACGTGCAGTCGGATGTATCTGATGCCTGTTACGCTTTCTATCTCTTTGATGCCTATGAGCTTTTCTCTCATTTCCTCCTTGGTCAGGTCGGGCCGTGACTCTGGCTCGCGAACCAGTGGTTTGCGACCACGCTTCTTGGGTGTGGAGACAGGCACAGTGGCTGGCGTGGTGGGCATGTCGGGGAATAGGTTTCCTTCAGATGTTTGTTCTTTTATTGCCATTTTTGCTTCTGTTTTACTTGATGTTGATAGCCTGTGTTGTTTGGTTGAGGGGGCTGCCGCTAACTGATGGCAGCCCAGTTGATGTTGGTTTTCTTCAGCTCTCTGAGCCTCGACCAAAGTGGTGCGTACTGGGGAAGACTGCATTGCGGATCGGCCTCGATAACAGCTTGCGCCTCCTGTCTTGCCAGTTGCACAAGTTGACCATCGCGTGCTATGTTGGCTATCTTCAGGTCGAAGGCTATTCCGCTTTGCTGCGTTCCCTCCAGGTCGCCAGGGCCTCGAAGCTTCAGGTCGGCTTCAGCTATTCGGAATCCATCATTGGTGTCGCACATGATGTCGATTCGCTTTCTTGTATCCTCGCTCAACTTGTAGTTGGTTACCAGGATGCAGTAGCTTTGGTCGCTTCCTCGTCCTACTCGTCCTCTGAGCTGGTGTAGCTGAGAGAGTCCGAATCGCTGCGCATCCAGAATCACCATGACCGAGGCGTTGGGCACATTGACGCCTACCTCGATGACGGTTGTGGCAACGAGTATCTGGGTTTCGCCCTTCACAAACTTCTCCATCTCAGTTTCCTTCTCTGCAGTTTTCATCTTGCCGTGCACTTTGCTGAGGTTGTAGTCGGGGAAGGCTTCCTTGAGAGTCTCGAAGCCTTCTTCCAGGTTTTTCAGATCGCTCTTCTCGCTCTCTTTGATGAGCGGAAATACGATGTAGACCTGTCGCCCCATGTTGATCTGGCGTCTGATGCTCTGATAGAGAGAGGTCAGTTGGGTGTCGAACTTATGCAGCGTCTGTATGGGTTTTCTGCCAGGCGGCAGTTCGTCGATGACACTTACATCCAGATCGCCGTATATAGTCATGGCAAGGGTGCGTGGTATAGGGGTTGCCGTCATGACCAATACATGCGGCGGATTCAGGCTCTTGCTCCATAGCTTGGCTCTTTGTGCCACACCGAAGCGATGCTGTTCGTCGATGACAGCCAGTCCTAAGTGTGCAAACTGTACGGTTTCTTCTATGATGGCATGAGTTCCCACCAATATCTGCACCTCTCCGCAAGCCAATGCGTCGAGTATGGCCTGTCGCTTTTTACCTTTTACGATGCCCGTCAGCAGTTCCACCCTGATGTCCATCCCCTTCAAAAACGCCCTGATGGTTTGCAGATGCTGTTCAGCCAAGATTTCGGTAGGAGCCATCATGCAGGCCTGGAATCCATTGTCGAGTGCTATGAGCATGGTCATCAGTGCCACGAGTGTCTTGCCTGATCCTACATCTCCCTGCAGAAGTCTGTTCATCTGTTTGCCGCTGCACATGTCGGCGCGTATCTCATGCATCACCCGCTTTTGTGCTCCGGTAAGACTGAAAGGCAGGTTGTTCGCATAGAAACTGTTGAATATCTCTCCCACACGGTTGAACACATATCCCCGGTATTTGCGTCGCTGGTCGCTCGCGTACCTTAATATATTGAGTTGCACGTAGAACAGCTCCTCAAACTTCAGCCGCACCTGTGCCTTCTGCAGTTCCTGATGAGAGTGTGGATAATGTATGTTGCGGAAGGCCTCGTCGCGTGAGACAAGGTGCAGACGATGGGTGATAAAGTCGGGCAGGGTTTCTGGCAGGGCAGGAAGCTTCTCTATCAGCGCCTTGGCTATCTTCTCTATGGCGCGCGATGTAAGCCCCATCTTTTTCATCTTCTCGGTGGTGCCATAGTAGGGCTGCATGCCCATGTCGGAGAGTTGCAGCGACTGTGCGTCGTCGATATCGGGGTGAGCAAACTGGAAACGTCCGCCATAGAGCGTTGGCTTGCCGAAAACAATGTATTCGGTATCGGTCTTGTAAGTCTTGTAGATGTATTGTGCGCCGCGAAACCAAACTAAGTCAGCCACTCCGAATCCGTCGGAGAAGTGGGCTACTACCCGTTTGTTGCGTTTCCCCATGTCGAATTCCTCGAAACTGAGGATCCTTCCCTTTATCTGTACAAAGGGCATTTCCGGTGTCAGCTCGCTGATGTGGAACACCTTGTTGCGGTCTACATATTTATAAGGGTAGTATTCGAGCAAGTCACCATACGAGCAGATGCCGAGCTCCTTGCTCAGTATCTCCTTCTTCTTAGGACCTACGCCAGGCAGGTACATGATGTCTTGGTCTAAAATACAACTCATTTCTTTTAGTGAAGAGTGAAGAATGAAGAGTGAAGAATTCCCTTGTTCTTATTCTGCTAATAGGGCTTCTGCCACCTTGATGTCGAAGGGGGTTGTAATCTTGATATTCTCGCGGTTGCCTTCCACCATTGCCACCTGGCATCCTAAGCTTTCCACCACCGAGGCATCGTCGGTAAACTGGGCCTTGTAACCCTGATTGAAAGCTTGCTTGGCAAGAGCAATGTCGAAAGTCTGAGGAGTCTGTACCACACGATAGTCGTCGCGCATCACGTTTTTGCCTCCTCCACGCTGGTCTATATAGCGCAGTGTGTCGGTCACAGCATATACGGGTATGGCGGCATATTCCTCGCGGGCGGTCTCGTAGCATTCGTCTATGACTGAGGTTGATACGAATGGGCGCACACCGTCGTGTATTCCCACCACTCCGTCGGCATCATCGGGAATAAGCGCCAGTCCGTTCTTTGATGACTGGAAGCGGGTGTCGCCACCATTGGCTATCTGGTGTTTGATGTCGAAATGATGCTCCTCGCAAAGCTGGTGCCAGTATTCCTGCTGGCTCTCGGGCAACACAAGGATGATGTTGATGTCGGGGTTGTATTCGTAGAAGCGCTCTATAGTGCGCATCAGTATGGGCTTGCCGGCTACTGGCAGAAACTGCTTGGGCGTCTCTGTTCCCATGCGCAGTCCTTTGCCTCCGGCAACAATGATTACGTAATCCATAATTTAAGTGAAGAGTTAAGAATTATTTGTTGCTCATCAGGTGTGTGTACCTCATGCCTTTCTGCAGTTCTGCCACAGCCTCGTTGCCTACGAAGTAGCTCAATATCTTGTAGGCATAGGGCAGGGTAGCAGCCGGACCTTCACCTGTTATCACGTTGCCGTCTTCCTCATACAGATGGCCAGTATACTCGGTATCGGCAGCAAAGTATTGTTCAAAACCAGGATAGCAGGTAGCCTTCTTGCCGTTGAGGATGCCCGTGCTTGCCAATACCATAGGGGCAGCACAGATGGCACCTATGCGCTTGCCGGCCTTGTGATGAGCGATGAGCGCCTGTCGCACGCCCTCGTGCTCGTTGAGATGAGTGCTGCCTGGCATTCCTCCTGGCAGCAAGAGCATGTCGGCATCGCCGAAGTCCTTCACGTCCTCAAAGCGCAGGTCGGCTTTCAGTGTTACGCCATGAGAAGTTTCTACCCATTCGCTGCCCGTAATGCTTACGGTCTTGATGTCTACACCACCTCTGCGAAGTATGTCTACTGGAGCCAAACCTTCGATTTCCTCGAAGCCATTGGCAAGAAATTCGTATACCTTTGCCATAATTTTATGTTCTTTTTGTCTGATTATTCGATTTATATTATTACCTTTGCAAAAGTAAGAATAATAATTGAAACAGCAAAATAAATGACACGACAACCATTGAAATTTGCGATATTTGGCAATGAGTACCAGGCCAGGAAGTCTACTTCGATAGAGAAGATCCTGGACTATTTAGTGCAGAAAGGCGCCGAAATCTATGTGGAGAATGCCTATTACGAGTTTCTCACCCGCAGTCAGCACATCGATGTGAAGGCGGCAGGAGTGTTCGAGGATTACAACTTCGATGTGGATTATGTCATCTCCATGGGAGGCGACGGCACCTTCCTCAAGGCTGCCAGCAGAGTGGGAGCCAAGGGAACACCCATCATCGGTGTCAATATGGGGCGACTGGGCTTCCTGGCTGATGTGTTGCCTGGCGAGGTGGAGGCAGCCTTGGACAGCTTGTATGCCGGTGAGTGCCAGATAGAGGAACATGCCGTCATTCAGGTAGAGGCTGAGGGAGGTGTCTTGGCAGGCAATCCTTTTGCCCTTAACGATATTGCCGTACTGAAGCGTGACGATGCGTCCATGATCTCTATTCGCACGCAGGTGGATGGAGAGTTGCTGGTTAACTACCAGGCTGACGGACTGATCGTGACCACTTCTACGGGCTCTACAGCCTACAACCTGTCGAATGGCGGACCTATCATCATTCCCCAGAGCAGCAGCTTGTGTCTCACGCCCGTGGCTCCTCATAGTTTAAATATTCGTCCCGTCGTCATTAATGATACGGCAGAGATAACACTCGATGTGGAGAGCCGTAGCCACAACTACCTTGTTGCCATCGACGGACGCAGTGAGCGAATGACTGAAGGCACACGTCTCGTTATCCGCAAGGCTGCCCATACCATTAAAATAGTAAAACAGCGCAACCAGCGATACTTCTCCACTCTGAGAGAGAAGTTGATGTGGGGTGCCGATCAGAGAGGAAGATGAATTTAAGTGAAGAGTGAAGAACGAAGCGTGAAGAATTCAAATGAAGAGATGGATGAAGATAATCAAGGTTCCCAAGTTCAAGTATGATTCCAAGACCCTGCTCAAGTGGCTTTGGCGTTCCTGGCGTGGCAACCGTCTGCAGGCTACGCTCAATGCTGTTGTCGGCTTGCTGTCTGTTGCTGTCAGTTTAGGACAGGTGTGGGCGGTGAAGCATGCCATCGATGTGGCTTCGCATGCCGTGCAGGGCAATATCTATTGGGCTGTGGCATTGATGGGTGGGCTGATATTATGCGATTTCGCACTCAACATCTCTGGCATCTGGATAAGAAACCTCCTGGGCATTAAGGCGCAGAACCGTATGCAGCAACGTATGCTCGACCGCATCCTTCGCTCGGAGTGGCAGGGCAGGGAGCGCTTTCATTCGGGTGATGTGCTCAACAGGCTTGAGGGGGATGTGTCGCAAGTGGTTGGCTTCCTTACCGAGACTATTCCAAGTACCTTGAGCGTCCTGGCGCTTTTCCTCAGCGCCTTCTTCTATCTCTTCTCCATGGATAAACTCTTGTCGGTAGTCATCGTCGTTATGATTCCCATCTTCCTGGCTTTCAGCAAGGTGTATATGGGCAAGATGCGATTCCTGACCCGTCAGGTGCGCGATACCGACAGTAAGGTTCAGAGTGTGCTGCAGGAAACCATCCAGCACCGCATGCTTATCAAGACCTTGGAGAGTAACAGTGTCATGGTGGAACGGTTGGAGAACACCCAGTGCGAGCTTCGCTCCAAAGTGGTGCGTAAGACCATATTCAGCGTGTTCAGCAACTTGGTTCTTAACTTTGGCTTTGCCTTGGGCTATCTGGTGGCATTCCTTTGGGCTGCCGTGCGCATGAGTGCAGGCTCGCTTACCTTTGGCGGCATGACTGCCTTTCTGCAGCTTGTCAACAAGATACAGGGTCCGGCACGCAACCTTGCCAAGCTGATTCCTGCCTTTGTGGGGGTGTTTACTGCTGCCGAACGACTCATGGAGTTGGAGGAAAATCCATTGGAGGAACAGGGTGAGCCAATAAAGATAGACTCGCCATGCGGCATTCGCCTTGAGGGAGTGAGTTATGCCTACAAGGAAGAACAGTCTGAGAACGCTTCAGCTTCCGATGCCCGCAATGTCATTCATCACCTCGATTTCGATTTCACACCAGGCAGCTGTACTGCTATCTTGGGTGAGACAGGTGCCGGCAAGACAACTCTTGTTCGCCTTATCCTGGCTCTGCTTCGTCCGCAGCAAGGTCAGCTCTCTATATATAATAAGGTGAAGAGTCAGACGCTCACTCCGCTTCATCGATGCAACTTTGTTTATGTGCCTCAGGGCAACACGCTGATGAGCGGAACTATCCGCGACAATCTGCGGTTGGGTAAGCTCGATGCTACTGATGAGGAGATGGTTGAGACTCTGCATAAGAGTTGCGCCGACTTTGTGATGGAGTTGCCTGCAGGCTTGGATACTCTTTGCAGCGAACAGGGAGGTGGACTGAGTGAAGGACAGGCGCAGCGTATTGCTATAGCCCGAAGTCTGTTGCGCAATCGCAGCATCATGCTCTTCGATGAGGCTACGAGTGCCCTTGACCCAGAAACCGAGCGTCAGCTGTTGCAGAACATTCTGTCTTCTCACGACAAGACCATTATCTTCATTACCCATCGTCCTGCTGTGGTCGACTATTGCGACCAGGTGCTCAGAATAGAGCGCACTAACAACAGTTGACTATTTCCTCTTCAAGAGTGAGGGTGACATAACCGAATGTCTTCTATGCTCAGTCCTGTGGCTTGGGAAATAATTTCCAAAGGAATGTTCTGTGAAAGCAGGTTACGGGCTATTGCTTTTTTCTCTTCAGCTCTTCCCTCAGCTCTTCCCTCAGCTCTTCCTTCAGCTCTTCCTTCAGCTCTTCCCTCAGCTCTTCCCTCAGCTCTTCCCTCAGCTCTTCCTTCAGCTCTTCCCTCAGCTCTTCCTTCAGCTCTTCCCTCAGCCAATCCTTCTAATTTAGCATTGCCGAGTACGTCATTCTGAATCATGATGGCATTGATATGCTCGTCGTATGCGTGACGTTCTGCATCCGACATCTCGTAGTATTTTAGCTTCTCGCGAGCCTCTTGCAGACCTGGAGCTTTAGTGTCTGGAGAGATAACGCCATTCTTCAGATAGTTTACCCATTCTTCCAATGGTGATTTGGCCACTTTATTGAACTCGTTGACACGCACAAGGATATAGGTAGGGAAAATCTCAGAAGGTGATTTTCTTACGATATTGTTCTTTTCCTTGGCACTTATCACGAGCTGGTCTTTCGTGTGCAGACCTGTAAAATTATTCTGTCCGATATAGATGTAGTCAGAACCTTTTCCGAGATCGAAGTACAAGATGCTGATAGAATATACCTTTTTCACCTCCTTATAGCTGTTGCCGAGGTTGATATGCTCAGTAATAGCTTTTGCTACTCCATAAAGAACTCGCTCTAAGTAGTACAGCTCACTTGTGTTTTGTATTTCCACAATGATAATTTCTCCCTTGCTGTTTCTGGCTTTTATATCAACGCGGTTGAACTTATCATCTTCTTTCTGCTGATTACTTTCACTTTCCAGTATTTCTATGATTTTTACTTCTTCATTCAGAAATACGGTAAGGAATCCTTCCAAAACGTCAAAATTAGCTTTCTGACGGAGTAATCTTTTGATTGCCCAGTCGAAACGGATGTATCTATCTCTCAGTTCTGCCATAATAAAACCTCCTTTTTGTTTAAATGATAATTGCCGAGTGCAGAATATCTTATGCAAAGATACATTTTTTCTCTTTTGCTTCCAAATGTTTTACCGAAAAAATGATATTTCTTCTTTCTCGGCTATTTTACTCTATACGCAAAACTGGCGACCCTCGCATAACGTGAGCCGCCAGTTGAATAGATGAATTATATGTTAGGTTTTTTTATTTACTTGATAACTACCTTTTTGCCATGGTGGATATAGATGCCAGCCTGGTTAGGTTTCTGGTTCATCTTCATACCGCTGAGTGTGTACCAAGCATGGTCGGTGTAGCTGCCTGCGTTCTCTGTTATAGGCAAGTCGATACCAGTATCTATGTCTTTAGTGACATTCTTAACGACATACTTACCACTTTCCTTATTAGGACCCACTTTGATGAAGGTAGTTGAGTTGACTCCAGTAATATCGAGTGACTGAGATTTCTCTTTTGTTCCTGCATCGTTAGGCTCGCAGAATACAAAGTTTACCACTCCGTCTTTCTGGGTGATGGTAAATTCCTTATAGTACCAGTTCTTGCCATCAATCATCTTGGTCTGTGTAATGGTGGTTCCAGGCCAGTCTGTTTCCACGCCAGTCATATTACTCCAAAAGTGGAAGTTCACCTTCTTCCAACCGGTGTCATCTGTGTTTACATAAACAGTGATGTTGTATGGCTCGAAACGCTTGATGCTATAGTTATAAGTGCGAATGCCGCTTACAGTACCGTTGATGAGCAGACCCACCTTCAGTGTGCATGAACTGCTGATGTTGATAGATGTACCGCTTGTTGCCTGAGTGCTGCTGGCTGTAGGGTCGCTGCCATTGGTGGTGTAAACCAACTTGGCAGAGGTGTTCTTGCTTACTGCAGTAAGAGCCACTTTGAAGCCCTCCTCGTATTCGCCAGAAGCCTTGTCTGCCCATGCAGTCTCTGAGTTGTTTGACAGATAGTACATGTAGTTTTTGCCAGAGAGGATGCGGGTGTACTCAGTCTTTGATGGGGTAGTCATCATGCTTGGAATACCTACAACAACCAACAATTTGCGACCATCAGCACCATTTACTGCATTAGCAAAATACTGTGCGTTGCTGGCATAATTGCTATAAGAACTTGTGTTGGTGATACCTACTAATTTGCGGGCCTCTATCATGCTCTTCAGCTCGTGCTCGTATGCTTTCCAGTGAGGCTGGAAGATACAAGGAGTACCAGGCATGGCTATCATGAATGCGTTAGCAGCAGGAATATATGCTGTAGGGATAGGGTCTTTGCTTCCCTCGTTGCTCTTGTCCTCGCGTACCTGTATGTCGTGGTTTTCTACGAAGGTTATGGCATACTGACGATAGGAAACATCAGACATCAGACTGCTGTTGTTCAGTTTTGTCCAGTTGTTGCTTCTGATAGCATCGGTCATGTTGTAATGGAATTGGAAGTCGAAGGCACCGCTCTTCTTGCCTGTATTGTTGATCCAGTTCTTGATGCTGCTTACTCCATCCCAATACTCGCCTACGGAGTACTGAATACCTGTTGCTGTGTTGTAGTCGCCCACATGGCTTGCGTTGAAACCTTTTACCATGTCGTAGCGGAAGCCGATGTAGCCCAAGTCTTCTTTCAAGAATTTCAGATAAGCCTTAACTACTTTCTGTACGTTTGCGCTCTTGTGGTCCAGGTCACGGCAGTCTCCGAAGTCGTCGCCCTCATCGTTGTTGTTGCTGAGGTTAACACCTTCTTTTGTGGCTTGGGTTAAGGTCTTACTACCATCGTCGTTTTTGCAGATGTCGGTAGGCAGCATCTGGTAGGTCACTCCATTGTATGTCTCTGCTGGGAAAGTGAACCAACCCTCGGTATTGCGGTGGTTGATAACTACATCGGCAATGGTTCCGATACCATTGTTCTTAAATGTCTTGATCATGGAACGCAACTCGTCTTCTGTTCCGAAACTGGAGTTGTGGTTGAAATAGTAATAGGGTTTATAGCCCATTACCTGCACGGTTTCAACACATTTTCCGCTCTGAGGAACCCATACGAGGTCGATGAATCCTTTGAACTCTGTAGTCTGAGCCTCAAGAGCTTTCCATTGTGCAGCCTCGTATGCATTCCAAGAGAAGCCCTGCAGCATGACTCCATTGTAGTTTGCCGGCCATCCCTGTGCCGAAGCACTGATTACTGCTAAGAGTGCAATAAGTGTCAAGTAAACTTTCTTCATATTCTTCTTGTTTTTTGTTTTCGGTGGTAAAGTTATGATTTTCTTTTGTAGTGGCAATCTTTTCTTGACCTAAATCAAGCAAACGACTTGCGCAAACGTTTGCATTTTCTGTGCAAATTCATAGTATCTGTCATGACCTCAGTTCAGAATCATGTTATTTCAGGAGGCGAAAAGCGATAAGCTTCTGTTATCAGCGTATTGCTTTTTTACTTAAGTTTCGTCCCCTCAGGGCGTGCCAACTGTACAGGTCGAAAGAATGCAGGGCATACAAAAAGGCGGTCTCTGAATAGAAACCGCCTTTTAATTGTAATTTTTAGAGAGATATTACTTCTTTGTCATCTCACATTTTGCTGTTCCTTCTGCCCAATCAACATAAAGTTTGATGTCGTAAGTACCAGCTTCATTTATTGCGATGTTAGCTCCATCATGAACCAAGGCGTCAAGTGGACCACCCCAGTTGAGAGACCAATCGTTTGTGTGACGGAACTTCATTTCGCCATCAGTCAATTCGACGTTTTTAAGTTCCCAGCAGCGCTCTTCCGGATTGTATGTCATATCCGTATCGCCACTCCAACCTTTAGGAGTTGCGTTACCAATGATACCAATAGTAAATGGAGTCAGTGTGTAAGTCTTCTCAGACAAGTTAACATCTACCTGATAGAAACCTGCTTCTTCTGTTATCATGATGTTTCCTGCATTAGGAGCTGTATCAAAGTCAGCACCATAGTTGGTACCATCCCAGTTTGGCTGAGTACTGAACTTGAAGCCTTTCTGGTTCAGGTACATATAACCTGTAAAGTGAACACCATCATCACTATTGAGGACGTCAATCTGCTTCCATCCATTAGCATCACCTGCCATATAGAGGATAGGCTTGCCTACAGAGTAAGACAGGTTGTTCATGTCAAGAGTTACAATCCATGTACCAGCACCAGGGATAACAATTGTTTGGAGTTCACCCCATTTATCACCAGTAAAATAGATGTAGCCTGAAGCATCTTCACAACCATTTTCCTTACATCCTAAGGCTCCACTATTAATGGCATCCCAATCACCGCTAACAAACTTGCTGCCTTCGTAGAATTTGAACCAATTCTTATCTTTCTCTGTAGTGACTTTGAGTTGGTAAACACCATCAGACACTTTGGTCATCCATTCAGGATTAGTGTTGTCCCATCCATTTCCGTTTACCTCTCCAAGCATGTAGTAGCCCTGTTCGTCGATAGCAGGAGTTGGGGTTGGCGTAAGTTTGGCCATAGTTGTACCTACGGTATTGATGGCGACAGCATCACCTGATGCCAAGTTGACAGAAACCTTAGACTCAACGTTGATGTCACGAGCAACGCTTGCGCGTGATTTGTTCTGGGTGCAGAGAATCTTCTCCAACTCGTTAGCATCTACCTGAATGTTGTTGCCGACGATTTCGCCTTTAATGGCTTCGCCATTTACTTTCAAGTCTTTCAGTGTATAACCTGTAACATCAGCATCTGTTGAGTTGACTGTGACGAGATTGATGACTCCATCTTCGTCAGGCATATTACATTCTGCTTCAGGACCCGCTGTAAAGGTGATACCATATTTGGCAGCTGAGGCTTCCTGTGGATTGTGCTGTGGTTGAGCCCAATCATCGTAGTCGCCGTTGCAGCTGGCAAGTGATACACTTGCCAAGACTGCTAAGCTATATAAAAATGTCTTTTTCATTTTGCTTTGATCTTAAATTATCTAACTTCTGCTTTATTTGTATCAAAGTTGACATACAACTTCGTGCCAACGGCAGGCTTAACAGAGTAATCTGCACCCATGGTTTCAGCCCAGTCGTTTGGCATATTATATTTACGCCAGAACACTTCGCCATTGTGAATAGTGAACTCTGTGCGATACCAGTCGATGCTACCGACCTTGACTGCAACACGGAGCTCTGTGCTGGCAGTGAATGCAGGAGAAACCCATTCACCAGTTGGATCAGCTGGAGGTGTCAGAGCTGTATCGTCAGCAAAGCCCCAAGTGCTTTGACCAATACAAGTACCAATCAGGCAAACCTGTGTCTTGTAAATAGTCATTGTCCATTCGATGTTCTTCTTATCTTCGGTAATCTTACCCTTGAAGTGGAGTGTGTACCAACCTGCGTTGGCCACCTTGATGTTTTGGTTTTCACCTTCAGAGATACCTGCATCGGCTTGATCGTCTATGGTGATACGGTTGATGCCGCGATAGTCATTGTTCTCAGTACCCCACTTGAACTGACCGCCTGCTGGCATGTAAATAATACCATAGTAGTTGCCGTCCAGACCTTCTACCTTAGGAATAGCTTTCCAACTCTCCCATGAAGTCTGAATACCATCTCCAATCAAGAAGAGGTTGTCAGTGAACTTAGCGTCAGGAGCCTCGTAGGTAGCCTTGACAGAAGGCAGGGTAATGACATTTGAATAGGTCTCGCCCAAGGTTTGATTCAAAGTACCGCTAATGACAGCACGAAGGCGGATATATATAGGCATCTCCTCAGGAACACTTGTATCAGGATTGGCAGCCTGGAAGAGAGATACAACAGCGTTGTTTGCTTCGGATGCATTAAATTCCAAACTGCTTGCATTCTCGGCGTATGTCGCCAACTCTTCATGAGTGGCAGCAGGATCGCTGACGAATGTAGGGTCTATAGAAACCTGTGCATAATACTTCACTGCGTAGGGTGCATTACCATAATTTGGCTGAGAGCATGTCAGTACCAAGCTTTTTGCACTGTTGAGGTCGTAGGTATTGTTTTCTGCAAGAGCAGGTTTGTTCAATACAAATCCCTCTGCAAGATGACTCAGGTCCAATGTAGGGTTGCTGTCTCTGTCTTCATCACAGGATGTAAAGAGCAAAGGGAGTACCAATGCTGGCAGCAACATGAATTTGAATATCTTTTTCATAATTGATTTCTTTTAATTAAATCTGGTTTCCAAATATTTAGTATTTGGGGTTCTGTGTCATGTTAGGATTGTTCTTAATTTCATCGTCTGGAATAGGATAGATGTCATAGTATGCAGGAATACCTGCACCTTTTTCAACACCACCCTTAAAACTCCAGAGATACTTGGAACCTGTGAACAAGCCAAAGCGAACCAAATCAGAACGACGGCGACCTTCCATATAGAACTCACGGCACCATTCATCGATAAGGGTCTGTTCATCTACTGATGTAGCTTTTATCTCACGATGGGCACGGCCCTGAACCTCCAGGATGTCAGCCAAACCTTCCTGACTGCCGTTGAGACGGTACTTGGCCTCTGCACGGGTCAGATAGATTTCTGCCAAGCGGAACACAGGGAAGTCGGTATCAGAATAGTTCTGGTCGTGCTGTGTGGAACCATCTGCGTGGAGATTGCTCCACTTTACAAAAGACGCACCATTCAGAGGACCTGTGATGTTCTCGCCAGGATTGATTGTACGAACTTTGCCTGTTTCGCAGCCACCTACACCCATATACAACAGAGCACGGTCGTCTTTAGCCTTTGCGATAACGTCGTCTGTGCCGATACCCTTCTCTCTATCTTTTGCAATCACCTGTTCTTTTGAAGGATTGTCCAAGACATCTTTAACAGTAGCCATAGGGATGTCTTTGTTTGGGAAGAACTTCTCAACCATGTTTTCGCGGGCAAAAAAACATTTCCATGGGTCACCCGTGCTTGCATAAGGCATACCACCGATAGTGGCTCCCGATACGAGGTAAGTGGTACCTGAATACGCACGAGCCTTCAAACCATCCTGACGGATAGGGAAGATGATTTCCTTCATAGCCTCAGGGTTGCAGTCATTGTCACCCATGAACAACTGCTGGTAGCCGCTGTAGCCATTCTTTGCCACACGAGAAAGGTCGTATTTGCCGCTGTTGATAATCTTGTCGCAATAATCAATAGCCTTCTGGTAATCCTTTACCTGACCATCGGTATAAACTTCAGAGTTAAGAGCCAAGCGGGCATGGAGTGCGTATGCTGCGCCACGGTCGGCACGTCCGAAATTCTCAACGTTATTATAAGCACCCACCTCAGCCATCAGAGGCTCGATGGTGGTCAGCTCATTATCCAACCATTCGTAGAGATCCTTGCCGCTTTTCTCGGTAGGGAGATTGTTGTCGAAAGTGTCCTTGAATGGAGCCTTGCGATACAGGTCAAGGAAATAATAGTAGTTCAATGCACGGAGGAAACGAACTTCTGCGATTTTGTCCTCACTCAGACTGCCTGACTGTTCAAAAATGAACTGGTTATACAGGGTAATGTCGAAAATAAGACGCTGGTATGCCCAGTTTACACGGTCATTACCACTATTCCAACTGAGATTGGTGATAGGAGCAATGGCATTATCGTTCTGGTATGCCCATGCTGTCTCGTCAGTCATCAACTCTTGCAGGTTGAAAATGGTACGGATGAATCCGCTCTCACCCTCATCGCAACTCAAGTCTGCTGAACCAGCAGGACCTTTCTGACCAGTTAGACCAAGAGTAGCATACTGCTTGGCCAAGAGGCCCTCTACGGTATATGTTGGGGAAGACTGTGGGTCAATGGACTTGATATTCAGTTCGTCTGCGCAAGAGACAAAGCCCATGCACAACATACTTGCCATTGCAGTCTTTATAAATATTTTTTTCATAATTGTCTCCTTTTTTATTTTTAGAAGTTAAGATTCAAACCAAGCTGGAAGCTTATTGGACGTGGGTAAGGATTACTGTCGATACCACTGCTTACCTCTGGGTCGATACCCTTATACTTGGTAATGATAAATGGGTTCTGTACGGTGAAGAAGATGCGTCCGCTGCAAATCTTCTCAGCACCAGCCTTGATCAATGCAGGGAAGCTATATCCCAAAGTCATGTTGCTACACTTCAGGTAAGAAGCATTGCGTACAAAGTAGTCACTGGCATTGGTTGGGAGATCTGTTGTACCCTTAAAGCCAAGATTGACGGCTTCAGCTGTTGTGTTTCTGTAGAGATTGGTATCGTTGATTTTCATCAACTCAGCTTTTGAATTCAGGAAATCGTAGTACACATAGTTGCCGATAGATGCATGGAAGGCTGCACTGAAGTCCCAGTTCTTATAAATGAACTTGGTGGTGAGACCCATGATGACATCAGGTGCAGGGTTCTTGTAGCAATAACGGTCATCATTGTCAATCTTGCCGTTACCGTCACGGTCAACATACAATCCCTCAATAGGCTTGCCGTTCTCGTCGTAAACCTGCTGGTAAACATAGAAAGAATTGAGAGGTTCGCCAACCTTGTTTATCTGTACCAATGTGTTGTTACCACGAGATACCTTGCTGCCTGTCCAAACCCAGTCTTTCGAGCCAGCCTCTAACTCTGTGATTTCATTGTGGTTCCATCCCACGTTGTAGGTTACATCCCACACGAAGTCCTTGGTGACGATAGGCTTCACATTGAATGCCAATTCAACACCATAGTTTTCTACAGCACCGATGTTCTTCAAGAGATTGTCGCCAAAATTGGTACCACCAGCGATGGAAACTGTTGCCAAAAGGTCGGTAGTCTTGCGATAGTAACCATCGACATTGAAGCCGAAGCGGCCATTGAGAGCGGTGAAGTCAAGACCGCCATTGTAGGTTGTGGTCTTTTCCCATGTCAGATCAGGGTTGTATTTTGTTGGACGCATGGTCTGATAATACTTGTCACCAAATGGATACTGTGCATAACTGTCGCTGACAGTATATTTCGGAGTATAGTAGAAGTCGTCAATACCATTCTGCTGACCAGTCATACCCCAACCCAAGCGAAGCTTCAACTCATCAATCCATTTTACATTCTTCAAGAAAGACTCGTTGTTGATCTTCCAGGCAAAGGCTGCTGCAGGGAAGTAACCCCACTTCTTGCCCTTTCTGAAGCGAGAAGAACCATCGGCACGGAAGGTTGCTGTAAGCAAATAGCGATCTAATAAGTTGTAATTGAGACGTCCGAAGTAAGATACCAAAGAGTTGTGACTCTTCCACATGGTGTTTGCCATGTATCGTGGGTTATTCACGTAGTTCCATTCTCCATCTACTAACTGTGGATTGGTATCTCTCAAATACTCATCGATACCGCTTCCGAAGTCATAGGTTGTTCTGTGGAAGTGGCTCTGCTCAGCACCTGCCATGATGTCGATGTCGTGCACACCAAACTTGTGGGCATATTCAGCAAAAGCTTTTCCTTCGATGCTATATTTGTATTGATGGTCAGTACCATACCAACCAAAATAGTTGTTGGATGATGAATACTTGTTAATATCATTATGCTGCTTGGCATCAGTGTACTGTGCTCCAATGGCAGCATGCAAATGCAAGTCTTCGAAGCCGTGAATCTTATAATCTACCTCCAAGTTTGAAGATATGTCATGAGTATTGGCTATTATCTTTTGGTTGTTGAGGAGAGCCACAGGGTTCTGAGGAACCTGACTCTTGGCAATCTTTGTCCAGTTAGGATCTGTTATCTTGTCGCCTTTGTTGTCCAGATACTGGAAATATCCGCCTACACAGTTGTACATCTCATCGTTAACACGAACAGGCTGTGTTGGATCCATGGTCAACGCATTACCGATGGCATCACCAAAATTAGCATATCGGTCCTTTTCGAACATATACTTCGCTGTGAAGTTGAAGTTCAAGTGCTTGTCAAGGAAGGAAGGAGCCAAATTGACAGAAGTATTGAAACGCTTCATCCAGCTGGTCTTAACGATACCGTTGTTGTCTTCGAAACCTAAACCAATACGGTAAGGCATATCCTTCAAACCGCCCTGAATGCTGAGGCTGTGCTTGGTAGAGACGGAGGTGCGGAAGATCTCGTCCTGCCAATCGGTGTCGGCTGTACCCAAAGCACTTGTATCAATGCCTAAAGAGGTAAGAGCCTGCTTGTACTCGCCAGCATTCATCACCTCATATTTCTTCTGGATGGTTGACAAGGTAATATCACCATTATAGGTAACGGTAGGTCTCTGACCGGCACGTCCCTTCTTTGTGGTGATGATGATGACACCATTAGAAGCACGAGAACCATAGATGGCTGTTGCCGAAGCATCCTTCAATACTGTGAAGCTCTCGATATCGTTAGGGTTAATCATCGCCAAGACGTTACTTGTACCCGTCAGATTGTTATTATCAATAGCCAAACCATCGATTACATAGAGAGGGTCGTTAGAGGCATTCAGAGAGGCACCACCACGGATACGAATCTGTGCGCCAGAACCTGGCTGACCACCAGCAGTCTGTACGTCTACACCAGCTATCTTACCTACCAACATATCTGAGGCACTGCTTGTGATACCCTTTGACATCTCATCAGGCTTGATGGCTGTGACAGAACCCGTCAAGTCGTTTTTCTTAGCACGACCATAACCGATGACAACGACTTCGTTCAACGACTTAGAGTCATCGATCATCGTGATGATCATGTTCTTGCTTGCTTGTACTGTCTTTGGGGTCATACCCAAATAAGTAAAGGTTAGCTTAGTACCGGGAGCTGCATCAACAGAGAAGTTACCATCCATGTCGGTAATGCCTACTGCCTTACCGTTGACTGTAATGGTAGCACCCATGACAGGCTCACCAGAAGCATCTTTCACTTGTCCCTTAATGGCATTTGACTGCGCAAAGGAACTTGCTGTCAGGAGAAGACCACTTGCGAGGGTCAACATCCTAAGAGGCAATTTAATTTTTACCTGCTTCATCATTCTGTTTAATTTTTAGTTAATATATGCATGTTGTTGTTAGTCGGTTTTTATTCCACGCTTATTTCCCTTTAGCCGTTAGTTATTAGTCCGCGCGGTTAAAAAATATTATAAGGTGGTATAGCTCATCTCATCATTTTGTTTGATCTTTAAGTTTATATGAATAATCTTGCTTAGTTATATCCTGCACTTAAAATAAAGTTATAACCTTTTGTGGCGTTCTGGATAAGTTTTGGCTTTTAGTTAGTGTTGTTAGCTATTAACTTTCAATATCCAGTCGGTCGTTAGGTCTCTACATTATTATAAGGTAGGAATGGTATTTTTTGTACCATTTTAACTTTCTGTATGCAAATGTAACTCCTTTTGCGCTTACTTGTACTTTTTTTAGAGTTAAAAACAGCATTCTTGTTGTGCAAACGTTTGCACGACATTTGCCTTAGGTACATCTTTAGGTACTATAGTGGACGGGAAAAAATAACTTGGTACGAATTGGGTAAAAAATGCACCATCTCAATAAGGTCATGGTCTCAAATCATACTAATTTATTTTTTCACCATCACTAAGTAACTCTAATTCCGCAAAGTGGTTCAAATACGCCCTGAAGGAGCTGGAGCCCATATTAAGCAGCACGCCCTGAACCAATGGTCACCGGCCGAAGGGAAAGGTAAAGGGCAGAAGCTCTTAGCCCAGGGCAACGCCCTGGGTGTAGTAGCAATCAGCAAGGCGCCCTGTAAGGGCAACAGCTTTACAAATTGCCTGGTTCTTTGAAGCTTTTGCCCTTACAGGGCGACAGGTTTGTGTCCGCAATTACCCAGGGCGTTGCCCTGGGCTAAGAGCTTCTGCCCTTTCAGGGCGTGCTGCTTCTATGAGCTTCTGTCTTTTACCTATGCTTTCGGCTGGTGACCGTTGGTTCAGGGCGTGCTGCTTCTATGAGCTTCTGTCTTTTACCAATGTTTCGGCTGGTGACCGTTGGTTCAGGGCGTGCTGCTTCTATGAACTTCTGCCCTTTACCTTTGCTTTACCCTTCGGCCAGCTATTTTCAATTCCGCTACGCGCAGGTGACCGTTGGCTCAGGATGTGCTGGGTAATTTCAACCGTATAGATCATATTATTTTCGGTTAGTTATGAATTTGTTCTGTCTCTTGCGGATAAATCTATATTCCGTGACACGGAACGGCCGTTCCAAATCACGGAATGGCGGTTCCGAACTACGGAATGTACGTTCCGTGTCACGGAACGGAACTTTTTGTAGCTTAAACAAAACATTTATATAGTATAAGAGTAAGCAGAGAGTAGTTACAAATGAAATATTAACAATGAATTCAAGAATTATGAAAAAAGCGCAAGGACAAAGTGGAAGCAATGCTACCACAATCCGTAACACCATGCTACACCTTATTATATATAGGGGAGAGTTTGTCAGAATGAGTCAATTAGACAAAGCCTACTGTGAAGGTTTTGTGATTTATCTTGCCAACGCTATGACCATCGGCTTCGACAAGCCCAAACGAGGGCAGCATCATCAGAAAAAGGATATGACATACAATCCGAAAGAGCGCTGCTGGGAACTTAAGGACGTCACATTGAGTGATGGCGAAATGAAGTTCCGTCACACAAATGATTGGAATCTCAACTGGGGTGATCCACTTGACGCCTTGGTTCATGATGGAGATAACATCGCAATAAATGAAGCTGGTACTTACGACATTAAACTTAAGGTTAATTGGGCAGAAGGAACAGCAAAGTGTGAGATGACAAAGAAGTAATATCTCTCTAAAAATAACAATTAAAGGCGGTTTCTATTCAGAGACCGCCTTTTTGTATGACCTGCATTCTTTCCTACATTTTCCCCAAAAAACATTTGGTGGTTACGAGGAAAAGTCGTATCTTTGCAGAAGAAAAGCTGCACTCGGAAAATTGAAAGCAAGCTTTCTTTGCGCTCGTTTGCATTTTCTTTGCGGCGAATAAGTACAACTTTTATATTTTTGTGAATATGAGAACAGGTGACAAAGTATTAATATCTCCAGACTTGACACATGCCAAAGACTGGACACAGGGCGAAGTGATTGAAGTTGAGAACAATCCTTTCGTAGGAATTGTCATCTCCGCAAAAACCGCAGATGGGAACATCTTCTTTGGATATAAAGACTTATTTGAACCTGCAAAGGAGGCAGTATGTACGCAATAGCATTTGATATGGTTATTTCTGATTTACAGAAATACTATGGCGAACCTTACAACAAAGCTTACTACGAAATAAAAGAGCTTCTAAAAAAGAATGGTTTCGAGTGGGTGCAAGGCAGTACATACATGACGATGAATGATGATTTGACTGCACTTGTAAAAACAGTTATGGAACTTTCTAAAATAGAGTGGTTTAAGAAATCAGTCAGAGATCTAAGAGGATTTAAAGTTGAAAGTTGGTCGAACTTTACTGATTTGGTTAAAAACTCATAGAATAGGCGACTCTCCAGCCGTTCTGTATGAGACCATCAGGTGGTCTGTCTTGCCCGTCAAGTGGGCACTCAGTGAACAAGCGTTGGGCATTGACTGAACAAGCGTTGGGCATTGACTGAACAAGCGTTGGGCATCGACTGAACAAGCGTCGGGCATTTATTGCCCGTGCGGTGTGCACAGAGTGCCCAAAAGCTTAATTATTAAGGTGTTGCCCTTACAGGGCGTACTGTTCAATATATAACTCAATACCCAGGGCGCTGCCCTGGGCTATGTGATTGTTGGGGTTTCAGCCCGCATTAGTTGAGTTTTGACACTCTCTCCTATAATATTTGATTTCCCAAGACTTTTTTGCTTTATTCCCCTTTTGCCAGCCATTTCGCAAAGAAGCGGTCGCTGACAAAGAAGCCTTTTGGGGTCTTGCTGATCAGTTGCTTGTCCACTAAAGCCTTCAGGGCAGTCTTTACGCTGCTGGTGGCAGGTAGGTGGTGGGTGATGATGAACTGTTGGCTAAGTGGGGAGGAAACTATTTGCTCCTTGGCAATTGCTAACAAGAGTAACTGCTGGTTTTCGGTCAGCCATGCACAATAGTTTTGGTATGCCATGGCTTGCTCCTCTATCAACTCTTGAATCACATCATCCACTAAGTCCTTATTGATCTGCTCATCACGATGTTCGTAAATACCATGTAGGATGGCTTGTACATACCAAGTTACGCTGTCGGCTTGCGAGTAGATATAGGTGAATGTGTCTACATCTACCTCTCGTTTTTGTGATGACAAAAGACGATTGGCAAATGATAGATATCTTGACTCGGCGATACATGGTAGTGACATGACAAGAGAACTTTGGAAGAATGGGCGATTCGCCGACAAAAACATCTCTTCCATCATGTGCTGTTGACTGCCAGAAAATACGAAATATACATTGGGCAGGAATTGGATGTAGGAGCGTATCAATGCTTCCACTCCATCCTCTGGATAGTTCATGATTTGTTGAAACTCATCTATTGCCACGTAGCATCGCTTTCCAGATTGCTTCATGTACTCGAAGATTCGCTTCAAGCTTTCTCGTCCCTCGTTTGGTTTCAAATCCAAGGAAAATGTTGGAATGCCTGTCAGTTCGTCAATTGTTAGCGTTGGTCGCCAACTGCTGAAGAACTCCTGTACTTTACGCAAGGCGGATTGAGAAATTGTATCTAATTTCCCAATGATTTCCGAAGCCATGAGTTGCACCATCTGCTCCAAGTTCTTGGTGGCAAATATGTCTAAGTAGAAGCATTTCACATCATCATATTGCTTTTCTAACTGTTGGAAGACATGATGGATTAATCCAGTTTTGCCCATACGGCGAGGTGCGGCAAGCGTGATATTTCGCTCGTTATGGAGCGAAGTCATCATCTTCTCAGTTTCTTTCTCACGGTCACAAAAGTACTCTGCTCCTTTGTATCCATACATCACGAAAGGGTTGTTAATTGTTGCCATAATCTTATTGCGCTTTTTACGTTGCGCAAATTACGCAATAATTGTCGAGACAACCAAATGTTTTCAAGTTTTTTAATAATTATCCCATGTCATCAAACAAGTCATCCATTGTCAGTTGCACTTGTGCGATTGCTGAATGGGCATTGGGGCGGATACCGAATGTAGTTATTAGCGTAGGCAAGATGCCATGCCGAACACCAGTCTCTTCTACGAAATCAGCCATACGGGTGCGAATATGCAACTCTTCTTCCTTCGTAATCGTATAAGGAGATTGTGAATACTTAATCTCACAAAGATTGATGAGATGGTCTGCTCGTTCTATCAACAAGTCTATCTGTGCTGCAGGAGTAGAGCACTTGCTACGCCATGCGTAATACTCCGTATATATCTGCTCTATGCCCAACCTCTTTTTGATTTGGGGAATATGCAGCATGCAGATACGCTCGAAAGCTAAACCATACCAAGTATTTTGACGTGGTTTTCCCATCTGATGCGTCCAATATGCAGTGTCTGTAGTGTCTGAATGACAGAACGACATATAAAATAAGGTGTATAAATCTGTCAGTTGATAGATTTGTTCTTTGAGTTTGATTTTCTTCTCACGGGTATTGTAACCTCTTACGAAATCACAATTGATCAATTCTCGAAGGACTTTGGACAATGTTCCGCCAGACTGCATTTTTAGGTGAGTGGCAATTTCCTTGCGAGTCATACCTTGCTTGCATTTCGCCAAGGTTTCAATCACTCGCATATAGGATTCTGAGTTTCTGAACAAGGAAGAATACAGCCTGTTGTATTCTCTTTTCAATTCGCCTCTTTCCGAAAAAAACAGTCTATCTACATTAGCTTCTACACCTTGTGTCTTGTCTAATAAACTCAAATAGTAAGGCACTCCACCCATTACGCTATATATTTGCAAAAAGGAAAGGCGTGGCCAAGCGAAGCCATTTACTTGAAGGTACTTTTCTGTTTCCCCCAGTGTAAAAGGAGCCAAGTATATCTCATGTGTGATGCGATTATGGAGCCCTCCGTGGCTATCTATCACATTGGAAATCATCCATGAGGTGGCACTGCCACAAACTATGAGCATAATTTCACTCTGATTTGCAGCCCAACTGTTCCAAAAATGTTCAAAGGCTTGTTGAAAATTGGACTTTGGGGTATCCAAACAAGGTAATTCATCCATGAATATCAATAATCGTTTTCCGCACAATTTTGGCTTTAGCATCTGTTTCAGTGCCTCAAAGGCCTCTGTCCAATTCGTGGGTAAAGGCTGTTGGGTGTCGCCAAATTCACGTAGCGCATAGCCAAAGTTAGACAACTGAGCCTCTGTCGGTGCGTCAATGGAACCTGACATTTCAAAGGTAAACCTGTCTTTGAAGAGGTTGTGTACAAGAAATGTTTTACCCACACGTCTTCTTCCATATACTGCCACAAACTCTGCTTTGCCAGAATTAAAATATTCTGTCAACTGTGTGATTTCTGTCTTTCTGCCTACTATTTGCTCCATAACTGATATTCTTTAGCTGATTATTGTGTTGCAAATTTAAGAAAAATATTTGAGAACGCAAGCGATTCTTTAGCCAAATCGAAGGAAAAACGCTCGATTTGGCTAAAGAATAGGTGATACGATAGCCAAATCGAAGGAAAAACGCTCGATTTGGCTGTTAATTGTTCATATTCTGCACCATCATTTGGTTGTTTAGAGATTTTGTTGTACTTTTGCTTTTGTTGTGCAAACGTTTGCATGTAATTTTCTTGATTTAAGTCAAGCAAAAGGCGCTACTTTGGCAAGATTTGCATAATTTTGCACACAACACTAACAACCTATGAATGAGAAAACAATCATAACAATGAAAGACATTGCTCGTGAGCTGGGCGTTTCTATCGCAACGGTGAGCAGAGCTTTGAAGGACAGCCCTCGTATCAGTGCTGCCCAGAAGGAACGTATACAGGCGTTTGCCAGGGCGCATAACTTTTGTCCCAATGTAATTGGTGAGGCTCTCAGATACAGTAGGACACAGCCCATGAAGGTCATCGGTGTTATCATTCCTGAGTTTGCCCATTATTTCTTTTCTTCTGTGCTTTCGGGTATCGAGGAGGAGGCAAGTGCGCGTGGCTATCGTGTGATGGTGGCGCAGAGCAATGAGCGATATGACAAGGAAGTGGCAATCTGCGAGGACTTCTATAAGAATAAAGTGTGCGGCATTATCGTTTCACAGGCGAAGGATACCATGCGCTATGCGCATTTCCAAAGATTGATGGACAATGGCGTGCCATTGGTGTTCTATGATAGAATCTGTACTGGTGTGAACTGTTCGCGCGTAGTGGTGGACGACTACATGGGTGCCTTTACGGCTGTAACCCATCTCATCGACTCTGGCTGCAAGAGGATAGCTTTCTATGGCTCGCCCATGAACCTTGAAATATCCAAGAACAGATACAATGGTTATCATGATGCCTTGGTGAAGCATGGCTTGGAAGAAATACCCCCCCACGTACAAATCTGTGACAACAGGGGACAGGCAGAGGCGATTACGCCTGCACTCTTGGAGATGGAAAACAGACCGGATGCTTTCTTTGCGGTGAATGATGATACTGCCATCGGTATTCTCTATACCGCGAAACGTATGGGATTCCGAGTGCCTGAGGAAGTCAGCGTCTGTGGATTCACCAACGGCCAGCGAGCCGTGGCTTGCGATCCTATGTTGACCACTGTCGACCAGCGAGGAGTGGCAGTAGGAGAGGAGGCTGCCAACATCCTTATCGGACAGGTGGAAGGTTCTATCCCGATGAATGAGGTGGAGAAGAGAGTGATAAGAACCAAACTCGTGGTTCGTGGTACGACAAGATAAAAGAAATCAATAAAACAATAAAAAATATGATGACAAAACCTAATCTGAGTTTCTGGAAACTCTGGAACTTGAGTTTCGGATTCTTCGGGGTACAGATAGCCTACGCTCTTCAGAGCGCCAACATCTCCCGAATTTTTGCAACGTTGGGTGCTGACCCACACAATCTGAGTTATTTCTGGATTCTCCCTCCACTGATGGGAATCCTGGTGCAACCCATTGTCGGAACCTTGAGCGACAAGACATGGTGCCGTTTCGGCCGACGAATTCCTTATCTCTTTGTGGGAGCTACGCTGGCTGTCTTGGTGATGTGTCTTTTGCCTAATGCCGGTTCGTTTGGCCTGACGGTTGGCGGTGCGATGATTTTTGGATTGATAGCCCTGATGTTTCTTGATACGAGCATCAATATGGCGATGCAGCCTTTCAAGATGTTGGTGGGCGACATGGTGAATGAGGAACAGAAGACGAAGGCTTACTCCATTCAGAGTTTCCTCTGCAATGCGGGTTCGATAGCCGGTTATATATTCCCCTTCCTTTTTGCCTTCTTGGGCATCAAAAACTATGCCGAGAAAGGAGTTGTGCCCGACTCTGTGATCTGGTCGTTCTATGTGGGCGCAGCCATCCTTATCCTCTGTGTCATCTATACTACGATGAAAGTGAAGGAGTGGAATCCGCAGGAATACGCCAAGTATAATGGAGTTACCGAAGATGCTGAGAAGAAGGAAGAAGGCAAGGCCGACTGGATAAGCCTTCTGAAGAACGCTCCCTCTACCTTCTGGAAGGTGGGACTGGTGCAGTTCTTCTGCTGGGCAGGCTTCCTCTATCTGTGGAACTATTCTACGGGTGCCATTGCCGAGACTGTATGGAATACTACCGATGCCAGCACCAAGGCATTCCAGGATGCCGGCGACTGGGTGGGCATTCTCTTTGCCGTTCAGGCTGTGGGCAGTGTGCTGTGGGTGGTAGTGCTTCCCCAGTTCAAGAGTTCCAAGATGGCTTATGCGGTCAGCCTGATTATCGGTGGTGTGGGCTTTGCCCTTATCCCATTCCTGCACGACAAGTATCTGCAGTTCATTCCGTTCCTGATGATTGGTGCTGGCTGGGCAGCTATGTTGGCGATGCCTTTCACCCTTGTCACCAATGCTTTGCAGGGTTATGGACACATGGGTGCTTACCTCGGACTCTTCAACGGCACTATCTGTATTCCTCAGATTGTGGCAGCCCTCTGTGGTGGACACGTATTGTGGGTGGTAGGCTCTCACCAGAGTGACATGATGATAGTGGCAGGTGTGCTGCTGATATGTGGAGCTTTGGCTGTTTCCCTCATCCAGGAAAAGCATGTGACGCAAAAAGCATAATAAGCGCAACCGATTGCGCAACATTTTGACATCTTTTGTGCATGAAATTAATTGTATGTAGTAAGAAATGACTAATTTTGTACCATAAATAACAATCTTAAAATTCCTTATGGTGTTTCGTTTTAATATAGAATACAAAACGGTTTATGGCGAGAATCTCGTCTTGAACCTGAACATGGACAACGAAGAGGTTCATAACAGCTTGGGAACTACAGACGGGCTTCACTGGTCGTGCGATCTGGATGTGACTCCCAAGACTAAAAATATTACCTATTATTATAGTGTAGAACGTGATGGCGTTTGTATCAAGAAGGAATGGCAGGTGGTGAAGCATCAGCTGAATGTGACAGCCGAGCGTGCCAATGATTATACCATCTATGATTACTGGCGTGACATTCCTGAGGATTCTTACCTCTACAGCAGCGCCTTCACCGACTGTGTCAACCATCAGCAGCTTGCAGAGGTGAAGGATAATACCTTTGCCAAGACCATCAGACTGATAGTCCGTGCTCCACAGTTGAGAGAAGGTGAGCGCCTGGTACTGATAGGTTCTGATCCTCTTGTAGGAGCCTGGGACGTAAAGCGTGCTGTGCCTATGGTGGAACAGGCGTACAATGAATGGACGGTGGATATCAATGCCGAGGCTTTGGCTGTCAATTACTTGGAGTTTAAGTTTGTAGCACTGAACGACAAGAATAGTAGCAAAGCATGGGAAACAGGTTACAACCGTAGTGTGGAAATCCCTGAGATGAAGGCCGGTTCGGTTGTATCTTACGAGTTGAGCCAGTCGTTCTTGGAGCGCTGGAACCGTAAGTTTGCCGGAACATTGGTTCCTGTTTTCTCACTTCGCAGCAAGAAGAGTGCGGGTATAGGCGACTTCGGTGACCTGAAGAGTATGATTGACCTGGTGGCAAAGACTGGACAGAAGGTGCTTCAGTTGTTGCCTATCAACGATACGACTATCACTCACACCTGGACAGACTCTTATCCCTACAGCTGTATCAGCGTGTTTGCCATTCATCCACAGTATGCCGACCTGCAGGCTCTGCCCGAGCTTGAGGATGCCAAGGCTCGTGCTGAGGCTGAGAAAACAAGAGCAGAACTCAATGCCCTGCCCCAGATAGATTATGAAAAGGTAAATGATTTCAAGATAACGTACCTGCACCAAATCTTCAATCAGGAAGGTGAAAAGATGATGAAGAGTGCCGAATATCAGGCATTCTTCCAGGAAACAGAACAGTGGCTGGTGCCTTATGCACAATATTCTTGTCTGCGCGACAAGTATGGCACTGCTGATTTCTCGAAGTGGCCCGACCACAATGCTTGGGACGAGAAAGACCGCAAGGCACTGACCAACCCAAGAACAAAGGCCTACAAGGAGGTGGAGTTCTTCTATTTCGTACAGTTTGTGCTGAATACACAGATGAAGGCTGCTCACGAGCATGCCATGGCCAAGGGAGTCATCCTGAAGGGTGATATTCCTATCGGTGTGAACCGTTTTGGATGTGATGTATGGACAGAGCCTAAGTACTTCAACCTCGACGGACAGGCAGGAGCTCCACCTGACGATTTCTCTGTGAATGGTCAGAACTGGGGATTCCCTACCTACAACTGGTATGAGATGCTGAAAGACGACTGTCAGTGGTGGACACGTCGATTCCAAAATATGTCGAAGTTCTTTGATGCTTATCGTATCGACCACGTGCTGGGCTTCTTCCGTATATGGGAGATTCCTATCGACTCTGTTCATGGTCTGCTCGGACAGTTTGCTCCTGCACTCGGTATGACAGCTGACGAGATTCGTTCGTATGGTCTTAACTTCCAGCAGGACAGATTCACCCGTCCATTTATCACCGACTGGGTGCTCGACCGTGTGTTCCATGAGCGTGCTGACGAGGTGAAGCAAAAGTATCTGGACCGTTTGGATGATGAGCGTTATCAGTTGAAGAAAGAGGTGGATACCCAGATTAAGGTGGAGGCTCTCTTTGAGGGAGTGACCGATGAGAAGGAAATATGGCTTCGCGACGGACTCTATGCTCTGATCAGCGATGTACTCTTTGTTCGCGACCATCGTAATCCGGGATTGTATCACCCACGTATCTCTGCTCAGTTCGACTTTATCTTCGAATCACTTTATGACAATGACAAGGCTGCGTTCAATCGTCTTTATAACGATTACTTCTATCGTCGCAACAACCAGTTCTGGTACGAGGAGGCGATGAAGAAGTTGCCTAAGTTGGTTCAGGCTACTCGTATGTTGGTTTGTGCCGAAGACCTTGGTATGGTGCCAGATTGTGTGCCATGGGTAATGAACGATTTGAAGATATTGAGCCTTGAGTTGCAGAGTATGCCTAAGGATCCAAGTGTGAAGTTCGGGCATCTGAGCCGCAATCCTTATCGTTCGGTTTGTACCATCTCAAGTCACGATATGCCTACGCTTCGCCAGTGGTGGGACGAGAACATTCAGCGCACGCAAGAGTATTATAATACGATGCTCTATCGCCAAGGACCAGCACCTCATCCGCTGCCAGGATGGCTCGCGCAGGATATCATCTCGCGCCATCTCACATCGCCCTCTATGCTCTGTATTCTGAGCATTCAGGACTGGCTTGCCATCAACGAGCATCTTCGTTTGCCCGATGCCAATGCCGAGCGTATCAATATCCCGGCCAATCCTAAGCATTACTGGCGCTATCGCATGCACCTCAGCATAGAGGACCTGGCGGCTAACAAGGAATTTATGGACAGTGTGACAGAGCTTGTTGCGCAGTCAGGAAGAAACTAATGCAAACGTTTGCACGTTATGCAAAAAAGAAATACCCTCCAAATTTTAGGAGGGTATTTCTCTTTTTTGTATATTTGCAATGTCTAACCAAAAGACTTACTTTTACTAACAAACAATAGCAGAACAAAGCAAACTGCAGAACAAGGCATGCAACCACTGAAAAAGATAAAATAACACTGGACAATATGAAGAAATTGAATGTTTTAGTAGTTGGTCTGCTGCTGCCACTCTTGGCGGCAGCGCAGACCGTTAAATCGCCCAATGGCAATGTATCGGTAACATTCTCTCTGACTGGTAATGGACAGCCTACCTACGAGATGAGTTATAAGGGCAAGACAGTATGTAAACCCTCACACCTCGGACTGGAGCTTGCCAAGGACAAGCATGCCAGCAAGGGTATGACGGAAACCAATCTGATGGACGGATTCACCGAAACAGGAAGCAAGACCTCTTCTTTTGATGAGACATGGAAGCCTGTATGGGGTGAGACTGCTACCATTCGCAACAATTATAACGAAATGGAGGTAAACCTGAATCAGGCTTCTTCCAACCGTAACATCACCATTCGCTTCCGCGTATATGATTATGGTATGGGTCTGCGCTATGAATTTCCACAGCAGGAATCGCTCAACTATTTCGTCATTCAGGAAGAGCACACCCAGTTTGCCATGACAGGCGACCATACTGCCTATTGGATTCCAGGCGACTACGACACTCAAGAGTATGAATATCAGATTACTCCTCTGACAGGCATCCGTCCTGTTATCGCCAAGAACCGCGAATCATACAAAAGCAATTCTTCCACCACCGTCTTCTCTGACACAGGTGTGCAGACCTCTCTCCAGATGAAGACCAAGGACGGACTTTATATCAATATCCATGAGGCTGCCTGTCTGGATTATCCTACGATGCACCTCAATCTGGATGAAAAGACACTGACCTTTGAGTCATGGTTGACACCTGATGCGGTAGGCAGAAAGGGATTCATCCAGACTCCTTTCAACACACCATGGCGTACCGTGCTGGTGAGTGATGATGCACGCGATATGCTTTCCTGCAAACTGACACTCAACCTCAACGAGCCTTGCAAGATAGAGGATACTTCATGGATTCATCCTACTAAGTACTGCGGTGTGTGGTGGAACATGATTGTAGGCACTAAAACATGGAGCTACACCAACGACCTGCCTTCTGTTCGCCTTGGTGTGACCGACTATAGCAAGTGCAAGCCTAATGGAACACATGGGGCTACCAATGAAGAAGTGAAGCGCTATATCGACTTTGCTGCAAAGAATGGTTTGCAGGAAGTGTTGGTAGAAGGATGGAACGAAGGTTGGGAAGACTGGTTTGGTCATCAGAAACTTGATGTCTTCGACTTTGTGACTCCTTATCCCGATTTCAATATCAAGATGCTCAACGAATATGCTCATTCCAAGGGCGTGAAACTGATGATGCATCATGAGACTTCTGCCGCAGCTCTTAACTATGAGCGTCACTTGGAGAATGCCTTCCACCTGATGAACAAGTATGGTTATGATGCCGTGAAGACCGGTTATGTGGGCGACATCATCCCAAGAGGCGAATATCACTATAGCCAGTTGATGAACAATCACTACCAGCGTGTCGTTGAGACGGCTGCCAAACATCACATCATGGTGAATGCTCACGAGGCTACACGTCCTACAGGTATCTGCCGTACATGGCCAAACCTGGTGGGCAACGAGAGCGCAAGAGGTACTGAGTATGAGGCTTTTGGTGGAAGTGTAAGCTATCACACCGTGATGCTGCCATTCACCCGTCTGCAGGGAGGACCTATGGACTATACTCCAGGTATCTTCGAGACCAAACTGTCGGAGTGGAGCAACAACTCAAGTTATGTGCACACCACTCTCTGTGGTCAGCTCTCACTCTATCTTGTGATGTACAGTCCTTTGCAGATGGCAGCCGACCTGCCTGAGCACTATGAGAAGTACGACGATGCCTTCCAGTTTATCCGCGATGTGGCTTGCGACTGGGATGACTCCAAGTATATAGAGGCAGAACCTGCCAAGTATATCACCGTAGCCCGCAAGGCAAAAGGAACCGACAACTGGTTTGTTGGTGGCAAGACTGACGCAGCCCGTACATCGGTAGTGAAGCTCGACTTCCTCGACAAGGGTAAGAAGTATGCCTGCGCCATCTATCAGGACGGCAAGAATGCCGACTATGAGCAGAACCCTAAATCTTACCAGATTATTCACAAGACTGTGAAGCAGGGTGATGTCTTGAAGATCAAAGAGGCACGTGGTGGTGGATTTGCCATCTCATTGCTTGCCAAATAAGACTTATATAGATGGAGATAAGAAGGCTGAAACTTCTGTATTTCCGTCCAATCGTCAAGGTGGAATTAAATACGCGAAAAATGAGCGTGTTTAATTCTGCCTGTTTCTGCATAAAACCAACAGAAATCACTTTGCGTATGCAGAAAACGAGGTAAATAACTACTAAATGGAGTGTAATTGCTATATTTATACATTTAAAATGAATAAAACTCTGCGGAGTTTTTTCGCCAACTAACAATTATTTAACCATATGAGAATAGAAAAACTAATATTTACAGCATTGACGGCTACTATTTTACCTACAGCATTGACGGCGCAGACTGTTTTCAATGAGATGACGTATTCGAAAGGACAGACGGTGTTTCAACTGAATGCGCCTACTGCAGCCAAAATCCGTATTTATAAATCAGGACAAGGGGGAAAGGCCATCAAGACAGTGAAGATGAAAGCCAATGGCAAAGACCATTGGGAGGCTACTGTGAAGGGCGACCTGGCTGGAAAATTCTATACATTTGACATGGGAAAGGGCGAATGTCCCGGTACTTTTGCCAAGGCTGTCGGTGTGAATGGCAATCGGGGTGCCATCATCGACATGGCTTCTACCAATCCTGAGGGATGGAAGGATGACAAGCGACCAGAACTGAAGTCGCCTGCCGACTTGGTGATTTATGAGCTCCACGTGCGTGATTTCTCGGTGTCACCTACCTCTGGACTGAAGTATAAAGGCAAGTATCTGGCACTGACAGAACCTAAGGCGATAGAATATCTCAAGCGCCTCGGTATCAATGCGATACACTTCCAGCCTTTGTTCGATTTTGCTTCGGTAGATGAGACACGCCTCGATACGCCACAGTTTAACTGGGGGTATGATCCTAAGAACTATAATGTGCCTGATGGCAGCTATAGTACCGATCCTTTTTCGCCTGCAGTCAGAGTGAGAGAGTTCAAACAGATGGTGCAGGCGCTGCATCAAGCAGGCATCCGTGTCATCTTCGATGCAGTCTACAATCATACTTTCAATATTGATGGAAGCAATTTCCAGCGTACTTATCCTGATTATTATTATCGCAAGACAGCCGATGGTAAGTATTCCGACGGTTCGGGCTGTGGCAACGAGACGGCCTCAGAGAAAGCTTTGATGCGCGACTATATGATAGAGAGTGTGCTTTACTGGGTGAATGAATACCATATCGACGGATTCCGTTTCGACCTGATGGGAGTGCACGATATTGAGACGATGAAGCTCATCAGAGCTGCTGTTGACAAGATAGATCCTTCTATTTATATATATGGTGAGGGTTGGAGCGCAGGAAGTTGCGCTTATCCAAACGACCAGTTGGCGATAAAGGCCAACACCTTCAAACTCAATGGTATCGGAGCCTTCAGCGATGATATGCGAGATGCCCTTCGTGGTCCTTTCTCTGACAATACCAAAGGCGCTTTCCTGGCTGGCATTCCCGGCGAGGAAGAGAGTCTGAAGTTTGGTATAGTGGGAGGCATTGCCCATCCGCAGGTTGATATGAATTTGGTCAACTATGACAAGAAGCCTTGGACAGCAGAGCCTACACAGCAGATCAGCTATGTGAGCTGTCACGACGATATGTGTCTTGTTGACCGACTGAAGGCAACCGTGCCTGGCATCAAAGATACTTCCAGAACGGAGAGCGAACGTATAGCAGAGTTGATTCGCCTCGACTTGTTGGCTCAGACTGCTGTGTTCACATCGCAGGGTGTGCCTTTCTTCTTGGCAGGAGAGGAGATGTTGCGTGACAAGAAGGGTGTGCACAACAGTTATTGCTCGCCCGACAGTATCAATGAGTTTAACTGGGAGAATCTGAAGAAATATCCACAGGTGTTTGAATATTATCGCAACCTGATTCAGCTTCGAAAGAATCATCCGGCTTTCCGTCTTGCCAAGGCTGAGGCTGTGAGAGAACATTTGGAGTTCTTGCCAACAGCCCCTGTTGCAGAGCAGAAGAAAGATGGCGCTCAGGTGGAGAAGAATGGTTGCCTGCTTGCCTTCAGACTCAAGAACCTGGAAGGCATAGACAGCTGGAAGAACATTATTGTCATCTTCAATGCCAACAAGGAAGCCCGCACCGTAGCGATACCTCAGGGCGAGTATCATGTGGCTTGCTGCAATGGGGTTATCAATGAAGACGGAATCGGGATGCCATTGGTGGGTAACGAAACCATCATAGACGGACAGTCGGCATTGATACTGTATCAGAAATAAGTTTCGAAAGTCAATACAATAACTTAAACATAGATCTATAATGAAGAAGAAATTTGTTTCATTCATGTTGCTTATGAGTAGCGTAATGAGTATGACGGCGGCAGTCAACGTGAGCCGCATAGAACCTACCGACTGGTTTGTAGGTATGAAAGACGCTTCGTTGCAGTTGATGGTGTATGGTAAGGACATCAAGAATGCTGAGGTGACAGTCAATTATCCTGGTGTGAAAATCGATAGCGTTGCCCGTCTCGAATCCCCCAATTATCTCTTGGTTTATCTTAATCTGAAGGATGCCAAGGCAGGCGAGATGGTTCTCAATTTTAAGCTGGGAAAGCAGAGCAAGAAGGTGAAGTATCAGTTGAAAGACCGAGAGATGGCTGGCGAAAAGCGCATGGGCTTCACCAACGAAGACGTGCTCTATATGTTGATGCCGGATCGCTTTGCCAATGGAAATCCTAAGAATGATGTTCTCAAGACGATGCGCGACAAGAATTGCGACCGTCATGCTCCAAGTCTGCGTCATGGTGGAGACCTGGAAGGAATCCGTCAGCACTTGGATTACTTCAACCAGTTGGGTGTCACGGCCCTTTGGTTTACTCCCGTTTTAGAGAATGACAGTCCAGGCGACGGCAAGAGCAGCAGCTATCATGGTTATGCCACAACCAATTATTACAAGGTTGACCCTCGTTTCGGAACCAATGCTGAGTACAAGCGACTCATTGACGAGGCACATCAGAAAGGCTTGAAGATAGTGATGGATATGATTTTCAATCACTGTGGTTTCGAGCATCCCTGGATTGCCGACATGCCTTCAAAAGACTGGTTCAACTGTCCAGAATGGCTTCTTCCTGAGTATCAGACTCCTGAGCATGTGAAGAAGATTGGTACTGTGGACGGAGCAAGAACAGTGAACGATATGTATCGACAGACCAGTTATAAGTTGACTCCTGTCCTCGACCCATACGCCAGCAAGGTGGATATGGAAGAGACGGTAGACGGATGGTTTGTACCTTCTATGCCCGACCTCAATCAGCGCAACCCTCATGTCATCAAGTACCTTATCCAGAACAGCGAATGGTGGATAGAGACCGTGGGAATTGATGGCATCCGTATGGACACTTATCCTTATGCCGACCGTGATGCGATGGCTTTGTGGATGAAGACGCTCAACAACGAATATCCTAACTTCAATACCGTAGGCGAGACATGGGTTACTGAGCCAGCCTATACTGCTGCATGGCAGAAAGACAGCAAGCTCTCAGAGAAGAACAGCTATCTGAAAACAGTGATGGATTTTGCCTTCTTCGACCGTATCAACAGTGCCAAGAACGAGGAAACCGATGACTGGTGGAACGGAATGAACCGTCTCTATAATGTGTTCTGCTACGATTATCTCTATCCTAACCCAAAGAGCGTGATGGCATTCATTGAAAATCACGATACTGACAGATTCCTCGGCGAGGGCAAGGATACCGTGGCATTGAAGCAGGCTTTGGCGCTCTTGCTTACCATCAACCGTACACCGCAGCTCTATTATGGTACAGAAGTGTTGATGAATGGCACCAAGAGTGTAACCGACGGCAACGTGCGTAAAGACTTCCCAGGTGGATGGGCTGGCGACAAGCATAATGCCTTCACCGAAGAAGGAAGAACACAGGATGAGAACCGGATGTTCAAGTGGCTCAGCAACTTGCTGCATTGGCGCCAGGGTAACAAGGTGGTTACCAAAGGCAAGCAGACTCAGTTCTGTCCTTATAAGGGTGTGTATGTCATCGCACGCCAGCATCAGGGTAAAACAGTCATGACCATCATCAATGGCAAGAAGGAAGCCAATGAGCTGGATGTGACACGTTATGCAGAGATTATCGGTTCGCATGAAAAGGCTACTGATGTGACGAATGGCTGCACTGTTCTTATCAACAAGAACGTAAAGCTTCGTCCTCGTCAGGCAATGATACTTGAATTCTGATAAATTGAACATTCCAAGTTCAGAAGTTATAGAAGTTAAAGAAGTTATCACTCTCTTCGGGTGTTAGAAGTTATAGCCAACAGTCTTTTTAGTTGAAGATTTAGCTGTAAAGCATATGGCTTTAACTTCTCTAACTTCTTTAACTTCTCCATTTGCGAAAGTTGAGTTTAATATTTATTTAAGATTGTTTGTTTCTTATTATAGTTTTTATTAACTTTGCAGACGATTAGAGAGCAGGAGGCTTTCTTGTACATATTTAAAACTATAATAAGAAACAATGATTTTAAACCAACTCCGACATTTGCGATTAGTTATGGCTTTGCTGATTCTTTGGGTTTGCAGCTCAGTGGCAAAGGCACAGACCAACGCTCAGATTTTGTATGATTTCGGTTCCGACCGTAAGTTTGTCACCCTTACCCTCGAAATGTTCAAGCAGGACAAGTGGGGTAGTACTTATTTCTTTGTTGACCACGACTTCAACTACGACAAAATGGTAGTGGGCGAGAAGAATATTGCCCAGGGAGGAACCTATACAGAGATTTCACGTGCACTCAACTTCTGGCAGTAAACTCAGTTCAAGAACTGGAGCCTTCATGTGGAGTACAATGCTGGTATCACCAAGAATTATCCCATCAACAATGCATGGCTCTTCGGTGTGGAATATCTCGTGCACGACAAGAATTACAAGAACACTTTGACTCTGGATGCTCTATACAAGACCATCCGTCAGACTGATCTGAATGTACCCTTGCAGTTTACTGCTGTCTGGATCTGTAACGACATCTTCGGTGTAAAGGGCTTGAATTTCGACGGCTTTGCCGATTTCTGATGGGAGACTCATGCTGTCGACTTTCAGGAGGATGGTTCTGCTACAACCAAGCACACAGTCTTCATCACCGAGCCACAGCTCTGGTACAATGTAGGTCAGCACTTCGGTTGCGAGAACCTCAGTGTAGGAGGCGAGGTAGAGTTGAGCAACAACTTTGGCTCAACAGGTGGCTTCAAATGCCTTCCCTGCTTAGGTGTGAAATGGGACTTTTAGTATGTGAATGTTCCTGTTATTTCTCAATCTATATGTATGCTTGAATGCCAGCTATATGTTCAGCATAGAAATCCTCGCTGTAGCATCATACTGGGCATCTGCTATCGCTTTAATGTTATAAATATCAAGCATAAGTGTACCTTTGCCAAGGTAATCGTGCGAAGATTGTTTGTACAACCGAAAACAAGTTTCTCAGTAACTAAAAAATAATGGAAATAGTAATCATCATCGGAATTATTATCGGCATCATCGTAGGCTTCTTTCTTGGCAAGCTGATGGCTGCGAAAACTGCAAGCGAGGAGAAAACACAGCTTGTGGCAAAGGCTCAAGTGTTGGCGGCAGAGATGGAACAGGTGAAGAACCTGACCGCTCAGGTGCGCCAGCAGGCAGAGAAGGAAAAAGAAGTATTATGTAAGCAGGCAGAGAAGGAGAAAGAAAATCTGAAGGAACATTATGATGTTATCCTGAAGAATGAGAGAGCCCATCATGCCGAAGAGGTGCAGGCTTTGAGGGAAGCACATGCTTCGGAGATGCAGTCGCTGAAGGGACAGATGGAGAGCGAACGTCAGTATGCAGCCAAGTTGCGTGCCGAGAGCGACCAGCAATGGGCGCAGAAGATGGAAACGCTAAAGCAAGACATGCAGCGCATGAATGCAGAACATCAGAAAGTGGCTGCAGAGCAACTGGCTGCCAAGCAATCGGCTTTGCAGGAGAACAATCGTCTGCAGATGGATGAACTATTGAAGCCTATCAAGGAACAGTTTGCAGACTTCAAAAAGTCGGTTGAGGAAAGCAAGACTCAGAACGAGGTGAACAAGAAAGAACTGCAGAACACCTTTGAGGCAACGATGAAACTCTTTCAGCAGGAGCAGCAGCAAGCAGTTTCTTTGTTGAAGGAACAGACTTCGAAGATAGGTTCGGATGCAGCCAATCTAACTCGTGCCCTGAAGGGAGATAGTAAGATGCAGGGCGACTGGGGTGAGATGGTGCTTGAAACCATTCTCGAGAACAGTGGATTGCGAAAGGATGAGGAGTTCTTTATCCAGGAGAACACTAAGGATGAAGAGGGCAAGAACTTCCGCCCTGATGTCATCGTGAGGTTCCCAGAAGGCAGAAGTGTAGTCATCGACTCGAAAGTTTCGCTTACTGCCTATTCTGATGCCATAGCGGCAGAAGATGATGGCGAGCGCGAACGGCTGCTGAAACTGCATGCGGCAAGTGTGCGCAGGCATATCGACGAACTGGCAGAAAAAGACTATTCCAAGCTGGTGGATGATGCCATTGGCTTTGTTCTGATGTTTATTCCCAACGAAACCAGCTATATTGCAGCCATGAAGCAGCAACCTGAGCTTAGCCGTTATGCTTATCAAAAGAAAATTATCATCATTTCGCCCAGCAATCTTCTGATGGCTCTTCAGTTGGCATACAACCTGTGGCAGTATGACCGTCAAAACAAGAATGTAGAGAAAATAGTGAAGACTGCAGCAGACTTGTATGATAAGGTGGCAGGTTTTGAGGACACCTTTATGGGTGTGGGTGACTTGATAACCCGTCTGTCTGGAACCTTTGACAAGGCTAAAAAGCAACTTTACGATGGCGCTGGTAATGTGATGAGAAGGGTAGAGAGTCTGAAGAAACTGGGTGTTACACCTAAGAAGCAGATTAAAGAACTCTCCGACGAATAGCCTTTTAAAGGTAAAAGGGTAAAAAGAGTAAAAAGGTAAAAAGAGTAAAAAGGTAAAAGAGTAAAAAGGTAAAAATGCACCGCTTTTTTGTCAAGAATGAGAGAATGTTGTCTTTCTCTTATTCTTGACTCGACTTTCGTAGATGGGGAAGTTAAAGAATTTAAAGAAGTTAGAGAAGTTAAAGCCATATGCTTTGTTGCTAAGTATACATCCAAAAGGCTGCTATAACTTCTAACGACCGAGTGAAGTGATAACTTCTTTAACTACTATAACTTCCATACATGCTAAACTTCAGTTCTTGACAATATATTTGAAGACTTATTTGGGAATAAACGGGCTTGTTTTTGAAAATGAGGTATGGTTATTGCTGTGTGATTTCTTCGACGGCTTTTACGAGCGAGTCTTTGCCATTGAGGAGATAGAAATCGACACGTACCACGTGGTTGATATCAGCGCAACCCTTAACCTTGATGCGGCGAGTCTTTCCGTATTCAAAGGTGTCTCGTCTTGAAGGATAGGAAACCAATTGTAGTTTTTCCTTAGAAGATCCGCTTCCGATATAGTATATTCCCACACTGTCGGTCATGGCCTTCTGAGCCTTTATTCGTGCCATCTTTTTGGCATGAAGTGCCGAAGTGTCTTCTGGATAGAATTCGCTGGCAGCCACTGTGTCTCCATCATTCTGCGATGGGGCAAACTTGCAGCTGGTGGCTGTTGAGACAGATGCGGTGGCAGCAATTACAACTGCAGCAAAATATAATAGTTTTTTCATTCCTTCGTAGATATATTGAATGTTCGTTCAGTTTCGGAGAAATTAATCTCTGTTAATACAGCAACAGCAATCCGGCAAAAGCAGAGTAGCATATCATGCGGATGGGGTTGATGCCGACAAACTTGACACCAAAGAAGGTGGCAAGGAAGAGCGCGATAGATATATAGAATCGCCAGGGGTCGGCAGGTGATGAAAAGTTCTCTTGGTTCATCAAGAGCAGGGCTGCTGCTCCTACGAGCCCAACTATGGCGGGGCGAAGACCAATGAAAATGCTCTGTATGGCTGTGGTGTTCATATATTTGTACAGCATCTTGCTGATAAGAATCATCAAAATCAAAGAGGGAAGAACCAAGGCAAATGTAGCTACTGCACTTCCCAATATGGCCATTGTTTCGCTCAAGCCTGCATTGTGTACAGCAGTATAGCCACAATAAGTAGCAGCATTGATGCCAATGGGACCTGGTGTCATCTGCGAAATGGCAACGACATCAGTAAACTCTTGCATCGTCATCCAGTGGTATTGTGTTACTACTTGTCCCTGTATGAGGGAAATCATAGAGTAGCCACCTCCGAAACCGAAGATGCCAATCTGGATAAAAACGAGGAAAAGTTGAAGAAAAATCATATCAATAGATAATTAAGAATCGATAATAGACAAATCTATACCTTGGAAGACTCATCTTTTCTGAAGACTTACACCTTATTATATATAAGCAGAGGCTTCATTCTGTAGGCAGTATGAACTTGCCGTAAATGTAGCCAGCTGCGGCTGCGGAAATGATGACCCAGATGGGGTTGACGTGCAGAAGCCAGATAAGCATGGCAGACAGAATGGGAATCCAGCAGTTGGCAAAAGTGATGTGTGCACTCTTGGCAAGTGAGAATGTAGGGACGGCTATCAGGGCAACGACTGCAGGACGAATGCCGGCAAACAAAGCTGCCACAACCTTGTTGTTCTCGAACTGATGGAAGAACATGGCGATGGCCAATATGATAAGGAAAGAGGGAAGTGAGGCTCCGAGAGTGCAGATGATGGCTCCTGGAGTTTTTGCCAACTTATATCCAAGCATGGAACTCATGTTGATGGCCAGGGCTCCCGGACAAGTCTGTGTCACAGCGATGGCATCGAGAAACTCTCCCTTCGTCATCCAATGATGCTTGTCAACGACTTCGGATTCTATAATAGGAATCATGGCATAGCCACCCCCAAAGGTGACTATGCCAATCTTCGTAAATGTTTTAAATAATGTAAGATAACTTACGCTATTATTCATTTTTTACCTTTTTACCTTTTTACTTTTTCAAAGCTCTTTCTTCAATCCACTGGCGTGCATTGACGAAAGCCTCAATCCAAGGAGTTACCTCGTCGTTGCGACGGTCGGCCGGATACCAGGCGTTCTGCCATGGGAAGATGGCACGCTCCAAGTGTGGCATCATTGCCAGGTGGCGACCATCTGCTGAGCAGATACCTGCCACGTTGTAGTCACTGCCGTTAGGATTGCCAGGATACTCTGCATAGTTGTACTTCGCAATCACATTGTAGTGATCCTCTGGCTCAGGAAGGTAGAAACGACCCTCGCCGTGAGCTACCCAGATACCTAACTTATCACCGCTGAGGCTGCCAAACATTACGCTGTCGTTCTGAGGAATGGTCAGACCCAGGAATGTGCTCTCAAACTTCTTGCTGGTATTGTGGCAGAGGTGTGAGCGATGCTTGTGCTCAGGATTGATGAGGTTGAGTTCTACCATCAGCTGGCAACCGTTACAGATGCCGAGTGAAAGAGTGTCCTCACGGGCATAGAACTTGTCGAGTGCCTCCTTAGCCTTAGGATTGTAGAGGAATGCACCAGCCCAACCCTTGGCAGAACCGAGAACGTCGGAGTTGGAGAAGCCACCGCAGAATACGATGAAGTTCACATCCTCCAAAGTTTCACGACCACTGATAAGGTCGGTCATCATCACGTCCTTCACGTCGAAGCCAGCGAGGTACATAGAGTAAGCCATCTCGCGCTCACCATTGGTACCCTTCTCACGGATGATGGCTGCCTTGATGCCAGATGGCTTGCGGCGGTTGGCATCGAGACCATAACTTGCCAGTGTGCCTTTGAAGCTATAGCTGAACTTCATCTCGATAGGCTGCTTCTTATAGTTAGTGTAGCGCTTCTTGGCCATGCCGTTCATGCTCTGCTTGCGGTCGAGGAGGTAAGAAGTCTTGTACCAGTTGTCGCGCAGGGCGTCAATATCGAATTCGTGCTCGAAGCCCTCCTTCTTGATGATGATCTTGCGGAGCTCTGGAGCTGGATAACCAATCTTGGCATAGCCGATGCCATTGTCCTCGAGGAATGCCTTGAGTTCATCTTTATGAGCATCGCTTACCTGGATGACAACACCTGGGTTCTCTGCGAAGAGAGTCTTGATGATGTCTTTGTCGGCTATGTCATGGAGGTTGATCTTCATACCGCCCTCTACGTTGGCGAATGTCATCTCGAGGAGAGTGGTAATCAAACCACCGGCGCTGATATCGTGACCTGCCATTACCCAACCACGGTTGATGAGTTCCTGTACAGCATTGAAGCAGTCAACGAAGTACTCAGGGTTCTTCACGGTAGGAACATCGCTGCCCACCTTGCCCAAGCTCTGAGCGAAGGCAGAACCACCGAGGCGCTGCTCGTCGAAGCTGAAGTCGATGTGATAGAGGCTTGAGTTCTTGTCGTTGACGAGAACTGGACTAACCACCTTCTTGACATCTGAAACCTCACCACCAGCACTTACGATAACGGTACCAGGAGCGATGATCTTCTCGCCGTTAGGATACTGCTGGGTCAATGAGAGCGAGTCCTTACCTGTTGGTACGTTCACGTGGATGGCGCAGCAGAAGTCTGACAATGCCTTCACGCCCTCGTACAAACGAGCATCCTCACCCTTCTGGCTGCGGCAAGGCCACATCCAGTTAGCAGAGAGGCTGATGCTGTCCATACCATCTGCCAATGGGGCCCAAACGATATTGGTCAATGACTCTGCTACAGAGAGTACAGAACCAGCCTTAGGATCGGCAAGGCCTGCCTGAGGAGCATGACCCATTGCTGTTACGATACCCTTTTCGCCACGGTAGTCGAGAGCTACAACACCGCAGTCGGAGAGTGGCAACTGAATCTGACCCTGGCACTGCTGACGGGCAATCTTACCCGTTACGGAGCGATCCACCTTGTTGGTCAACCAGTCCTTACAAGCCACAGCCTCCATCTGGAGAACACGCTGCAAGTACTCGTCGAGGTTGTCGGCAGAATAAGTTACATCCTCATATTTGCGCTCTACGGTCTCGTCGATCATTACAGTCTTAGGAGTATGACCGAACATCTGAGCTACGTCGAGGTCGAATGGCTTCACGCCGTCAGCCTGCTTGAAGCTGAAGTGAGCATCGCCTGTAGTCTCACCTACCACGTACATAGGAGCACGCTCACGGTCGGCAATCTTCTGAACCTCGCTGATATATTTTTCGTCGATGAGTAAGCCCATACGCTCCTGACTCTCGTTGGCGATGATTTCCTTGGCGCTCAAAGTCTTGTCACCGATAGGCAATTTAGCCATGTCGATTTCGCCACCGCACTCTTCTACCAACTCAGAGAGACAGTTCAAGTGACCTGCAGAACCGTGGTCGTGGATGCTGACTACAGGGTTCTCGTCGTTCTCAACGAGTGCACGAACCAAGTTGTAAGCACGCTTCTGCATCTCAGGGTTGGCACGCTGAACCGCATTCAACTCGATACCGTTGCTGTAGCGACCAGTATCTACAGAAGAAACAGAACCGCCACCGAGACCGATGCGATAGTTGTCGCCACCTACAACGACCACCTTGTTGCCCTTCTGTGGCTCACCCTTCTTGTAGTCACGCTTCTTGCCGTAGCCTACACCACCAGCAAGCATGATAACCTTGTCATAAGCATACTTCTCACCATTCTCCTCGTGCTCGAAGGTGAGCACAGAACCGGTGATAAGAGGCTGACCGAACTTGTTACCGAAGTCGGAAGCACCGTTAGATGCCTTGATAAGGATCTGCTCTGGAGTCTGATAGAGCCATTTGCGCACTGGCATGATGTCTTCCCAGTCGCGCTCGATGTCGCTCTTGCCGTTGTCGTCCTTCAGACGAGGATAAGCAGTCATGTAGCAGGCAGTACCTGCGATAGGCCATGAGCCTACACCACCACCCATACGGTCGCGGATCTCACCACCAGTACCTGTAGCAGCACCATTGAAAGGCTCTACAGTAGTAGGGAAGTTGTGAGTCTCGGCCTTCAGCGAAATCACGCTCTCGATGTCCTTCACCTGGAAGAAATCGCTTGTAGTTTGGTCGGCAGGAGCAAACTGCTCGATGACAGACCCCTGCGAGAAGGCCACGTTGTCCTTGTAGGCAGAGAGAATCTTGTTGGGGTTCTCGTTGGTGGTCTTCTTGATCATATTGAAAAGAGAAGACTCCATCTCCTTGCCGTCGATGATAAACTGTCCGCCGAAGATCTTGTGGCGGCAGTGCTCAGAGTTGATCTGTGCAAAGCCAAAGATTTCGCTGTCGGTAAGAGGACGTCCGTTCTCTTTCTCCAACTTGTGGAGATAAACCATCTCGTCCTCGCTGAGAGCCAAGCCTTCCTCTTCGTTGTACTTCTCGAGGTCGTCTACGTACTTGATGGGTTCAGGCTCATGGTTGACGGTGAACACATTCTGGTCTATTCCGTTGTACATGCGCTGCAGCATAGGGTCGTGCTCAGCGTCCTCGCTTTCTACGGGGAAGTACTCCTCAATACGCGAAATGCCGTTAAGACTCATGTTCTGAGTTATCTCAACGGCATTCGTACTCCAGGGAGTAATCATTTCACGGCGTGGACCCACAAAGAAGCCCTGCAACTGCTGGGCGTCCTCTAATGTTGCGTCACCATAAAGCCAACAAAGTTCATTGATCTCGTCCTGAGATGGTTTGTGGTCAATCTCGGTCGCAATCACACTCTTGGATGGAGTTCTGAAAAAAAGAATCATACTTAGTCTTTCTCTTTTTATTGTTAATGTATTTCTTTTCGACTGCAAAGTTAGTGTAAAAAGGAGAGATAACAAAGAGAAAGCTCGTTTTTTTTGTTTTTTATCAAACTTTCGCTTTTCTTCTGTCCCGTTTTTGATGTACAGCGCTCTTTTTCTGCAGGATGTAGTCAGTCTTCATAGACGGCCAGGCCGGAGTCTCTATGATGGCCGATATCGGTCATCTATTATGACTGGCATCGGTCATCTATTACGACCAGCCCTTGCCGTCTATTATGACCGGGATGAGTCTTCTGTGAAGCCTTCTGTCGATAGGAAAAGTGAATGAAGAAGGGACCATAATTCGTGTTAAATCGTTAAAAATGAGAAGAAAAGGCTTAAAGGTGGTTAAAATTCCATAAATGGATTTGACAAAAGGCTTTTATTCCAGTCTTATTCATAACTTTGCACAATGAAAGAAGCATGTAATTAATGTTTAGGAAGACCCTTTACAAAAACTTAATTTTATCAACTAAGCAAAAAATAAACGAGAAGAATATGAAACAGACAAGGACTTTAGCGATTATCGCAATGGCAGGCGCTCTGCTTGCAACAAGCTGCGCCAGCAAAAAAGAGTTACAGAATTGTCAGACAGAGAATAAGGAACTGACCGGTAATTATCAGGCAGCCAAGGAGCAACTCGCTGCATCACAGGCTCGCGTTACTACTCTCGAGGATCAGCTCGCACAGATGAAGAAGGACTATTCTTCTATGCAGACAGCTCTCGACAAGAGTTTGAACAACGCCAACCAGAACAATATCAGCATCGAGAAGCTCGTTGACCAGATTAACGAGTCTAACCAGTACATCCGTCACTTGGTAGAGGTGAAGAGCAAGAGCGACTCACTCAACATGGTGCTTACCAACAACCTGACCCGCTCATTGAGCAAGGAAGAATTGAAGGAAGTAGACGTACAGGTACTCAAGGGTGTGGTTTACATCTCTTTGGCCGACAATATGCTCTATCAGAGTGGAAGCTATGAGGTAAACAGCCGCGCACAGGAGACTCTGAGCAAGATTGCCAAGATCATCATGGACTATAAGGACTACGATGTATTGGTAGAGGGTAATACCGATAATGTACCTGTAAGCACCACAAGTCCTAAGATGAAGAACATCCGCAACAACTGGGATCTCTCAGCTCTGCGTGCTTCATCTGTAGTACAGTATCTGCAGGAGCACTTCGGCGTATCTCCTAAGCGCCTCACAGCAGGTGGCCGTGGTGAGTACAATCCTGTAACTACCAACGATACTGAGGTGGGCAAGATGCGCAACCGTCGCACTCAGATCATCATCACTCCTAAGCTCGACCAGTTTATGGATCTCATTGACAAGGCTCCAGAGGATAAGTAAACTGAAGAATTAAGATATATCTTTTTAAGGCGTGCCGTAGGTTTTTACTTGCGACGCGCCTTTTTCTTATCTTGAATAAATCTTAAATTATCCGTGAATAGTTGGCTCGTTGCCGATTATTGCTTATCTTTGTAAGCGAATATAATAAGTCAACAACAAGAAATAAGGGGTGCTGCACGGTTGTGCTGCTGAGATTATACCCATAGAACCTGACGCAGATAATGCTGCCGCAGGGATATTTCTATTCCGTATTATCTTTTATTGGTAAGGTACGTGTGTGTACGCCTCTTCTTCTAAAGAAAAATGTAGATTGAAATGAGGTATATTTGTGCATTGACCATTGCCGGTTCCGACAGTTGTGGAGGAGCAGGCGTACAGGCTGATATCAAGACCATGTCGGCATTGGGCGTTTATGCGGCATCGGCCATTACTGCTGTTACTGTACAGAATACGCAGGGCGTTCAGGCCATTCAAGCCATAGAACCCGAAATTGTGGCAGGTCAGATCAAGGCTGTGATGGACGACATACAGCCCAATACTGTCAAAATAGGAATGGTGAACGATAAGGCCACTATCCAGACCATAGCCGATACGCTGAAACTTTATCCTGGAACTACACTTGTTGTCGACCCCGTTATGGTGTCGACCAGCGGTTCTATGCTCATGCAGCAAGATGCTCTCGATATCTTCTGTCGGCAACTCTTGCCGATGGCCAACTTGCTGACACCCAATATTCCCGAGGCTTCCGTACTTTCTCATACCTCAATACAGACGGCAGACGACATGGATCAGGCGGCCCAGCGTATCCTGGCCTTAGGCTGTGAGGCTGTTCTGATAAAAGGCGGGCACTTGGAAGGCGACAGGAAAATAGACAAACTCTATCTTGCCGATGGCAGAACCGAAGTCTACGAGCATGTCACGATAGAAACCCACAATACTCATGGCACAGGTTGCACACTCTCTTCCGCTATTGCCTCGTTCTTGGCCCGTGGCTTGAAAATGTGTCAGGCCATAGCTCAAGCCAAGGATTATCTGTCGCAAGCCATAGAGGCAGGCAAGGATGTGGAGATAGGAAAAGGACACGGTCCTGTCGACCATTTCTTCAACCCCGAGAAATTGAAGATTCGGTAAGGAAAAAGCCAATTTATATTTTCTTCGCAACTAAGCGAAAACCCTCATAAGATACGAAAACAAACAAAAAATGAATATGATACAGTTTATAACCCATTCCAATGAGCGTTACGACCATGTAGAAGGCGCCAAGCTGGCTTTGCAGGGCGGATGCCGTTGGATTCAGTTGCGCATGAAGGACGCGATGGAAATAGATTTCCTTCGGGCGGCAAAGAAGATAAGAAGATTATGCGATGAATATCATGCCACATTCATTCTCGACGACCATGTTGAGTGGGTGGGGCTTACTGGTGCCGACGGAGTGCATCTTGGCAAGAACGACATGCCTGTAGATGAGGCACGAAAGATGTTGGGACGAAACAAAATCATCGGAGGCACTGCCAATACCTTCGAAGATGTGGAGCGGCTTTCTCGTCAGGAAGCCGACTACATAGGTTGTGGTCCTTTCCGGTTTACCACTACCAAGAAGAACCTGTCGCCAGTGCTGGGTCTGGAGGGTTATCGGGACATCACGGCACAGATGAAGGCTCATGACATTCAGCTCCCCATCGTCGCCATTGGAGGAATTCTGCACCAGGATATTCCAGCCATCATGCAGACTGGCGTGACAGGAATAGCGGTAAGCGGAGCTATCCTGAATGCGGAGAATCCTGTAGAAGAGATGAGACTCTTTATCTCGGCTACGGATAATGACATGTAATTACAAACTAATACAACTTATAAATGAAGACAAAAATCAAGTTTGACTATCCTTCCTCAGAGAAGGTTTATCTCAAGGGAAAACTCTTCCCCGACCTCAGAGTGGGCATGCGTAAGGTGCGCCTTACTCCAACGGTTACTTTCGAGGGCGGTGTGCGCCACGAGGAACCCAATGCCCCTGTCTATATCTATGATACGAGTGGTTGCTATAGCGACCCCAATGTGGAAATAGACCTGAACAAAGGCTTGCCCCGTTTGCGTCAGTCTTGGATAGAGAACCGCAAGGAGGGTGAGACTCAGATGTATTTCGCCAAGAAAGGTATCATCACAGAGGAGATGGAATACGTGGCTATCCGCGAGAATATGAACTGCGAGGAGCTGGGCATCAAGACTCACATCACTCCAGAGTTCGTGTGCAAGGAGATTGCCGAGGGAAGAGCCGTTATTCCTGCCAACAAGAAGCACCCTGAGTCGGAACCTATGATTATAGGAACCAACTTCCTGGTTAAGATCAATACCAATATAGGCAACTCTGCCACAACTTCCGGAATCGAGGAAGAGGTGGAGAAAGCCGTGTGGAGTTGCAAGTGGGGTGGCGACACGCTGATGGATCTTTCTACGGGCAATGATATTCATGAGACCCGAGAGTGGATATTGCGCAACTGTCCTGTGCCTGTAGGTACGGTGCCTATGTATCAGGCTTTCGAGAAAGTGGACGGCAAGGCAGAAGACCTGACATGGGAAGTGTTCCGCGACACCCTTATCGAACAGTGTGAGCAGGGAGTGGACTATTTCACCATCCACTGCGGCATCCGTCTGAAGAATATCCACTTGGCGGATACTCGTCTTACGGGTATTGTGAGCCGGGGCGGAAGCATCATCTCGAAATGGTGTAAGGTGCATCAGAAGGAAAGTTTCCTCTACGAGCACTTTGATGATATCTGTGACATCTGTGCCAAGTACGATGTTGCCATCTCGTTGGGCGATGGCTTGCGTCCTGGTTCAACCTACGATGCCAATGATGCAGCCCAGTTTGCCGAACTCGACACGATGGGCGAGCTGGTGGAGCGTGCCTGGGCAAAGAATGTACAGGCGTTTATCGAGGGGCCGGGTCATGTGCCTATGCACAAGATCAAGGAGAACATGGAGCGACAGATAGAGAAATGTCACGGAGCACCTTTCTATACATTGGGCCCTCTTGTAACCGATATAGCTCCCGCCTATGACCACATCACCTCTGCCATAGGTGCTTCGATGATAGGCTGGTATGGTACAGCCATGCTCTGCTATGTTACTCCGAAGGAGCACCTTGCCTTGCCAGAGAAGGAAGACGTTCGCACAGGTGTGGTAACCTACAAGATAGCTGCCCATGCTGCCGATTTGGCTAAGGGACATCCAGGAGCCTCTGTACGTGACAACGCGCTGAGCAAGGCCCGTTATGACTTCAGATGGAAAGACCAGTTCAACCTCTCGCTCGACCCAGAGCGTGCGCTGGAGTTCTACAAGACGAGCAACAGCGTAGATGCCAATTACTGCACCATGTGCGGTCCCAACTTCTGTGCTGCCCGCATCAGTCATTCATTGAAGAGCTGCGAGGAACGTAAAGGAGAATAAACGCACACTCTGTAATGCAACAGAGAGCAATGAGAATTTAGAATCAACTTATTTCAAAAAATAAATAACTTTAAAAAAATGATTGAAACACAAGTATCCAAAGGTATTATCAGTACCTATTTTGACAAACTTCAGCGTAATCTCGATCTCGATGTAGCCATTGTTGGCGGAGGTCCTTCTGGTATTGTTGCTGCTTATTATCTGGCTAAGGCAGGATTGAAGGTAGCTCAGTTTGACCGCAAGCTCTCTCCTGGTGGCGGCATGTGGGGCGGTGCCATGATGTTCAACCAGATTGTCATTCAGGAAGAGGCTATGCACATCGTAAAGGACTTCGATATCAACTACGAGACTTTCGAGGATGGTCTTTACACTATCGACTCTGTGGAGAGTACCTCTTCGCTGCTTTATCATGCAGTACATGCTGGTGCAACTATTTTCAACTGCTACTCGGTAGAGGATGTCATCTTCAAGAATGATGTGGTAAGTGGTGTGGTTGTCAACTGGACTCCAGTGCTTCGTGAAGGCTTGCACGTAGATCCTCTCAACATCATGTCGAAGTATGTTATCGACGGAACGGGTCACGACAGCGAGATGTGCAAGGTTGTTGCCCGCAAGAACGGAATCAAGTTGGATACTGCTACGGGTGGTGTTATCGGCGAGCGTTCACTGGATGTGATAGAAGGCGAGCGCATGGTAGTAGAGGGAACCCGTGAGGTTTATCCAGGTCTTTATGTATGCGGTATGGCCTCTTCTGCTGTTGCCGGCACTCCACGCATGGGACCTATCTTCGGTGGTATGTTGCTTTCTGGTAAGAAGGTGGCTGATGCTATCATCGCTAAGTTGAAGAAGTAATTTCTGTTCTGGATGAAATGGATCGTGATAACCTCTCCTGACTTCCTGTCGGGAGAGGCTCTTTTTATTGACCGACTTTTCTGTCATGGTCTGGATGTGCTTCATCTGCGTAAGCCGGGGGCTTCGTATGAGGACTGCCGGCATTTGCTGAGCGAGGTTCCTTGCCGTTGGCACAACAGGATTGTGGTGCATGAACATTTCTCTTTGGCCGCAGAGTTCTCTCTTCTTGGCATTCATCTCAACCGTCGTTGCCCCGATGTCCCAGAGGGTTTTCGTGGGCATGTGTCTTGTTCCTGTCATTGCCTCGACGAGGTTGTGGCAGCAAAGCCACATTGCGATTATGTCTTTCTGAGTCCCATCTTCGACAGTATCTCCAAGCAGGGATATTCGGCTTCCTTTACCGACAACGACTTGCAGCAGGCTCATGTTGCCGGTACAATCGACCATAAGGTTGTGGCGTTGGGAGGCATTACTTCTTCGCATATTCCGCAAATCAAAGCCTGGGGCTTTGGCGGTGCCGCCTTCTTGGGTGATGTGTGGAGCAGAATGAATGATGCCGGAGTAGATGAATATCTCGACACTTTGCGCTTGCTCCTCTGATGTTTTTCAGACGATGCCGTCAACCAGCGACTTTGTATTGCCAACCTTCACCTCTTGTACAGACTTATTCAGTGATAGAAAGTTCAAAGAAGTATTCTTCAAAATAACCGGATACGCAATAAAAACGTGGCATTGTGAAAGAAAAACACGAAAATATGTTTCTCTTTAAAATATTATTCGTAATTTTGCAAGCAAATTATCAAAAACAAGAGAAAGCTTATGGAAAAGATTCAAATGACAACTCCCTTGGTGGAGATGGACGGTGACGAGATGACTCGCATCCTGTGGAAGATGATTAAGGATGAACTGATATTGCCTTTCGTCGACCTCAAGACTGAGTATTATGACTTGGGCTTGCCCTATCGTGATCAGACCAACGATCAGGTGACCATCGACTCTGCTGAGGCTGCCAAGAAATATGGTGTGGCAGTAAAGTGTGCCACGATAACTCCTAATGCCCAGCGTATGGATGAATACAAGCTGCACAAAATGTGGAAAAGTCCTAACGGAACCATCCGAAGCATCATGGACGGAACTGTATTTCGTGCACCTATCACCATTCCAAGCATTCACCCATGTGTGAAGAATTGGGAGAAGCCTATCACCATTGCCCGTCATGCTTATGGTGATGTATACAAGAGTGTGGAGATTCGTGCCGATGAGCCAGGAGTGGCTAAACTCGTGTTCGAGGGCAAGAGTGGAAAGAAGCAAGAGGTGGAAATCCACAACTTTGATGGTGCTGGTGTTATTCAGGGCATGCACAACACGGACAAGAGTATCCGCAGCTTCGCGCATAGCTGTTTCAAGTTTGCTATCGACACCAAGCAGGATCTTTGGTTTGCCACCAAGGACACCATCTCCAAGACCTATGACGCACAGTTCCGTAAGATTTTCGAGGAGGTGTACGAGAGTGACTATAAAGAGAAGTTTGCCGAGTTGGGCATAGAGTATTTCTATACTCTGATTGACGATGCTGTGGCTCGTGTTATCCGCAGTAAGGGAGGCTTTATCTGGGCTTGTAAGAACTATGATGGCGACGTGATGAGCGATATGCTCAGCACAGCTTTCGGTTCGTTGGCTATGATGACTTCCGTATTGGTTTCGCCCGATGGCAAGTACGAGTACGAGGCAGCTCATGGTACCGTGACACGCCACTACTATCGTTATCTGAAGGGTGAGGACACATCCACCAACCCAATGGCAACCATCTTCGCCTGGAGTGGAGCGCTGAGAAAGCGTGGTGAGCTGGATGGCAACAAAGCTCTTCAGCAATTTGGCGATCAGCTTGAGGCTGCCTGCTTCGATACACTGAATGACGGAATAGCCACCAAGGACCTTGTCAACCTGATGGAAGGTGTAGAGGCCAAGGCAGTCAATTCTGCTGGCTTTATTGCTGCCATTCGTGAGCGCCTTGAGAAGCGCCTGGCATAATCATGATAGAATAAGAATATAAATAGTAGCTCCTAAAGAGGTAGTGCTTACATTGGCAAAGTAAGTACTGCCTCTTTTTCGTAGGAGAATGTTTCGACCTGTACGGTTGAAACGCCCTGAAAGGGCAGAAGCTCTTAGCCCAGGGCAACGCCCTGGGTATAAAGGCAGTCAGCAAGGCGCCATGTAAGGGCAAAAGCTTTACTAAATGCCGGAAATTTTAAAGCTTTTGCCCTTTCAGGGCGACAAGTTTGCGAACATAATAACCCAGGGCGTTGCCCTGGGCTAAGAGCTTCTGCCCTTTCAGGGCGTGCTGCGTAATTCCAACCGTACAGGTCGGAATGTTTTCTGGGTTGATGGAAGCATTTATTGGACAATAAAATTGATTAGACAGTGAAATCTATAGGACAATAAAAAAGTGAGACTTGCCTCACGGCAAATCTCACTTTCGCTTTGTCCTTGCGGACTCTGCAAGTTATTCTAGGAAAATTATAACTGTCTATTTTATCCCCTCTCTTGAGGATGTGTAAGTAATTCTGAGTATAGTTTGAAAAAATCAAAACTCAGGAGCTTGCTGATATGGAACAGCAGTCCTGTATCTATCGTGGCTCTTTCGTACACCTTATATATATTGGTACGATGGCAACCAAGTTGCTCTGCGAGCCAAACTGAAGTTTTGCCTTGTTTTTTGAGTTCCTGTTTTATTCGTTCGCCAATGACCAAGGCGTTAATACCATATTTTGCCATTTTCTGAAATAATTAAGTGTATATTGTATTATCGTTTGCAAAATTAAGAATAAGGAATTAATCAAAGAAATTTTTTAGTAGCTAATTTAGCAACATTGTGCTAAAAAAAAATAAAATCTGGCGGTTTGTTCCTTTTTTTGCCACATTCTTATACATTTAGTCTCCTTTACTTCTTTTTCTTCTCTTTTTTATTTTTGCAGGGTCTGTTTTCCTTTCTCGTTGTTGGTCTTGGTGTGCTCAGTAGGACAAGCAGTTAGAGTAATTGTTTTTTAGCCTATAAAAATCTATGTTCTAAACTATCGAACTTATGTTCTAAACTTTAGAACTTGTGTTCTAAACTACCGAACTTGTGTTCTAAACTTTAGAACATAGATTTAGCTTGCTTAAAACACAATTTTCTGTAGTACTAAAAACAAATGGACAAAGAATTACAAGCATCTGCAGGTGCATTCTTGCGCACTATTTATATACTCCACTTCTCTATTTCCGAAGGTTGAGGTACTTACAGCTTCAAAGCGCCAGTAAAGGTTTTTGGATGTTTTTGGAGGTACTTAGTAGTTGTATAAGGGGCTAAAAACATTAAATAAGTTAAAAAATACCCGTAAAACACAATTTTTCCACCTAAAAAAGAGCTTTGTATTGCTTTTTTTTGTAATTTTGCAGTCAGACAATGGAATGGTTGCGAAACCATTGATAAGAATTTTGAGAATTCATGCCGATGTAAGTTGTATTAGTAAAATGTGGTTTGGAGTTTTTTTCGCTCGGCCTTTCTTTTGGGTTAGATTAGTAAAGAGTCAGAGTGAATCCGTAAAACCAGTACCACGTATTTTTTTATTTACTCTTACATGGGATGCATTTCGCTGGCGATGTGTGTTCTTTGCTATGTTATTCTCTTCTCGTTTTTTGAATAAAATTAAGTGTTTAGCAATTGGAAAGTGTTTTGAGAACTATATATATGGGGGAACTGGCCAGGGATGGTAGGTTCCCCCTTTTGCTTTTTGGTAAAATGACACAGAATTGTAATCAAATGTAACGCATGTTACAAAATAAAAGTTGTAACTTTGCCCCCGTAATATTAAATGTTTCGATTATGGACGAAAAAGACAGCAGAATATTAGTAGTCGACGACGAGCAGGATCTCTGTGAAATCCTGAAGTTCAATCTTGAGATTGAAGGTTATCAGGTAGAGACCGCCAATTCGGCAGAAGAGGCTTTGGAGAAAGACATTGCGTCTTACAATCTCTTGCTCCTCGATGTGATGATGGGAGGAATGAGCGGTTTTCAGCTTGCCAAGCAACTGAAGAACAGTGAGGTGACGGCTCATATTCCTATTATCTTCCTTACAGCTCGTGATACGGAAAACGACACGGTGACAGGCTTCAACCTGGGTGCCGATGATTATATCTCCAAACCATTCTCTATCCGTGAGGTAATGGTTAGGGTGCGTGCCGTGTTGCGCCGTACAGCCAGCAGGTTGGAAGGAGCAGAGGAACCGGCAGTCATCAGTTATCAGGGCCTGTTGCTCAATCTCAACAAAAAGTCGGTGAGTGTGGACGGAGAGGACGTGCCATTCACCAAGACTGAGTTTGAGTTGCTTCGTCTGTTGTTGGAGGAGCGCGGAAGAGTCTTCTCGCGTCAGGAACTCATCGACCGCGTATGGCCCAAGGATGTGTTGGTTCTCGACCGTACGGTGGATGTCAACATCACACGTATGCGCAAGAAGATAGGCAGGTTTGCCAAGTGTATCGTTACCCGTTTGGGATTCGGTTATTATTTCGACGCATAATATAATAAGGTGGAGATATGTATGAATTTAAAGAAAAAAAGTCGAAGCTTGGGCGTCGGCTCTATTTCGTGGTGTTGGCTGTGTTCTTGGTGTTCGCAGTCAGCTTTATCATCTTTCAGCAGGCTCGCGAGAAGCAGTTCAAGATAAGCACGCTCACGTTGAAGTTGAGCAACTACAATGCCCTTTTAGAGGAAGATTTGTCGTTGGCTCACGACAAGGGAATCATTCTGAGCGACAGCAGCGGAAAGGCAGTAGATGTGGCACGCGACAAGCTGAATGTTTTTATAAGAGAACACGAGAGTAAGGACTTGCGTATTACTCTGATACGCCCTAATGGCAAGGTGGTGTACGACAATATGCGAAACGACTTCGATCATTTCTCCAATCACATCAACCGAAAGGAGATACAGGAAGCATTGAGGACAGGACTGGGCTCGAGTGTGGAGCGACAGTCGAAAACCCTGAAGCATGATTACTTCTATGTGGCCACTTATTTTCCTGCCGATTCCATTATTATCCGTAGCGCTTTGCCTTATAACAACGATCTCTCCAAGTCGTTGAAGGCCGACCAGCATTACATCTGGTTTGCCATCTTTGCTATCATACTCCTTACCATTGTGCTTTATCGGTTTATGCATCGCTTGGGAAAGAATGTGGCTAAGTTGCGCATCTTCGCCTATAAAGCCGATCATAATGAGAGTCTTGAGATAGAAGACCTGGCGACTTTCCCCAATGATGAACTGGGCGAGATTGCCGAGCGTATCATCAAGATGTACAAGCGAATACAGACCACGCGCAAGGAACAGGATATTCTGAAACGGCAGCTTACCCAGAACATTGCCCACGAGTTGAAGACACCAGTGGCAAGCATACAGGGCTATTTGGAGACTATTATCGACAATCCCCGTATCAGCGAAGAAATGAAGCAGCAGTTCTTGCAGCGCTGTTATGCCCAGAGTGAAAGACTCACTTCGCTCTTGCGTGATATTTCCACACTCAACCGTCTGGACGATGGCTCCGACATGATAGATTTCGAGGCGGTAGACATCACTCAGTTGGCCAGCGACATCATGAGAGAAACCGCCCTTGAGCGCGAGGAGCGCAAGATGAGTTTTCATAACCTGTTGCCCGAGCACATCGTGGTGAAGGGAAACCGAAGTATGCTTTACAGCATCTTCCGCAACCTTACCGATAATGCCATAGCCTATGCCGGTGAAGAAACAACCATCACCCTGGAAGGCAAAGAGGTAGGCAATAAGTGGCATTTCATTTTCCGAGACAACGGACAGGGAGTGCCTCAGGAGCATTTGGCTCGCATCTTTGAGCGTTTCTATCGTGTGGACAAGGGGCGCAGCCGTAAGATGGGAGGTACAGGGCTGGGACTTGCCATCGTGAAAAACTCGGTATTGCTGCATGGAGGAACCATTCGGGCAGCCAATCTGCCCGAAGGAGGATTGAAGTTCGAGTTTACCATCAAGAAGTAATGATAAGTAATTGAACTTTAGCAAGTTCAGAAGTTATTGAAGTTAAAGAAGTTATCACTCCCTTCGGTCGTTAGAAGTTATAGCCAACAGCATTTTTGGTTGAAGATCTATCTGTAAAGCATTTGGCTTTAACTTCTCTAACTTCTTTAAATTCTTTAACTTCCCCATTTGCGAAAGTTGAGTAAGTAATGCTAAAAACAGAAAAAGTCGCAAGGAGATTTGTCTTTGCGACTTTTTTCTTGTATCTTTGCAGAAGATAAAGCGGCACTCGGCAATTTGAAGGCAAGCTTTCATTGCGCTCGTTTGCATTATCTTTGCATGACTATTAACAAATTAAACTTTCGCAAGTATGCTCCACACGCCCTGAAAGGGCAGAAGCTCTTAGCCCAGGGCAACGCCCTGGGTGTAATGGCAGGCAACAAGGCGCCCTGTAAGGGCAAAAGCCTTATAAATTGCTTGGAGTTTTAAAGCTTTTGCCCTTTCAGGGCGATAGGCTAATGCCCTTAACAACCCAGGGCGTTGCCCTGGGCTAAGAGCTTCTGCCCTTTCAGGGCGTGTGGGGCAAAACATGTGTAACTACAGTAACAAATAAATGCAAGAAATGAATCCATTTTCAAAGATGATTGCGGCCGCTCTTGCTTTGAGCGAGAAGGCTGTCGAAAATACATTAGAGTTGCTTGAGGAAGGTTGTACTATTCCCTTCATCTCCCGCTATCGTAAGGAGAAAACCGGCAACATGGACGAGGTGAAGATAGAGGCGGTGGCTCAGGCCAACGAGAAATATAAGGAGATGGCGAAGCGCAAGGAAACCATCCTGAAGACCATCGGCGAGCAAGGCAAGCTTTCGGCAGAGTTGCAGCAGCGCATCGACAACTGTTGGGACGCCACAGAGTTGGAAGACATCTATCTGCCTTTTAAACCCAAGCGTCGTACTCGTGCACAGGTGGCTCGCGAACAGGGTCTTGAACCGTTGGCACAGCTCCTCCTGCTTCAGCGCGAACGTAATCCCGAGCAGGCTGCCCGCAAGTTCGTGGGTGACAAGGTGAGCGATGTAGAGGCTGCGCTCCAGGGAGCTAAGGACATTATAGCCGAGACGGTAAGCGAGAATGAGCAGAGCCGCAACCAGATACGAGGTGAGTTCCGTCGTGGAGCCATCATCACCTCAAAGGTGGTGGCAAAGAAGAAAGACGAGGAAGATGCCCAGCGCTTCTCCGATTATTTCGACTTCTCGGAACCATTGAAACGTTGTTCTTCCCATCGTTTGTTGGCCATGCGTCGTGGAGAGGCGGCAGGTTTCCTTCGTGTCAGCATATCTGCAGATGAAGAAACTTGCATCACCAAACTGAAACGTCATTATGTTCATGGCTTTGGCGAGTGCCAGACTCTGGTAGGCGAGGCTGTGGATGATGCTTTCAAGCGCTTGTTGAAACCCAGTATCGAGACTGAGTTTGCAGCTCAGAGCAAGCAGAAGGCCGATGAGGAGGCAATCGTTGTCTTTGCAGAGAACCTGCGCCAGTTGCTCTTGGCAGCACCTCTTGGACAGAAGCGTGTCATGGCTGTCGACCCAGGCTTTGCCAATGGATGCAAGACTGCATGTCTTGACGCCCAGGGCAATCTTGTGCATCATGAGATCGTCTATCCGCATCCTCCCCGCAGCAAGCGCATGGAGGCCACTGCTGCTATGAAGCGCATGGTGCGCCAGTATCAGGTTGAGGCCATGGCGGTAGGCAACGGAACGGCAAGCAGGGAAACCAGTGAGTGGCTGAACGAGATAGATTTTGAGCATCCGGTAGATGTCTATGTGGTAAGCGAGGATGGAGCCTCTATCTATTCTGCCTCTAAGATTGCCCGCGAGGAGTTTCCTGATGAGGATGTGACGGTGCGTGGAGCGGTTTCTATCGGCAGAAGACTGATGGACCCTTTGGCTGAGTTGGTGAAGATCGATCCCAAGAGCATCGGAGTGGGGCAGTATCAGCATGATGTGGACCAGAGTCAGTTGAAGAAGAGTCTCGACTCGGTAGTGATGAGTTGCGTGAACTCGGTGGGTGTCAATCTCAATACGGCCTCTCAGCATCTGCTCACCTATGTGAGTGGTCTCGGTCCCACATTGGCGAAGAATATTGTGGAGTATCGTCGTGAGAATGGTGCATTCTCCTCTCGTTCCCAACTGAAGAAAGTGCCGCGTTTAGGTCCTTCGGCTTATGAGCAGTGTGCCGGTTTCCTCCGCATTCCTGGAGCAAGAAATCCTTTGGACAACAGCGCCGTTCACCCGGAGCGTTACTCTCTTGTAGAGACCATGGCCAAAGATCAGGGTGTGACGGTGAAGCAACTGGTGGAGGACAAGGCTTTGCAGAAAAAGATAGACATACGGAAGTATGTGAGTGGCGAAGTTGGCATGCCTACGCTTACCGATATCATGGCCGAGCTCGACAAACCAGGACTTGATCCACGAGGCGAGGTAGAGAAGTTTGAGTTTGATGCCTCCATCAAGACCATTGAGGATTTGCAAGTAGGCATGGTAGTACCGGGCATCGTGACCAACATCACTAAGTTTGGTGCCTTTGTTGATATAGGTGTCCACAATGACGGTTTGGTTCATGTCTCACAAATGGCCAACCGCTATGTGAGCGACCCTTCAGAAGTGGTAAAACTCCACGAGCACGTGATGGTCAGGGTGACAGAAGTCGACCTGAAGCGCAAACGTATCGCCCTGTCAATGAAGCAATTATAATGTAACGGGCTCTCTTCGGAGAGTCCCTTGTCTTTTTAGACGTATTCTAAATTACCTACTTTTAGGTATTGTATGTTTTTGGCTCTGTTTCCCAGTCAGTGAAAGTTGCCGATTTGTCTTGCTTCGACCTAAAGGGCAAGGTGCACACATGTGTAGAATGGTCGAATGCTGGCGCAGGAAGGAACAAACGTATCTTTAGCTCTAACGGCAAATGGATAGGGTATCGAGATGATGCAGGTTGGAATATCTGGAAGAATATCTCTGGCTTGCGCCGTGATGCTAAGGGGCGTATCGTTTTTTATCGAGAGAAATATGAGGATTCGAGCACTCCAAGAGCCATTTCTTACGACTCAGCGGGACGTGTGTCAAAGGTGGAGTCTGTATATGACGAGGAGACTGATTACACCTTATATTATTATAACAGCAAGGGTCTGTTGGTAAAAGCTGTCGAAAAGGCTGTGGATATGTCGGAGGAGAATACCACCGTGTATAAGTATGGCGATTACGAGTTTGATTCTCATGGCAACTGGACTTCGCGTTCTTGTGAATTTGAGGTGGATGGCAATTCTGTTAGGGAGACTCAAATGAGAAATATCACTTACTATAAGTAGCTGATGGGGTAAATCCCCAGGAACGCATAAAATGGAATAAAACCTAAAAAGTGATGCGGAAGTGTGGCTTTTTAGGTTTTTCTTGTTACTTTTGTATCATGTTATCGAAAAGTCAAGATGATATGAATGCAAATTTTACAAAAGACAGCGTCGAGTCGGCCTATTGCTTCTTCCATCAGAAGTTGCGTGTGTATGAATATTCCACCAGTCCCACTCAGCGTGATGATATAGAATATGCCATCAGCCAATATGTAGATGGGATGAACCCCGCGCTCTACCAGTTGTTGGCTAATGGCACTCCGCATTATCTGCTCGACCATACTACTTTCGAGCAAGATATGCGCCATGCCATCGAGTTGCTCGATAGCATGATGCGAAATGAATGAATGTTGGTTGGTTAGTTATTTGTTAGTGTATTTCTTGCCTTTGGCAATAATGATGCCCTTGTGTGTTGGTTTTACCAGCTTACCATCGATTGTGTAAAACTTATCGTTGCCGCATTGCTTGTTGACTGTTGCCTGCGTGATGCCCGTGTCGTCGGCAGCACTGATGCTGATGGAGTAGACGTTCATGCCGTTGGTACAGCCAATAACGATATCGCCGTCGGCCTTTACAATAGCCTTGCTGGTGTGTTCTACTAATGTGGGTTCCCAACTGCTTATCTTCTCGAGGTTTTCTTCTGCTCTAAAGGTACGAGCTTCGGTTTTACTTCCGCTCAGTCCCACGATGGTGAGTTCCTGCCCCTTCTTGAGATTGCAAATCTTGATTTTAGCTTTTGAGGAGTTCAGCTTGAAGTAGTTTTTGTTCTTGCTGCTGATAGAGAAAATCAAATTGTTTTGTGCTCCGATAAACATGAGTCCTTTGGTTGCTGGAATCTCTTCGCCATTGGCTTTTAAGGTACTCCATTCCGTAAAGGCGTTTTTGTTGCTCCACTGTACAGGGACATCAGGAGCATCTGTTTTCCACTTGTCAACTTTCCAGTTCGTTTCATCCGCCTTGATAAGTAGAATTGATTCGCTTAGATCTACAAAGTTCCATGTCTGTTGTGCTTGCGCACTGAGTGAGAGCAAGCATGCGGTCAATAGTGATAATAAATGTTTCATAATCGTTTATATTTTCTTTTTGGTAACTAAAAACGTTGCAAATATAAACTAAAAAACTGGTAAACCAATTAATATTTAATAATATTTAAGAGTATTGTTGCTTAATTATGATTAATTGGTATACCAATTTGACCAATCGTGCTTTTGTGATAATGGGTTATGAAGCAAAAACAGCACCCCGATGTCAGGGTGCTGTCAGGTGTTTGTTCAGTCTTTTCTTTGTGACTTAGCAAAGTTTATCTGATTTGCTAAGTGGTTTAGTACCAACTCTTTCATGCCTTCTGTATCGCGGGTTTTTAGCTTAGCGATGTAGTCTCTATGCTCGGCGATAACCTGTCGCTCTGGCACAGTACAGAATCTGTATTTGTGATAGAACTTCATGATGTCGGGCGTGATAATCAGTAGTAGAGAAGCCAGTACTGGGTTGTGACTGCTGCAGGCTATGGCGTGATGGAATGCGAAATCCTTTTCGATTCTTTGTTTCGGATCTTGGCATTCCTCCAATTCTCTCAAGGCTTTTTCTACCTTGTCAATATCCTCGCTTGTGCAGTTTTTAGCAGCGAGGGTGCAGGCATCTATCTCTAATAGTACGCGCACGTGTACGAGACTGTAGAAGTCGTATTTGTCAACTTTGAGCGTTTCGTTGAATAGATTGTCGATTTGGCTTTTAGAAAACTCGGTAACGATAGTGCCACTCTGTGGTCTTGTTTCTACAACGCCGTATGTTTCAAGCTTTTGCAACGCTGCTCTGATGTGCGGTCTTCCTACTTTCAGAATCTCTGATAGCTTGCGTTCAGAAGGCAGTCGATCGCCAGGGTTGACTTGTTTCTCTGCAATCTGAGTCTTGATGTAGTCTACTACTCTTTCTACGGGTGAGTGGTTGGTTTCTTGTTTCATAGGCAAAATCTGCTTTACTAATATTTTTTACAAAGGTACATGATTATTCTGTATATTTCGCCGATTTGTTTGCGAATTAACTATAATTCACATAAAAGGCAATGAAATTAAGCAAAATATTAAATAAATATAATTGGTATACCAAAAAGCAATGTATCTCATTTATTTGTTTTATCTTTGCGCCAGAGAAACTAACAACTAAAATTATCTATTATTAAAAAGACAGCCCATGAGACTTTTAAAAACTAACTTATTGATGACGATGATAGCACTATGTATTAGTGTTACCGTCAATGCTCAGATAGTGATACATGGAACCGTCACTGATACAGAGGGGCCTTTAATGGGTGCTACTGTCGCAGTGAAGGGCAGTACAGGTAACACTGCTGGTGCTATTACCGATATGGATGGCAAATACTCCATAGAGGTGAAGAGTAAGAAAACCATTCTTGTATTCTCTTATATTGGTTACACCGACCAGGTGGTGACGGTGGGTGATAAAAAGAAAATCGATGTCAGACTGGAGATGAACCATACTCAGTTGGACGAGACGGTGGTCATCGGTTATGGTGTGCAGCAGAAATCTCACCTCACAGGCTCTATCTCTAAGCTGGATGGTGGTTCGCTGACCAAGGCTCCTGTAAGCGATGTCACTCAGGCCTTGCAGGGTATGATGACAGGCCTCACGGTGAGCAATGAGACATCCGAGGTGGGTGTCACTCCCTCTATTCGTGTTCGCGGCACTGGTTCGATTTCTGCCGAGAGCTCTCCATTGGTGATTATCGATGGTTTTCCTGTGAAGGGTGGATTGTCGCAAGTAAATGCTGCCGACATCAAGTCGGTAGAGATATTGAAGGATGCAGCTTCTGCAGCCATCTATGGTTCGCGTGCTGCCAATGGTGTTATTCTTATTACCACCAAGCAGGGAACTCCCGAGCAGCCCAGATATAAGTTCAATTTCTATCAGGGTTTCAAGTATGCATATCAGCTCCACGACATGATGACTTCTACCGATTGGTTCAATCTGATGCAGCAAGAAGAGGCGTTGGGTGGTCGTCCTGTTATGGCCCAGGCTCGCAGTGCAGCTTATCTGGAGTCGTTGTATGGAGCTACCGACTGGCAGAAGGAAGGTCTCAACGATGTGGCTACTATGACCAACGTGCAGTTTAGTGTATCGGGTGGTAAGAAGGACACCAAGTATTTCGTGTCGGCTGCCTATATGAAGGATCAGGGCATCATGCGCTCCAATACCCTCGATAAGGTGAATTTCCGTGCCAAGTTAGACACGCGATTCTCTAAGAGCGTGGGCTTCGGAGTCAACATCTCGGGTACTTACAAGCGTGCTGAGCGTCCTCGCAACAACTTTATCGACTTCTATCGCACGCCATCGTTTTTGCCCGTTTATCACAATGACATTACCACAGCGCTGACAGGCTATAGTGGTTTTGCTCGTGGCAGTCACTTCAATAATATCGAGACCCCTACAGGCGAAGTAGACGAAGAAGGCAATCCTCTGACAGAGAAGACATCACCTTTCTCTTCTGCCAACAACAACCCCCGTAGCGTCATGGCCAACACCATGAGCTGGAGCGAAGACTTCCAGGGATTGGGTAATCTGTATCTCACCTTAGAACTGGCTAAGGGTTTGACCTTTAAGACTTCTAATGGATTCAATGTACGCTTCTCTCCTTCCTATACTTATGGCAACAAGAATGCCACCAAGGATGGTGAGGCCAGTCGTGCTACCTATTTCAGCAACCTGTACATCGACTTACTGACAGAGAACACGCTGTCTTATCATCTGAATTTGGGAAGCCAGAAGCAGCATAGCATTGATGCACTCTTGGGTTATACTGCTGAGCGTACACGCGTACAGCGTGTAGCAGAGACAGCCACAGGTTTTGCTACCGATAACATCAAGACGCTCAATGCTGCTACCATCTTCGAGTTGGCAACATCGGGCAATGGTGATAAGGCTGGTACAGGAACATTCCGTTATCCCGACGTCGTGTTGGAGTCTTATTTAGGACGTGTAAACTATAGCTATCTGAATCGTTATCTCATGTCGGCATCTTTGCGTTTGGACCGTTCCTCACTCTTTGCTAAGGGCAATCGCAACGCTTGGTTCCCCTCTGTGTCTTTGGGCTGGCGTGTCAGCGAAGAACCATTCATGAAGTCTATCGAAGCCATTTCTAATCTGAAGTTGCGTGCTTCTTACGGTATGACGGGCAACAACCAGATTTCTTATCAGGCAGCCTTAGAGGTGCTCAACTCTGCCAATTATGTTTTGGGCACAGGCAATGGAAGTCTGACCAATGGTGTGGCTAATACATCTTCTACTTTGGCAAACTCTAACATTACTTGGGAGAAGACCAATGAGTTTAACTTTGGTTTCGACCTGGGCCTGTTCAGAAATCGCATCAATCTGTCGCTCGATGCTTACTATTCCGAAACCAAGGCCTTGCTCTTCGCACAGCCCACTCAGTCGTTTACGGGCTATTCCAACTATTGGAACAACATCGGAAGAGTGAGCAACAAGGGTGTGGAGATTCAGATTGACACATACAACATTCGTACACGAAACTTCAGTTGGGAGACCAACTTTAACTTCTCGCTTTCACGCAACAAGTTGTTGGAAATCGGAGGAGAGAGCCAAATCATCAGTCAGGGCGAGCGCAACGAGTGCTACCTCGCTAAGGTGGGTTCGCCACTTATCCAGTATTATGGATATAAGACCCAGGGTGTGTGGAAATCTCAGGAGGAGATAGATGCTAACCCACACTTTGCTGACGATGTTCCAGGTGGACTCCGCATCGTTGACACTGACAACAGTGGAACACTTGACGCTAACGACCGTGTGCCTCTCGGAAATCCTTATCCAGACTTCACATGGGGTCTTACCAACAACTTGCGATACAAGAACTTCGACTTCTCTATCCTGATTCAGGGCGTGCAGGGTATTACTGTTTTCAACGGCGACGTGTTCTATAACGAAACCGTACGTTACAACAAGGCCTACACCAAGAACCGCTGGATCAGTCCAGAGCATCCAGGTGACGGCAAGACTCCTTACGAGAAGAGTGGTCACAACCTCTTGCTTACTGACTATCCTTTGCAGAACGCATCTTATGCCTGCTTGCGCAACCTTACCATTGGCTACACCATGCCTAAGGACATTGTCAAGAAAATGCATCTCAACGACTTGAGATTCTATCTGTCGGGCAATAATCTGCTGTATATATGGAGTGGCGACTATCGTGGCATCAACCCCGAGTCAAGATTCACGACAGGACCTTACACCAACACCCTGATAGATGGTTATCAGCGTGGAGGATTCCCTCTCACATCAACCATATCTGTAGGATTTGACGTAAACTTCTAAAAAACAAAGAACAACATGAAAACAAGAATATTTGCTATCTTAGGCATTGTGGGAGCACTCTGCTTCTCCTCATGTAACCTTGACCAATATCCGTATTCTGAGGTTGCTTCTGACGAGTATGTTACTGATGACAACTCTGTCAACGACCTGGTGATGGGATGCTATAATGGGCTTCATGACGTGATGTACTATGAGTGGGCCATGACAGAACTACGTTCGGATAATGCCAGAATGTTTAACAATAACTCTACCTCTAACACGACCAAACTGATAGAGCAGCTCGACCAGAGTGTTATCAATACAGAGCATGAGTGGGTGGAGAGATACTGGAAAGCATGCTACGCGCTCATCTCAAGAACCAATAATGTGCTGGCCAATGTGCAGGTGGTGAAGAACGAAGCCAATAAGAAGATGTACGAAGGTGAGGCGCGATTCCTGCGTGCGCTGGAGTACTTCAACCTCGTGCGTCTATGGGGACCTGTATTCATCGTAACCAGCAAGACTCCGTCTGACGTGGCTCGCAATATGCAGCGCTCTTCTGTGTCTGATGTCTATGCGCTCATCGAGGGCGATTTGGAAACAATCGTCGACCAACAACTGCTGCCAGCCAAGCAGACTGACGCCCTTCTCGGTAGAGCCGATATGAATGCAGCCAAAGCACTCTTAGCTAAGGTTTATGCCACCCATTATGTTGTGGGCGATGAGAAGTATCAGCAAGCGCTTAACTTGTGTAAGGATGTGTTGGGAAGCGAGACAGTGGGCAATCCACAGACTGCTGCCGACTTAGTGCCTTATGCTTCTGTTTTCGACATCAATAACGAGATGAATAAGGAGATTATCTTTGCCGTGAGATACCTCTCTGGAAATGTGGGTCTGGGTTCGCCTTTTGGTAATCTTTTTGCGCCTATCAACAATGGTGCCAACGTTATCGTAGGAACAGCCAACTGGTTTAACGCTCCCAGCGACAATCTCATCAATGCTTATATCATTGAAGGCGACGAGACAAGACGCAATGTCAATATCGCACAGAAATACTATAATGCTACTACAGGTCAGTGGATAGAGGCTACTTACTGCTGCAAGTATACTCGTCCTGTGACAACAGGTTTTGATGGTGAGAGCGATTGGCCTATTATCCGTGTGGGCGACATCGCATTGCTCTATGCAGAATTGCTCAATGAGACAGCAGGACCATCTACCGAGGCATTAAAATATGTCAATATGATAAGAGAGCGTGCAGGTATTGAGCCTTATGCTTTAGAGCAAGTAGGTAACAAGTATGACTTCCGTATGGCAGTGCGCAACGAGCGCCGTCTGGAGTTGGCTTTCGAGAATCAACGTTGGTTCGACCTGAAGCGTTGGGATATTGCCACTGAGACAATCAATAATTATCTCAGTAGTGAGGCGTTCTATGCAGGATACACCTATCGTGTCAACCCCATCAGCAACTGGCAGAACTATCTTCCTATCCCTGTTTCTGTGACGAATATCAATCCTGATGTGGTTCAGAATGCGGGTTATTAATATTAACGATTAAAAGAGAATCTTATGAAAAAGATGAAATATATATTCACATTCCTGCTTGCTGCTTGCTTTCTGGTTTCGTGCGATGACCTGTCGATGAACGAGACGATTGCCAGTGCTCCTGTTATAGAGAACTTTGCTCCTGCACAGGGCAGCGTGGGAAGTAAGATTGTGGTTACAGGAAAAGCTCTGAACGGAGTCACCACGGCTTTGTTGGGAGAGAAAGAATGTGAAATCGTAGAAAGACTCTCTAATACGAGTCTCACGATAGAGGTTCCCAACGAGGCGCGCACAGGCAAGATAACACTTGTCAATGCCGAGGGTGAGGGCGTTTCTGAGAGCGAGTTTGCTGTAGAATATCCTGCTCCTTTGGCTACGGCTTCTTCGGTGCAGACCGATGTAGAGATGGGTAACAAAATGCTCATCAGCGGTAAGAATATGAATGTTATCACGGCTGTATACCTTACGGCTGATGGTGGCAATGTGAAGCATGAGGCCTCTGTCATCAGCAAGAATGCCAACGAGATTGTGTTTACTGTGCCCTACGTAGAGAAAGATGATGCTCACGTCACTTTCACTTACTTCGATGGCACTGCTACTCAAGAAACCTCTGCCGATCTGCTGCCTATGCTCCATGTGAAGCGTTATCAGCCAGTGGTTACTACTACAGAGTTTGGCGACAATAGTGTAGGCGACGAGATTACACTCTCTGGCTCTTATCTGAACAAGATTAATAAGGTGTTCGTAGGTGATGTGGAGTGTATGGTAAGTCTGCAAACCGAAAATACCCTGAAGTTTGTGGTGCCTAACTCTGATAACTTTGTAGATGGACACAACGAGACCTCGCTATCTATTACTTATTTTGATGGTATCGAGACCCGCGTGCTCACCGAACACTTTGGTGTGAATGTGCCATTCGTTTACTTCTGGAAGGACAAGGTGGTTTACGGACAGGGACGTGATGTGGAGTCTTTGGCTTCTTTCTTCTCACCTGAGACAGGATTGGTTTATGCCAACAGTTTGTGGAGAACAGCTGTCGACCCCATCTCTTATAAGTATCAAGCCAATACCTGTTCGGGTAAGAATCAGCCCAAGGTTACGGAGAAAGAGTACAATTCGGTTAATCCTTACTTCTTCTTCTCGGGCGTGAATGGTGGCACATTGCAGATCAATACTCCTGCTGGTTCTAACTCACAGTTGCGTAATTTCTATATGATCAACAACTCGGCAGACGAATATCGTGTGACAGGAACCAAGGGCAACTGCTATGGCACTCCTTGTCTCAGCTTTGTTTATCTCAATCCAACAGAACCTACCCACAAGGTGGTTATCGACCAGATTAAGAATGGGGCTTTGGAGAAGATAGACGAGCAGACATTCCCCATCAATGTAACCGAAAAGAAGATTGGTAACATCGGCATTGAGACTGTCAAGCAGTCGGTTAATAATAATGTGTTTGCTCCTGGCGTGTTTGCTGTAGGTGCAGAGAAGTCGGCTGATGTCGATGCCTTCATCTTGGTTATCTATTACAATGTGAAGGGACAGGCTGCTAATGCTGCTGAGAATATCAAGCGTTTTGGTTTCTTGCATATCAAGCACATCGATTTCAAATTGTATAACAATACCAATGCACCATCTTCAAGTAGTGTTACCTTTGATATGTATTGGATGAAGCACGATTATCGGTATTAAGCGTAAGTAATATATCGTAAAAAGAATGAAAGTAAGAAAGCATATATATAAAGGTGTGCTGGCACTCATGTTGATAACACCCATGACAGGTGAGGCACGCGATTATGTGACCTCCCTGCCAGGGGTGGCCGATTGCCTGAAGAAGGCTGTGGCAGGCGACCGCGTTATCATCGAGGCAGGTACGTATCGCGACATCGACCTCAAGTGGAAGGCTGTGGCAACGAAGCAAGCCCCCATCACCATAGAGGCCAAGCCGGGTACTGTGCTTGTTACAGGGCGTTCTTCGCTCGTCATGGGTGGCAAGTTCTTGGTAGTAAGCGGACTGGAGTTTCGCAATGGTACTCCTTCTCGCCGCTCGGTAGTAGAATTTGCTGGTGGCAAGGATTATGCACAAGACTGCAGTCTGACCCGATGTGTCATAGATAACTATAATACCGATGATCGTTCGCAGGCGAAGAATTATGTTTATATGTCGGGACAGCGCAACAGGGTGGATCATTGCGAATTGCTGCGCAAGTACAACTTGGGTGTTACGTTGCTTGTCAATCTCAATGGCGCCAGCAATCTGAATAATCATCATCAGATAGATCACAACTACTTTGGACCTCGTGAGGTGTATGGCTCTAATGGTGCCGAAACCATGCGCATCGGTACTTCTCAGCAGAGTTATGAAACCTCGGCAACGGTGGTTTGCGATAATCTCTTTGACAGATGCTCTGGTGAGGTGGAAGTGATTTCGATAAAGTCGTGCGACAACATTGTGCGAGGCAATTACTTCTGGGAGTGTGAAGGTGTGGTGGCTTTGCGTCATGGCAAACGCAACTTAGTAGAAAACAATACCTTTGTGGGCAACGGCAAGCGCAATACGGGAGGCGTGAGAGTGGTAGACTCCGACCATGTCATTCGCAACAACACCTTTGTCACTTTGGCGGGTAAGCGTTTCTTCTCTGCCTTGGGAGTCATGAATGCGGTACCCAATTCTCTGCCCAATAGATATGTGCAGGTTTCAGACATTACGATAACCGACAATGTGTATATCGACTGTACGAATTTGGAGTTTGGTACGGGTGCTGATGCAGAGCGCACCTCTGCTCCTCGCAGCATCGACTTCAAGAGAAATCGTTTGTTTGTCACTGATGGGCATGTTCCTTTCATGATGGTAGACAAGGCTTCTGAAGTACGCTTTGCCGACAATAGAATCAGCAAGAATCTGGAAGGTTTGCCTGCGGGAGTGAAAATCGCAAAGATGAAACGGCCTACAGTGCCTACTTATCAGCAGATGGTGAGCAGAACGATAGGCCAGCTGAGCCAAACAGCGAAAGCCGATAAGGTGATGGCTCGCTCTGTCGTAGTGGCTAAGGATGCTGACTTGTCTCAGGTGATGTCTCAGGCAGAAGATGGAGATGTCTTTGTGTTGCAAGGTGATGAGTACAAGCTGATGAAGACGGTCTTGGTACAGAAAGATGTGACCATTCGCTCGGTTTCTGGTAAAACATTGCTTCGCTCTGTAGGCACATCGGTGCCTCACCTCATGACCGTCGGCAATGGTGGAAGCCTCTATGTAGAAGGTCTTGTCTTTGATGGTCGCTTAGAACCTGGTGGGTCTTCGCCAGAAACGGGCATCTCTACGGCTAAAACGATGACTACTCCCTATAAGTTGAAGGTAAATAATTGTAAGTTTATTAACTTTGGAGAGAGCGGTTGTGCCGCTATTCGTGGACAGAAATCCACCTTTGCCGATAGTCTCGTGGTTACGGGGTGTCTCATCGCCGACTGTTCTGGAGGTGGTGTCGACTTTGCATCCGAAAAGGATGACAAGGGACGTTATAATGCCGAGAATATACTCATCGAGAACTGTGAGTTTCGTCGATTGTTGGGCACACCTGTCAATGTGTATCGTGGCGGAAGCGACGAGAGCACTGCAGGCCCTTATGTCACTGTGAGAAACTGCTCCTTCGACGATTGCTGCAACAAGCAGCGAGGGAGTGTCTTGCGACTGATGGGACCACAATACTTGAGAGTTTCTGACTGCCTCTTCTTTAATAGTGGTAGGGGCGGAGTAAGTGTTCGCTTGGACGAAACCTCCTGGGAGGATGTGGTGATAGAGCGTTGCAAATTTGAAAATGCAGGCTCGGTTCTTGCCATGCGAAAAGAAGTTTATATGAATCATCAAAATCAAGGTTTGTAATATGAAACGACTGTTGTCATTCTTTCTCTTTTGTGTCTTGGGCGTCATTGGCACTCTGGCACAACATCCCAAACTCTTGCTCACAAAAGAGGAGTTGGGCTATATGAAACAGCATATGAATGAAGTTCCGGCTTTCGGACGTGTGGTAGACGACTTGTTGCAGAAAGCCGATGAGGCTTGTGCTGCAGCGATACAGATTCCTACACCCGTAGACGGAGGGGGAGGTGCAGTGCACGAGCAACATAAGAGCAACTACTATGCGATGTTTCATGCAGGATTGGCATATCAGTATACTGGGCATAAGAAATATGCAGACTTCGTGGCTCAGATGCTTATGGAGTATGCACAGAAATATCCTAAGTGGGGGCTACATCCCGTCAACTTGTCGCCTGTACCTGGTCGCCTCTTCTGGCAGACTCTCAATGAGAGTGTGTGGTTGGTGCATACGGCCATGGCTTATGACTGTGTGTATGACGCCCTTTCTGCTAAGCAGCGTAAGTTTATCGAGAAAAACTTACTCTTCAATATGGCCGATTTTATTATGAATGGCTATGGCGACCGCAAGGGCAACCATGAGATGTTCAATCGTATGCACAACCATGCCACATGGGCTACTTCTGCTGTGGGAATGGTGGGCATGACTACAGGCAACCAATCGTTGGTGCGAAAGGCTCTGTATGGCACGGATGAAACAGGCAAGAATGGTGGATTCTTGCGCCAGATGGACTATCTCTTCTCTCCTGACGGCTACTACACTGAAGGGGCTTACTATCAGCGTTATGCCATTTGGCCCTTTGTGGTGTTTGCTCAAAGCATCGATCATTGTATGCCCGAACTTGATGTCTTCCATCGTCGTGATGGAATCTTGGTAAAGGCATTAGACGCCTTGGTGCAGATGTCGTACGAGGGTGAGTTCTTCCACATCAACGATGCTCTGGAGAAAGGTCTCTCTGCTCAGGAGATGGTTTATGCTGCCAATATCATCTATGGTAAGTTTCCTGAAAACAAGTCGCTGTTGGCTGTGATGAAGAATTATCAGACTTATGTGCTACCTATAGCTGGGGGATTTATGGCGCAGCGTGACATGGCGCAGAATGCTACTTATACGCTCCAGCAGCGCAGTTGTGTGCTAAGCGACGGAAGGGATGGAAAGGATGGCGGTTTGGCCATTATTCGTCCTCGCAGTGCTCAGAACAATAGTGCCATCACGCTGAAAGCCACTTCGCAAGGCATGGGACATGGGCACTATGACAAACTGGCCATGGCTTACTATGATAATGGACACGAAATACTGACCGATTATGGGGCTTCACGATTCCTGAATATTGAGGCGAAGCATGGCGGGCATTACACCAAGGAGAATAACACCTATGCGAAGCAGACCATAGCACATAACACTGTGGTGGTGGATCAGAAAACCAACTATGGCGGCAAGTTGAAGGTGGCAGAACAGTATCATGCCAATATCGTAGAGGCCGACTTCTCGCACGATGGTTGGCAGATGGTAATGGCTCGTGATACCAACGCCTACAAGGGTGTTGATATGGTACGCACCATCGTCTATGCGTCTGTTCCGTTTCTCGAAAGGCCTCTGATATGCGATGTGTTCAGATTGAAGTCTGACGAGGTGCACGACTACGATTATCCGCTGTGGTATAATGGGCATCTGGTCTCGGTCAATTACCCTTATCAGCGCAACTTAGAGCAGATGGTGCCTCTGGGTAAGAAAGCGGGTTATCAGCATCTGTGGCTTGAGGCTACAGGGCAGAATACATCATCGTCGACTTCATGCCTTACTTTCTTCAATGGCAACCGATTCTATTCGGTCAATTACGCCAGTAGTCCAGCTACTGAATTTAAGTTTGTTGCGCTGGGAGCCAATGACCCTGATTTCAACTTGCTGCATCGTTCGGGATATATCATCCGCGAAAAAGGCAAGAAGAACCACACCTTTGCGGTATCGATAGAGACTCATGGTGAGTATGATGTGTTGCGAGAAACGTCTCGCGACCTCCTTACATCTTGCGAAAAACTGGAGATTCTGTATGAGGATAACGTTCTGCTGGTGCTGCATGGTGTGTATGCTGGCCACGACCTCTATTTGCTACTGGCAGATGATGAAGCTAAGGAGCATGTGGCTCAAGTGGGCGACAAGACTTTCCGATGGAGTGGAAGAGTAGATATTCAATATAATCATTAATAATACGAAAAGATATGAAAACAAAAAGTGAAGTATTCCAGATTGCAAAGGAAATGGGATGGGAGAATCCTGGTCCTGGTATCAAGCGTCAGATTATGGGTTATGATGGCCAGCTGATGATGGTAAAGGTGGTTTTCGAAGAGGGAGCCGTAGGCACCATGCACGAACATTACCACAGTCAGGCTACTTATGTTGCCAGCGGTAAGTTTGAACTTACCATTGGCGAGGAGAAGCGCATTTTGGAGGCTGGCGATGGCTACTATGTGGCTCCTGACGTTCTGCATGGTTGTGTGTGCCTGGAAGCTGGCATATTGATAGATACATTTAGCCCCATGAGAGCTGACTTCTTAAAATAATACGCACATGAAGATAAAAGGATTGCGATGGTATATCATTGGGCTTATCATGGTGATAACCATCATCAACTATCTGGATCGTGGCACCTTGAACTATATGTGGGTGGCCAATATCGATTACGAACTGGCAACGCAGAAACCCATCGACATGGGCTCGAATGTGGCTGTGAAAACAGATAAGGGCTATCGCCTTTTCTCTACTCGCGGCGATGAAATGTTTGTAGAGGAGGGCAGTGTAACCGTCAAGCAGAAAGGAGATGCCACGGTAGTTACCAACAAGGAGGGAATAGCCATCGACCTGGGGCTCATTGATCGCAATGATCCTGACTCTTCGATGAAGGCTAAAGATATCTTGGGTGTCATCACCATCTTCTTTATGATAGCCTATGGCATCAGTCAGCTGGTTTCGGGCAGATTATATGACAAGGTGGGCTGCCGTAAGGGATTCTTTGGTAGCGTGCTGGTATGGGGATTGGCAGATGCTTTGGCTGCACTCTCTACGGGTAAGTTCTCGCTCACGGCTTTCCGCATGATGCTCGGACTGGGCGAGGCAGGACCTTGGCCTGGCACGACAAAGAGCAATGCAGAATGGTTTCCACAAAAGGAGCGTGCTTTTGCGCAGGGCCTTTTCGGTGCGGCAGCCTCCATTGGTAGCATCATTGCTCCTGTATTCATCCTGATGCTGTTTATCAGCTTCGGTTGGAAGGTCACCTTTATCTGCGTAGGTTCGTTGGGCTTGTTGTGGCTCATTCCATGGCTTGTCATCAACAAGAAGAGTCCTAAGGAGCATCCATGGATTACGGAAGAGGAGCGCCATTACATCTTGAGTAATCAACCCGAGAAAGAGCCTCAAGTCGATGCTCATTCCAAGACCTGGGGCGAGTTGCTGAGCGAAAGAAAGAACTGGTCGGTCATCTTGGGACGTTTCTTCCTGGATCCTATCTGGTGGATGTTTGTAACCTTCTTGCCGCTCTATCTGGCTGATGTCTTCCACCTTAATATTAAAGAGGTGGCTTTCTCGGCATGGGTTCCTTATGTGGGAGCTGCGCTGGGAAGCATCGTGGGTGGATGGTATTCGGGCTGGCTTATCAGCCGCGGTCATACCGTCAACTACGCTCGCAAGAATGCCATCTTGGTGGGTGGAGCCATCATTATTCCTTCCATCATCTTGGCCATCATGTCTTCTTCTGCTGTGTTGGCTGTTGCGTGGATGGCATTCGTGCTGGGTGGATTCCAGTTCTTTATGACCAATCTGCAAACCATTCCGAGCGACTTGCATCGTGGTAAGAATGTTGGTTCGTTGGCAGGACTGGGTGGTGCCTCTGCCGTACTGGGCACTATCTTGGCCATCTTGTTCTCCAGCTATATCACCAACTGGGCTGTGTTGTTCAGCTTGTTGGGAGCATTAGTGCCATTGTCTTGGATAGCCATCTTCCTTTCAGTGGGTGAAATCAAACAAATAGATAAATAATATATATACAAATAACTAAATCATTCAATTATTATGAAAAGATTTGAAAACAAAGTAGCCATCGTTACTGGTGGTTCAAGAGACTTAGGTAGAGCAGTATCTGTTCAGTTGGCAGCTGAGGGCGCCAAGGTTTGTGTGAACTATTTTGGTAACGAGGCAGCAGCCAAAGAGACTGCTGAGCTGATTGCCCAGGTGGGTGGTGAGTGCATCCTTGTCAAGGGCGACATGACCAAGGTGGCTGACGTGAAGAATCTTGTGGCTGAGACTCAGAAAGCATTTGGAGAGAAGATTGATGTTTTGGTAAACGTGGTTGGCGGTATGGTTGGCCGTAAGAAGATAGCCGAGCAGGAAGACGACTGGTACGACATCGTGATGGATGTCAACATGCGCTCTGTATGGTTGGCTACTCGTGCCGTAGTTCCATTCATGACAGCAGGTGCTTCTATCGTCAACTTCTCTTCTTTGGCTGCTCGTGATGGTGGTGGTGCAGGTGCTTCGCTCTATGCTACATCTAAGGCTGCTGTTTCTACCTTTACTCGTTCTATGGCCAAGGAACTGGGTCCTGACGGAATCCGTGTCAATGCTGTTTGTCCTGGTACGATAGCTACCTCTTTCCACGACATCTTCAATACTCCTGAGAATCGTGAGCGTATGAAAGGTAACTATCCTCTCCGTCGTGAGGGACAGGCTGATGAAGTGGCCGACTTGGTTTGCTACTTGGCAAGTGATGAGGCTTCTTACATCACTGGTGCCAACATTGATATCAATGGTGGTGTTTTCTTCTCATAAAAAACACTTCGTTACTTTATGAGAAAACTCATAGTTTTACTGGTCTTTGCAGGGGCTTTGGTCTCTGCAAAGGCTCAGATTTTGCCTCTTGATAAGCAGCGTCTGGCTGCTCTTAAAGAGGCTTATCTGCATAACAATGAGCAGGCTGTCAAAATGGTTGGTTCCTATGAGGTGATGGCTGTCAAACTGATAAAGGATAAGGCTCCTACTGTCAAGTCGAAGATTCTGCCTCCCTCTAATGACGCTCGTGATTACATCTCTTTGTCTCGTTACTGGTGGCCCGATTCTACTAAGAAGGACGGACTCCCTTATGTGAGACATGATGGTAAGGTGAATCCCGAAATCGACTCGTATATGAGCGAAAAAGCCATGGTAAGAATGGCCAATGCCGTAGACTGCTTGTCGTTGCTTTATTATGTCACAGGCAAGAGTCTGTATGCCGAACATTGTGCTCGTTATCTGCGTGCATGGTTCACCGACAGCGTTACGGGTATGAATCCTAATATGGTTTATTCGCAAATCATACCAGGACGCACCAAGCTTCGTGGCACAGGTATACTTGATGCTCGTCATGCTTGTCGTGCTCTGTGTATGTCGGCTCTCATCAAGGATTATGCTGGATGGACAGAGCAAGATCAGACGCAACTCACAGAATGGGGAAAGGCTTTCCTGTATTGGCTGGAGCACAGCACACAGGGACTAATGGAACGTAGAGCCAAAAACAATCATGGATTGTGGTTTGATGTGACACACATGGAACTTTTAGCTTTCTTGGGTTACGAAAATCGCATCAGGGAAGTGCTGCGTGATGACTTCATGCAGAAACTCAACAACCAGATAGCTGAAGATGGTTCGCTGCCACAGGAGTTGGCTCGCACCTTGTCTTTGCATTATTCCACCTTTGTGTGCGAAGCTGCTTTGCAGGCTTCTTTTATAGCTGCTGGTATAGGTGAGAATCTATGGACAATGAAGACTGCTTCGCAGCGATCGTTGGCTGATGTGGTGGCCTTTTTGTTCCCTTATTACAAAGTGCCAGAGAAATGGTCGTATAAGCAAATTCGTAAGTTTGACAATCGACGTGCTACCCCTGTCTTGCTCGAAGCAGGAAAGGCTTTGGGAAACAAGAATTACATCAAACTGGCTTATCAGTTGGGAATGACTGGTAAGAGTGCTCTGCTGATGCCTTATTATGACGTTTCGTTCAGTCGCTAACGCTGCTTGAATGAACTTCCTAAACATGAATGATAGACTAATAATACTCCGAAAATGAAAAAATATGTATCTTTATTATGCTTGGTTTGTGCCATGTTTGGCACGGCCATAGGTGTGAAGGCGCAGAATCCTCAACTCACCAACCACTATGCTATGAAACTGGTAGAGGATGGACAGGGTGGCTATAAACTGTTGCAGGAAGCGCGTTATGCCAAGGCACGTATGGACATGAGTGCGCTTACCGATGTACTGGTGCCATATAAGTATGAACCACAGCGACTGACAAGAAAACTCTACAAAGGCGTAGAAACTATAGACTTCGTTTACAAGAAAGCGAATGGTTACGAACTCATTCTTTCTGTAGACAAGGCTGTTGCGGATAAGCCTACTCCTTTTATGATTTATCTGCATGGCGGTGGATGGCGCACAGGTAATAACAGTTCTTCTAAGGTTCTGTCGCAGTATCTTGCCAAACAGGCAGGAATCACGGGCGTGAGAGTGGCATATACCTTGGCGCCACAGCCAGGAGCCAGTATACAGGTCACAATACAAGATGTGATGGATGCACTGAAATATGTGCAAAGCCATGCCAAAGAACTGAATGTAGACCCTTCTTGTTTTGGCTTTTTGGGTACATCTGCGGGAGCTCATCTGGCTGCCGTGGGTGCCATGAAGTCGCAAGCCAAACTGCTGGTGGGCTATTCGGGCATCTACGATCTGCAGAAAGCTAAGATTACTGCCAAGACGAAGGATGCACAGCGCATCGCTTACTTCGACCAGCTCAATCCTAAAACGCTTGCTGCCGTGTCGCCTATCAATCTCATTCCTAAAAAGAATGTTCCTGCTTGTCTTCTCGTCTGTGGCACTTACGACTTGACGGTGGAGTGTGAGCAGAGCAAACTATTTGCTGAGGCTGTAAAGCAAAAGGGTGGCAAGATTGTGCTTGACATCTATCCTTTCTATGATCACAGCTTATCGTCAAAAGGTTCTGATAAGATGGAGGAAATCTTCTTCAAATCGGTCGAATTCATCCAGAAGAATTTGAAGTGATAGAGGTCTGCTGAAAAGATGTCTTAACACCCTCAAAAAACGAAAGTACTTGCGTTGCCCATCGCAAGTACTTTCAACAGCCATCGCAAGTACTTTCGTTGCTCATCGCAAGTATGTTCATTTTTTTACCCTTTTTTGTTGTAAAATAGCCATTGATTATTGACATGAAGAACGATATAAGATTCTTTATTTTGGCAGTCGTGATGTTGCCGCTGGCGGTGATGGCAGGTGAACCTGACGGAACACTTGTTGCCGACGGAAAAAGTTCTACGACCTATCAGCTGATTACATCTTCGGGCTACATGTATGAGTGTCCCGATTACTCACGCGACCATGCCTCTAAGCCTTTTCAGCACATACAACAAGTCATGGACGAGGCTCTGAATAAATATGTGTTCCAGTTTTTCATACATGCCAAGATAGACGATGACCGTGGCATCGTGAGTACTACCGACAGGCAGCGCAACGAAATCAAAACCTTCAATAAGTCGCCTGAGTCGATGATAGGTTTTGAAGGTGAAGAAATGGTATTTAAATGGAAGTTTCTGCTACCTAAAGGATTGTTGACAACTAAAAACTTTACGCATATTCATCAGCTGAAGGGTATCGACAACAAGGCGGGAACGGCTGACGTGTCTACTCCGCTGATTACATTTACTTGTCGTACTACAGGGAGTGAACAGAAACAGAAGCAAGTGTTGCAGGTGAGACATCACGACAGGCATACGGGTGCGCTGAAGACCATGGCTGATGCCGACCTTTCATTGCTGATGGGACATTGGGTAGAGGTGACCGAAAGGGTAAGGTTTGGTGAAAATGGTCTGTATTCGGTAATTATCAATGATGTCAAGACAGGGAAACAGGTGCTTCGAGTGGATACTGAGGCTTGCGATATGTGGCGTACTGACTGTGCAGGACTTCGACCTAAATGGGGGATTTATCGTTATATAGGTGAGGATCGCTCGATGGAAAACCTACTACGCAACGAAGAACTCAGATTTGCTGATTTCTCTATTCAGAAAATCATGCAGCCTTCTCATATCAGCCAGCCTGTAGTGACGAGAGATTCCGACCATAAGACTTACGATGTCTTAGGACGGCAGATGAATCAAGCGAATCGCCAAGGCCTTATTATTATAAAAGGTGGCAAATACTTTTCAAGGAAATAGCAACTTATGACAAATTGTCAGCATGCGTGTGCCAATCTTACCATTGGCACACGCTTTGTTATTATAGGTAGCGTAAACACTTAGGGGAGAAGCTCCCGATAGATGCATATCTTCGGCAAACTTCCAGTTTGGGTGTTAATGAGATTTTATAACATATTAATAACGAAAAAAATAAAAACAAAATAATTATGGGAAAAGTAATTGGAATTGACTTGGGTACCACAAACAGTTGTGTTGCCGTTTTCGAAGGTAGCGAACCAGTTGTAATCGCTAACAGTGAAGGTAAGCGTACTACTCCATCAGTAGTAGGTTTCGTTAAGGATGGTGACCGCAAGGTAGGTGATCCTGCTAAGCGTCAGGCCATCACAAACCCTAAGAACACTGTATATTCTATCAAGCGTTTCATGGGTGAGACATACGCTCAGAGCCAGAAGGAAGCTGAGGCAATGCCTTACACAGTGGTAAACGAGGGTGGTTATCCACGTGTTGAAATCGAGGGTCGTAAATATACTCCACAGGAGATTTCTGCGATGGTTCTCCAGAAGATGAAGAAGACTGCAGAGGATTATCTCGGACAGGAGGTTACAGATGCAGTTATCACAGTTCCTGCTTACTTCTCTGACTCTCAGCGTCAGGCAACTAAGGAGGCTGGTCAGATTGCAGGTTTGAACGTTCAGCGTATTGTCAATGAGCCTACAGCCGCAGCTTTGGCTTATGGCGTTGACAAGGCTAACAAGGATATGAAGATCGCCGTATTCGACCTCGGTGGTGGTACATTCGATATCTCTATCTTGGAGTTCGGTGGCGGTGTATTCGAAGTACTTTCTACCAATGGTGATACTCACCTGGGTGGTGATGACTTCGATCAGGTAATCATCAACTGGTTGGCTGATGGTTTCAAGGCTGAGGAAGGCGTTGATCTCCGCAAGGATCCTATGGCTATGCAGCGTTTGAAGGAAGCAGCTGAGAAGGCTAAGATTGAGTTGTCAAGTTCTACATCTACAGAAATCAACTTGCCTTACATCACAGCCGTTGACGGTATGCCAAAGCACTTGGTTAAGACTTTGACTCGTGCTCAGTTTGAGCAGTTGGCTCACAACTTGATTCAGGCTTGTCTTGTACCTTGCCAGAATGCCGTTCGTGATGCTAAGCTCTCTACATCAGATATCGACGAGGTTATCTTGGTTGGTGGTTCAAGCCGTATCCCAGCCGTTCAGACACTCGTTAAGAACTACTTCGGCAAGGAGCCTTCTAAGGGTGTTAACCCAGATGAGGTAGTAGCAGTAGGTGCAGCTATCCAGGGTGCCATCCTGAACAAGGAAGAGGGTGTTGGCGACATCGTATTGCTCGACGTTACTCCATTGACTCTCGGTATCGAGACTATGGGTGGCGTGATGACAAAGTTGATCGACGCTAATACAACCATCCCTTGCAAGAAGAGCGAGGTATTCTCTACAGCAGCCGACAACCAGACAGAGGTAACTATCCACGTACTGCAGGGTGAGCGTCCAATGGCAGCTCAGAACAAGAGTATCGGTCAGTTCAACTTGACAGGTATTGCTCCAGCTCGTCGTGGTGTTCCTCAGATTGAGGTTACCTTCGATATCGATGCCAACGGTATCTTGAACGTATCAGCCAAGGATAAGGCTACTGGTAAGGAGCAGAGCATTCGTATCGAGGCTTCATCTGGTTTGAGCGAGGACGAGATCAACCGCATGAAGGCTGAGGCAGAGCAGAACGCTGCTGCTGATAAGGCTGAACGCGAGAAGATCGACAAGATGAACCAAGCAGACTCTATGATCTTCACCACCGAGAACTTCTTGAAGGATAACGGTGATAAGATTCCAGCAGACAAGAAGCCAGGCATCGAGCAGGCATTGCAGCAGTTGAAGGAAGCTCACAAGGCTGGTGATGTTGCAGCCATCGATTCAGCTATTAACAACTTGAACACCGTAATGCAGGCTGCTTCTCAGCAGATGTACCAGGGCGGTCAGCAGGCAGGTCCTCAGGGTGCACAGGGCGGTCAGCAGTCACAGGGTGCTAATGATGGCGCTCAGGATGTTCAGGACGCCGACTTCGAGGAAGTGAAGTAATGCCGAAAGGTAAACACATAATAAACAAAAAGCAAAAGCGTGCAGCTCAATGAGTTGCACGCTTTTTGCGTTTATGGGGTCCTTGTTTCTTATGCCTTTGTTATGCGCTTGTTAATCGCTTATTTATTATTTTAAACTTTACAAATGAATAATTATGATTTACGGTTACATTAGAGTCAGCAGCGACAGACAGACAGTAGAGAACCAACGTTTTGAAATCAACAAATTCTGCGAACGCAACAAACTTGTGATTGATGGTTGGATTGAGGTCATTCTATGTTTCGTTTTGATAGTTACTATTTCTTTATACGATGAGAAATCATCAGAATTCGGCTGTTTTGACGTTCTTTCTGCAAAATATCCGCAGAACTTACGCAATTTTTTTATGATTCTTCCGTTATCTTTAATAAAGTTGCAGAAAATCATGATAAGTAAAACCTATCTCAGATACATTTGGCTACTTGATACAATTATTGGGTCAAGAGAATCTCTAACCTACGACCATATTGTTAGAATGTGGAAAGGTTCTCCTTATGCTTATATGGGCGGTTTACCAATCCGTACCTTCCACGAACATCGTAAAGGTATCGAAGAAATGTTTGGAGTTATCATAGAATGTGACAAATCCAAGGGATACACATATTACATCAAAAATCCTGAGGTGCTAAAGCAAAATCCTTATGCCCAACTGTTATTGCGAAAGTATAGTGTACCACAGGATTTCTCAACTTTTAACATGATGCGCGATCGTATCTTGCTGGAAGAAATACCTCATGGCACAGCATACTTTGATGATGTAGTTGAATCTATGAGGACTAATACAGAACTCATAATTGACTATCAACGTTATGAGGGGAAACGGGAAACACTTACCATGCAACCTTATTCCATGAAGGTCTATGATAGAAGGTGGTATGTTCTTGGTTATATAAAAGAAAAAGAATCCATTAGACATCTGGCATTGGAAAGATTCCTTGATTTGCAAACAACCAGTCAGAAATTTGAGTACCCGAAGGATTTCAATCCACGAAAGTACTACGATCATGTGGTAGGAATCTACGTGAATGAAGACCTCCCTATAGTTAAATTGAAATTAAGAGTGTATGGTGTACAGATGGAATACATGAGAATGTTGCCACTTCACAAGTCGCAGAGCGAGGTCAAATCAAGATATGGAGAGTTTGCTGAGTTCACGTATCGGCTATGTCTTACACCAGAACTAAAATCAAAGATACTGGCATTGGGGGCGAGTGTTGAAGTGCTTGAACCCTTGGAATATCGCGAAGAGATAATGGCTCAAATAAGTTCTTCTCTTGATAGATACATGAAAAAATGAAGTAATTTAATGGTGTTCTGCGGAGTTTAAGCATACAATACTCTTCAAACCCCCGATTCAATAGGTTTTCTTCGTATATATATTATAGAGACAGATCATTTCATTTTTAAATTAAACGATAAGAATATGACAATGAATGAGAAGAAGTTGATGGGTATCAGAATTACAGTACATCGTGGAACCAATCAGATTGGTGGATGCGTTACTGAGTATGAGTGCCGTGGTTTTCATCTGTTTGTGGACTATGGTGAGCAGTTGCCTGGTTATGAGCATACAGAAATGGAGATAGAGGGACTCACCAAGGGTGATGTTTCCAATTCTGCTTTGCTGATTACTCATTATCATGGTGATCATATCGGCAAGGTAAGTGAGTTGAGCAGCGAGATTCCTGTATATATGGGTAAGACTGGTTGTGAAATCTGCCAAGAATTTGAACTTCACATGGCACACATACCTGGAGAAGAGGGTAAAAGACATCGTTTGATGGCAGATAGAGTTGCTGAGTTTAAACATTTTGAGCCAGGGCATACCTTTGAGGTGGGGCCTTTCAAGATTATGCCAATAGTGATGGATCACTCGGCATTTGATGCCTATGCTTTCAAAATTGAGGCAGATGGCAGAAAGGTTTTTCATACTGGTGATTTCCGTACCCATGGTTTCCGAAGCAAGATGTTGCCAATGGTTATTGAAAAATACATCGGAAAAGTGGATTGTGTGGTGTCTGAAGGCACCAATGTTGAGCGAAGCAAGGATACCAGGACCAAGACTGAGCGGGATGTCAAGGATGAGTTTGTAGATAACTTCAAAGAGAATAAGTATAATGTGGTATATGTGTCATCCACGAACATAGACAGATTGTTTGCCCTTTATCATGCAGCTTGTGAAGCAGATAGAATTTTTTTCTTGGATGAGTTTGCCAAGAAGATGATGGATGCGTCGGCAAACATTGACAAGTTTTGGGGCAAGTCTCGCTTCTATAAATTTCAGAGTGAACAGAAGGCTCCGAAGGTCTTAAGGAAGGATGGGGTGACTAACGATAAATTCTACCATGCTATAGAATCTCATGGCTATGTTTTGATTGCCAGAGCAAATGACAAGTTTGATGAGTGGCTAAAGAAGATGCCAAGCGAGGGAAGAAAAGTTTATCTCTCTATGTGGAAGGGCTATGTGGATAATCCAGAAAGTTCGGCTTATAACAAGAGATTGGCTGAGGCTGTTGGTAAGGATTATGTTCATATCCATACCAGTGGGCATTGTGATGTGGAAAGTATGAACAAGTTGTTTGAAATGTTGGAACCTAAGGTGATAATTCCAATTCACACCAATAGTCCAGAGAAATTTGCTGCAGCTTTCCCTTCTTGGAATGTGAAGAAGTTGGAGGATGGAGAGATTTTTAGTACCAACCCATTTGGCGATATACCTGTGCATGAGGAAGGTGATACTTTTTTGAGTGCAATATGTCTTTCAGAGAATCAAGATTCTGATGATGATGTCAAGATTTCTTCTGCGGATAAGAAACTTAAATGGTGGAAACTGGATTATAAGCAAATAAGTTCGTTTGATGACAGTAATCTGGCAAGAGAGACCTTGAAACTTGTTCGAGCAGACAAGAATATGCTTGCTTTTGAGATTTGGAGTGAGTGTGACTTTGCGCTAATCTTAGGGGAAGTTTATCGAAGAGACAAGACTTTCTACGCAAATCTTGACTCGAAATGTACTTTTGCTTCTGGTGAGCAGGTATTGGCTATCATGCGTTTGCCATCCTCATGGTATTTGATTCCAGTGAAGGTAATGGAACTTGCTACCAAGGAAGCTTTGAAAAACGTATATGATGAGGGCTTGTTAGATATTGGTATATCGGACTTCGATGAATTTTATGAGTTGTATGAGCCTGTTGCGCATTATGCTCCAGACATGATAGTGAAGCCTTTGGTTAACATAGAGACCTTTGAAGGCAAGGTGCTATGTGATTTGGTACCTGCTCGCTATCTGTTTCCTATGGATGTAGTGGAGCAACTTCATAAGGAAAAGTGATAGGGTGTGCGGTATGTAGGAGTTTCTATAAACATTTAAATATTAAAGCATGATACTGCAAATGATAACAGAGAGTGAGAGTAAGTCGTTGGAGTCGGTTTATCCTGAGATAGCTAACCACCCATTGCCTACAGCAGAGGAAATGGAAGTGATATTAGATCGATTCAAAGTCGGTGAGAAAGGAGCAGACGAAGAGCTAAAGAATGCGTATATTCGTTTTGTGGCTTCCGTTGCCAAGCGATACCTTGGTCAGGGAGTGTCCAAAGAAGAGCTTTTAGAGATTGGAGTTAAAGGTTTGCTGATTGCCGCTCAAAAGTATGACAAAAAACGCGGAATCAAGTTCATTATCTATGCCGTTTGGTGGATTAGGAAAAGTATTCAACAGACAGTAAATGAACGTGCAAAATAACTCTGGGCGAATATCAAACTTTTAATACAATAAAAGTATTTCCAAGAGTAGGTTTCTTATTTGTCTATCTTTCCCTACTTTTACCTATCAATATATGCATCCATACCTGTACCATATATTTGTATCTGCCTGATATCCAATAATAATCTTCGAGGTGATGAAGTAAGGATAGATAAGAATATATTATCAAAAGGAAAGAGGGTGCGTCACAGACTTATGACACACCCTCTTTTTGTTTTTGGGGGTAGTTACATCTTTACGTGGACTTCGTGCTTGCCTGGGGAGCAGGGAACAATGGTTCCGCTGATGAGCTTGCCGTCTACGGTGATGCGGCTTACGCCCTTCTCCTTGCCATCGGGATTTTTTATCACGATGTGGTACTCGCCACCACGGAACTTGCGCACTACCTCATACTCCTTAGCGGTGCTTGGAAGGCAGGGATCGATGAGAAGACCCTCGTAGTCGGGCTTGATGCCGAGAATGAATTCGCTGATGGTGTACCACATCCATGCTGCGGTGCCTGTGAGCCATGAGTTCTTTCCCTCGCCCGGACGGGCAGCATCCTTGCCTGCCACCATCTGGCAGTTCACGTATGGTTCCACCTTGTGTAGTGTCTGATATTTTTCTTCCACGTAGCTGGGCAGAATTTTGGTGTAGTGATTCCAGGCATCGTTGCCACGTCCCGCTACAGTCTCACCGATGATAACCCAAGGATTGTTGTGGCAGAAGATGCCGGCATTTTCCTTGTAGCCCTCTGGGTAAGAGGAAATCTCGCCCATCTCAACATGATAGGTGGTGTAGGCTGGATTGTTTAACACCATTCCGTGCTCGCACTCCAGACGCTCCTTGGCGCTATCCAGTGCCTTGTCGCAGAGACCGTCTTCCAGTCCGATGCCCGCCATGGTACACCAGCCCTGACTCTCGATGAAGATCTTGCCCTCCTCGTTCTCATCACTTCCTATCTTGTTGCCGAAGAAGTCGTAGGCACGGAGGAACCATTCTCCGTCCCATCCGTGCTGCTTCACAGCCTCGCTCATCTGGTCTACTGCCTGCTGCATACGGTTGGCTTCTGCGAGGTAGTCATTCTCGGCGAGACCAGCGATAGTGCCTTCACTGCTGTTTGCGGCTTCCTTGGCGATCTGCTTGCAGAGCGCCACATAGTCCTTGCCTGTAACGACGAAGAGTCCGGCAATCATCAGGCTCTCTGCCTTGGAGCCTTCTCCCTTGTTCTCTGTTGTCTGGAAACTCTCGTTAGGATCCCACGAGAAGCAGTTGAGGTTGAGACAGTCGTTCCAGTCGGCACGTCCGATGAGTGGCAACTTGTGAGGACCGAGGTTGTTGATGACATGGTTCATCGAAATCTTCAAGTGCTCGAAGAGACTTACCTCGCTGCCCGGCTGGTTGTCGAAAGGCACCTGCTCGGAGAGGATGGAGAAGTCGCCCGTCTCCTTGATGTAAGCCACGGTTCCGAAGATGAGCCAGCATGGATCATCGTTGAATCCGCCACCGATGTCGTTGTTGCCGCGCTTGGTGAGTGGCTGATACTGATGATAGCAGCCGCCGTCTGGGAACTGGGTGCTGGCAATGTCGATGATGCGCTGCCGTGCACGGGTGGGAATCTGATGCACAAAGCCCACGAGGTCCTGGTTGGAGTCGCGGAAGCCCATGCCACGACCGATGCCGCTCTCGAAGAAACTTGCCGAGCGCGACATGCAGAAAGTGATCATGCACTGATACTGGTTCCAGATGTTCACCATGCGGTCTAACTTGTCGTTGCCGCTCTTTATGGTGAAGATGTTCAGCAGGTTGTCCCAGTACTGGTTGAGTTCTGCGAAGGCAGCGTCCACCTTCTCAGTTGTGTTAAACTGCTGGATAAGCAGATGAGCCTTCTCCTTATTGATGACCTTCTTGGCGACAAACTTCTTGTCCTGTTCGTTCTCCACATAGCCTAAGAGGAAGATGAGATCGCGGCTCTCGCCTGGCTGCAGTGTCACCTCGATATAATGCGACGCGATAGGGCTCCAGCCGTGGGCAAAGCTGTTGCGTGGTTTGCCCTCCGTCACAGCCTGTGGCTCAGAGAACTCGTTGTAGAGTCCGATGAAGCTCTCGCGGTCGGTGTCATATCCCTGGATTTCTGTATTGACAGTATAGAAGGCGTAGTGGTTGCGGCGCTCACGATACTCGGTCTTGTGATAGATGGTGGAGCCTTCCACCTCTACCTCGCCGGTGGAGAAGTTGCGCTGGAAGTTCTCCATATCGGTGGCTGCATTCCACAGGCACCATTCGGCAAAGGAGAACACCTTGAGGGTCTTCGTCTCCAGCGAGTGATTCTTGAGCGTCATCTTCTGTACCTCAGCCCAGGTGTGAAGCGGAACAAAGAAGAGCACACTTGCCTCCACACCGTTCTTGCTTCCCGTAATGCGGGTATAGTTCATACCGTGACGGCACTCGTAGCTGTCGAGTGGAGTCTTGCAGGGCTTCCATCCGGGATTCCACACGGTGTCGCCGTCCTTGATATAGAAATAGCGGCCGCCATTGTCCATAGGCACACCATTGTATCGGTAGCGGGTGATACGCCGGAATTTTGCGTCCTTGTAGAAGGAATAGCCACCTGCTGTATTGGAGATGAGCGAGAAGAAATCCTCGTTTCCCAAATAGTTGATCCAAGGCCATGGGGTCTGTGGATCGGTAATGACGTACTCGCGATTGTCGTCATCGAAATGACCGTACTTTTTCTCTGCCATTGTCTTTGTAGTATTTTTATTGGTTTTTTACTTATTTATTACGTAGAACTGAATTCTTACGAGAAACAGAATGCTATTTTTTAGATTATTTGCATGATTTTGATGCAAAGTTAGTAAAAAGTTTTAGTTGTAAAGTTAGATAACTGATATTTTTTGTATTTTTGCAATAGATTAGGTTTGAAATCAAACGGATTGTTAACATTTCATACACTTGGCTTATGAAAAAAAACATTTTAGCACTTGTCTTTGTCCTGTTTGCCGTGATACAAACGATGGCTCAGACTTACGACAACCTTTGGAAGCAGGCTGATGCCTACAGGCAGAAAGACCTTCCGAAGAGCGAGATCGGTGTGATGAGAAAAATAAGCGCCAAGGCTTCCGCGTCGAAAGACTACGGACAACTGCTGGCTGCCGAGATGAGACAGGCGATGCTGTGGAAATCTATTTCCCCCGACTCGCTGGCTCCTGCCATCCAGCGTATGAAGAAGCAGGAGCAACAGGCTGCAGATCCTGTGCTCAAGGCTGTGTGGAATGCAGTATTGGGAAAACTCTATGAGGAGAATGTCTACGACATCTCCTTGTCCGACGAGGGTGAACAGACAAGCCATTACCGCGTGAACAAGGCGAAGTCGCAGGAATATTTCATGAAGGCGCTGGCACAGCCCGAACAGCTTGCACACCACACCTCGACCGAGTATGCGCCCCTCACCATGAAGGGACTTGACGGAGCGTCGTTTGGCAACGATTTACTCCATCTTATAGGTTTCGAGGCCGACAGCAAGGAGGCTTATCTGAAGATGTACACCTATTATAATAAGGTGGGCAACAGAGGTGCAGCCTGTCTGTGTGCCTTTAAGGTGATTCAGAAATATCGTCAGGACGACGTGAGAGAGGTGAAAAAATCGAAGTATCTCAATGCCATCGACTCGCTCATCCATGTATATCAAGACATTCCCGAGGCGGGAGAACTGGCGGTGGAGCACTATCGCTTCATGGAGGAAGCCACCGACATCAAACCGGCTGACAAACTCAATTATATCAACTATGCCCTGAGCCGATGGGGAGGATGGTCGAGGATGAACGTGTTGAGAAATGCACAGAAACGACTCACCGAACCTATGTTTGACATCGAGGACCTGCAGCAGGTGTTGCGCCCAGGACAGAAGCAGTGGGTTCATCTCAGCGTGCGCAACCTGCAGAACGTGAAGGTGAAGCTGTCGCGCCTCGATATCACTGCCGACAACGAATATGACGTGCAGGATGATAAAACTTACAAGTGGCTGAAAACCAAGACTTCGGAGCTTCACGAGAAAGAATACAGCAGACAGTTTTATGGTCATCCAGACTACGAGGAGGTGAAAGATTCCATCCTGTTGCCTGCGCTGCCCATAGGTGCCTATCTCATGGAGGTGACGGCCGACAACCCAGGTGTGACGCCAGCCCGACGACTCTTCTATGTGAGCGACCTGGCTGTGATGATACAGCAGCTGCCCGATGACAGGCACCGCTATGTAGTGGTTAGTGCCACGAGCGGACAGCCCATTGCCGGTGCAAGGATAGAACTCTACAGAGACGACTACTACGATTTCAAAACCAAGAAGCATAAGCGTATCGTGCATGCCAGGCTTACCAGCGACGCCGAGGGTGAGGCGTACTTCAAGAACGTGGACGGAAGCGTGCTGCTTTCTACCACGACCGACAAATATTGTCCAGCACGAGACATCTATCTCTCGCGTACACGCTACTATGAGCAGAAAAACAACAAGACCATCGTCAATCTATATACCGACCGAGCCATCTATCGTCCCGGACAGACGGTGCATGCCGCTGCCATCCTCGCCATCAATGAGCGAGGGACTGATGCCAAGGCCTTTGAGAAGGGCAAGGAGGTGAAGATGGAGCTGTATGATGCCAACTGGAAGGTGGTGGCAGAGAAGACTGTCACGACGGACGATTACGGAATGGCTGCCGCCGACTTCGTGTTGCCACAAGGCGGACTGACTGGACAGTATAGTGTAAGAGCCATGGGCGATGGATGCTACTTCCGTGTTGAAGAATACAAGCGCCCCACCTTTGAAATTAACTTTCCCGAGGTGAACGAACGATATACATGGGGCGACACCGTGGTGGTGAAAGCTACAGCTAAGACCTATGCAGGCCTGCCTGTTCAGGGAGCCAAGGTGGAATACACTGTGACAAGGCGCAATCAACTGTGGTGGTGGGGCTCACGTTCAGCCGACCGACAGGTGATGACAGGAGAGGCTGTGACCCGTGAGGATGGAAGCTTTGATGTGGAAATACCATTAGAGGCTAAGTTGACTGGCTCCGACAGCAATGGCGCTGACGATTTTATGCGAGTGGCGAGATTCTTCCACTTCGACGTGTCTGCCATCGTCACCGACATCAGCGGCGAGAGTCATGAAGGCGAGATGAGTCTGCCTCTCGGCACGAAGCCCACCGCCTTTGCTGTCGACCTACCGAAACGCATGGAGACCGACAGTCTGAAACAGGTGACCTTTGCCTACCTCAACAGTGCTGGAATAAAGATTGCCCACTCGCTGAAGTATCGCATAGATGGGGGCGAGTGGCTTGATGCTGAGGCCAATGAGCCTGTGCAACTGCAACATTTGGCATCGGGCATGCACCTGGTGGAGGCTGTGTGCGGACAGGACAGTCTGCAGCATAAGTTCGCCCTCTTTAGTATGAAGGACACCAGGCCGATGGAGGAGACCATGCACTGGAGCTATCAGACTGCCACGAGCTTCCGCACCGACGGCAAGCCTGTCTATCTGCAGGTTGGGTCATCGGCCAATGGTGTGCACATCGTCTACTCGATCATCGCCGGCAACAAGCTGATCGAGAAAGGTGCATGGGAACTGGGCGACAGCATCGTCACCTTGCCCTTCACCTACCGACCAGAATATGCCTCGGGCATCGTGCTCAACTACGCCTTTATAAAGGACGGGAAATGCTACTCACGCACAATGAACATCGCACGCCCCATGCCCGAGAAGAAGCTGAACATCGAGTGGAAAACTTTCCGCAACCGGCTTACACCAGGACAGAAGGAGGAATGGACACTGCGCATCACTACGCCCGACGGAAAACCAGCCAAGGCGCAGTTGATGAGTGTGCTCTACGACAAGTCGCTCGACCCGTTGCAGAGACTTATATGGCAGATGAACTTAGGCTTCTATCAGTCGCTGCCCAGTTGCTACTGGAAGAACAATCTCGCCGTGAGAAGCCGCTATGCGGGCTTCGGCAGCAACTTCCCCACCAAGTATTATCAGGAGAACGAACTGCAGGCCGACAGCTTTAATCCGCTCTACTTCCAGAGCGAGTTTTATGGCAAGAAGGTGTTCTTCTTTGCCAAAGGTGCCATGGAAGACAGAACGGTGGAGAGTGCAAAGGCAACAGCCCCCGTCATCGTCCGCGATGAATTGGTGAAGGAGGAAAGTAGAGTGATGCACATCAGAGGAGCCAGATATGCTAACGCCAAACAGCTGTCGGGACTTACCGAGAGCGCGGCAGAGGATGTGGCTGACGGAGGAATCGCTGTGGGCTGCTCTGCGCCTGAGGCGGCAAAGACTGAAGAAAAGCTCGACCAGGTGCAGACACGCGAGAACTTGAACGAGACGGCTTTCTTCTATCCAGCCCTGCAGACCGACGATGAGGGTAATGTGGCCATACGTTTCACCCTGCCTGAGAGCATCACAACTTGGAGATTTGTGGGACTGGCTCATAATAGAGAGATGTGTCATGGCGTCATAGATGCCGAGGCTGTGGCACAAAAGACGGTGATGGTGCAGCCCAATATGCCACGCTTCCTGCGCGAAGGCGACAAGGCTGTGGTGGCTGTCAGAGTGTTCAACAACTCAGACAGGAAGGTGAACGGCAATGCTCGTATGCAGATCCTTGACCCCGAAACCAACAAGGTGGTGTGGCAACAGACTCAGAAATACAACCTGGAAGCCAACGGATCGACATCGCTGATGTTTGACGTGCAGGAGCTGAAAGAAGGTATATATATAAATAAGGTGGTGGCAGCCGGTCGTGGCTATAGCGACGGCGAGCAGCACTATCTGCCCGTATTAGGCAACAGCGAGCTCGTAACACGCACCCTGCCCATCACCCTGCCCGAGAAAGGAGAGAAGCACTTCGACCTCACTTCGCTCTTTGCCGGCAAGGAAGGCAAACAGGCTGCACAGGCAGAACGCGCCAAGGTGACCATCGAGTACAGCAACAATCCAAGCTGGCTGATGATTCAGGCGCTGCCATCGCTCAGCAAGGCAAAAGACGACAATGCCGTCTCGCTGATGTCGGCTATCTACAGCAACAGCATCGCCCGCCACATCATGAAGCAGAGTCCTGTCATCGCACAGGTAGTGAAGTTGTGGAAGCAGGAAGCAGCCTCGGCCGAAAGCGCAAGAGCAGCTAAGGGTGGCAAGGCTGACGAGGCTGGCACTTCACTGCAGAGTGTTCTGGAGAAGAATCAGGAACTGCGCGAACTTGTGCTCAACGAAACACCTTGGGTGATGGATGCCGACAGGGAGAGCGAGCAGAAAAAACTATTGATTGAATATCTGGATGAGTCGCTGTGTCAGAACCGACTGACCGACGAGGTGGCAAAATTGCGTAAGCTTCAGCTTGCCGACGGCTCCTTCGCCTGGTGGAAAGGCATGGAAGGCAGCAGATACATGACTACCGAGGTGGCTGAGATGATGGTTAGGCTGAACCGTATGGTGGGTGTACAGCAGGAGACCAAAGACATGCTGACTGCTGCTCTGCGCTTTCTGCAGCGAAAGGCTGCTGCAGAAGTGAAGGACATGAAGACAGAGGCGGAGAAGAAGAGAAATGTGCGCCCGAGCGAACTGGCTATACATTATTTATATATTCTCTCGCTCGACGGACGCAAACTTGATCCGGCAGCGACTTATCTGCTGCAGAATATGGCAGAGCGTACCGGTGAGTTCACCATTTATGGCAAGGCAAGAGCTGCCGTGGTGCTGGCAAGCAATGGACAGCAGGCTAAGGCTGCCGACTATCTGCAGAGCATAGCCGAGTATTCGGTAAGCAGACCGGGAATGGGAAGATACTTCGACACACGCAATGCTTACTATAGCTGGCGCGACTATAAGATTCCTACACAGGTGGCCGCTATCGAGGCAACGGAGATGCTGGGTACAAAGGCAGGAAAGGCATTTGCCGCAGAGAATCTGACCGTTCAGCAAGCTGTCGACGAGATGAAGCTGTGGTTGTTGCAGTCGAAGCGCACCCAGGCTTGGGATACTCCAGTCAACACGGTGGATGCGGTTTATGCCTTCCTCAATGGTAAGGAAATTCTGCTGCAGAAGTCGGCAGACGATGCCACTATCCGTATAGACGGCAAACCACTGCAGTTGCCTCAGGCTACGGCAGGACTGGGCTATGTGAAGACCTCGAAGCTGGGCGCACCACACACGCTGACGATTGACAAGAAGAACGAAGGCACCAGTTGGGGCGCAGTATACGCCCAGTTTGTGCAGTCCTCTGCCGAGATAGCCGCCTCAGAGGCAGGCATCAAGGTGGTGAGAAAGGTGGAGAGCGCCAAGAACGTGAAGGTGGGCGACAAGGTAAAGGTGGTGCTTGCTATTACAGCTGACCGCGACTACGACTTCGTGCAAGTGGTGGATAAGCGCGCTGCCTGCTTGGAGCCCGTCACTCAGTTGAGCGGCTATCAGTGGAGCATGGGTTGCTATGTGGCACCCAAGGATTATACAACAAATCTCTACTTTGGCCGTTTATCCAAAGGAAGGCACGTGGTGGAGATGGAGTATTACATCGACCGCAAAGGCGAATATCAGGCAGGAACCTGTGCGGCGCAGTGTGCCTACAGTCCTGAGTTTGGCGGAAGGGCAGAGGCTTATAGGCTGAATGTGAAGGAGTGATGTCTTAACTCCCTGACTCTTAGAATTCCGAAAGTAGAATAAGGAACAGAATATACGAACTGATAAATACAATGTGAACAGATGAAAAGAATGAGTATATGGATGCTGGTATCGCTGTTGGCGGTTTCGGCATCGGCGCAGGAAATAACCACGCAGCAGGAGACAATCGACTGTGGACAGGTGTTGTTCAGAAATCCCGTAACGGCAGAATTCCCTTTGAAGAACGCCGGCAACAAGGCTTTGCGCATCAGCCAGGTGCGCAAGAGTTGCGGATGCACAGAGGTGGAGTTTCCTGAGCGAGACATAGCACCGGGCGATTCGTTTATGGTCAGGGCAACATTCGATGCCAAGCAAATGGGCACGTTCATCAAGCAGATTGGACTCTTCAGCAATGCCGACGAACAGCCTTTCGTGCTTACTATGCGTGGAAAGGTGGTGGACAGAGTGGTCGACTTTGCTGGCAATTACGCCTATCAGTTGGGCAAGTTGAAAACCGACATACAGGATCTGGAGTTTGATGACATCAACCGAGGCGACCGCCCCGTGCAGCGCATCCACATCATGAATCCTACCGACGAGGTGCTGCAGCCTGTAGTGCTGCACTTGCCTCCCTATCTCACCGCACAGGTGTCGCCTTCCAAGTTGGCGCCACGCCACAGTGGTGTGATCACTGTTATGTTGGACTCACGCAAGTTGCGCGACTTGGGACTGAATCAGACTTCCATCTATCTTGGCTCGCATCTTGGTGACAAGGTGGCACCCGAGAAGGAAATCAGTGTGTCGGCAGTTCTTTTACCAAACTTCGAGAAGTTGACAGCCGAAGACTTGGCACAGGCGCCTAAGATGAAACTATCTACCACCACACTCGACCTTGGTAACTTCGGCACCAAGAAAAAGGTGAAGGGCGAAATCCTCATCACCAATGAAGGCAAATCGGTGCTCGAGATAAGAAGTATGCAGATGTTTACCATGGGACTTCAGGTGTCGCTCAAAAAGTCGAAGATTCAGCCTGGAGAGACGGTTAAACTCAAGGTGACTGCTGTCGCATCCGAACTGAAGAAGTCGCGTTCGAAGAATCCTCGTGTGCTCATGATAACCAACGATCCTGATAATGCCAAGGTGGTGATAAAGGTAAAGGTGATGTGAGAGAAACGAGTCTGTTAAGAACAGATAAATAGGAACAGATAAGTAAGAACGCAAAGTAACAAGTCCTGTTTAAAAAAAGAAAGAACCGTGCAAATAGAAATAGATAATGGCAGTGGATTCTGCTTTGGTGTGACCACTGCCATCAAGAAGGCTGAGGAAGAACTCGAAAAAGGTGGACAACTGTATTGCTTAGGTGATATCGTACACAACGGAATGGAGGTGGAACGACTGCATCATGCCGGGCTAATCACCATCAACCACAAGGAAATGGAGAAGCTGCATCATGTCAAGGTGTTGTTGCGTGCTCATGGTGAGCCGCCTGAGACTTATGCCCTGGCCGAGCAAAACCATATAGACATCATTGATGCCACCTGTCCTGTGGTGTTGCAGTTGCAGAAACGTATCAAGCGGCAGTATACCAGCAATCCGGAGGCGCAGATAGTCATCTTTGGCAAGAATGGACACGCAGAGGTGTTGGGACTGGTGGGGCAGACTGCCAGCAAGGCCATCGTGATTGAGAAATTCCAGGATGTGGAGAAACTGGATTTCTCTCGCGATATCTATCTCTATTCCCAGACGACTAAGAGTCTTGACGAGTTTCATCGTATCATAGAGTATTGTCAGGAGCATATTGTAGAGGGCGCCACTTTCAAGAGTTTTGACACCATCTGCCGACAGGTGGCCAATCGTATGCCTAATATAGCCAGCTTTGCTTCCAAGCACGACCTCGTGCTTTTTGTGAGCGGACGCAAGAGTTCCAACGGCAAGGTGCTCTTCAAGGAATGTCATCGCGTGAACCCCAACAGTTATCAGATAGAAAGTGCCAATGAAATCAACCTCGACTGGCTCAAGGATGTAAACACAGTGGGAATTTGTGGCGCTACCAGTACTCCCAAATGGCTGATGGAAGAATGCCGTGAGTTTATCTTGAGCCATTTGTAATAAGTTCGTGAATGGGGAAGAAGTTGATATAAACAAAACAGGTGGTACGTCTTCTCACGAGGACCCACCACCTTCAAAAAACAGTAATTAACTCTCAAAATTTATAATCTATATCATTACTACCTTGTTCTGATATTCTAATCTCTACATGCAAATGTACAGAAAAGGTACATTTTGACCAAATTATTTTCCGTGAAACGGCACAATGTTTCGCTGAAAGCTTTTTGTTTAAGATATTTTTATACTTTAATCTCTTTTAGTAACTACTCAGCATAAGTCGTCAACTATGAATATAACTAAAATGAAGTAAGTCAACGTAAATGATAAATAAAATAAGTAACAACCGAGTCAACCATGTTAAAAACAACGCTAAGAGGGTCAGCTAAAATCGTCAAACCACAAGAAATCTTACTCTTATACTATATAAATGTTCTTTTAGCCTATAAAAATCTATGTTCTAAAGTTTAGAACTTATGTTCTAAAGTATCGAACTTGAGTTCTAAAGTATCGAACTTAAGTTCTAAAGTTTAGAACATAGATTTATAACTAATTCAAGTTTCGCAAGTAAGCCCCACACGCCCTGAAAGGGCAGAAGCTCTTAGCC